>Ga0302123_10003033_pt1 | contig 11247 bp, 7 predicted proteins | sample CB21_321_MG_FD_203109 | JGI IMG/M metagenome (GOLD analysis project Ga0302123, IMG submission 203109) | Marine microbial communities from Western Arctic Ocean, Canada - CB21_32.1 | ecosystem: Environmental > Aquatic > Marine > Oceanic | place: Canada: Western Arctic Ocean | collected 2017-09-28 | reverse complement strand
TCCCCCTAATCCCAAAACCCCATATTTCTGTGGAAAATCTGGCGACCCCAACGGGATTTGAACCCGTGTTTTCACCTTGAAAGGGTGACGTCCTGGACCAGGCTAGACGATGGGGTCGTCGGCGCGCCATGAGGTAAAGAAATCCGCCCCGAAAAGCAAGCGTTTGGCTGCAGTTTCGGGTTGCGCCCTTGACGCTGCACCGCCAGCACGCCATCTAACAGGAACAAACGCAGCCCTGTCGCGTCGCGAGGCGCCGCCAAACGATAACGAAATTTCCGCTGGCGGCGGACCTCTTGTCGTGCGATGAAGCGTCCCCGCCGCGGTTTCGCGGCTTTTTTCATAAGTGAACCAATGTCCAACGCCGCCGATAAGATCCGCAATATCGCCATCGTCGCCCATGTCGACCACGGCAAGACCACCCTGGTAGACCAGTTGCTGCGCCAGTCCGGCACCCTGAAGACGCATGGTGAGGACGCCGGCCGCGAGCGGGTGATGGATTCCAACGATATCGAGCGCGAGCGCGGCATCACCATTCTCGCCAAGAACACCGCCATCGACTGGCAGGGCTGGCGCATCAATATCGTCGACACCCCGGGCCATGCCGATTTCGGCGGCGAGGTCGAGCGCGTGCTGTCGATGGTCGATTCGGTGCTGCTGCTGGTCGATGCCGTGGACGGGCCGATGCCCCAGACCGCCTTCGTCACCCGCAAGGCGCTGGAAGCTGGCCTCAAGCCGGTCGTCGTGGTCAATAAGGTCGACCGGGTCGGCGCCCGGCCGGACTGGGTCGTCGATCAGACCTTCGATCTGTTCGACCGTCTGGGCGCCACGTCCGAACAGCTCGATTTCAAGATTGTCTTTGCCTCCGCCCTCGAAGGCTGGGCCGCCTTGGCCTCGGACCAGCGGACCGAGACCATGGACATCCTGTTCCGCACCATCGTCGACGAGGTCGCCCCGCCGGCGGTCGATCGCGACGGCCCCTTCCGCATGCAGGTCTCAGCCCTCGACTGGTCGAGCTATGTCGGCCTGATCGGTATCGGCCGGATCCAGCGCGGCCGGGTCAAGCGCAACTCGCAAATCGTCGTGGTCGGCGCGGACGGTAAGCGCCGTCCGGGCCGCATTCTCCAGATCCTCGGTTTTCACGGCCTCGAGCGGATCGAATGCGAGGACGCCGAGGCCGGCGACATCATCGCCTTTACCGGACTCGACGAACTGCATATCTCCGACACCCTGTGCCGGCCAGACGCGGTCGAGGCTCTGCCGGCGCTGACCGTCGATCAGCCGACCATCGCGATGACCTTCCAGGTCAACGATTCGCCCTTCGCCGGCAAGGCAGGCAAATACGTCACCAGTCGCAACCTACGCGACCGCTTGCAAGAAGAACTGCTGCACAATGTAGCCCTGCGCGTCGACGAGACCGAATCCGCCGACCGCTTCCGGGTTTCCGGACGCGGCGAGTTGCATCTCTCGATCCTGATCGAGAACATGCGCCGCGAGGGATACGAATTGGCCATTTCGCGCGCCGAGGTCATCCTCAAGGAGGTCGACGGCGCGTTGCACGAGCCGTGGGAAAACCTCACCGTCGATGTCGAGACCCAGCACCAGGGCACGGTGATGGAACTGCTCGGCCAGCGCCGCGCCGAGCTGAAAAACATGATCCCCGACGGCAACGGCCGCGTCCGCCTCGATTATGTCGTGCCCACCCGGGGCTTGATCGGCTTCCGCCCGACCTTCCTGAACCAGACCTCCGGTTCGGGCCTGATGTATCACAGCTTCGACCATTACGGCCCGCGCGCCAGCGGTGAAATCGGCCAGCGCCAGCGCGGCGCGATGATATCTATCGCGACCGACATGGCCCGCGCCTATGCCCTGTTCAATCTGCAGGAGCGCGGCGACATGATGATCGGGCACGGTGCCCAGGTCTATGAAGGCCAGGTGATCGGCATTCACAGCCGCGGCAGCGACCTGATGGTCAATCCCTCCAAGGCCAAGCAGTTGACCAATATCCGCGCGGCCGGGACCGACGAAAACCTGATCCTGACCAAGCCCGTGCGCGTGACCCTGGAATACGCGATGGAATTCATCGACGACGACGAACTGGTCGAGGTCACACCGGAATCAATCCGCATCCGCAAGCGCTTCCTCAAGGAACACGAGCGCAAGAAAGCCAACCGCGCGGCCTAGGCCCCACCCCGCCCTCGTCATTTCGTCATGCCCCGACGCAGCCCGGGGCATCCAGGCCGCCAATGCCGCTAGATTGTCCGGCAATGACGACGGTTGGGGCCACACCCGTCCTTGCCCTAGCATGGCCCCTCCACAGAGGGAGGGCGGTCATGCAATGGATCGGCAAGCCGGTGTGCCGGCGCGAGGATGCGGCGCTGCTGCGGGGCGAAGGCGCCTTCACCGACGATATACGCGGCCCCGGCGAGGCCCGTGCCGCCTTCGCCCGCTCGCCCCATGCTCATGCTCGAATCCACAGGGTCGATACGACCGCGGCCAAGGCGATGCCCGGCGTGTTGGCCATTTACACCCAAGCCGACTTGGCGGCGGACGGGGTGAAACCTCTGCCTTCCTATACCCGCGATCCGCGCTATGCCTATCCCAACCGCGACGGCAGCCCGATGGCCGAGCCGCCGCTCTGGCCCCTGGCCAGGGGCAAGGTGCGCCATATCGGCGAAGCGGTGGCCATCGTACTGGCGGAAAGCCCCGAGGCCGCGCGCGACGCTGCCGAGGCCGTCGAGGTCGAATGGGAGCTCCTGCCCGCCGTGATCGACGCACGGGAAGCCGCGACGCAGGGCAACGCCCAGGTCTGGGACGACGCGCCTGGAAACCTCGCTTTCGACTACGAATCCGGCGATGCCGAGGCAACCGAGCGGGCCTTTGCCGAGGCCGCCCAGGTCACCGAACTCGACCTGCTGAACAACCGCGTTATCGTCGCCTTCATGGAGCCGCGCTCGGCCGTCGCCCATTGGGCGGACGGGCCGGAGGGGCGCTGCCACCTTCGTGTGCCCTGCCAGAGCACCCATCGGTTCCGCGATACCCTGTCCGAATGCCTCGGCATCGAGAAGACCCGCTTCCATGTCGTCGTGGGCGATGTCGGCGGCGGGTTCGGGCCGCGCGGCTTCCTCTATCCAGAAATCCTGGCCACGGTCTGGGCCGCGCGCCGCCTGGGCTGCCCCCTGCGCTGGCTGGGCGAGCGGAGCGAAGGCTTCCTGACCGATATGCAGGCGCGCGACCAGCGCATGCGCTGCGCCCTGGCGCTGGACGGCGAAGGCCGCATAACCGGCCTGCGGGTCGAGAGCGACTTCAATATCGGCGCCTATATTCCAGCCCGTTCGATATACGCCCTGCTCGCCCATATGCCGCCGATCATCACCGGCGCCTATGCCATTCCAGCGGCTCATGTGCGGATCAAGGGCATCTTCACAAACACCGTGCCGGTCTACGCCCTGCGCGGCATCGGCCGGGCCGAGGTCACCCATATCGTCGAACGCCTGATCGAAGAGGCCGCGCGGGCGGGCGGCCATGACCGCCTCGCCCTGCGCCGGTCCAATCTGGTGACCGAAGCCGCGATGCCCTATGCCAGCGCCGGCGGCGCAGTCTATGACAGCGGTGACTTTCCTTCGAATATGGCGGCCGCACTGGCTCTTGCCGATTGGGACGGGTTCGCGGTGCGCTGCGCGGAATCCGAATCGCGCGGGCTGCTGCGCGGCATCGGCCTCGCCAACTATCTCGAAAACGCCGGCGGCGCACCCAGCGAATTCGCCGAGATCCGGGTCGAACCCGAAGGCATGCTGCACAGCTTCGTGGGCACCCAGAGCACCGGCCAAGGCCACCAGACCGCCTTCGCCCAGGTCGTCGCCGAGGCCTTCGGCCTGCCGATGGAGTCCGTGGACGTCATCTACGGGGATTCAGACCTGGTGCGGACGGGCTACGGCTCCTCCGCCTCGCGCTCCATGTTCAAATGCGGCACGGCCCTGCATGTCACCGCCCTGGAGGTCATCGAAAAGGGCAAGGCCCTGGCCGGCGATCTGCTCGAAGCGACCGTCGCCGATATCGAATATGGCGAAGGGCAGTACCGGGTCTCTGGCACGGACCGGACCGTCGATCTCTTCGCCGTGGCCCAGGCGGCGGTTGATCGGGGCGAGGATCTGGCTGCCCATAACGATGTGAAGACCGAGCAAACCTATCCCAACGGAGCGCAGGTGGCCGAGGTCAAGATCGACCCCCAGACCGGCGCGGTCCGACTGGTCCGCCATGCCATGGTCAAGGATGTCGGCCGGGCCGTGAACCCGATGATTCTGGACGGTCAACTTCATGGCGGTATCGCCCAGGGAATCGGTCAAGCCTTGACCGAACGCACGGTCTACGAGCCCGAAACAGGCCAGCTGCTCTCCGCCAGTTTCATGGATTACGCGATCCCCCGGGCCGACGACCTGCCCGAATTCGCCACGCGCATCCTGGAAGTGCCCAGCACCGCGAATCCTCTGGGCATCAAGGGCGCGGGCGAAGGCGGCGCGACGGGCGCCCCGCCGGCGGTGATCAATGCCGTGTTGGATGCCCTGGCACCCTTTGGCGTGACGGATATCGACATGCCCATAACCAGCGAAAAGGTCTGGCGGGCGATCACAGCGGCAATGGCATAAACAACAGCGCGGACCCTCTCAATACTCCCAGAATGCGCCGACCAGGCCGAGGCTATGGAGATGCCCGTTGAGCATATCGGCGGTGGGCCGCACATAGTCGCGCTTCAGCTTGTCGCGGTAGACCGGATCGACCAGGCGCAGACAGGTTTCGACCGGGATCGAGCGGCCCTCGCCCACCCGATCCGTCTCCGCCTCCCAGGCTTCCGCATCCGCCGCCGAGGCGAAAAACAGGAACTGGTTGCCGCAGGTATCGATGATGTTCTCCCACCAGCGCCGCACCGGAATGCCGAGATAGACCACCGTGGTCTCCGGTTGCAGCCAGGCGATGCCGCCGCCCTCCAGCAGCATCTCGACTTGAATACCCGTGCGCTGGCAGAAACCCGAGATCGTCATCGGCGCGTCGTCCAGCATCGGATGGGTCGCCAGGGTATCGAAAGCGCAATTGATGAAATATTCCCGGCCTGTCCGCATCCGCACCCGGTAGGGCGTGATCAGAGCCGAAAAGGGATGGGCCATGAAGATGCGATCCGTCCCCGGAATCAAGGTCAGCTGCCGTTCGTCCTGCAGGATGCGGAAGATGCGCACGACCTCGGCCCGGGAAATCCCGAAACGGTCGACGGCATGCTGGGCGATCGGCGGGTGGGTGGTCTCGACGATGGTGTCGTAAATGAACTTGCGAACATCGAGCGTGATGTTGTCCATGGTCCCCCTCCACTCCCCCTGGTCTAGCGCACCTTCGCCGCATCGATGATGACGAGTTGCACCTCCTCGCGGCCCTGCCAGGTGTCCGGTCGCAGGCGCCCCGCCAGATGCAGGGACGCACCCGAAATATCGAGCAGGGCACTGCCCAAGGGTGTCTCCAAGGCACGGAAGGCGATGGCCTTCAGCCGCCCGCCCGCCGGGCTTGTGACGAAGCAACGGACATGGTTGAGCCCGACCACGTCCGATTTGGCGATCCGCACGTCGCGCAGCACGAATACGGGCTCCGCATTGCCCTGGCCGAAGGGCGCCAGGGCTTCGAGAGACTGCACCAGATCCCAATTCGCGCCGGCGAGAGCCAGGGCCCCGTCGATGCGCAGTTCCGGCACCACGCCCTTGGCCTCGATCTCGCCGCCGATGCGTTCGTCGAGGAAAGCCCGAAAAGCGTCGATCTTGTCCTCGGCCACAGTGAAGCCTGCCGCCATGGTATGCCCGCCCCCGGCGATCAGCAACCCGGCCTGGCGCGCGGCGAGGATCGCGCCGCCCAACCCCACGCCGGGAACCGAACGGCCGGAGCCCTTGCCGATTCCATTGTCCAGGGCGACGACGCAGGCCGGGCGGTTGTAGGTTTCGGCCAGGCGACTGGCGACGATGCCGATCACACCGGGATGCCAGCCCCGGCCGGCGACGAAGACGGCCGCGGCCGGCCCGCCGGCATCCTCGATCGCCGCACCCGCCTCCTCCAGCACCCGCGCTTCGAGGGTCTGGCGCTCGCGGTTGTGCAGATCGAGGCGTTCGGCGATGTTGTGCGCTTCCTCCGGATCCTCGGTTGTCAGTAGGCGCGCGCCGAGACCCGCCTCGCCCACCCGGCCGCCGGCATTGACCCTGGGGCCGAGCACAAAACCCGCATGATAGGCGCCCGGTTTCTCGTCGACCCCGGCCACATCGGCCAAGGCGGCCAGTCCCGGATTGGCCCGCCGGGCCATGACCTTGAGTCCCTGGGTGACCAGCGCCCTGTTGATCCCAGTCAGAGGCACGACATCGCAGACCGTGCCCAGAGCGACAAGATCGAGCCAGCCGAGCAGATCGGGCTCGCGGCGGCCGCCCACATACCAGCCCGCCGCGCGCAGCGCCCTGTTGACCGCGACGACGAGCAGGAAAACCACGCCGACGGCGGCGAGTTGGCCCTGGCCGCTGTCGTCATCGAGGCGGTTGGGATTGACGATCGCCGTGGCCGGCGGCAGCCCCGCCTCCGCGACATGGTGATCGACCACGACGATCTCCAGCCCAGCGGCGGCCGCCGCCGCGAGCGGTTCATGGGCAGTGACGCCGCAATCGACGGTCAAAACCAGCTTGGCGCCGCTTTCTTGAAGCCCCAGAAGCGCCTCGGCATTGGGGCCATAGCCCTCGATCACCCGATCCGGAACATAGATCAGCGGCGGCGTGCCGACGGCCGAGAGAAACCGGAAGAGCAGGGCGGCCGAGGTCGCGCCATCGACATCGTAATCGGCGAAGACCGCGATCTGCTCGCCGTCTTGGATCGCGGCCGCCACCCGTGCCGCTGCCGCATCCATATCCTTGAGGCGGCTGGGATCGGGCATCGCGCCGCGCAGGCTGGGTGTGAGGAAGTCCTCGACCATGTCGGACGCCACGCCCCGCGCCGCCAGAACGCGACCCAGCAATTCGGACAGGCCGTGGCGTTGGGACAGGGCCAAAGCCGCGCGGTCATCGGTCAGCCGGGCACGCCACAATTTTCCAGCAAGGGACCGCTCGACCCCCAGAAACGGTTCGGCCGCGCCCCCGCCTGTCGTCACGGCCGAGTTGAGGGCGGGGCCGGGCATGGCGATAGGCCTTCGATCACGCCTTGTCCGGGTTCAACTCGGCCTTGCGCGAGAAATCGTGGGTGGATTCGATCGTGCGCACGGTACCGGTCGAGGAGCGCATGACGATGGACTCGGTCGTGACGGTTGCGCCCCGCCGGCGCACGCCTTGCAGCATCGAGCCGTCGGTCACGCCGGTGGCGGCGAAAATAACATCGCCCGCCGCCAACTCGTTCAGGGTGTATTTGCGACCCAGATCCTCGATTCCCAAGCCATGCGCCCGACCGCGTTCCTCGTCGTTGCGAAACACCAGGCGACCTTCCATCTGGCCGCCAATGCAGCGCAGGGCCGCCGCCGCCAGCACCCCCTCAGGAGCGCCACCGCTGCCGACATAGATATCAATCCCCGTGGCCGGCTGAGAGGTCGCGATCACACCGCTGACATCGCCGTCCGAAATCAGCACGATGCGCGCTCCTGCCTCGCGGGTCTTGGCGATCAACTCTTCATGGCGCGGCCGGTCCAGGATGCACGCAACGAGATCCTCGACCTTCACACCCTTGGCCGAGGCCAGGGATTTGAGATTCTCCACCGGCGAGGCATCGATATCGACGACCTGATCCGGCAGGCCGCCACCGACCGCGATCTTGTCCATATAAACGTCAGGCGCGTTGAGGAACTTACCGGCTTCGGCCAGGGCCATAACCGCCAGCGCATTGGCCGCGCCCTTCGCCGTCAGGGTCGTGCCTTCCAATGGATCAAGGGCGATATCGATTTTGGGGCCCTTGCCCGTGCCGACCTCTTCCCCGATGAAGAGCATCGGCGCTTCGTCGCGTTCGCCCTCGCCGATCACGACCGTGCCCGCGATATCCAGCGCGTTGAGCGCCCGGCGCATTGCATCGACAGCCGCCTGATCGGCAGCCTTCTCGTCGCCCCGCCCCATCAGTCGCGCCGCGGCAATCGCCCCCGCTTCGGTCACACGCACGGCATCGAGGACCAGATTGCGCTCCATGCTGCCGGCGCCCTGCGGTTTCACCATATTGTCCTGCTCCCTCATAACGGTTCGATTCGGATCATCCTGGGGGGCTCGACCACATGGTCAAGGTTCGAAATGCGGTCCAGAGCCCGGCGCAACGGGGCCTCATCCGTCTCGTGGGTGATGAACACCACCGGCACGATCTCGTCCGGGTCGCGGCCCCGTTGCAGCATGGCTTCGAGCGAAATACGCTCGTCCCGGAACACCGAAGTCAAATCGGCCATAACGCCGTAGCGGTCGACCACATGCAGGCGCAGATAGAATTCCCCGACATGGCGGTCGACCGCGGCCGTCTCCGCCTTCTTCAGCTGTCCGGCCGCGATGCCGAAGGTCGGCGTATGACGCCCGCAGGCAATATCCACGAGATCCGCCATGACGGCCGAGGCGGTCGGCCCGGCACCGGCCCCACTGCCCACATAGACCGTATCCCCGACGAAATTTCCGCCCGCCACAACCGCGTTCAGGACGCCCTCGACATGGGCGATCGGATGATCGCGGCGAACCATGCAGGGATGGACCCGCTGCTCGATCCCGAACTCGGTCTTCCGCGCGATGCCGAGTAGCTTGATGCGGTAGCCGAGTTCCTCGGCATAGGCGATGTCGAGCGGCGTGATGTGCCGGATGCCCTCGGTCGAGATGCCGTCGAAATCGACCTCTCGGCCAAAGGCGATGCTCGTCAGGATGGCCAGTTTATGGGCCGCGTCGATTCCGTCGACATCGAAGCTTGGATCGGCCTCGGCATAGCCGAGATCCTGCGCCTCGGCGAGAACATCGTCGAAGGCCCGTCCCGTGGCCCGCATCTCGGTCAGGATGTAGTTGCAGGTGCCGTTAAGGATTCCGAAGACTTGCGTCACCTGGTTCCCCGCCAGGCCTTCGCGCAGAGCCTTGACGATGGGAATGCCGCCCGCGACGGCCGCTTCATAGGCCAGGGACACGCCGGCCTCCCCGGCCGCCTTGGCCAGTTCCGTGCCATGGATGGCCAGCAGCGCCTTGTTGGCGGTCACGACATGGCGGCCCGCGCCGATCGCGGCCTCGACCGCCGCCTTGGCGACGCCATCCGAGCCGCCGATCAATTCGACGAACACGTCGGCCTGCGCCTCGCGCGCCATCAGGACCGGATCGTCGTACCAAGCCAGGTTCTCGATCGAGACGCCGCGGTCGCGGCGCCGGTTGCGCGCCGACACGGCGACGACCTCGACCGGCCGCCCGCAGCGATCGGCGAGCAGTTCCCCATTGTCCCGAAGCAGTTTGAGCAGGCCCGCCCCCACCGTTCCCAGGCCCGCAACCGCGACCTTGAGCGTGTCCATATGCCTCCGTTGGATCGTCCGGATCCGACCGTCAGTTGAGATAGATTTCGACCCGCCGATCGGCGGCTTCGCCGCCCCCGAGCAAGGGCGCATTGTCGGAGACCGCATCCACCTCGACAATTCCGGCCGGCACGCCGGAATCGGTCAGGGAGCGCGCGACCGCGCTGGACCGGTCAACCGATATCTTGAAATTGGCCAAGCGCTGCTTCACCGGATCGCTGCCACCGACGGAACGGCTGGCATGGCCGACGACCCGCAGCTTGCCGCCGCCGCGCTGGAGATAGAGCTGCGCGAGGTCGCTCAGAATTTCCTTGTCGCGCGCCGAAAGATTTGCCAAACCATTGCCGAAGAAGATCAGGGCGACCGGACGTCCCGTGCCCACATTGACCGGCCTGAATTCCGCCACGGCGGACGCACCACCGCCGCCACCACTGCCCGATTCGATCAGGAACATCGCATCCTCGGCCCTACCGACAGTCGCCGAATGGACCAATGGCGACGTGGCCGCGCCGAGCGGAGGCGGCGATGGCGCAGGCGTTGGCCTGGGCTGCGGACGGGCCGGGGTGCGGGCCGGAGCCTGAATGGGGGCCGGCGTTTGGGCCTGAACGGAAACCTGCGGCGCGGGCGGCGCGACGGGCGGCGTCGCGGGCCAAATACTGGGGGTCGCCGCGGCAGGTGCCGGCGGTGCGGGCGGCACCGGGGCGGCCTCTGGGGCCTTGACCGGCGCCGGAATCGTTGCCGGCGCAGGCGGTGCAGCCGGAGCAGGAACAGGAGCAGCCACCTCGGCCGGCGCAGGCGCGACGGGGGCCGGCGGCGCCACCGTCACGGGGGCCCGTCGGGACACTGGATCGCTGTATTTCGCCCTGGCCCGGTCCGCCACGAGCCCTTCGGCAATATCCTGCCGTTCCTCCAGGGTGGTCATGGCCTCGGGCTTGGGCGGTACACTTGCCAGATTGGGAAAATCCGATTCGGCGCCGGGCACCTCCTCGGCGCTGCCACCCACGGCCGCCGTGTCCTTGGGCTTGTCCTCGCCGAACCACTCGGCAGGATTCACCTCGTCCGGCAACGACGAACAGGCCGTAACGCCGAGCACAAGCGCCGCCGCGAAGCCTATGGCCAATACGCGGGGCAATGATCGCCGATTATTTATTGTGCAGTGCAGCAAAATTTTTGAATTCCCGTGCCCGCTCATGTATGTATGGCCTGCGCTGCATAATTGACCCTACCGCCCCTAGACACGGCAGGGCATATCAATATCCGTCTCCAGCCCCTTGGCGCAACATTCGTTTGTTTCGGCCGCTCGTTTGGACGTCGGTCGAACCGCCCAACAGGGTAGCATGTCGGGGCCCTGTCGCGGGAATGATGAGGAAATTCGATATGGCCGATGCACCGGGCCCAGAATCCGAGAATCAAGACGCTGCCGCGCTTGCGCGCGCAATGGCCGATATCGCCGAGCGCAGCCAGCGCGTGGTGATGGATTTCCTATCCCGCCCCGAGAACGAGCGCGAGGGCGGCCCCGTCGACCCGCTGAATATCGGCACGGCCTTCATGGACCTGACGGCCAAGATGATGGCCGACCCAGCCAAGCTGTTCGAAGCTCAAGTCGGCCTGTGGCAGAGCTACATGTCGCTCTGGCAAAACACCGCGTCGCGCATGATGGGGGTCGATGCCGAGCCGATGGTCAGCCCGGAGGGCGACGACCGCCGGTTCAAGGACGAAACCTGGCGCGAGAACCCCGTCTTCGA
>Ga0302123_10003027_pt1 | contig 11256 bp, 5 predicted proteins | sample CB21_321_MG_FD_203109 | JGI IMG/M metagenome (GOLD analysis project Ga0302123, IMG submission 203109) | Marine microbial communities from Western Arctic Ocean, Canada - CB21_32.1 | ecosystem: Environmental > Aquatic > Marine > Oceanic | place: Canada: Western Arctic Ocean | collected 2017-09-28 | reverse complement strand
GCCTGGCACGTCTCGCAGCAGAAACGCCCGTCGGCATAGTCAAGAGCAAGGTCCTGAAGCAGCTCGTACAAATGCAGGTGCAGAAATTTTCGAACGATATTGACCCTGATGAGCGCTTGCTGAAATACGATGAATTGTGCAAGGAATACGGCGCGATCATGTCGAAAGAACCGAAGATCCAAAAAGTCCGCAGCGATCTGGTAGACGTATTCGCCACGCAGTGGCAATCCGGGGCGTTCATCGACGCAATCATCACCATCCAGGAATTCGAAGCAGCATACCCGAACTTTGCGAGTACTCTCGATATTCGCACCGCGATCGTTCCGAGCGTCCGGCGGACCGTACGCGATTTCGATCGCGACAAACAGACCGGGCAGCAGGTAGCGACGGCCTTCATCAATGGTCTGCAGCTGTTTGTGCAGCGGTTTCCAGAGGTCAGTGAAGACAGCAACTTCGATAGCATTTTGGTAAGTTGGAAGGTGGCAGTCGCAAAAAGTTACGAAGACGCCGGACGGGTCCTCAAAGCGGATGAGATATACAGAGCGCTGCTGATCAATTATAAGCTTGTTGCTAAGGACTATGCGCTGGAAGACCGCCGCGAGAGCTTGCGCCGTCGGGTAATCTTGCGGCGCATCCAGGACCCTATGGGCATCAGAGGGGATCTCGACTGGGTTATTTTCGGCTTGGCCGTGATGTTCTGGCTGTATACCTATATCAACGCCCATCGCGGCGGGCAGGCACGGGGACATACAGGGTACCGCCTGCTTCAGTTCGCTACCGTTTTCAGCGCCTTTCTGGTCATCCTGTTGCCCGCTGTTTTGTACGCACACTACTCGTTTACGACAGCGTTCATCTGGGCCATTTTCATTCCCAGTGTATTATTCTATACCATCGGCTTTGGCACGTATCTGTTCTTCCCGCTTATCTACGGCGAGCGCCGTTTGGTGCTGGAGCGGGCGTTGCTGAAAGCACTTGGCGGCCAGAGGGATGCAATGTTGACTAACAGGAGATCGTTGAAGTCCTGTTTGTCTGCAAACATCGCGCGCCTCCAGAAGGATCTGCCATTGCTGCATGATCGGTTGCTGTACCGGATTTCTAAAGCCAAGGAATTGGCCGAGACCCAACCCGACAAAGGCTATCATGAATTCGAAAATTTACTGCGTCGTCTCGACAAGGAATTGGTAAAGACCACCGAGGATTGGAAAAATAACTATGCTGAATGTCTGTTTGTGCTCGGTAAGCTTGCCGCCGAGCTCGGTCGAACTGAGGACGCCCATCGCTATCTCGACCGACGGCTCTGGCTCGACCCAAAACACATCGAAACACGTGTGCTTCTCGGTGATTTGTTATTTGACACCGGCGACTTTGAGGGTGCGATCTCTCACGTCAAAGTGTGCCTGGCCGCACGTGGTGGCACTGCCGAGCTGTGGTCTAAGCTGGGACGTTGTTTTTTTGAGACCGGCAAGTATGTCGCCGCGTACAAGTGCTACGACTCAATCACCGAGAAAACCAGAGACTCTCTTTTCTGGGGAGCACGTTCACATGCCCGCGCGGATGAGATGGGTAAAGCAGTCGCCCTGTTCCAGCAACTCCTTGAGCAGGAGCCCGAAGATAGCGAGGCAATGTACTACCTGGCGTCGTCCCTGGCGGCCCACGGCAGTATGGACAAAGCGGTCAAGATCTCAGGACTCGTAAAGGAAGGTGATATCTTCTACTCACGGATACTGGCCATGTTGGGCAATATTAGATTCCTCGCCAACGATATCAAGGACGCCAAAGTCAAGTTCAAACAGGCATTGTCCATGGATGCTAATTGTCTGCCGGCGTTCGTTGGGATGGGGCAATTGTACTTTGAAGGCGGCAAACTTGACAAGGCGGCGACTATTTTCGACCAGGTGCTGCAGACAGAACCTGACAATATTGGTGCCAACTATTACCGTGGACTGCTTTACGAGTCCAGTGATGTCGTTAAAGCAACGCGACACCTCGAAAGCGCAGCGCGATCAGAATCATTCGGCTTTCTGGCGCACATTGCCCTGGGCCGTATCCACGTTGTTCAAGGTCGCTATGAAAGCGCGCTGCAGCATTACGACGCGATCGAGTCGCTACACGAAATGACCTGCTGGGGATTGTTTTTCTATGCTTATGCGCTCGCCTATATGGGACGCCAGGAGCGTTGCGCCGAGGTCGTTAATCGTATTCTTGAACAGGCAAGCGTGGACTCCGCATGGACGGCTATTTCGCAGAAGGCGCTCTATTCTATGGGACTCTTTTTTGTCGACCATCGTGCCTTCGCAATGGCAAGATTGTGCTTTAAGTACGTTGTCGCGAATGTAACGGAACCGCGGCAGCAACAGCACCTAAATCTGCTGATCGCCGAGTCCGGTCTTCGTCACGCCGTCAGTCTCGCCGCTGCCGGTGACTACGAAGAGGCACAGGCCGTCCTGATCGATTTACAGAGCCACAGCACCGATTCGCAGCAGCATCTGCTTTGTCAGCATTACGTCTCACTTTGTCAGCTTCATCAGGGTAGATATGACGAAGCGCGGGCCAATTTTACGGAGTTGGCGGAAAACGCACCTGGTGACGCTCGCTACCTGTACCACGCGATCGTAGCGGAAGTCGGACTCGGCAATGACCAAGCAGTGCAGTCGGGACTGCAGAAACTCCAGACTTTGCCAGGTCTGCCGCCTCACTTGCGAGCGGGTATCTCGACTATCGAGGCATATATCTGTGCCCGCGAGGGCAAACACAAGGAGGCTTTGAGCCTGCTTGAGCGCGCCGGCGTTGGCGATGGTTATACTGGTGCCGAGTCAGTTGAAAGGACCCTTACCTTGGGGCGTATTTTTTATATCTGTCACCTTCGGGAATTTGCTCGCATTGAAGAGCTCCTGAAAGGTTTGCCCAAGCGCTATCGCGTCGATGCCGCATACCTGCAAGCCGTCGGATTAATCGTAAACGGCCAGGCCGACGAGGCGCGGCACGTGTTGTCCCCGTACGCTAAAGATACGGAGCAGGCAAGCCGCCTGTTCTCTATATTATCAACCGAGCTGGCGATAGATGCAGTCGCGCAACGGGACCAGACGAGGGCGCGAATGATATTTGAAGAAATTCCCGCGCCGCCGCCGGAAATAACGACCGTGATCCTGGCGTTGTCGTTGAGCGAGGTTCTCGATAACGCGGACGAAGCGACCGGAATCCGACACGCTATTCGAGCCTTGTCGGTGCGGCTCGAGATGTCAGACAAATATTTTGTTCATTCCGTCATTCACAACATTGCGGTGTTGCACTTTCAACTCGCCACGGTCCTGGAAGAGAGTAACGCGACCGATGAAATATTTGACGCGTGGAACGATTGCTTGACATTCTGGGAAGAGAATGTGTTCATCAAAACTGAATTCTGGAACCTTGAAGCAAAGCGATTTGCTAATCCAGGCGGTGCGGGGCATCAATTCGCAGAAACCGAGATCACTGCGATTAACCGTCAGTTCAAGCTTGAAGCGTTCGTCAAGATGTTTATCTATTATGTCATCGCTAAACTTGACGCCTGCGACGAGGAAGGATGCGAGCGTTATCTTGCCCTGCTCAGTGCCGCTGGCGACAACGCGCGTGAAAGCTTCGCGATGCTCGGTCGTGAGCTTGAAATACATAAATCGCAGATAGCCCGGGATGACTCGCGAACCGAGAATTGGACGTTCGTGATTATTTCGCTCCTGATTCAGATTCGCGTCGGCCAGGCTGAGGGGCGCGATGTTGAAATGTTCACATGCGAGCTCCAGTCGCTGCGTGACGCTCAGCCCAACTACGAAACGGTCAGCGAATTTCAGAAGGCGAAACGTAAATTCACGACCAGTATGCTCGATGTCCTGCAGCGCGGTGCTATGGGAGAGTTCGCAAGTGCTGGTGATGCTCTGGATAAACTGCTCAGGAACAAGCCGGCGGGAATTGACCTGCATGCCTTAGAAGGATCTCTGCGATTGTTGCGGGAAACGGCACGTGACCCCGATCGCGCTGCCGAGCAAGGCAAGAAATTGAACGCAGAATTTGACAAGATGTACAGCGCTATTCGCAATTTCAACATCAAGAGGGCGGCAGGGGAAGATGACAAATCATCCAAAAAACTCAAATCCGTTAAGCAAAAATCCCCACTCAGTATATGAGGAGTTGGGTATCGAGCCATCTGCCTCCGAGGCAGAAATTTCGGTTCAGCTGGAGAAAGCGATGGCGAACATCGCTACGCTGTCAGACGAAGAACGGGGACCGAAGACCGTAGAACTACAGGAGCTCATCACTTTCCTGAAGAATCGTCGGAAACGGGTCCAAGTCAACGCGCTTATACTAGACCATATCGATGCGCGGACAATACAAAATCGCCTCAAGAATCTACCGAATCTGGCCTCGGAAAATATTCAGCTGCCGGAACCCAGCCTCGCACAGGTGCTAATGGAAGGCGTAAGCAACGAGTTGGTAGACCTCGACTTCCCAGAGACCGAGCGCGATGCCGACTTGCAGATAGCAGCCGCAGAAGTGGCAGAGCTACAACGCCAGCGACCACCGCGTCACGTTACTTTTGACAACTGAATCGGCAGTGATAGGTTTTTAACTGCCGCTTGATTTTAAGGCAATTCTCGGGGTTGATCAATTTTGGAGAAATTTGATATGAGCGACGAACACGTCGGCCTGCCGTCCGGTACCAAGATCGGTGAAAAATATACGCTCATTCGACATGTCGGCGAGAGCAGCCTTGGCGATATATACGTCGCCTCACAGCAGACTGATGACGGTGAAACGCATGTCCGGGTTGAGTTACTGACGGGGCAGATGGAAGACGAGAGTGTGGGCCGCTTCCTGCAGGAAGTAGATCTGCTCTCGAAGCTTGAGAACCCGAATATTCTGAAGACTCTCGATGCCGGCGAGGATGGCGGCCGCTATTATCTCGTGACAGCTACCGCGGAAGATGGCTGCACACTCGATGAATACATGCTGCAACACAGCCCCCTGGCAGAACGCGAGGCAATGGAGCTGCTGGTCCCGATCGTCGATGCGCTCCAGTACGTCTGGGAAACCAATAAACTGCTGCATCGGGACCTCAAGCCCAGTAATATTTTCATCACCGGCGACCAGCAGGCAAAACTCACCGGGTTCGGCATCGCCAAGTCTTCGGAAGAAGGGCAATCTATGAACCTAACCGGTGCTGGGTTTACGATCGGTACGCCAGAATACATGAGTCCGGAACAGGTCCATGGGGCAGGTGACCTCGATTTCCGGTGCGACATGTATTCTCTGGGCATCATGCTTTACGAGATGGTGACCGGTTCACTGCCGTTCGAATCGATCGCTCCTGTTCAACTTATGATTATGCACGCCAACGAGCCGCCGGAGCTCGCGAACGAGCGCAATCCCAATGTCACCCAGGAATGCGCTGCCGTAATCGATCAGATGCTGGCGAAAGACCGCGAAGATCGCTATGAAACGTGGCAGGATCTCGGTGGCGCGTTTCAACGCATCGCTGCCCGCAGTGGCGGTAGCGCGAAAGCTGCCGGCGGCACCGACAACAAGGGCTGCATGGGCATGATGGCGATTGCCGCGACTGTTGCCATCGCCGCAATTATAGCAGCCATCGCATAGCCTGGAATATTCACGCGTTTCCTGCTGCGAGCACACAGATGACGCCATATCAAGGATGGAAGAGCCGCCAGTAGCCGTCTGGCTTGATTGCGTTAAGCCGCGGCGCTCCGCTTGCGCGAGCCCTCGGAAAAAGCTACGGCTATGCGATTGGGGAAATCGCCAGTAGCCTTCCGGTTGGGTTAGATTCACCCTTGAGTCCGTGCCATTCCAGGCTATTCATGTGCCGGCATGCGGTACGCCCGGCGAAGGTATGCGAGACGCCTCCGTGGTGCGGGCTTTGCCCGAACCCGGTTCGCATCACCGCTGCGCTGCTATTTAGTACTTTGCGATTCGACGAATTCCGCCTCTACTGTCCGTATCGTCTCGAGGACCTCTTCGACCTCGTCACAGGCGCGGAGAAAATCTGCGAGCCCGGTCTGCGAAAGCAGCATCGCGATACGGGCGACCATGTACAGATGTATACGATCGTCGTGAGCGCACGGCATGATAAACAGGTCTGTCAACTTGCCGTCTGCGGCGCCGAATGGGACGCCATCCGGTACCCGTGCGACAACTAAAAACGATTCCATGATGAGATATTCGTCGTGTGCTCGCGTGTGCGGAATCGCTACGCCTCCGATCAAGCCCGTCGGACACAACGCTTCGCGCTCTTCGAGCAGGTGTAGAAACTCGGCATCGTCAGCTAGTAAATTACTACGCGCGGCAAGCGCAGTGAGTTCGCGCAGCACACGACTGCCCGTTTTCGCAGGCAGGTGCGGGTCGATTGTCGCCGGGTCGAGATATTGCGACAGGAATGGTTGGTCATTTTGTGGTGCGTCTTCGCGCAATACGCCCGCCTTATTGTGCAACTTTGCCGGTGATTCGGACTTATGCTCGAGCAGGTTCTGACTTAGCCAACTGTGCAGTTCACGCTTCTGAAATACCGGCTGGTTCTTGATATATGTAGCCGGTATCTCCCCCTGTCGGGCCAGCCGTACGACCTCATCGGCAGTCAAGTGTAAATAGTCCGCGGCTTCATCGGTATTCAGTTGTGTGTACGGCATGACCAGCTCCTCATCTCGATAGAATGACTAGTGTCCGATCGTCTGTCTGTGGATAACTATCGGCGTGTGCTTCTACTGCAGCCAAAACCTGATGCGCCGCTGTTTCGGGGTTGGCGCTCACCTCTTTCCAGGTTTCCACCAGTCGATCGAGTCCGAACTCTTCCATCTTCTCGTTTAGCGCTTCCGTAATGCCATCAGTGTACATCAAGAGCGACGTATCGGGGAGCCACGAGAAGGCAAATGTATCGAAGTCGACACCGAACTCGTTCGGCAACAATCCGAGCGCCGGGCCATCGGGACTGATGATCATGACTTCGCCTTCCGCCGATCGGATAAGCAATTCTGTGTGCCCGGCCCTGGCGTACTCGACTGTATTATCCCGCCTGTCGATCAAGCATAGCGCGATTGTGATAAATTTGCCGTCATCCGCCACATCCGCGAACAGCGCCCCGTTGAGCTCATGCAGAAGTCCTTCCAGATCATCTTTGTAACGTTCGACATTCGATCGCACGAAGCTGCGGCACATAGCTGTGAACATACATGCCGGAATACCCTTGCCGCTGGCATCTGCGATCAGGACCAACAGCAGATCATCGTCGACCTCGATGAAATCGTAGTAATCGCCGCTGACTTCCAATGCCGCCTGATTTATCGCGTGGATCTCGAAATTGTCACTCGTTGGCGCCGCCTCCGGCAACAGCGAATTTTGAATATCCCGTGCCAGCAGCAGCTCCTGCAGGATGCGTTGCTGCTCGCTCATTTCTTCGTACACCTGTGTCAGCACGCCGCCGATCGCAACGTGACTGGACAGGGTCGACAGCAGGAAAAGATCGTCTGCTGTAAATGATTTGTGTTTGTCCCGCTTGTTGACTGCACAGATCACCCCGATCCGTTGCTCGTTGATGCTCATTGGTACCGCCATCACACTTTCGACCGCATGAGAACGACCGTTGGCGGTACTGCCGCTGTGCGTTGTGATATCAAGAACGCCTGCCAGATAATTCTCGCCCGTCAATGCGACTTCTCCAACGAAACCGTCACCGATTTCTATGTGGTCGTGACCGATTTGTTCCAGTAGGCGCGTGGCCTTCGAAGTCTTGAAATCGATATGTTCCGCCAGTATTGGCAACGATCCCGCCTGCGCCGTCAGATGTAGCTGCGAATCCGTATCCAGCAGGTAGATTCGTACGTTTGCAGCGTTGATCGCGTTCGATACGGATCCCGCTATTTCCCGCATCCAACTGCGAGGATCGCTGCTCGTGGCGATGCTGTTGACGAAGCGGCTAAGAAATTCAACCACCTCTTCACGATCCGATACGGCGCGCTTTTCATGCTGCAGCGATTGCCCAGTAATAACCCACAGGTACGCCTGCAGCCCGATCAGCACAGCCAATAAACAGAATAATATGTACACGCTCATAGCCGTGCCTTGACAGGATGGTGTGGGAAATGATAGATTGCGCCCATTATGCTCGCTACGTTGAAAATCGAAAATCTCGCCCTGATCGACTCTCTGGAAATCGAGTTCGCCGCCGGAACCAATATCGTCACTGGCGAAACTGGTGCCGGGAAATCGATCATTATTGGCGCTGTACAATTGATTCTCGGACACCGTGCCGATCGTTCCCTTATTCGTGCCGGCGCCGATAGTTGTCGGATCAGTGCAGTCCTTGAATTGGACAACAATATAGCGCTGCTGCGGGAAGTCAACGGTCTGCTCGAGCATAGCGGCGTCGCCCCGTGTGACGACGGCCAGCTGATCATTCACCGGACGATGACGGCGAAGAGTACCAAGGCGTTCGTCAACTCAACCCCGATCACCCTGCAGGTCCTGGCTGAACTCGGCAACCTGCTGGTTGATGTCCACGGTCCCTATGATCATCAGTCGTTGCTGCGTCCGCGCAAACAGCTACAGGTCCTCGACGCTTTCGCCGACCTCGAACCCCAGCAACAATCGTGTGCCGAGCGATATGAAGCCTTGCATCAAATAAACGGTGAGATCGCCGCTGCTGATCAAGACAGCCCGACGCCGGACAAAGTCGAGATAATCAAGTATCAGCTCGATGAAATCCGCGACGCTAAACTCGTGCCCGGCGAGGACGACGAACTCACAGTTCGACATGCTCGCAGCGCCAACAGCCAACGCATTCTTGAACTCCTCGATGCTGCCCGGCAATGCTTGAGCAACGGCGATAACCCCGTAACCGACCAGTTGTCTGTTCTTATGCGACAGATGAATGAGCTCGAATCCGTTGACGCAACGGTAGGCGGTCAGTTCGTCGAACAACTCGACCGTATTCTTGCGGACATCGGAAGTCTGAAGGAAGATATCACGACCTTCGCCGATCGCGTCGAGATCGACCCTCGGGAGTTTGCAGAGCTCGAAGATCGCCTGGGCCTTTTGCAGCGGCTGAAGCGCAAGTACGGCGGATCTGTCCAGGAAACCCTGGCCTTTGCCGATCACGCCGATACCCTGCTGCAACGCTATGAGAATTTCGCCGCTTATCGTGATCAGCTTATCCACCGTCGCGCCGCCGCCGAGGCAGAATTTATGCGGCACGCCAAATCGCTGTCGCGTAAACGGAAACGGGCCTCCGGCAAGCTCGCGAAAGCGATCACCGAAAAACTGCAGTACCTCGGCTTCAATGACTGTGGTTTCGAAATCGTGATTGAGAGTGCTGAGCCCGGTCCGGCCGGAGTTGATGTCGTAGAATTTCAATTTTCGCCGAACCCTGGCGAGGGCACAAAGGCGTTGCGCCAAATTGCCAGTAGCGGTGAGATTTCCCGGGTTATGCTAGCCGTCAAAACAGTGTTGGCGACTGCGGACCGTGTGCCGATTCTCGTGTTTGACGAGATCGATGCAAATATTGGCGGGGTTGTCGCAACCCAGGTCGGCGCCGAATTGCACGCCCTGGGGGCCAAGCATCAGGTAATCTGCATCACCCATTTGCCGCAGGTTGCCGCCGGTGGACACCGTCACTTCCGAGTCGAAAAAACTGTGCAGAAAAAGCGAACGACCGCGACGATGGTGATGCTTGAAGATGATCAACGGCAACTTGAGTTGGCACGTATGCTCGGGAATGCCGGGGAATCGGAAATCGTACTTGAACACGCAGCTGAATTGATCAGCAACGCCCGTGGATAGAAAATTGTGAACGAATACTACACGGATCACGGATCACGGGGCTGTCGATTAACTACCCCAGCCGCCTTACCCTGGGCTGGAATGTGAAACATCTTTGGCGTTGGGAGAACGTCGCGACTGCTATGCCGTTGGAACTATGAGGTAAATTGACAGCTCTATCACGGATCACGGATCACGCATCACGAATCGCGAATCATGAAAGTTAAGAACATTCTTTGCATCGGCGCTGGTTATGTCGGTGGCCCGACGATGGCGATGATTGCCGCCAAATGCCCTGACTATCAAGTCACCGTCGTCGATATCAACGCTGAACGCATCGCGGCGTGGCAATCCGGTCAGCCGCCGATCTATGAACCGGACCTTGACGCCGTCGTAGCGGAGGGGCTCAACCGTAACCTTTCGTTCTCGACAGATATCGCCGTCGGTATTGCGACAGCGGATATGATCTTTGTCAGTGTTAACACCCCGACTAAGACCTTTGGCGAAGGCGCCGGCATGGCCGCAGACCTGCAGTATTGGGAAAAGACGGCGCGGCAGATTCTCGACCACGCGACTAAAGACGTGATTGTCGTTGAGAAAAGTACGTTGCCCGTGCGTACGGCTCAGGCGATGGAGAGAATCCTGCATTCCCAGGATCTCGGCATCCATTTTGAAGTCTTGTCGAATCCGGAGTTTCTGGCGGAGGGCACGGCTATTCGCGACTTAGAGAATCCGGACCGCGTTTTGATTGGTGGCCATTCGACTGCAACCGGACAGGCCGCAGTCGCTGAGCTCGTCGAGATTTACGCGCATTGGGTCGCGCGTGACCGGATTCTGACGAGTAACCTGTGGTCCAGTGAACTTTCAAAACTTGTCGCCAACGCCTTTTTAGCACAGCGAATCAGTTCGATCAACAGTATCTCTGCCCTGTGCGAGGCGACTGAAGCCGATGTCACCGAAGTTGGTCGTGCTATTGGCATGGATTCCCGAATCGGCTCGAAGTTTTTGAATGCCAGCATCGGCTTTGGGGGTTCATGTTTTGAGAAGGACATTTTGAATCTGGTCTATATTTGCCGCCAATACGGCCTCGACGACGTCGGCGAGTACTGGCGCAAAGTGATTGACATGAACGAGCAGCAGAAGTCGCGATTCGTTCGTCGAATAGTAACTGCGATGTTCAATACCGTTGTCGATAAGCGTATCGCGGTTTTCGGGTTTGCGTTCAAGGCGAACACGGGCGACACCAGGAAGAGCCCTGCTATTGATGTCTGCCGGCAGCTCCTGGCGGAACGCGCGGCGGTCGCGATCACGGATCCCCAGGCGGTTTCTGAGGCCCGTCACGACCTATCCGACGACGACGGTGAGATAGTGTATTGCGAAGACCCGTATGAGGCTGCTGCCGGCGCCCATGCGATTGCGATAATGACCGAATGGCCACAGTACCGCGACCTCGATTACCAA
>Ga0302123_10003026_pt1 | contig 11258 bp, 32 predicted proteins | sample CB21_321_MG_FD_203109 | JGI IMG/M metagenome (GOLD analysis project Ga0302123, IMG submission 203109) | Marine microbial communities from Western Arctic Ocean, Canada - CB21_32.1 | ecosystem: Environmental > Aquatic > Marine > Oceanic | place: Canada: Western Arctic Ocean | collected 2017-09-28 | reverse complement strand
CGTAAAACCCTCGAAAATATACAATTTCCCCCGGAATATTCATTTTTTCTCCTCCTGTCAGGAACGCACACACACCCACGCGCACACCCACGCACGCACACGCGCACGCTCGCGCATATACGCGTAACGCGCACACATCCGCAGGCACGCAGGCACGCGCAGGCACGCGCACCCACACACACGCAGGCGCAGGCGCACCCACGCGCGCAAGGCCATTCGCGTAGACGATTTCGGAATTAGCGTTATGCTACGCGTAGACGGTTTCGGAACAAGTCTCTTAAGATTTTTGATTATATAGTGTTATAGGTTTTGTAGTAATAGCTATCAGTTCCTTTTGAGGTTTATATTAAGTATGAAAGCATTGAATACTTAATTAAACCAAAAGGGAACAATGATAGCAATACAAAAAACCAACACTAAAAAGCATGGAGAGGTCGTCGAAGTTCGGCTCACCAAGGACGATGCCTTCGCTCTCTCACCTCTGAATAAATTTCGGGACAACAAATCTGCTAATAGATTCGTTTCTAGCGTCAATAGACGGCAAAAGTTATTCGGGAAAAGATACTTTATAGCTAATGCAATGGTGAAAAAGGCTACTTCGGAACAGGATAAGATGACAGGTTTAATCGACGAACTAAAGGAGAAATTCAACAGATGAACAAATATCAACAATTCAAAGAAGATTATGAAATTGGTAAACATACCTTTGGCTTTGAAATCGACGGTGAAGGAATGGAAAGCCTTGAACCATCTTTAGACGAAATGAAGTTTATGACCAAACTTCTAATGAAAATATTAGATGAGAAAATAGATTCTAACAAGTTAGAAGAGGGAGATTGGGAAACCATGTCGGTTTTAGAGCATTTTATGGGATATATGTCTTGTGATTGGGGAAATTTCACCGAAGAGATGGATAAGTATTACAGGGTATACTATAACAAATTTGGAAACAACTAAACTAAAAAAGGAAAACAGAAAATGAGAAAATACACGAAATTCATACAACTTCTTTCAGAATACAAGAACGACCCGACCGGCAGAGCGAAAATCAAACTTTACAACGAATCGTACCGGCTCCTTAGCTTGGGTCTTTGCGGTCATCTGAGCGTAGGCTGAACGATGGGGAAATCACCACTCGACGCGATTGACGAATTAGCGTCTGAACAGATTGTATTGTTCCGAAAAATCTATCAATTTGATTGTCTTAGGAATGAGATAGATGACATAACAGAAGACAGCGTTAGGCATAATAACTCCCCGATGACAGTGCATGGTCAATTTCAGTCTATCGTTAAGAAGATAGACGAAATCCTCGACGGCGTAACCGTCTATGGTAAGGATTGTTATTGGGCTACCGCGAGGGAGGTAAGATGAAAATAGACCTAAAAGAGATAGTAGTATTTACAATACTAATTTTAACAGTATTTGCAGTAATAATAGTCGTGAATATATAAGGAGGATGAAATGAGTACAAAACTCAAATCTGGCGTTTCTGGAGTCAGTATTTTAAGATTTTCTGGAGGAATTAAAAGAGGTGCTATCTTAAGAATTTCGAGAAGAAATACGCAGTCCGAGTTCTCGTCCTTAGAAGTTTGGGACAGGCTTAAAACCGACAACATTGACATTGCGCTGTCAGAGGCGCGGCAAATTGGCATGACTTTGGTTGCACTAAGTTCAGAAGAAACAGAACACCAAGTTGAACAGGATTTCGAATAAAAAAAGGAAACAGAATGAAAAAATATGAAATCACCCTATCTGCTTTAATATTTTATGTTGATGCAAATAACGAAGAGGATGCGGAAGATAAACTTTTCGACGAAGTTATCCCATTTACCTTTACAGCAGATGATGTAGAAATTGAAAATATACAAGAAAAAAAGGAATAAAAAAATGATAACCGAAGTAAAAGCTAAAACGAGAAGTATGTTTAGTTCTCAAGGTAATCCGGTACTACACCAATACGTGATTACCCTCGAAGATAAGGATAGCAGAGTAACCTTTTTCCAAAGTTACGACACTATTATCGTAAGAAGGGAGTATGTCAACGGAGAGGTATTTATTACTCTTGACAAGCATTTTTGGTCTTATTCGAGGACGACCGGGAAGTATAGAAATATATTCCTTGGCGAGACTAAGAAGGAGACTTTAAAGAAAATAGATAGTGGTGAATATGAACTGGCCGAACTTAACTAAGGAGAGAAAATGAGCGAATTAATAGAATATCGAGATGGTTATAATAGTGAAAACTCTATTTGTTTAATATGGTGCATTGAAGATATAAAGGGTGCTATGAAAATGAGAGATGACAAGATTGACATATCTGACGAAGAATGTATGGACATATTATGGTACATGGAGAGTAATCATGATTCATGTTTTGGTATTACTTGGGATGGAATAGATTACCATTTAGACGAGTTTATCCAAGATAAAAAAGAAAGTGAGGTGAAATAATGGCTGAAGAATACACTTGCATTGAATGTGAAAATCTCTACGATGATACAGATGGAGACACTGACGAGAGAATGTGCAATAAATGTATCAATGAGGAATGGGAGTGCGTTGAATGTGGGGATTTGCTTAGTAGGATTCAAGATAACATGGACGAGAGGACTTGTATGACCTGTGTCCTAAAGAAAGAAGACCCCGATGTAATTACAACGTTAAAAAAAGAGAGCGAGGTGAATGATGAATAAAATAAAAGTTAGAAATGGCACTGTTAAAATAGGAGACTATGTAGAATTTAAATCTGACATAGAACAATGCGGTAAGGTCATTGGGGTTAGAGGCTCTGAGTTGAAATTAGAAAACAAAAATGGTTTTGATGGTGATTATATTAGGCATGAAACTATAACACACATGAGAGCCAGAGATTGTTGGGCAATTAAAGAAAGTGAGGTGGAATGATGAAACTATCGACAAGGTTGGATAGAATCAAGGAGCGTTTTGAAGAAGCCATTGAAATTATGGACAGGTTTAATGCCTCCGAATATTATATGGAGAGGAACATGGCGCGTTCAATTAAGAACGAGTTAGAGATTGTCGGTCTCCGAATAAAGCACTTCAAAATCCTAATAGACGAAGAAAAGAGGACAGATAATGAGTATATGTAACCACCATTTATTTGGATTAATTATAATTCTTGCCGTCGTGGTTATAGGAATTATTTCAACAGTAATAGATAAAAAAGAAAGCGAGATTAAATAATGACCGCATATGAACAAGTAGCAGATTGGATAGTGAACGATTCTGACGACACTATTGGCGAGGTACAATACCTCTTGGAGCAAATATACCTTGGTGAGGGAGAATCTAAATCTATTCTTAGAGAATACGAAGATGTAATTGAGATTACCGAGAAGAAGTACGGTGCGGTTACCGGTATTTACAAAACAAAAGAATAAGAGGCTATGCGATGGAATTAATGGCAACAATTAACGGATTTGACGTACTGATGTTGGTAGTCGGATACCTTGGTGGATTCTTTATAACAAGGAAGCCAAATAAGCCCAAGCCTACCAACTTTAGGTATTACAGAAGATAGGGATAGCGCAACAGGCGCAAATTAGGTTTGTTACTATCTTATCGGAATGAAATGAAGATAAGATAGGAACAACCACAAACCGAGAAACGGAGAAAAAATGAACCCAAACTACATGACAACAAAAGAGCTGAAGTACGAATGTATCAAAAAATGCAGAGAAAAAGGAATACCGTCCTCTTGGATTCAGACTTGCACCAACTATGTTCGTAAGGATTTTCTGAACGGAGACTACAATCCTGCCCCTTCCACCAAGCCCAAAACCAAGCCCAAAGAGACTAGCACCGAAGAAGCTAGCGTGCCGACTCGCGGAGTGCAGCCGGGAAGCATTGAGGAGTTGGTCGTCGAAGCTTTGAAACCGAGGATTTCGGAGACGGTGAAAGAACTTAGCACAGACTTGACAGAACAGATGAAAAAGATGGTACACAAGGCCGAGAATGCAATGAAACCCTTAACTATCCACGTAAAAGACAAGCCTGTTATCGACTTAACCGACGAGTTAACTCACCCGGCTTTTCCGGAGGTGTTCGAAGCCTTACATTACAAGAACAACGTATGCTTGGTCGGACCAGCGGGAACAGGAAAAAGCACACTAGTTCAGCAAGTTTGGAATAAGTTAGCAGGGCAAAACGATATGAACCCTAAGGAGACGTTCCAATATATTGGTTGTTCAGCCGGACTGTCGGAAGCGCAACTGCTAGGCAAGATGGACGCACATGGGAAATATCACATGGGATTAGCCGTTGACAGATTTGAGAACGGTGGATTGACATTATGGGACGAGGCTGATGCTATGGATGGTAATGCCGGTCTAATTAGAAACGCCATGTTAGACGGACAGGGTTATATAGCAGTACCGAATAGAACTGAAAATCCAATCGCTTGGAAGCACGATAGCTACTTCGACGCTAGCTGTATGAATACCTTCGGGGATGGACAGGACTTCACGTACTCCGGTAGAGGACAGCAGGACTCAGCCACGTTAGACAGATTAGGGGATACGACTATTTTTATAGACTACGACCCTTCTTTGGAAAAGGCACTAATAGGAGAACAGGACAAGAAGTGGGGAGAAATGCTATGGAAATTGAGAGCAAAAATGAACGAGGAGCATTTAGATGAGCGGATTCTTAGCACGAGGAGATTCGCAGATGCTCAAGTGTGGGCAGAGGCCGGGAAGACTAGAGATTGGTACTTAGACAGGATAACGGTCGCTTGGACTGAAGAGGAATTGTCCAAGGTTAATATTGACAAAATTAAATCGGAGTACAAATAATGCCTGTACGCTACGAAACATTGCAATTCCAATCGCTGAGGGATATGCAAGACACTATCAAGAAGAATGGTTGGGAACATAGCAAGACCGAAGATAGATACAACCAAGAATGGACATATGGGACTCACTTCAAAGACCATGACACCCATATGAAGGCGCTGAGACATGGACGGACAACACCTAGTTTGGTTACTCACTATAAAAAGATAAGAAGCGCATTAGAGAGGAAGCTGAGAGTATCCAAGTTCACAGGGCAGGGAGTTTCCTGTAAGCGCAAAAGACGATTCGTTGATGATGGGGATGAGGTGGATATTGATAGATTCCTAGCAAACTCCGATACCCCGTGGGTAGTCACTAAGCGGAATAAGAGGGCAAGGAATATAAAAATAGCCATAAACTTCGGACTGTCCAATGGGAACAACGAGAATAGCTTCGCAAAACTCATAAGCACCGGAGCATATCTATCAGATATACTCACGAAGATAGGTTATGCGGTTGAGGTGTGGGGAGTAATCTCAATTGGATACAATGGAACTTTACCGTTAGATGAGGTGTGTGCGGCGATAAGATTCAAGGATAGCGGACAGCGCCTAGATATACAGCGTGTATTAAGCATGGGATTGACAGGGTTATTTAGAAATTTGATGTTCGGCATACTAGAGAAGAAATGGAAATTCCACGAAAGTTTGGGATATCAAATACAGATGTGTAAAGAAGTCAAGAAAGAACTTGGATTTAACTACGTTATAGAGCAGGAAATAGTGAGTAACGAGAAGAAAATGCTCGATTTCTTTGAAAAAGCTATATCGAACGCAGTTGAAAAACGAGATGCCAAAACTTGGGAGTGGGTATAATAATATTACATTTTGAAAGTAGTGAAAAATGTAATATATTACAACACCCCATAGCAGAACAAAACGAAACATTACAGAGGAGAACAAATATGTTTGAAAAAGATGAGAAGATAGAGAAACTATTGAATCAGTATGCCGAGGACATGAGTAGTATGTGTAGTATAATGGCGAATGTACTTATGGTTGCTTTTGGCGAAGATATGGAAGCCGAAACTGATGTTACAAAAAAGAAAGCAAAGCTTATATGCTTGGTGCATAAATCTTTTTTAGAGACCATACAGGTAGGAAAGAGCGCAAAGGATGGGAATGTAAGAGCGAGCAAAACCCTATCTAACATTGTAAACGAAATAGCCGTAGATTGCGGTTTTCTAGATGAAAATTCCGGACTGGTGTTTACTCACGAAAAATGTGGTAAAAATACGTTCAAAAGCAATCTGACGGTTGTTGAAAAAAAGAAGGAAAGAGAAGACGAAGTAGATATTGACAAAATGATTGAAGACGCGGGGATTAAGAGAGGGGGAGCGCAAGCATAATGAGAAAATATAAAGTCAGTGTCCACGTGAACCAAACCGAATACTACGAAGTTGAAGCTAGGTCAGAACAGGAAGCCTTAGATAACTACGTAGATGGAAAGCCTTTATTCACCAAATTTCATGGAGATGATGTAGAGGTTGTGGAGGAAATTCAAGAAGAAAGGGATTTTTATGGACTTAGAGTCTGATTTTGTATTCGATGACATAACAAACGTCGCATACCCCCTGCTGAAAGAGGTGTGCAGGGAAGAGTCTTTCACGGAAAAAGAATTAATAGAAATAATTCTTGACGAAGACTGGTGCGATAAAAACATGGCCGGGAGAGTTGTTAGTTCTTGGTTAGAATTTGAGAGGAGTTAGCTTTGGAAGCAGAAGACAAGAAATGGTTGGCGGACAAGTCAGCGCAGATGGGTGAAATAAGGAAAAAAATGATTGACCTAGTAAAGCGCAATGGGTCAGTATTTGGTGAGGTACTGAAAATACAGGAAGAATTTTTGAATAAAATAGAAAACATAATAAAGGAGAAGAAATGAACACACAACAAATGCCGGATTTATTATCTGTTATCGTTGGGCCGACTTCCGATGAGTTGGTGGAAGATGGATACTTCACAGATGTAACCCCTTATGCTAAAAAATTCCACGATATGACAGACAAAGTAAGAATAACACCGAACATTAGCATCATGCTAGCGCAATTGGGCAGCAGCGAGCCTCAAGAGGTCGAGTGGTATGACGAATTAGACTCTTTACTAACGACTATTAGAGGTGGGATAATGGATATGAACGATGACGATTTTAAAAACTTTGAAAAGTATAGACACACTTTAATGCTGAAACATAAAGATAACGAAGTTTGGCTAGCGATGGATTGCACTAGCGGAGATTCTGTACACATATTTACTCCGGCTGAGTATTAGACATGATTGGCAAGGAACCTGTCGATAGTAAAATAAAAAGAACAAAGAAGAAATATGTTAAGCGAGCATTCCCAAGAAAAGGTGTAGATTGGGATAAAATAAAGAAGGATAAAGAAAGGCGCGATTAAATCGTATGCGAAACCAAAAAAAAGACAAGAACGATGCATGGTTTTGGCATGAATGGCACAGGATGAACGGTCGATATAAAGACCGCTATACGAAAGCACATGAGAGATTGAAGGATATGTGTGGCTACAACTATGATTCGGAGTTTAATGACGAGATTGATTTGAAAGCTGAATATATAAAATTTAAAAACAAATAAAAAGGGAGGGGGCGCTAACCGAAGCTAACACCCCCCTGTTCGACATGAGAGGAGAGGATGTGAACATATCTTGACAGAGTCCGAAATTATGCAAGCAATTAATAGCAAAGCAATGGTTATTTGAAATAAAATAAAGAAAAAACACTATGAATAAATATGTAGAACTGTGTAAATTGGATAAATATGAAGAATTTACGATACCAAGCATAAACGTGAAGGGCGTTGTCCTTGGAAAGGGCGTCGGAAGCATTTCTGTGATGTACCTAGACGACAGAATCGAAGATAAAATGGGTACATCGGTAACGTACAGGAACAGGAAGACAACAATAGCACCACAAACAGAGGTAATAAGAAGTGGAAAAATTAATAGTAAATTTCGACAGAAACCCGAAAGGCTTGAACGATAGAGTAAGGATAGTCTCTCTTCTTGAGAGGCATGGAATAGGTTTTGAGTGGGAAAAAATAGAAGAACCCCAAAGTAACCGATGTCCAAAGTGCGGTTCGACTGCCTACATGAACGATGATTGCGACAACTGTATTCGCAACTCCGTAGGCGAAGTCTTTTACGAATAAACACTTGTAGCGCAAACATTAAGCAAACGGCCATTCAGGTTCATAGCATTGTTCCCTGTTTGTTCGCTGTCTCTTGTTGCGCTACAAAAACTTAACAAAAGAGGATAATAATGAAAAAGAAAAAAAAGCTTCTTGCTGTTTACTTGGCGCCGGAAGACCACGAGGTAATCGTAAGTATAGCGAAAAAGGAGCATAGGTCTTTGAGCGGTCAAGTAAACTTTATGATTAACAAGTATTATCACTTGCGAAAGCAAAGCGGGTCACTTGTTGTGACAGACAGTGGAACAGGATTTAGCGTTGGGAGTGGGAATACTTTCACAACTGTAGATTAATAAAAGGAAAAGGAGAGGAATATGCCTGTAGCAATACACGGAAAGCAATATGCTACCGTAAACGAGCGGATAGAAGAGGTCCACGAGGAATACAAGGGTCGAGTTTCAATCGAAACCGACATAATCACGTCAATAGAGGGAACCATAAGAGTTAAAGCTACTCTGACCGTTACGGAAATGGCAGAGGGGATGCAGTCTCATAGCAATACTTTTACAGGGCATGCTGAAGAGATTGTCGGTTCAACTATGATAAACAAAACTAGCGCACTTGAAAACGCAGAGACTAGTGCTGTCGGTAGAGCGCTCGCGTTCGCTGGCTTCTCAACTGATGCTAGCATAGCTTCGGCGGATGAAGTGGCAAACGCAATAGCAAACCAAAACGCACTAGGCAGAGCGGTCTCAAATAGAAAGAGCGCCTCACCGGGTGAAAGTTCCCCTGTTATAAATGACTTGAAGAAAGAAGTTTCTGACAACTGGGACAACTATAGGAGCGGCGTGATTGATTTTGGCAAACACAAGGGCGAGCCTTGGTCTGAATTGCCTATGGGTTATCTGTCTTGGCTAGCCGGGACGAAGAGCGATACAAACCCTAAGAACAATCAAATGGCGGTGATGGAGTTAGAGTACAGACAGGATGAAAGTCCGAAAGAAGAAGGCGGTGATATTATCGTAGATAATTCTGAGGACTTGAAATCGGCAATCACAAAAGACAAAGGGACAAAGGAGTTATTCGCTTGAAATACGAAAAAAACAAAACGGTAGGCAAGGCTATTATGGGTAGCAACGGTAAAATTATCGGAACTGTAATAAAAGACACTCTTCATAAGAGAGTAAACTCAAGCAAGCACTTCTTAAGACAACCGCCTGCTATTGCGTTCGATAGGGATTGTATAATAAGAGCTAAGAAGCTCGGTGCTAGTAAGATAATGGTTCACGATAAGGACACCAAAAAGAGGTATATGGCAAACTACGCCGACTTTGAAGCAAAGGCGATTAGAATAAACCGAGGATTCGGAGAACAGTTAGCCCTACCGATATCAATGTGGAGCATATTAGACCCGAACCAGTTGGCTCTTTCGTTAAGCTAGTATAACATAACATTAGGGCGGTTGGTTCTATATTCGACAATCGGTTGGCAAGGTTGATTCTTGAAAATTGCGCTAATCGCCCTAAAATTTTAAGGACACAACAACATGGGAAGAAGTCAGAAGCAAAAAGGAAACAGAATAGAAAGAAAGATTGTAAAGAAACTGCAAGGATGCGGGTTCGAAGCCAAGAGGACATGGGGCAGTAGCGGTCGAAGCATGGGTTTAGACGACGAGGTGGACATAGTGCTAGCGCCGACGCCCGAAGAGAAAGACCTTTACTTGCAGGTCAAGGGAAGGAGAAAATTGGCAGACTACATAAAACCAAAGGAAGGCGTTATCCATGCTCAAATCCTGGTTCAAGATAGGGAAGAGCCTCTTGTGGTAATCTCTTTCGATAAGTATGTGGAATATCTTAAGCTGAGAACCATCACCAGTCTTCTGATATAATCGAATGACTAAAAAACAACTTAAAGAACAGTTGGAGAGTATGACAGGCTCTCTACAGCAAGCGAATGAGGTTATTACCTTTGTTTTTAACGTAACTAGCTTATGGAAAAGAAAAGACATTGGTAATTACAAGGCAATTAAAACCATAAATGACATGTTTGTAATGAAAGAGAACGTGTCTACAACTGAGGAGAAGAACGATGATAAGAAATCTTGACCCAACCATTATGCAAAGCAAAACCACAGGTGAAATTTGCAGACTAACGCATGATATGCAGAAGGAGATAAAAAGACTTTCCCTATCCAACGGAAGGGCAAACGAGGACACTAAAGTCTTGTTGAGAAGGTCAGCCTACCTCTTAAAGGTTAGAGAAGTAGAACTAAGAAGAGTTAGCAAACACACTAAGACGGGCAGGGAGAACCAGAGCGACGGCGGCAGGAGCGTGCTAGGTGGAATATAAGGGTAAGAAAATAGGAATAGGAGATTCCGTTAAGTTTGCGACAGGGCTTAACGACCGGGGAGAGAATAATTACTCGAACGGAGTCGTAACGTCTTTTAGTGGAGATAGTAAAACAATGTATGTACACGTAAATCTCTATGGGAAAACACCGAAGTACATAAAAGTCAGACATGAGGAGATATTCAATGTTATTGAGAAAGAAAGAAAATAAAAGTCCTGCGTTTCAGTTCTACGCAAGAGATTTTTTAGCCGATATAAACGTACAGCTAATGAACATGGAACAGAGGGGGATGTATATAACCCTTTTGTCTTATGCGTGGCTTGAGGTTGGAATACCTAATGATATGAGGAAGCTTAATTTGCTATGCAACAACCCCGACAACTTCGACGAACTCATAGGGGATGTTCTAGCTTGCTTTGAGGAAATAGAGGGGAGACTGTATAATGGAAGGATGGAATCTGTAAGAACAGAGCAGATAGAAAGAAAAGAAAAGGCTAGCGAAGCCGGTAAGGTTGGCGCAAAGAAAAGATGGCAATCGCATAGCAACCCCATAGCGACCGCACTGCGACCGCATAGCACTGCTACTTCTTCTGCTTCTGCTCCTGCCCCTGCTACTACTAAGAAGTATGTCCCATACGAAGACATTGTTGGTAACTATAATAGAATCCTTGGAGATATATTACCACAGGCTAAGGCTATTAATGCCAAGAGAAAGGCTCTAATACGCTCTATATGGAAGGATAACCCGGATACCGCGTTCTTTGTTGACCTATTCACTAAGGTGAGCAAGATACCGTTTCTGATAGGTGAGAACGATAAAGGTTGGATGGCAGATTTCGACTTCATATTAAGGCCGGATAAGGTAACTAAAATAACCGAGGGTTCTTACAAGTCTAGTAGCAACAAGA
>Ga0302123_10003024_pt1 | contig 11262 bp, 10 predicted proteins | sample CB21_321_MG_FD_203109 | JGI IMG/M metagenome (GOLD analysis project Ga0302123, IMG submission 203109) | Marine microbial communities from Western Arctic Ocean, Canada - CB21_32.1 | ecosystem: Environmental > Aquatic > Marine > Oceanic | place: Canada: Western Arctic Ocean | collected 2017-09-28 | reverse complement strand
CTAGTGTCCCGTCTCTAAAGTCCGCTTACAGAAGCGGGCGAGGGAGGCGAAGATTTGGTCGGCGGTTTTAGTCCAGACAAAAGGCTTAGGGTCGGCGTTGTGGATTGCGATGTAGTCCTTGATGGCACCTTCGAGTTCGGTTGTGCTGCGATGCACGCCGCGCCGAAGCTGCTTGTCGGTTAAGGCGGCAAACCAACGCTCGACCAGGTTGATCCAGGACGCGCTGGTCGGCGTGAAGTGCAAGTGATAGCGCGGCCGCTTGGCCAACCAACGTTGAATCGTCTGGGTCTTGTGGGTCCCGTAATTGTCCAGAATCAGATGCACCTCCAGCGACTCGGGAACGGCTTGGTCAATGGCGTCGAGAAACTTGCGAAACTCGACCGCGCGATGGCGACGATGACACTGGCCGATCACGTGGCCGGTCTTGACGTCCAGCGCGGCGAACAGCGAGGTCGTGCCGTGCCGCTTGTAGTCGTGTGTACGGCGCTCGATCTGTCCTGGACGCATCGGCAACAGCGGCTGGGAGCGATCCAAGGCCTGGATCTGTGACTTCTCGTCCACCGACAGCACGAGCGCCCGCTGGGGCGGGTTCAAATAGAGTCCGACGATGTCGCGCACCTTGTCGATAAACAGCGGATCTTGCGAGAGCTTGAAGGTTTCCGTGCGATGGGGCTGTAGCGCGAAGGCCTTCCAGATGCGTTGCACGCTGGAGTGGCTCAAGCCGCAGGCCTTCGCCATCGAACGCGTCGACCAATGCGTGGCGTCGGGAGGCTTTGATTCCAAGGTCATCGTGATGACGCGTTCGACCTCGTGATCGCTCATCCGCCGCGGCGTGCCGGGCCGCGGTTCGTCGAGCAGGCCTTCGAGGCGATTGTCGAGGAAGCGCCGGCGCCATTTCCCGACTGTTCGTCGGGCCCAGCCGAGTTGAGCGGCGACGTCGGTATTGCTGAGTCCATCGGCGGCGAGCAGGACGGCCCGCGCACGTTGCGCCAGAGCCTGCGCGGACTTGGGACGCCGAGCCCAACTTTGCAGGCTTTCACGCTCCGCCGTGGTCAGCTGCAGCGGCTTGAGTCGAGGCCCGGTCGTCGCCTTCATCTTCATTACGAGAAGGCGCCAAAGGACTCTATAATGTTACGCGGACTTTAGAGACAGGACACTAGTTTGCCGAGGACTGAGGTGGCGGCTGGGATCGACCTTCCAACTCTCGCCGGTGGACGGGGCCGTGGCGATCAGCACCCCAGCCCCATTCATTGCGTTCAGCCTCATATGCCACGCGAAGTGGCTGCCTTCCCCTGTCCAGTGCACGTCTCCAGGGTACAGATAGTGCCGAAAGGGAACCAAGAGCTGAATGACGAAGTGCAGGGACAGCAAACTCACCACGGCTTTCTGTGTCCACGAAGGCGAAACGGACGCATCCACCCCGAGACTCACCCGCTTGCCGGCGGGCGCCGGAGGAAAACCGAACCGCCTGGGCCAATTCGGCGAGAGGAACAATGTCGTGGCGCAGATCATAAACCACGGGAAGATCCCGATGTTGAATAGAAACGCATTGGTCAGGTGAAAGCCCACCGCGGCGACAAAGGCAACTGCCCGAGTCCGAGGCCACCACAGCAAAAACGGAATCAAGAGATCAAACAAGGCTCCGCCCCAAGCGAATAGATACACAGCCGGCTCCGCGGTCAACACCTCGGGAAGAGATGTAGCCTTCGCCGCATCCAAGAGAAATATACGCATAGGCTCGCCAAGGATCAGCCAATCCGCCTTAAGTTTTGCGATGCCACCGTGGAAATAAGGGATCACGATCTGAAGCGCCAATGCCCAAACCGTCCAGATAGGTGTTGTCCGCGAACGAATCTTCGGGTTCCACCAAGCATCAACCGAGAACGCACGATGCGCGGGCACGAAGTTCAGCAGGAAACTGATGATGACCACGAGGTAGAAGTGATTGAGGTAATAGCTCTTGTCGAGCAAGAAAACATACGTAAACGCTAAAAAGAACAATGACATGACCAGCCGATACCACAGACCCGCCGCGATACACAGGCCGAGCACCGCGAGTCCTAGGAAATGCAAGTACATTCCCCCACCGTCCCATGGATGCGCCCAGCCGAAACCGAAATACTTGAAATGGAAGCCGGGCACAATCCAGAACGGACCGACCCAATTGCTGTAGAGGTACCGGCCTGCTTCCCAGACCATGATCAGTCCAAAGCAAATCCGGAACACAACAAGCGAGGCGATGTCCACGGGTTGAAACAGGCGCGCGATCAGCGGCCGCTCCACTGCCGGGACACTTCCTATCTGTTCAGGCGAAGGACGGGCAGTTCCCGCCCCTACCGGCGGAGACGGGGGTCGTACCGGAGTCTTTCGCGAACGTATTCTCTTCCGCTTTGCCATGCCGTCTGAACGCACCGGAGCCACGCATCAGGCTTGCCCTGATGAACCAGTCTATAACCAACGCTTGCGTTGGTGGGGGCTCACTTCGAGGCACCCTTTGTCTTGTGGGGAACTAATGGCGGGGAGTCAATACTGATACAGCCAGCGGGCCTTCTCGATCACCGTCTTCGTGTTCGGCAAGAAGGCCTCTTCCAAGGTAGAACTGAAGGGAACCGGCGTATCCGGCGCGGCGATTCGGACAAGGGGGCCGTCCAGATCTTCAAATGCATGCTCACTGATGATGCCGGCAAGTTCCCCGCCCATGCCGCCGGTCAACGTGTCCTCATGCAGCAGGATGACTTTGCTCGTCTTCCGGACCGACGCCAAGACCGTGTCGCGGTCCAGAGGAACCAGCGTCCGCAAATCGATCACTTCCATGTCGATCCCCTCGGACGCAAGCTGCTCGGCCGCCTCAAGGGCTATATGGACCATCCAGCCATAGGTAATCACGCTGAGGTCAGACCCCTCGCGACTTACCGCTGCCCGGCTCAACGGCACGACGTACTCGTGCTGCGGCAACTCTTCCTTGATGCTCCGGTAAAGGTTCTTGTGCTCCAGGAAGATGACTGGGTCGTTGTCGCGGACGGCAGCCTTGATCAGCCCCTTGGCGTCATGCGCAGTGGCTGGCTGCACGACCTTCAGCCCCGGCGTGTGGACGTACGGCATCTCAGGGTTCTGCGAATGAAACGGACCGCCATGAATCCCGCCACCCGACGGCGCGCGCACCACCATCGGGACCGAAGCGCCCCAACGGTAACGGCACTTCGCGGCGAAATTCGTGATCTGGTCAAAGCCGCAAGCCATGAAGTCAGAGAACTGCATCTCGACAACCGGCCGCAGCCCATTGATCGCCGCGCCCGTTCCAGCGCCGATGATCGCCGATTCCGACAGCGGCGCATCAATCACCCGCCGCTCCCCGAACTCTTCCACAAAACCCTTCGTGACTTTGAACGCGCCGCCGTACACACCGACATCCTCGCCCATCACGAAGACCGACTCGTCACGGCGCATCTCTTCCAATAATCCTTCGCGGATCGCCTCAAGGTAGGTTGTCTGGGCCATAGGAAATCTTCTACTGCTTTGCGTCGAACGGGTGTACGAGAGAATCAGATGACTTCATAGACGTTCTCTTCGAGCGTCGCCGGATCCGGGAACGGCTGCTCCAGCGCCCAGTTAACCGCGTCGTCGATTTCGTCGAGCACGCCTTGGCGTAGCTGCTTGAAGTCCTGTTCCGTTGCCCAATCCCGATCGACCATCTCTTTCTGTAGCCGCAGGATCGGGTCCTTCCTTGACCACTCCTCGCGGACGTCCGCCGGCACGTAGTCCGCTGAGTCGTGAGCCGAATGTCCGCCGATGCGAAACGTCTTGCACTCGATCAGGTACGGCCCGTGCCCATTGCGCGCATGAGCGATGCCGCGCTTGGTCGCTTCGTGGACGGCGAATACGTCATTGCCGTCCACGATCTCCGCGGGCATGTCATACGCCGACGCACGGTCGGCCACATTCTCGACCGCCATCTGTTTATCGAGCGGCGTCGAATAGGCGTACAGATTGTTGTTGCACAGGTAGACGATCGGCAGCTTCTGGACCGTCGCGAAATTGATGCCTTCGTGCCAATCGCCGCGGCTGGTCGCGCCGTCGCCCCAGTAGTTGAATACAACGTGGGGCTCACCGCGGTACTTCATCGCCAAAGCGATTCCCGTCGCCACCGGAATGCTCGCCCCGATGCTCGAGATGATCGGGAGCAGATGCCTCCGCTTGGAACCGAAATGCATATTGCCGTCGCGCCCACCGGTCGGCCCGGTCGCACGGCCCAGATACTGCGCCAGAATCTCGCGAGGCGTCATGCCCCGAATGAGGAACGCCGCCATGTCGCGATGGGAAGGGCAGAGGTAATCGTCCGGACGCGACAGAATCGCGCTACCCGTGGGAATGGCTTCCTGCCCGCGGCCCGTATAGCAGCCGCCGAGGATTTTTCCTTGGCGATAGAGCTTGAGTTCGATGCGGTCTTCTAGCTCCCGCATCAACACCATGTAGTACAACAGCTTGTTGGCGAGATCAGACGTGACTTCTTGACTGACGGATGCAGTTGCAGATGCACTCATACCATCCATGGACGATATCGGAATCACAACCGGTTTGCAACCACCACTGTTTGGTGGAATACTAAGCCCACCTGTACGGCGGAAAAAGCGGGGTTCATGACCGCATGGTAAGGGGTTGAGAACGAAACAGGGACTGTATCAAGCGCCGCCTTCACAAGTGCTTTTCCTATGGCGTCTCTAGGCGGCACGCCGTGGACTGTCCCGTTTCTTCTCAGCCTCTCGCATTCCGTTCCTTCATCGAATCACCCCAACACGGCGACTTGATACAATCATCCCCACAAACAATTCCCTCGCAGAGTGTTTCAGCGCCATGAAAGAAACCAACACCGCCCCAGAAGCCGGTCCGATCGCACCGCAAGCCCACCCGGACCCCTGCCTCTATTGCCCGTTATGCTCGAAGCGCTTAACCGAGCACAAGTGCAAGTTGCAGTGCGAAACCTGCGGCTACTTCATGAGCTGCGCGGACTTCTACTAGACGGTCGCCGGCTACAATCGCCGCGTCGGGGTCGCCCGTACCCGTCGATTTCGGGGTGACAACGAGCCACGGGCTCGTTTCGACTCGATCTGAACCGTTCTCTTCTTGCGCGCACGAACGACTTCGATCGAAACCTTCTCTTCCTCAGCGGTTCGGATCGCGCTGTGCACCTGACGCGGCGTCTTGACGGCTTCCCCATCCACCGAGACAATCACGTCGCCGGCCTTGATCTCAGCCCTGCCCGCCGGGGAATTCGAGTCCACCGAACGCACAAGAACACCTTCGTCCACTCCGAAGAACTCGCCGAACTGGCCCTTGACCCCTTCGAGTTCCGCGCCCAGCACCTTTGTCTTCATCACAACCTGGGGGATCGGCATAGCGCCGAAGTTCGGCATCGTGAAGTCAAACTGGTGGGGTTGGCAATCGTCACCCTCGCAGTCCTTCCGCAGCATCGTAATCTTCGGAGCCTGGCGCTTACCGACCTTTACGGTCAGCGTCTTTCTGGAACCGTTTCGCCACACAACCACTGGCACTTCGCGGCCGACGGGTGTCTCGCGAACCAATCGCATAAAGTGCTCCACACCCGCGACCTTTTCCGTACGGAACTCTAGAATCACATCGCCGGCGACAATGTTGCCTTCCTCCGCCGGGCTGCGCTTGGCCACGCTCGTAATCTCGACACCAGCCGGACCCGGCATCCGCAATTCCGCGGCCCGTTCCTCACCTACCTCAACCAGATGCACACCAAGGTAGCTGCCGCCCACGCGCAGTTGCGCCGGATAGACATTCACCGGCCCGAACGGGCCATGGCTCGGGAACGGCTGCGCGGGTATCTGCACGACCTGTGCCGACGCCAACATCCAGGGAACGAAACAAGCAAGGGTCAAGCGACTGATCAATGTCATAGCGTTATTCCTCGTCAGGGTCGTTCAACTACTCCAACCGCCGAATCTTGATGTGACCCGCCGTGTTCAGGATGCGTAGTACCGGTCCGCCGCCGTTCAAGGCGCCGTCCGCCGTGACGGACCTCGGCCCGAAACGCTCCCCGTTCTGCCGCACGCGGATCGCGTCGAAGTCGCTTTGGATTCGTCGAGAACCATTCGCCAACTCGACAATCGCTTCAATCGTGACCTTGAGATCCGCCGGCAGCCAAACATCGATGCTACCCACGTTGGTTTCGAGGATCGAATCCTTCAGCGGCTGCCCTCTCAGAAAATAGACCTGAATACTACCCGTCGCGTTCGACGCCATTACAGCGCCCGCAACATCCCGTAGATGGATCTTGCCGCCTGCCGTCTCGGCACGCACGCCCCCCGGCGCGGATGTAATGTTCACCGATCCGCCGGCGGTCCCGGCGCTCACACGGCCGGCAACGTCACTCACATTGATCGAACCGCCCGAGGTCTCCGCAACCAGGCTTCGACCGATCTTGTCTGCCGTGATGCTTCCGCCCGCCGTCTCGGCACGCAATATGCCGGCGACATCGCGGGCGGTAATCGATCCCCCGCTCGTTGTCAGTGTGGCGTCGCCGCCGCCCCCGTCGAGCGAGATGGTTCCACCGGCCGTATCGCACAACACCTCTCCACCGATCGACCGCAACGAGATACTGCCACCCGCTGTATTGGCGCGGACCGAACCGCCGATCTCATCGACCGTGATCGCTCCGCCTTCGGTGCTGGCGTTTACCTTGCCCTCCAGAGCCCGTACCGTGAGAGAGCCGCCCTCCGAATCGATCACCGTCTGCTGCGTCCGCCGCGGCGCGGAGACTTCAAGATACGCCGAGAAGTTGCAGCGGCCACAGTTCGGATCTTCCTGGGAAATAACAGCCGTCGCACTCTGCAGAGCAGCCGTCAGCGGGGCATCCGCGAACAACCGCTCCGCCTCGCCTTGCGTATCGGCGCGAACCTTCCTGGTGACCTTGAACCGAACGTTATTCTCTGAATCACCCGCCACCAAGACAGGACCACTCGACGTAATCCGCAGCTTCGTCCCCGCGGGAATCGAGCTTTCCTTCACCTCGATCCAGTAACGGCCCTCCTTGCGGATGGCCCCCACGACCGGCAACATCATTCCCAAGGCCAGCAGCCCCGTCAACAGTTTCGCGGCTCTCATCTTCATTTCTCCGTTCATCGTCAACACCTAGAAGCGGTCCACAGACGCATTCAAATCCTGAAGCGCGCGCTTCGAACGCAATCGCACATAGTCGTGGTCCGTGGTCTCGACCAACTCTTGCAGCACGCCGACCAACCGGCGGTCAGGCTCCTCGGTGAGCAGATTGATCGCGCTGGTCCGCATGCCGGCATTAGGGTCCCCGCGCAGCACCTCGATCAGCGCCCGGCTGACTTCCGGTTCATCCTGGTGCGGGCTCAATGCCTCCAGAGCTTTCAAACGAACACCGGGGTTACGGTCGTTAAGCATCGAATCCAGCAGCATCTGCCGAACCTCGCTGTTATCGGCTCGCTCCGTCAAGATGTCGACCGACTCTAGCCGCGCACCTTCATTTGGCGCGCTTCGAACCGTCGATAGCAGTAACGCCTGGATCTGAGGGTCCGAGGCGTTTCCCTTGATCGTGCGTCGACTTACTTCTTCGATCACGATTTCCACTTGCCCGCCGCTACCCTCGCGGGCAACGGACTCAATGCCCGTCAACATCGGCTCCGACTCAAACGAAACGGGTTGCCCAATCGTCGGCGGCTCTGCCGACCCGCCAAAGGTCCCCGGTGTCTCAGGCCCCGTTCCGCGACCAATCACAAAAGCCATCGCCAAAGAGGCGACGGCCAAAGCCGGCCGCCAAGTATTCTGATTTCCCGAGAACCAAGCCGTGAACCGATGCCACAAGCCGACCGGTTCCGGCTCGATGTGATAAACCTCGCGCATCAAATCTTGGCGGCAATCGGACAACAGTCCATGGGATACCTTCGCCATGGGCCGCTCGTTCATCGTGGCGAAGAATGTGCGCGATTCTTCGAGTTGCCGTGCACATTCACCGCACGACTCGATATGGGCCTCGAGCGCTTCGGTCTCGTCCGACCCGAGTTCACCGTAGAGATAGAGCGTGATCTGTGACTGAATCGATTCGCAGTTCATCGTGGCACGTCCTTCAAAGCAGCTCTCAGCTTCCGGTGCGCCCGGAACAGGCAGTTCTTCGTTGCTTCCTCACTGATCTCGAGCCGCTCGCCGATCAAGCGCAGCCGTAGCCCTTCGTAGTGCTTCAGTTCGAATACGGTCCGTTCTTTGGGCGTAAGCAAGTCGAGCGCGGCGCCGATTCGTCCTGCCGTGTCCCGCCCCACAAGTACCCGGTCCGGATTGCTCGAAGCACGATCGTCCGACGCTAAATCCAGCGGCCCCGGTCCCTCGCCGCCCATCTCTCCCGTCGCCCATTGGTCCTTGCGGACGCTTTTTCGGCGCAGTTGATCCAGGCAAACATTCGTAGCAATGCGGTAGATCCATGTGTTGAAACTGCATTGGAACCGAAAGTTGTTCAGGCTGCGATACGCCTTCAGAAAAACTTCCTGATAGGCGTCGCGGGCATCTTCTTCCGACCGCAGCACATTCAACGCAACCCGCAGCACGCTACGGTCGTGCAGGCGCACCAGTTGCTCGAATGCGTCGTGGTCCTGCCGCTGCGCCGCCCGGATCAGCGCCTTTTCGCTGAGGTCCTCGGGGCGCGGCCGGTTCGCCACATTGACTGTTTCCACCCTGGCTACCTGCAATTCCGTTAGACGCGTCGATGAGAAAAAAGTTAGGTACTAGAAACTACTTCCCAATGTGCTCTTCCGTCCAAGCCAAATGCCGCTTGGCCACATCCAACAAGAACTTCGGCTCGCGAGGCCCATGCGGTTGCCGTGGATACACAACCATCTTCGTCTTCACACCCCGCCGCTTCAGCGCGTTATAGAACTCGTACCCCTGCGAGATCGGCACCCGCAGATCACGCTCGCCATGGAGCACCAAGGACGGCGTCTTCACGTTCTGCACATAATTCATCGGCGAATGCTCACGGTACCCGTCGAAGTTCTCCCACGGCTCACCGTTGAAATAGCCCGGCAGGAAATCGAGAATGTCCGACGTCCCGGTAAAGCTCCAAAGGTTCGTCACCGCCGCGCCCACGCCGGCCGCCTTGAATCGGTCCGTCTGGCCGATCACCCAACTCGTCATGAATCCACCGTAGCTCCAACCCATCACCGCCATGCGGTCCGGGTCAACCACTCCCTTCTCGATCACATGGTCGACGCCAGCCATGATGTCTTCATAGTCACCACCGCCCCAGTCATTGAAATTCGCTTTACGGAACTCCAGACCATAGCCCGACCCCCCGCGAGGATTCGGCCGCAGCACCGCGTAGCCCTCCATCGCGAACGTAGCGATCGGATAAAGCCCGCGAGCACCGATGAACGTCTCGGTGAACACGCCCATCGGCCCGCCATGAATCACCAGCGCGAGCGGCACACGCGTGCCTTCCTGATATCCCAGCGGGTAAGTCAGCAGCCCTTCGATCTCACGGCCGTCTTTCGACTTCCAGCGAATGACCTCCGTGCGAGCAAACGCGCGAGTCGTCCGCACCTTCTCATGGATATCGCTCGATCTCGCGGCCCGACGCCTCTTCACGTCAAACATATAGACTTCCACGGCCTCGTCAACGCTCTCGGCCGAAAGGCCAATGTGCGTTCCCGCCCCGTTCAGCCGCACGCCGCCCGAGGAGGACACCGTCCCAGATTCCGGGAAGCCAAGGTTCTCTGGCTTACCGTCAAGCGCGAGAGAAACAAGAACGTTTCGCGTCCGCTGCGTCTCAGTGAAGAACACCCGATCCGAATCCGCCCCAAACCCCAATAGGTTCGAACCGCGTCCGAACTCATCCTGGGTCAATGCCAGAGTGCGTTCCTGGCCGGACGCAAGATCCTTCACGACAAGCCGCCCCTCGGGCACCCAGTTTCTAACCATGCTGCCGCGTACGAACGCCAGCAGCTTCCCATCAGGCGAGTATTTCGGCGTGCGTTCCGACACCTCGGCGTCAGCGAGCGTCTTTACCGCTTTGCTTTCGACATCCACTTCTGAGATGTCCGACCGCATCCAGTGATCGGCCTCATTCCGCGGCCAATGCTCAAACACGATGCGCTTGGAATCGGCCGACCACTCAAACCCAGCGACATGGTTCTCGTCGCCTACGATTTCGCGAGCGCCCTCACTTTGTTTCGCGGGGTCCACACTCACAATCCATAACCCGTAATTATTCGGCTTCTCATCAACGACCGTGAAGTCGAGCTTCTGCTTCTTGGCTTTCTCGCGTGCCTCGTCCTTCTTGCGTCCACTGAACGCAATCCACCGGCCGTCGGGCGATACGCGGAAGCCACCAATCGACCCTTCCCAATCGGTAAGCTCGATCGCTTCTCCGCCCGCAACAGGAATCCGCCAAATATTCGAGCTTCCCGAACGGCTCGACCGAAAGTAGACGAACCGGCGGTCCGGCGCGAATGCCGGCGAACTCGCGCTCTTCTCTCCGGTGGTCAACTGAAAGCCGCGCGAGCCGTCATAGCGCGAGAGATAAATCTGCGTCACCATCTCGCTCTTCTCGTCTTCCATCACCGCACTGGTCCGCGTGTACGCCAACCAACGTCCATCCGGCGAAGGCATCACCTCCCCGACCGTGTCGACCCCCATCGCATCCTCAGGAGTCCAAGAACTGGACGTCTGCCCCCAGGCAACGGAAAGAGACAACAGCGCAATCAACAAGAAACGATTTGCCATGGACGTATCTTAGAGAACGAAAACTCGTGGCGCACGCCTTCGGCGTCCCGGTTCGCGACGGATCGCTTCCGAGCAGTACAGTGCCAAATCGCCCGATGCGTGAGGCAAGGCTAAGAGAAGCCGGCTATGAGGGCACGCGGATGGAGGGGCTTGGGTCGACTCTGCGATCTGTCGGCCTGGGCAAGAGGAACTTCATAACAAGGGGTTTGTACGGGTGCCTACGTTGGAGTGCTGGCGAAGAGTCGTGAAGGTCGGATAACTGGCGCGAAACGATTTCCCATTGAGCGATCCGGGCGTCAGAGCCTCCCAAGTCCGTCACCGAGCCTGACCGATCGAGTCCCACCAGAGAGTTACCGAGACTCTGGGCCGATCGCAAGTGACATCGGTGGTGGTCTCAACGGATCGATGCAACACTTCACCGAGAGGAGAAGTGGATGCAGAGGAAACAGAAGAAGAGGCGGCGAGGCTACACGACAGCGGAGCTGGCGGAGGTATTTGATC
>Ga0302123_10003018_pt1 | contig 11272 bp, 10 predicted proteins | sample CB21_321_MG_FD_203109 | JGI IMG/M metagenome (GOLD analysis project Ga0302123, IMG submission 203109) | Marine microbial communities from Western Arctic Ocean, Canada - CB21_32.1 | ecosystem: Environmental > Aquatic > Marine > Oceanic | place: Canada: Western Arctic Ocean | collected 2017-09-28 | reverse complement strand
ATTGTCGATATCGGTCTGGACAAGTTCGATGTCGTCTATTTCGCCGGTGAATGGATCGACCACAGGGTCGTCCCCCTGCTCGATCAATGGGTTCAGGACGGCGGCGTTCTCTATGCCACCGCCGGCCTCGGCCACCTCAACGAATTCAATGAACCCGATCCTGCCATGCTCAACCTGCTGGGACTCGACCGCGTAGAAACAGACAAGGATCTGTACGTCATCCGCACCCTACTCGAGCTGCCGCTCGTCGAACCGATCGACACCATCAACATGAGCGGCCTAAAAATTCCCGCGGTCGGCATGCGGCAAAAGCTCTACCAGAACGATGCGAAAGTGCTCGCAACCTGGAACGACGGCAGTGCAGCAGCAACAATCCGGACGCACGGCAAAGGCAAAGCGATCGCTGTCGGCACGCTGGCTGGCAACACCTACATGAAATCAGGCGTGCGCCAAGTGCCGTTTGCCCGCGGCGGCAACAAAAATCTCTACAATCCGACTGAATTCAAAATCGGCCAGATCCTTTTAACGCAGCTCGGTGTTCACACAGCGAACATTTCCAAAGAAGTCGACTGCGGCAATCCCTACGTTGAAGGCATCGTGTTCGACAGTGACCGCGGCGCCGTGCTGACCTTGGTGAACTGGACCAACGACGCGAAACTCGAAGGGCTCGACATCAAGCTCAAGCTACCGTTCAAACCCCGTCACGCACGCTCCGTCGAGCAACAGAAGAACGTCAGCCTCAGCTACGCCGACGGCATCGCCACAATCACGACCGACCTCACCGAGGCCGACTACATCCTGTTGCCGAGGTAGCGGGAAGGGGAGTGGCAAGCCGCGGCGCTTCGCTTGCGCGGGGTGAGTGGGTGGATGGTCTCCCCGGTGGCACGGTCGTGACATCAAACATACAGTACAAGTTCTCCCCGGTGGCACGGTGAGCCGCGCTGCTTCGTTTGCGCGAGTCGGCCCCAGCCCTACAAAGCATCGAAGAAAACTCGTACTGTATTATCCCATTTCACGGCCGGGACGACCATGCCACCGGCATGAGGCCTCGAAGACGTCCGGCATGGGAATGCCAGCTCTCCAGCAGAGCGCAAAGACGGCTATCACTTGCATCCGCTCACTCCCTGAACGAAAATAACGATTCCCCATATTCCTCCCAACACGCGCAAGCGAAGCGCCACGGCTTACCCCCAATCCTCCAATCCCCCACTCCTCCATGCCCAAATACGACCATCCTTATCGCGGACTTACCGGCGGCGCCTGGCGGCGCGGCAACCTACACGCGCACACGACCAATAGCGACGGACAATTGTCCCCGCAACGTGCTGTCGACGGGTATGCTAAGCTCGGCTACGATTTCCTCGCCATCACTGACCACGACGTGTACACGAACCAAAGCACACTACGTAAGCTGAACGCGCGCGGGATGATCCTGATCCCGGGCAATGAAATAACGGCTAACGGTTCGCACATCGTTCACGTCAACGCCGATCGTCTCGTTCCGCCATCACCGCAACGGCAGGAAGCGATCAATCGTGTCAAAGCCGGCCGCGGCTTCGCGATCATCGCGCACCCGAACAGGCAGGACACGTTCAATCACACGTCAATCGAAATGCTGCGGGAATGGATAGGTTACAACGGCATCGAAATTTTCAATGGCGCCGGTGGGCGCGTCCCCGGGTCACCCTACAGCACCCACAAATGGGACATGCTGCTCTCCGACGGCCGCAGGTTCTGGGGCTACGCGAACGACGACAGCCATCAAAGCGACGAGATCGGCCTGGGCTGGAGCATGGTGTACACGCGGGAACGCTCTGCGAAAGCGATACTTGAGGCAGTCGCTGCGGGACGTTTCTACGCGTCGACCGGTGTCATTATCTCAGCTATCCGCGTACGCGACACCGTGATCACAATCGAGACAGAAAATGCCGGACGCATCGTTGCGATCAGCGACACTGGCGGTCGGGAAATGGTCGTTGACAGCAACCGTATCGACTGCAAAATTGCCGACGACGCGACGTACGTCCGCTTCGAATGCTGGGGAGAACGGGAACAGTTCGCGTGGACCCAACCATTCTTTGTGAAATGATAACACAGTCATCCTATGGAGCGCTGGAGTAAGGGAGTGTTGGAGTTTTGAAAAACAGCCACTTCCGACACATGCATCTCGATAGAAAAACCTGAATACACAATTTTGGCCAGTGCCAAACCCCATAATCCGTAGCACGTGCGGACGCCATTCCCAGTACTCCAAAACTCCAGCACTCCGTAATCGTATGCGATGGCTGTAAAATGACAACCAAAACAGCCGGAACCTAATCATGCGTATCACCCTGGTGGTCACCCGAATGACCGATGAGAACCTACGCCTCGCCGCACAGATCGGCGTGACGGATATCGTCGACCGCTATCCCGGTCCGACACAGGAAGCACTGACCGGACTTTGTGAGCGCGTCAACGAACATGGTATGCGGATGTCGGCACTCGAAGGGGTTATACCGCATGGTGACGTCGTACGCGGTGGCCCGAAACGGAACTGGCAGATCGAGAACTATCAGCAGTTGTTCGAGAATATGGCGGCTGGCATCGTCGAGCGCCGCGGCAGCAGGCTGATTCACGGAGCCATCATTGCGCGCGAGTACGGACTTCCCTGTGTGACCGGTGTGCCGGATGCCACCGAACTGATTCGTACCGGCGGTCATCTCACTGTTGACGGCTATCTCCGCATCGTTGTCAACAGCAGGGCTGCGGCCTCGAAGCCGGCCACGACAGACGCCTCATGAGCAAACAGTAAATAGACAGCGGAGAGCATTATGGACGACGAAACCTTGTACCCCATGCGTGTCGCAGTCAGCAGGACTGGAATCACCGCCCATGTCCTGCGGGCCTGGGAGCGGCGTTATCAGGCAGTTGAACCGGTTCGTACAGAAACCAACCGCCGGCTGTACCGCCCCAAGGACCTCCGTCGTTTGAAATTGCTTAAACGGGTTGTCGACAGCGGCTACAACATCGGTCATGTCGCCGCCCTCGAAACGGAAGCGCTCGCCGCCCTGCTGTCGGAACAGGCTGCACCGGCAGTGCCGCAGCGGGACCTGACCGACACGCTGCCGTCATGGGACGAACCCGCGATCAACGTCGATCTGTTGACTGCCTGCCAGAACGCGGTAAGAGCGATGGACGGCGACGAATTGATGCACCTGCTCGAGAGCGCCCTGATTCATTACAGTCAGCACAATTTGTTCGAAGAGATCGTGTTGCCGCTCCTCTGGCAGATTGGCACTGCCTGGCAGGATGGCGACTTGCGAATTGCGCACGAACGCCTTGCGTCTGGAGTCATTCGTACGTTCGTCGGCAACCTACTGCAGGGCCCGAAGGTCGACCCGGCTGGACCGCAGATCGTGGTCGGGACCCTGGCCGGACAGGACCATGAAATAGGGGCGCTGATCGTCAGTTGCCTGGCTGCGGCGCAGGGCTGGCGCACCATCTATCTTGGCGCCAACCTACCGGCCGAAGAGATTGTTGCGGTTGCTAAACATACAGGCGCGAAGGTGATTGCCCTGAGCTTTGTCTATCCCGGGGACGATCCGCGCACGCACCAGGAGATCGCGCTTATCGGACGGCTGTGCAAGCATATTACAGGTCTCGAGTTGATCGCCGGCGGCCGCGCCGCCAACGGCTACACAAAGGCCCTCGCCGACATCGGCGGCGAGCTGATCGAAGATCTCGGCGACTTCCGCCGGTATCTGGACGAGCTCCGTGACTAACCACATCGAGACCCGGCCAGCGCCATTGAGACCGCCACCGACGATGCCGCGCCCAACACGAGGGATTGAAGTAAGCGATGATAGCGTTTTGTAAGGTGGGCAAGCATCCCGCACTACCCCGGCAAACTGGACAATCTGTTACAAGGAGGTCGTTGACCATGAGTCTGATCATTCGGAGCGAGGGCAACTACTCCGTCCTCGAAAGTGAACAACGCATCGAGGCATCACTGGATGCTGTCTTCGTTTTTTTTCGGATGCCGCTAACCTCGAGTTGATCACACCGCCCTGGCTGAGTTTCGAGACGCTCACAGCATCCCCCGTAGCGATGAAGGTCGGACCGATTGTCGACTATCGTCGGGTGTCCACGGCATTCCGATTCGCTGGCAGAGCGAGATCACCGTCTGGGAGCCACTGGTACGCTTCGTCGATGTGCAACGTCGCGGCTTAACGCAATCAAGCCAGACGGCTACTGGCGGCTCTTCCATCCTTGATATAGCGCCGCCTGTGCGCGCGCAGCAGAAAACGCGTGAAGAATTCAGGATAGACGTGTTTGGCACGGACTGGAGGAGTAAAACTGGAGAACCAGTACGTCAGTTTGATATGATGATGCCGTCCCCGGCAGCGAGCGTGATAGCCTTAGTAGCCGGTGGACCGCCCGCTCGGAGACGTTGTGAAAGATCGCCAGTAGCCGACTGGGATGACTGCAAAAGTCGCGTCTCATTGTGGTTTTCAGCGCGCCTATTTGAGATGCCACACGTTTCCTGCAACCGGCACGGTTCCGTGCGCGCGGCGCGACGCACGCTACGATTTTGCATTTAACCCCTTAAGTCAGTGCCATTCCAGGCTACACGTGATTGCGCAGCATCAGCTCTTTCGGGTAGGGATTCAGATACACTTGCTGCTGTGTCCAGTCCGGCAATTCGTTTATCGTCAGGTGGTGCTTGAGCAATGTAAGCGGCACGATCAACGGCGCCAAGCCCTGGCGATAATCTTCGATTTCCCCAACTAATCCCTGCTTTGCCGCGCTGCTGATGACGTTCTTGAGGTGCCCCGCCAGATGGTACAGGACATTGGCATGTTTACGGGGTGTTGAGAGAACTTTCAGCGCGATCATCAAGTCGGTGCCATACTGATTGCGCAACGACGCCCAGGGCTGGCTTTTGAGATCCGCGACCAGTCGGCCCAGCCCGCGATACTTTTCGACGCTGTGGGACATTACCGTCATCTTGTGAGCCGTATGAAATGCGACCAGGCCTTTCGGCGTATTGTCGTTTTCGACAAACTCACGCCAGCGATGCCAAGCGAACACGCGTTCGAAAAAGTTCTCTCGCAAGCCGGGATCATTCAGCCGCCCTTCCTCCTCGACCGGCAGCAGCGGCCACGCTTCCATCAGAGCCCGAGCAAAGAGGCCCTGTCCCTTCGGCGTCGCCATGCCGTGCGGCTGCTGGTAGACCTTCACACGGAAGGCGCCACAGCTCGGTGAGGCACGTTTCAGGATAAAGCCATGGAGATGCTCGGCGTCGAGTCCTTTGAGTCTCTCGGCCGACCATCGTTTCATATCATCCGTGTGGTCGGTTCCGGATTTCGGCGCTACCAGCCGTGGATCTTCGACATCGCCCTCGAGTCGAATAGTCTCGCGCGGTGTGCCCATGCCGACTTCGACCTCCGGACATACTGGCACCCACTTAACGAACGGCCCGAGGGTCTCGACCAGATAGCCGTCACGTTTGTGCTGGCCGTCGAATCGGACTTTGCGCCCCAGCAGGCACGCACTTATCCCCAAGCGTATAATTGGGGACTGATCAGGTCGTTCATTCGCAATCTTCGCCATTGCGGCACCTCCTCTTGTGAAAAAAACGTTGCCGTCACGCGTCCTTTCGCGAGGCTTTGACGACGCCCCGCAGCATGCCGGTAAAAATCAAAACGTGCAGTGGGTAAACGCCGTACCAATAGAGGCGGCCCCACAGCCCGCGCGGCTCGAAAATCGCCGTCTGATGAATAACCGTGCCGCCACTGTCCTCGGTCACATCGAATTGCAGCCAGGCCCGGCCCGGCAATTTCATCTCTGCATATAGCGTCAACGATTTGTTGTCGTCGATTTTCTCGACGCGCCACCAATCGATTACATCGCCGACACGCAAGTCGACCGGATGTCGGCGGCCGCGGCGCATGCCGACGCCGCCGGCCAGCAGATCGATAAAACCGCGCAGACGCCACAACCAGTTGGCGCAATACCAGCCGCGCTCACCGCCGATGCGTCGGATCGAATCGAAGGCACATGCCACGGACACGGTCGTGTGCTTCGTACGATGGTCGATCAAGCGTGACCCGAGCTGCAGCCCACCCCACTGGCGCAGGGACCCGCCGGCCGCCAGGGCGTCCGACCACGACGTTTCGCGGAACTCGCGGTCTTCGTATCGGATAGCTTCTTCGATTGCAGCGGCAAGACCTTTCGTTTCAATGCCGAAAACCCGGTATGCCGAGTCGTCCTGGACGGTTGTCGGATGGCGCAGACTATCGATCAGTTTGCGCCCGATGCGGGCGAAGACCGGCGTCACCAGTCCGAGCCATAAGCTGGACAACCATGGTGTCAGTAGCGGCACCGGAAGGATGTGTCGCGTCAAGCCGCGTTGCCTGGCGTATTCCTCCATCAGGTCCTGATAGGTGACAACATCTTTTCCGCCGATCTCAAACACCGGGTTCCCTTCCGCAGTCACATCCCTGGCTTGCAGCAGGTAATCGAGCAGATCGTTGATCGCGATAGGCTGCGCTTCGACGCGCACCCAGCGCGGCGCAATCATGACCGGCAGTTTCTCGACCAGCGACCGGATCAGCTCGAACGACAGGCTTCCCGAACCGATGACGATGGAAGCCCGCAACTCGATGATTTCAACACCACTCTCCCGGAGCACCCGACCGGTCTCATGGCGACTGGCAAGATGCGGTGAGAGTTTGGCATCCGACTCGCCGAGACCGCCGAGGTAGACGATACGGCGCACCCCGGCCGCCCTGGCAGCCGCACCGAAATTGGCGGCCGCGATCCGATCCTGTTCGACGAATGATTTCTTCGAGCCCATCGAGTGAATCAGATAATAAGCAACATCGACGCCTTCACAGACATCGGCCAGCGTGTCCGCCTGCAGCACGTCTCCGCCGACTATTTCGGTGTGTTCGTTTGCGCGTGCCTGCAGATACTCCGGTCGTCGTGCCAGGCAGCGCACCCGGCAGCCGGCTTCCTGCAGTCGCCGCAGCAGGCGCCCGCCGACGTAGCCGGTGGCGCCTGTCAACAGAATCAGAGGTTGTCGGTTGTTCGTCATACCAGGCACCGGTTGAGCATCCACATCACGACGATACCGCGCAAGCTCGATGCGATCGTCCGGATCCAATTCGTCGCCACCAGCATCGTATGCGTCCTGCGGGTGAATCCGGCGAGCAGGGCTTTATGCTGCGGCACCTGCAGCGCGAAAGTCGAAGTCCATACAATAGCCAGTAAGAGCATCCCAAACCAGGCCGCTGCGGCGGGCACAGCGGGCGGCGCTTCGACCACCAACCAGATCGTAGTTCCGAGCTCGATCAGCATCGGCGGAATCACGACACGGGATGTCAGGCGGCTATGTCGCAGTTCATAATCGGCGAACGACGCCTTGGCGACATTGTCGAAAAGCGGGTAATGGACGATCTGAACAAACCAGATCAGCCCAACCATGAAGAGTGTGCTGGCAACGTTCAAAAGCAGAAGTGCATCCATCATGACGCTCTACTCCGCAAGTCTTTGTATGCCTGCAGTGCCCGGATGCGTGCTTCGGCGTGGTCAACAAGCGGCTGCGGGTAACTCTCTCCAAGCACGACGTCGGCTGCTTCGAGAACATCGCCGGGCGCTTCCCAGGGTGTATGTATCCAGCGCGGCGGCAGCTTGGCGAGTTCCGGGACATAACGTCCGACATAGGCCCCTTGCGGATCGAACTTCCGTCCCTGAGCAGTCGGATTAAAAACCCGGAAGTACGGCGCCGCATCAGCCCCGCAACCGGCCGTCCATTGCCAACCCAGTGTGTTGCTCGCCAGGTCCGCATCGACGAGCGTGTCCCAGAACCAGGCCGCACCGGCCTGCCATGGCAACATCAGGTCCTTGACCAGAAACGACGCGACAATCATGCGCACACGGTTGTGCATCCAGCCTGTTTCCCACAACTCACGCATGCCGGCATCGACGATGGGATAACCCGTCTTGCCGCGCTGCCAGGCGCGCAGTTGCGGCCGGTTATCGGTCCATGGAAAGTCGTGGAATTCCGTCCGCAGCGGCATCGTTGTCGTATCCGGAAAGTAATAGAGAAGGTGATAAGCAAACTCGCGCCAGCCGATCTCGCTGAGGTAGACATCGGCAGCCTCAGGCAGGGCACGGCGGGCGTCGGCGCCGAGCGCCGTGTGTACTGCTTGCCAGACCTGGCGTGGTCCGATCTCGCCGAAGTGCAGGTGCGGTGACAGTCGCGAGGTCCCGGCAGTATCCGGTCGATTTCGGCCCACGGCGTAGTTGGTCAGGGCGTCATATACGAAAGCTGCCAAAGCTTTCTGAGCGCCGGCTTCGCCCGGTTGCCATTCCTTGCAAAAACCGCCGGCCCAGTCGATTTCAGGCTCGAGCCTCAGGTCGTCGAGGTCGATGGAGTCCGGCCGGGCCGCCGGGGTGGGCATTTCCTTTGGCCCGGGAAGAACCCGGACCCGGACCAGCTTCTTGCGGCATTGTTTCCAGAAAGGCGTGAAGACCTTGTACGGTGTACCGCTTTGTGTTTTGACGTCCCACGGCTCGAACAGCAGCGAACCGTTGCACCTGGTGCATGGGATGCCGTCTTTCGACAAACTGGCTTCGATGGCGGCGTCGCGCTCGATGATGCCCGGTTCGTAGCGTCGGTTCCAGTAGACTGCTGTTGCCTTGCACGCCTTGACCAGCGCGACCAATTCGGCCCCGGCTGACTCAGCCCGTCGCCTGACGAGTCTTGCGCCGAGCCGCTGCAGGGCGTCGTCGAGCTGTCCGAGCGACTGGTGTAGCCACCACTTGCCGGCGCTTCCCGGCCGCCACTCACCCTCGTCCTCCGGGCTCCAGATGAAGACCGGGACTATCGCATGTCCCGCCCGCAGCGCAGCGTCCAGCGCCGGATTATCCTCGAGGCGAAGGTCCTGTCGAAACCAGACTATTGCGGTTGACTGCATCCCTTACTATCGTATACGGATCAACAATGTCAACATTCTGTCTATGTTATATTATACAAATCTTAGACACGCGCTTTGGCAGGGCGTCTCTGCTCCGCCGACAAGGCACGACACCGGTGCCGCTCACTGTCAGGCGTCTACGTGACGTGAGCAAGGAGGGCGTTGATATAACTCATGACTGTCCGATTATTGTGCAGGGCTTATTCTGCGGCTGTTTAGGAGGGATTCAAAACGACGTCGGCGAGAATCAGATCTGCTTGAACTTCTCGGCAGCGCTCGTACGTGTCGCGGTGCAGCTCCGCGAAGGCCGGCGCCGTAACAGTTGGGACGACCGTAAGGTGTCGTCTTCGACTGCTGCCCGCCATCGATCACCTGCTTACTCACAGGGCCACCGCTTCGATGAAACGGATGTCTCGACGGTTTCTCCCGGGCCGACCGCCGGCTTGCCGGTGCGAAGAAACTCCACGACGCGATCGAGCAGGCAGGCGTGCTTCGGTTTGCCGATACCAGTCTGCACAAAGCGGCTGCCTTTCTCGCGATGGAGCACACCGCCGAACGTATAGTTGCCGGTGCGCTGCGCCGCAGATCACGGCGCAGCGGCCGTCGACATGGAGTTGAATACATCCGGCTTCTACAAAAAAATCCGGGACATGAATCCCTGCCCTGAAATGTTGACGGAGATGCGGCAGCGCGACATCCCTGTGGTGATCGGGTCCGACTCGCACGTCCCGGAGCGTGTCGGTGATCGATTCCTTGCCGCATGCGACGTGCTCAGTGCCGCCGGCTACAATCAGGTGGAGAACCCCGCCTCCCTAACAACCCTGTCCCCTAACCCTATCACGAATCACGAATTTGCGCTTGTCCGATCTCTCTTACCTGATCATCGTCGAGTTTTTCCAGCGGCGTATACCGCGGATGATGGGAATCTTTGTACGGGTCGTTGCGAGCAGCGTTGTAACAGCAGATCAGTGTCCACCTTGGGTGCTCGCTGCTGTTCTGATCAGAGCGATGCAGCAGATTGGCGTGGAAGAATACGGCGGAGCCTGGCTCGAGCTCGAGGTAGACTAGCGGCAGGCGTTTCATCGCAGCTTCAACGCGGTCAGGGTCGGCGGTCGCCTGATTGTCCTGGCGGATGTGTTCGATCAATCCGATATGATGCGAGCCGGCAAGCACCTGCAGACAGCCGTTCTCTTTCTTCGTCCGATTCACAGCAATCATGCAGCTGGCCATTTCGGGAAAGAGACAGAAACCGGTACTCTGCCAGTATCCGAAATCCTGGTGCCACAGATGGGCACCACCGGTGCGGGCAGCTTTCAGCATCATCTTGTGATGCCAATGGTAGACCTCGCCGTCGAGCATTTGCTCGAGCGGATCAACGACGCGACGACACCGCGAGATCGCGCTGTACAAGTCATCGCCCAACTCGTCGTCAACCCAGAACTGGGTTTTGCGGCCGCCGCCGTCGCCCTGCGACAGGACACGTGCGGCCTGGCGCTTCTCCTGTCCGACCTCGACTTCGGTGCTGGCAGCGCTGAGCGCTTGATCCGCCTGCCCGATCTGCAGCAGCAAGTCAATCTCTTCTTTGTCGAATAATTGTTCGACGATGACAAAACCGTCTCTGTGATATTGTTCGAGTTGTGGTTCTGTGAGCATAGGATCTTCCGGGTTTGAGTTGAGCTCTACTATAGCGTACTGCAGGCCTGGTTGTTTTTTTGTTCACGCTCCCCTGCCAATTCAATTATGGCTCTTCGGCGGAATCTGTGGGCAAATTGGCATGAGATCGAGTCATTTCCAAACGTTGGACACCCGTCACTGGCTGGTTCGAGCATTTAAAAATCCCGGCGGCGGTCATCGTGGGCAAGTCTGTGCAGACGTATAAGCGGCGACCGTGGATGGCACCTCATCCGGGTGCTTGGAGCAGGCCACGCGTGAATAATCCAGGTTAGAGGCTGTCGATTTAATCGGAAAGCATGCGAGGTGAGCGGTCTTCCGGCTGAAGGCCGTTAATACCAAAGCCTGGGTTGAGCGAAGCGAGGCCCAGGCTCTGTCATTGCCGGCCTTCAGCCAAGAATGGCGGCCGCAACGATTAAATCGACAAACCCGAACCTGAACTAGTCAGGCAAGACGTGTTGTTTTCGGAATCGCCGTATCCTGCCGCGGAATTTAAGGATATCCAGAGCCATTTGAAAAATGTGATGAACACGGATTGACGTGTCACCCATTTCTTCCCACGAGATGCCCTCCTCGCGTATGGTCATTCCCAGCTCTTGCGCCAGCATGAGAAATTCAACGTCAAATGCGAATCC
>Ga0302123_10003016_pt1 | contig 11279 bp, 6 predicted proteins | sample CB21_321_MG_FD_203109 | JGI IMG/M metagenome (GOLD analysis project Ga0302123, IMG submission 203109) | Marine microbial communities from Western Arctic Ocean, Canada - CB21_32.1 | ecosystem: Environmental > Aquatic > Marine > Oceanic | place: Canada: Western Arctic Ocean | collected 2017-09-28 | reverse complement strand
GTTTGAGCAAGAGTTGCTACGGGTACCTCAACCGTTCTGGAATCACAATGGAGGAACTATCGAGTTTGGTCCTGATGGGTATCTATACATTGCCCTCGGTGACGGTGGCAAAGGTGGAGATCCTTTTAAGAATGGGCAAAACCTCGCCACGCTTAACGGGACGATATTACGAATTGATGTTGATAACCGTAGCGGAGACAGGAACTATGCCATCCCGCAGGATAACCCCTTCATCGATGTTGCCAAAGCTCGACCCGAAATCTACGCTTACGGTTTTCGTAATATTTGGAGATTCAGTTTCGATCGCAAAACTGGAACACTATACGCTGCTGACGTCGGGCAGAAACTGTGGGAGGAAATCAATATCGTCGTTAAGGGTGGCAACTATGGCTGGAATCTTCGCGAAGGGAAGCATGCCTATGAAGACGGTTCTGGACCCAAACCAGAGCTTATCGAACCTATTTTCGAATACCACCATGACATTGGAAAATCGATCACGGGCGGAGTTATTTATCGAGGTAAATCGGTGCCTGCTTTGAATGGCATGTATATCTACGCGGACTATGTAAGTGGCAACATTTGGGCATTGGAACACAAAGCCGCGGGGAAAGTGATTGCCAACCACACAATATCCAATCTCAATGATTCCGGTGAAAACCTACCGATCATTACTTTCGGTGAGGATGAAGAAGGCGAAGTTTATCTCACGACACAGATGGGTGGCGGACAAATATTTAAGTTCAAATCTGGGGCGAAAAAGTAATTTACTCAATCGTCATCCAGAGCATCAATCACAGCACAGCCGCACGAATCGCTCCATACATTCACACTCGTTCGGCACATGTCTAAGATGCGATCCACGGCGATGATCAAGCCCTGTTTTTCGACCGGCAAGTCAACCGCTTGCAGTACAATCACCATCATGACTAACCCGGCATGCGGAATACCAGCCGCGCCGATGCTGGCCAACAATGCTGTCAGCGCCACAACCACTTGATCGCCAAGTGTTAGATCTATATCGACAAGCTGAGCGATAAACAGTACAGCCACAACTTCGTACAGCGCCGTTCCGTCCATGTTGATCGTCGCTCCGAGGGGCAACACAAACGAACTTGTTTGGTTACGTACTCCCGCTCGCTGTTCAATACTGGCCATCGTTAACGGTAACGTACCGTTACTCGATGCTGAACTAAATGCCGTCAGCAACGCCGGACTCATCGCTTTAGCAAACTCCCACGGGTTTCGCCGAGCTACGAATTTTAAGATCAACGGTAACGTGATACAGGCATGCACGACCAATGCTAAGAACACAGCCAACATATACCAAGCCAGCGAACTGAAAATGGCGCTACCGTGAGTCGCAGTCACATAGAGCATTAACAGCATTACACCCAATGGGGCTAACGCAATAACGGCCATCGTCATTTTCATCATGACATCAAACCCTGCTTGCGCAAAGTTCGAAATCGTTGTGGCGGTCTTGCCACCGATTATCAAGGCAAAAATCGCGAAAGCAATTGTAAAACTGATGATAGATAGAAAATCACCCTCAGCCAAAGAGCGGATGGGATTGGTGGGTATCAGTGTTTCCAATTGGCCTAGTAGTACTTCCGAAAGTGAACTAGACGCCGCTGCATAGGCTGGTGGACTGTGAGACGATAAATCTGTTCCCACGCCAGGTTGAATTACGTTGACCATGATCAGGCCAGTCACAATTGCCAAGAAACTCGTACAGATATAATACGACATCGTGCGTCTAAACATGCGACCCAAACGTTCGGCTTTCCCGAGCCCCATCACGCCCACGGTTAGCGACGTCACAATTAATGGTACAGCGACCATTTGCAACATCCGCAAAAACAGACCACCTAATCGTTTGCACAAATTTCCAATCTGTCGTGCCCAGCTTTGTCCGTGACTCTCAAAAACAGCATGCAGATTCGGTTGGTCAGCTTTAAAACTCTGTAGATCCGCATACTTCGCATCGAGTTTCCCACCGATTTCGTAGATGGTCTTAACTTCATCGCGAGTAAATGTCGTGATCGTAATGGTGTTGGTACTATCGTGCAGCTCAACCGTCGACAAATGTTCCGGAATCGCTTCGCTAATAGTCACCGCGGTAGTGCTGAGACTAAGATTCAACAGTAAACCAATAGCAGCTCCGACGATCATACCAATGAGTATTTGCCAATGGAGTGCAAGTCGCGGAGTTCGTTCTGCGGAGATGGATTGTTGTTCATTCATAAATAGTGTTTATACCAAAAAACAGTGCTGTAGTGGGCAGGAGAATGGCTGCGAGTCAACACAAATGATGCCTGCGACGTTGTCGTTTGGCATTCGGAGGTTACAAAGAAACAAAATACCCGATATAGGACATCTCACAATTCAACCCTCTGAGAGCCTATTCTGTAATGAGGTCTTCGACGCTTCCGCCAGAAGGAATCATCGGCAATACATGCGACTGATAGGGCACTTGCACATCGAGTAGATAGGGACCATCGTAGGCAATCATTTCTTGAATTGCTGCGTCTAAGTCACCCTTCGCTTTGACCTCTGCTGCACCACATCCATAGCCTTTGGCAATTTGGACGAAATCTGGATAACGCTCCTCGACAAATGGGCCACTGCCTTGCCCGAGTGCTTCTTCGTCGCCGATAGGACCTAAGTACGTGTGTGCGCGGCGACCATCCATAAATCGATCTTCCCATTGCACGACCATACCTAAGTGCTGATTATTGAGCAGCAGAACTTTCACGGGTAGATTTTCACACTTACACGTTGCTAGTTCTTGGATATTCATCTGAAAACTGCCATCTCCATCAATGTCGATCACAAGTTTATCTGGATTCGCGGCTTGAACGCCCATCGCTGCAGGCAAACCAAAACCCATTGTGCCTAATCCAGAACTTGATAACCATCGGCGGGGATTTTGAAAATGAAAGAACTGAGCGGACCACATTTGATGTTGGCCAACTCCAACAGTAATAAACGGATCCAATTCCGACGTTAAACGCGACAACTGCGTTATCGCATGTTGCTGTAGAATCCCGTCAAATTCCTGATCGTATGCCAGCGGATTTTCTTGTTTCCATTGCTGGCATTGTGCCCGCCATTCATCAATTTCCTCTTTATATTCCACTAGCGGCAATAATTGCTGCAATACATCTTTGACATCACACACGATCGGAATATGCGCTGGCTTGTTTTTGTTGATCTCCGAAGGATCAATATCGATATGTACAATCTTCGCATCCGGCGCAAAACGTTCGAGGTTACCGGTCACTCGATCATCAAAACGGACGCCCAAGGCAATCAATAAATCACATGCGCTTACCGCCTTGTTGGCATAAACCGTACCGTGCATTCCCAACATATCCAAACATAGTTCGTTACTCGGAGGGAGAATTCCTAGTCCCATCAGCGTCAAAGTTGCCGGAATACCGGTCGTGGCGACGAGCTTGCGTAGTTCCTCAGTCGCTTCACCATGCACAATTCCACCGCCAGCATAAACTAAAGGGCGACGCGCATGCTTAATAGCTGCAGCAACTTGTTTGATTTGTTCGACTGGAGTTTCCGGGTTAACAGTCGCTCGATACCCCGGCAAATTCATCTCTTCGTCCCAATCAACCGCACATTGATCGATCTGAACATCCTTTGGAATATCAATTAGCACGGGACCAGGACGACCTGTAGTGGCAACATAAAATGCCTCTTTCACGACTCGAGCTAGCTCTTCGACTCGCGTAACCAAATAATGATGCTTGGTAATCCCACGGCAGATCTCTACCATCGGCGTCTCTTGAAAAGCATCCGTTCCGATGACAGCCGTTGGTACCTGTGCAGTCAAAGCAACCATTGGAATACTATCAAGCTTGGCATCAGCAATTGCAGTTACTAGATTTGTAGCACCTGGACCACTGGTAGCTATACAGACTCCAGCGCGACCGGTTGTACGAGCAACACCTTGGGCAGCGAATCCGCCGCCTTGTTCGTGACGAGGCAATATCGTGCGTAAGACATCTTTCTTTGCCAATAGCGCCTGATGCAATGGCATGCTACAGCCACCAGGATAGGCAAACACGACCTGCGTACCATTTCTAATGAGAGCTTCAACAATAATGCTCGCACCGGTCATGATTTCAGTATTAGTCGTTTTATCGGCCGTTGCCATCGTATCTTTCTCCTGTCACTAATGATTCCACTAATGACGACCCAAATTCAATTTTCCTACCATATATAGGTAATTATGAGCTAATATCCGCATGCGGCGTTAGGTTTTTGCAGAATAAATGCATAAGAAGCAACTTGTTTTCCGCAAATTATACTAACTGTAACACCAATAAAGCCCATTGTAGCTTTTAGGCTATGGCAGACAGTCATTCTCGACAAGCGGGTAAAAGCCGATTCGTGGTCACAAGCCTAGGAGATTACTTCCGGCGCAAAATGTTGTCCGATTAAATAGCCGCCATAAACTGCAACTAGGCTAACAATAACATTGAGTCCGATGTTAACTAAGGCAACGCCGACTTTACCATTTTGCATTAATTCCAGCGACTCCCACCCGAACGCAGAAAAAGTGGTCAACGCTCCTAACATACCTGTAATCAGTAGTAATTTAGTCGGGTCTAACATGTCTGGAATAGCCCCTCCTAAAATTCCGATTACAAGGCAGCCGATGACATTGACTAATAGAGTTCCATAGGGAAACCCATCACCGAATGCCCGCAGGGTCGCTTCGGACAATAAATATCGCGCGACCGCGCCGACAACCGCACCAAGCGAAACGAACAATAATGGTTTGAGCATAATATATAGACCTCGTTCTAGTTGTTTTCTTTAAGTAAAGGCCGCAAACTAACTCCTGTAAAACTCGCGTCACACTGGGCCACCATTTCAGGCGTTCCTGTAGAAATGATTTCACCTCCAAGTTGTCCGCCCTCGGGCCCTAAATCGATCAACCAATCAGCTGACTTTGCGACATCAAGGTTATGTTCAATCACCACGACTGTATTACCTCGATCAACCAACCGCCCCAACACATCGAGTAATTTCCGAATATCATCAGAATGCAAACCTGTAGTCGGTTCGTCAAGCAGGTACAGAGTTTGCCCAGTATCGACTTTCGCCAAATGAGTTGCTAGCTTCACCCGTTGCGCTTCACCCCCGGATAACGTCGTCGATGGCTGTCCAAGTTTTAGATAACCTAAACCTACATCATTCAGGCAAGTCAAGGTTCGGTAAATGACTTGGAAGTTCTCAAAGAATTCCAACGCTTCACGCACAGACAATGCTAACACATCAGCAATGTTCAGTCCTTTGTATCGAACTTGCAAAGTGGTCCGGTTGAACCGAGCACCATGGCAATGATCACACATCACGAGCATGTCGGGTAAGAAGTTCATTTCGATTTTCTGCACACCCTGGCCGTCACAATGACTACACCGACCAACTTTCACATTAAAACTAAATCGATTGGCTTTATAACCTCGTTGTCGTGCATCACGAGTATTTGCAAACGCTTTGCGAATTTCATCAAACACGCCAGAGTACGTTGCAGCATTACTGCGAGGAGTGCGGCCAATTGGCGACTGAGTAATACGAACTATTTTGTCAATTTGCTCAGCACCGTTCAGCGATTTGTGCGGGCCCGGTTTTGGCGCCACTTGCCCCAACTGCCTAGTCACGACACGGGCCAGGGTTTCATTAATAAGTGAACTTTTTCCGGATCCAGATACGCCGGTAATGCAAACAAATACGCCCAGCGGGATTTCGACATTCACATTTTTTAGATTATTTGTCGAAACACCTCTCAATTCCAATTGTCTTGTTTTATAGATGCGGCGCCGTTTCGATGGAATTGGGATACTTTGTACCCCGGCAAGGTACTGGCCGGTTAACGAGGATTCTTGTGATTCAACCTCATGTGGCGTACCAATGGCGACGATTTCGCCACCGTGTTCACCGGCTAGAGGTCCCATATCGATCAGTAAATCTGCGGCACGCATCATCGCTTCATCATGTTCAACAACAATGACCGAATTACCTAATTGCTGCAAATCACGTAATGCATCGATCAACCTTTGATTGTCTCGTTGATGCAGTCCAATCGAGGGTTCGTCCAGCACATAACAAACACCGACAAGACCTGACCCAATGCTGCTGGCCAACCGCACCCGTTGCATTTCACCACCACTGAGTGTGTCAGCGGACCGATCTAATGTTAAATAATCTAACCCGACTTTTGACAAAAACTCTAATCGCAAAACTAACTCGTCAATTATCGGTTTAGCTATCAACATGTCATTCTCGCTGATCTTCAATTCCGAAAACCATTCCAGTGCCTCGCTGATCGACATTTTCACAAATTGATGAACATTGAGATCATGATACAAAACACTCAGCGCTTCTTTGCGTAACCGCGAACCGTCACACTGTGTGCAAACAACGATATCACGATAAGATGCCAATTGTTCTAGTCGCGTTTTGCTAGTGGTGGTCGCATACTCTTTTTCAAGTAGATTCAAAATACCAACAAACTTCTTTTTAAATCCAAGGAAGAAATGCTGGCGTTGCAGAGCAGACCATTTGTCGAGCGGTACATCCCATGCTAGTTTTTTAGAATCGAGGAATGCGGTAATTTCTTCCTGATACATTTTTTCACGTTTAGCGGTGACACCCTCAAGCACAACTAATGCGCCCGCTTCGAGGCTAAGAGACAAATCGGGGCAAATCAATTCACAATCAAATTGCTGAGACTGTCCAAGTCCCGTACAGTCGCTGCACGCACCGTAGGGACTATTAAAGCTGAACGTACGCGGCTCTATTTCTTCGTAGCTAATCCCACAACTCGGGCAAGCATAGAGTGAGCTGAAGAGAGTGTCTATCCATTCACCTTCAGATTCATCGGCGCCAGCAGGAACGTGGCGTCTACACAACATCAATAGACCTTCGCCATGTTGTAACGCGAGTTGGACCGACTCACTGATTCGAGATTGAACATTGGGTCGAATAATCACGCGGTCAACAATCGCATCGATTTGATGTATTTTCCTCGGCTCCAACTCCGGAAAAGACTCCACGTCAAATACGCGACCATTTATTCGAGCTCGCACGAAACCAAGCTTGCGAATTTTTTCCAATACCTCACGGTGTTGCCCTCGTTTTCCTCGCACCATTGGCGCCATGATCATCGCCTTCGTACCTTCGGGCATGCTCATTAATGCCTCGTGGATTTCCTCTTTGGATTGCTGCCGAATTGCCTCTCCGCATCCAAAACACATCGGCGTACCAAGCCGCGCTAAGAGCAGTCGTAAGTGATCGTAGATTTCGGTTACGGTTGCCACGGTACTACGAGGGTTCTGGATTCCAACCCGCTGATCAATACAAATTGTTGGTTGTAATCCGGAAATAGTGTCGACGTCAGGACGAGACATCTGATGAAGAAATTGCCTAGCGTAGACGGACAGACTCTCGATGTATTGCCGCTGCCCTTCGGCATACAAGGTATCAAAGGCTAGCGAGCTTTTCCCAGAACCGCTCGGACCAGTAATAACAACCAGTTGTCCGCGTGGAATGACGACACTCACGTCTTTAAGATTGTGAACTCGCGCACCTTCAATACAAATACTGTTAGGGTCACCAGTATTCAGCGGGGTCGCATATTGAAGATCGTCGATCGTCGCCATCTCAATGATTTTGCTGCTGAGGAGTTATGCTTGATCCATATCTTCACAAGTCGTAAAAATTAATCGACCGGCACTCGTTTGCAAGACGCTTGTTACCGAAACCGCTACTGTCTCATTCAGGTGCTGTCGTCCACCTTCAACAACAATCATCGTACCATCGTCTAAATAACCAACGCCTTGGGAATCGCTTTCTCCCTCTTTGACAATTTTGATGTTGAATTGTTCGCCCGGAAGAAATACGGGCTTCAATGCATTTACTACGTCGTTGAGATTAATGACGGTAACATCTTGCAGCGTGGCTACTTTATTTAAGTTGTAATCACCCGTGACGAGTTTGCCGTTGAGTTCTTTTGCCAACAGCACTAGTTTCATGTCCACCGGTTGCCCGTGCATGTCTTCCGACTCGGACTCATGAATAATCATTTCAATATCCGGGTTCGCTTGCAATTCTTTAAGGACATCTAAGCCGCGGCGACCACGCGTCCGACGCATCTTGTCATTACTGTCAGCGATGTTCTGCAGCTCCTGTAACGCAAAGCGGGGTAAGATAAGCTTGCCGTCAAATATTTTGGTGGTGATTAAGTCAATGATGCGGCCATCGATGATCACACTTGTGTCGAGCACAAGAGGTTGTAACCCTTTGTAATTTTTCGCGAATTCAACATAAGGAATGATGAACCGAAAATCGTGATTTGTTTGTAGCAACACGGATATACAGATGTAGCAAAGAGGAATCGCGATCGAAACCCGCAATATTCCTCGTAGTTGATCGTTGTCGGAAAACGTCAAAATTGGATCGATCGCGGTACCGATGATATAGGTCAAAAAGAGCCCAACGATCAGCCCAAAATAGGTACACGAAATGATTTCGACAGGTTTGCGGCGAACCAAGATGTCCACAACCACAATGACCGTAGCAACCACGATCAACAACGTGCCCAACAGCATATACTCCTGCTGGTTTTCATCCACATTGGAAACAATAGAAATACCAGCACCGAATGCGATCGCGAGAAAAATACCGCGTAAGAACCATAAAGCCACAATAAAACCGCCTAATATAATAAATGGGAATAATAATCGGTGCAGTGAACTGCACAATCGTGCGTCACTGCGAAAATAATATAAATATGATCGCGACAAATTAAGGCTCGGCCTATGCTGCAATCAATAATAATGACCTGTCGCTGTTTTCATTCTAAACGCACCAAATCCGGATTACTACCGTAAAACCGCATCAAACACAAAGACATGCCAAGATAGGCAAGTGCGATTTATAGTAAAAAATATGACTACAGGCTCACATGAGCTAAGAATTGCTGTTCAAAGAAGCGATCTGTCATGCCCGCAATATAATGCCCCACGCTACGAAGCAAACCAACTTGCTCGGCATGTTCAACAAACCTTGTAGGCATGATCTCGGGATTTTCGACTAATATAGCAAATAGTTGCTGGATTTGAAGTTGAGCAATCTCACGAGTTTTGACGATTTCAGCATGACGGTAAACACGTTCATACAAAAACGACTCAAGCTGTTTTTTAGCTTTGGCAATTTCTCCAACAGTCCCAATTCGGAAATCCGATTGACACGCAGCACTAGCAGAGTCCCACTTAAACTGCGTTAGCGCGGTGCTGGTATGCTCCAAAACATTCGTGACTTGGCAATCTAACATCGTGTGAATGATCGCACGTTGATATTCTCGCTCTCCTAAATCCTCACCTCGCGACGCAATCTGCTGCTGACAAATTTTTATCATATCGAGCTGTTCTAATTCATCAAATTTAACGAGTCCCAATTTTAAGGCATCGTCGATATCGTGAGCGTCATAGGTCATTGAATCCGCAGCCTCAACGGCCTGTACTTCTAGTAATGGAGAATTCGCCGTTGCATCTTTATCGACACGAGTCGCTTGACCTGCAAGTACTTCTTGCGTGAGATTTAGTCCCGGAAAGTGCTGATGCCGCGTTTCCAACTGCTCGGCTATCGTCAAAGCGTATTGATTGTGAGAGAACCCACCTTCCCCTGCTAGACATTCCCCTAATGCGTCTTCACCGGCATGCCCAAATGGCGGGTGCCCGATGTCATGAAATAACGCTAACGCTTCTACTAAATCCTCATTCAATCGTAAGGCTCGGGCTAGGGTGCGGGCGATTGATGACACTTCATGAGTGTGTGTCAGGCGAGTACGATGGTAATCGCCCATATCGCCCGTGAAGACTTGCATCTTACCGCTCAGTCGACGATAGGCAGCGCTGTGTACAATGCGATCGCGGTCGCGTTGGAACGGCCCGCGATAAGACTGTTGCTGCTCGTCATAGCGGCGACCCAATGTGTCACTACTGTGCATCGCGTAGGGTGCCAAGATACTTGCCTCACGCTCAGCAATCGTCTGCAAATTGTTGTGCGTCATTAGCAAAAGCCCCTAACCTACATCTGTTTTACAACACCAATACCTAATAAATCTAATCCGTGAGCGATGGTGCGCGCGGTTAAATCACAAAGCCGTAAGCGACTCAACTTAATCGCGTCGTCCTCCGCTTGTAGAACAGGGCACTGCTCAAAGAACGATGAAAAACGTTTCGCTAAATCAAACAAATAATTGGTTAGTTGATTAGGTCGATAATCTTCTAACACTTCATCTAATGCTTCGGCATAACGGGCAAGCGTCAGAGCTAACAATCGTTCAGCCGCATGTTCCAGATTTACACTGTCGGCCGTTGCCCGAATCTGTTCTAGATCTACATCGCCCTTGCGAAATATACTTTGCACTCGTGCATAGCAATACTGCATGTAAGTTGCCGTGTTACCCTCTAAGGCCATCATCTTGTCGTAGCTAAACACATAGTCACTTGTCCGATTATGAGCAAGATCTGCATATTTTATCGCACCATGACCGACGGCATCAGCGACCTCTGCGCATTGTTGTGTCGTTAACGCATATTCACTATTTTCATCGGCGGCAGTAGCAGAGACAATTTCTAGTGCCTTAGCCACAGCTTCATCCAGCAACCCCTCCAGCCCTACAGCAGCGCCAGATCGCGTCTTATAAGGACGCCCGTCTTCATCTAGTACGGTGCCAAAACTGATATGCCGTAACTCTACGCTGTCTGCTATCCACGATTGTGCCACTGCAAATAGCTTTTGGAAGTGCTCGCTCTGGCGATGATCTACGACATATAGAATCTCATCTGGCTGCCACTGATCCACTCTATATTCGATCGTTGCTAAATCGGTGGTTGAGTAGAGAAACGCGCCGTCACTTTTTTGAACGATCATCGGCGTATCAAATTCATCGAGAAAAACACATACGGCACCTTCACTGTCGGTAGCCAAATCTTGATCTCTAAGTTTTTGCACAACCGCTGGCAGCATTTCATGGTAAAAGCTCTCGCCGTATTCGACGTCAAACTCGATATCCAAACGCCCATATATTTTCTGGATATCAGCACGGCACTTGGGCAAGAAATCCTCCCAGAGCTTGACGCTTTCTTCATCGCCGGCGTGCAAGGCCGCTGTTTGTAGCAATACACTCTTAGCAATTTCGGGATGCGCCGAAACCAATTGGCTCAACGCGGGGTCTTTATCGATGTCCG
>Ga0302123_10003015_pt1 | contig 11289 bp, 9 predicted proteins | sample CB21_321_MG_FD_203109 | JGI IMG/M metagenome (GOLD analysis project Ga0302123, IMG submission 203109) | Marine microbial communities from Western Arctic Ocean, Canada - CB21_32.1 | ecosystem: Environmental > Aquatic > Marine > Oceanic | place: Canada: Western Arctic Ocean | collected 2017-09-28 | reverse complement strand
CCCGCCTTGTGGATATGATCATCGTCAGATTAGTACCCCGACGGAGGATATGAACCATGGCGGCGACGGCTGAACAAATTGCTGAAGAGCGACCCCTGGGCAAACAGGTCCGCGATGCGCTGATTGCGCGCACCCCACGCTCCCAGGAAATCAACCGCGAGAGCAGCGACGTGCTGGCCGTCGAGGTGGTGCCGACGTTCGAAATGCGCCACCCGGTCTATATCGAGAAGACTGAGGGCAGCCGCGTCACCGATGTCGACGGCAACAGCTATATCGACCTGACCATGGGCATGGGCCCGCACCTGCTGGGCCACCGGCCGGACTGTGTCGTCGATGCCCTGCGCGCGCAGATCGACAGCAATATCCACGTCAGCCTGCATAACCCGCTGCAAGGCAAACTGGCCAAGCTGGTCCAGGAAGCCTGCCGCTGCGCCGAGCAGGTGGTGTTCTGCAATTCAGGCACTGAAGCCACCATGTACGGCATGCGTGTCGCCCGGGGCTTTACCGGCAAGTCCAAGGTGGCGAGCTTCAGCGGCTCCTACCACGGCGCCCACGACTACGCCCTGATCAAGGACAACAGCAAGAGCCCGTCGTCCGAGCCCACGGGCAAGAATTACGGCCGCGGTGTGCCCGACGTCATAAAGGACGACACCATGATGGTGTTGCCCTACCGCGACGAGCGCGCCTTCGAGCTGATCCGCGAACATGCCGACGAACTTGCCGTGGTCATTATCGAGCCGGTGCAGAGCTCGAACCCGCGCACCGACGTGAAGGAATTTCTCCACGGCCTCAACGATGTCTGCCGCGAGTGCGGCGTCTTGTTCATGTTCGACGAGGTCATCACCGGTTTCCGCATGGCCTACGGCGGGGCCCAGGACTATTTCGACATCACCCCGGACCTGGCGACCTATGGCAAGGCCCTGGGCGGCGGCATGGCCATCGGCTCCCTGGCCGGACGGGCCGACGTCATGGAAATGCTGAGCAAGGGCTGGGGCCACCCGGACGGAGTCTTCTCCGGCGGTACCTTCTCGGGCAATCCCATGACCATGGCCGCCGGCATCGCGGCGGTAACCTACATGCGCGACAATCAGGAAGCCCTGTATCCGCACCTCAACGAACAGGGCGACCGCCTGGCCCGTGAGGTCAATCAGTTCTGCGAGGAACACCAGATCCCGGCCCAGCTCATGAACGCCGGCTCCATGTTCCACTTCCAGTTCCAGCGCGGCGCCGTCGATCGCGCCCGCGACATCAACGGCGAGTACCGCGACGCCGAGAACGACTTTTACCTTCACGTGCTGGGCCGCGACGTCATTGTGCCGCCGCTGCATCTGTTCTTCATTTCGGAGGCCCACAGCGCGGCGGACGTGGACACCATCATCGAAGCCTTCAAGGGCTCCCTGCTCGACGTCCGCGCCGACGGGCTGTTGTAACCAGGCCACGAGTTAAAAGAGGAGAGACGATTATGGAACCCCACAACGTCGTCGACCTCGCGAAGTATCCGATCGAGGATCTCGACGCGCCTGCCGCCCAGGAACTGATCGCCGCCTGCCGGCGGGACCTGGACGAGAAGGCGCTTTGCCTGCTGCCGGGCTTCATCAAACCCGAAGCGATTCGCCGGATGGCGGCTCAGGCCGAGGCCTCGACCCCCGCCGGCGACCCTTATGAATGCCTGCGCACGCCCTACAGTTTTATGTGTAATCGGGGGTTTCCGGAAGATCATCCACGATCCGCCCTCTTCACCAGTCGCATCTCCCACCTGTTGGCCGACCAGTTCCCGCCCGACAACCTGACCGCCGGGCTGTTTGGCTGGGACCCGTTGACGGATTTCGTCCGCGAGGCGCTCGGCTACAAGACTCTGTACCGTAGCGCCTGTCCGTCCCTCTCCCTAATGGTGTCATGCATGGACCAGGGCGGCACCCTGGGCTGGCACTTCGATACCAACGACGGCGTCGTCTCGCTGCTGCTGCAACAGCCCGATGAAGGCGGCCATTTCGAGTACGCACCCTACATCCGCTCGGAAGACGATGAGAACTACCCGGCGGTGACGCGGTTGTTCGCCGGCGAGCCGAGTACCGCTGTGCGCCCGCCCATGGCGGCCGGCACCTTCGCCCTGTTCAAGGGGCGGCGCTCGTGCCACCGGGTGTCACCGGTGGGGCCCACCAGCCGGCTCCGGATGATTGCCCTGTTCAGCTACGACGAGCAACCCGACATGGTGTTCCACGAGTCCACGGTCCGGAACGTTCGGGAGCCATCGTCGGAGCCCTATCTTGGCCAGGCGGAATAGGTACGCCTAGCTCTTGAGCCGTGATACGGCGGCTTCGAGCGCGGCGATGGTCTCGGCCGGGCCGGTGCGGCTTTATGACCATGCTCTAGGGAAACACCATAGATTTTGGATTTGATTTTTTGTTTGGAACGGGCGTCAAAGCGATTACGTCCGTGGAAATCGGAGAGCGCTGATGGCCGAAAAGCAAAAGCTTAACTTTCTTCTGATCATGGCCGACTTCATGGGAGCCAAGCCCATGCCGCTGTACGGCGGCAACCTGGTGCGCGTCCCCAACATCGAAGCCCTGGCCGAGGATGGCGTTGTCTTCGAGACGGCCTATTCGAACTCGCCGATTTGCGTGCCGTCACGGGCTTCGATGATGACGGGGAAGTTGCCGAGCAAGATCAGCGTATTCGACAACGGCGCGGAGCTGCCATCAAGCATACCGACCATCGCCCATTATCTGCGGGCCAGGGGGTACGCGACCTGCCTCTCCGGCAAGATGCACTTCATCGGCGCCGATCAACTCCACGGCTTCGAGGAGCGGGTCACCAGCGACGTGGTGCCGGCTGATTACGGCTGGATGCCGTTCGGGACGGATGCCGAACCGTCATGGAAGGATACCGCGTTGGACGAGTGGCCCAACATGAAGCCGGTGATCGAGGCCGGCGTTTGTATCCGGTCATTGGGCATGGACTTCGACGACGAGGTGGCCTTTCAGGCGGTACGAAAGATCCATGACTACGCCCGCGATCCGGAGCAAAAACCCTTCTTCCTGACCGCGTCGTTCATCGAGCCCCATGAGCCCTATGCCACGTCGCAGGAATACTGGGACCGTTTCGATCACGATGCCATCCCTGCGCCGACAGTGCCGTTTATTCCCTACCAACAGCAGGACGCCCACAGCCGCCGTCTGTACAACCTGTCCAAGGTCGGCGAAGAGGAGGTGACGGACGAACACATCCGTAATGCGCGGCACGCCTATTGCGGCATGGTAAGCAATATCGACGACAAGATCGGGGCGCTGCGCCGCGCCCTCGACGAGACCGGGTTACTGGAAAATACCGTGATCATCGTCACCGCCGACCATGGCGGCATGTTGGGTGAGCGCGGCCTGTGGGGAATTCTCAATTTCTATGAATGGGCCAGTCGCGTCCCCCTGATCGTTCATGCGCCGTCGCACCTGGCGCCGCGCCGTGTCGGCGCCGTGGTTTCCCTGGTTGATCTGCTGCCGACCATGATGGAACTGGCCGGCGGCGACCCGACGGCGGATCTGGTCCATCCCATCGACGGTGTCAGCCTGTCGCCGTTGATGACCGGCGAGACCGAAGCTGCGCCGCGCACGGTGCTGGCTGAATTTTGCGCCGAAGAAACCAAGTCGCCGCTTCTGATGATCAGGCGGGGCGCCTTCAAGTACGTCTACTGCTCGGATGATCCGGCTTTGTTGTTCGATCTCGATCAAGACCCCGATGAACGCGACAATCTGGCCGCGAATCCCGACTACAAAGAGATCCTCGACGGCTTCAAGGACGACGTATTGCGGCTATGGGACCCCGCGGCCATGACAGCGGAAATCGCCGACAGCCGGCGCCGCCGTGAATTCATTTTCGAGGCCCACACCAAGGGGAAAAGCCCGGCCTGGGACCATGTGGTGGATGGCGACGCCGCCGGCCGATACCAGCGAAGCCATGTGGAGCCATGGCAAAAATCCGAAGAACGGGCATTCATGCGCCATAAACGAGAATGAACCCCTCGTTCGCCGGTCAGCGCGGATGCATCAGGCGCGGGTTGGTGGCGATGGACAGCACATCGGCGGTGAGATTGAGCAGAATATAGGTGCTCGCGAAGATCAGGGCCGAGGCTTGGACAACCGGAATGTCGCGCTTGGACACCGAATCGACGAGCAACTGCCCAAGGCCGGGGTAGACGAACACCACCTCGACGACAACGACGCCAACCACCAGATAGGCCAGGTTGATGACGATCACGTTGATGATCGGCGCCAGGGCGTTGGGCAGGGCGTGCTTGACGATGATATGCCAGCGGGTCATGCCCTTGAGGGAGGCCATCTCGATATAGGGGCTGGCCAGCAGGTTGATGATCGCCGCCCGGGTCATGCGCATCATATGGGCGACAACCACAAGAACCAGGGTCATCGCCGGCAGCGCACAGCGGTGGGCTTGTTCCCAGAAACCCATGCCCGGACTGAGGCTCGCCATGCTGGGGAACCATCCGGCCCCGACCGACAACCACATCATCAGAATGTAGGCGACGAAGAATTCAGGGGTGGAAATCGCGCTCAGGGTGGCGATGTTGACGCAGCGGTCGTAGAAGCTGTAGCGGTAAAGTGCCGCAAGAATGCCCAACGTCACCGCCAGCGGTACGGCAACCACGGCCGCCATCGAGGCCAGGAACAGGGTGTTTCCAAGTCGTATGCCGACCAGTTCGGAGATTTCACGCTCGTTGGCCAGGGAGGTGCCCATATCGCCCTGCAAAATGCCGAACATCCACTTGAAATAGCGCTCGTGCAGGGGCAGATCGAGGCCCAACTGGTGGCGCATGGCGGCAACGGTTTCGGGCGTCGCCGACTGCCCCATTTTGGCCATGGCCAGGTCGCCGGGAAGAAACTCGACGCCGAGCGAGACGAACACTGAAATGACGAACAGGGTGAGGAGGCCCAGCCCAAGCCGCTTTGCGATCATGACAACAAGCTCGTTCATCTGATCTCCCCTCCCTCTTACCTATATTCCTAAGGCGGCCGCTAAATCCGTACTGACCATAGCAAAATACACCACCGTAGGAACAGGCCTCTCAATTCGGCCCCCTTGGTCAGCTGAAAAGCGCCACAGCAATCTTGGCGGGCGACCTGGGCGGGCGCTGGCGCCTCCTACACCTCTTTACCCTTGAAGCGGCAGAATTCGCGCACGGTGCAGGCCGGGCAGTTGGGTTTGCGGGCGGTGCAGACATAGCGGCCATGGAGGATGAGCCAGTGGTGGGCGTGTTGCTTCCAGGTATCGGGGACAATTTTGGTGAGTTTGTCCTCGACCGCGTTGGCGGTCTTGGCCGGAGCCAGGCCGGTGCGGTTGGAGACCCGAAAAACATGGGTGTCGACGGCGATGGTCGCCTCGCCGAAAGCGGCGTTGAGGACCACGCTGGCGGTCTTGCGTCCAACGCCCGGCAGGGCTTCGAGGGCCGCACGCCCGGACGGCACCTCGCCGCCATGGAGGTCGAGCAACATCTGACTCAGCTTGATGACGTTCCTGGCCTTGGTATTGAACAGGCCGATGGTACGGATATAGCCGCGCAGGGCGTCCTCGCCCAGGTCAACCATGGCCCGGGGGTTGTCGGCGACCTTATAGAGCGGCCCGGTAGCCTTGTTGACCGAGACATCGGTGGCCTGGGCCGACAGCACCACGGCAACCAGAAGGGTATAGGGCGTGAAATACTCGAGCTCGGTCTCGGGGGCCGGATTGACCTTGGCCAGGCGGCGGAAGAATTCGTCGATATCGCTGCGTTTCATGGTTCGAGACCATAGCGGCGAGAGGTGAATTGGACAACGGGCCGCTTTACGCGTTCCGCGCGGCTAGAACCATACCCGTAACACCGCTATCATTCATTCCGATGTCCCCGCGCTCCGTAAATCTCGCCCTACTGTTCGCCCTGTCGGCGATCTGGGGCAGCTCCTACATGCTGATCAAGCTGGGGCTCGAGACCGTGCCGCCGGTCACCGTGGCGGCAGTGCGCATCACCTTCGGTGCCCTGGCCTTGCTCCTGGTCATGCAGCTGCGCGGTCACCGCCTGCCGATAATCGGACGGGGCTGGATACCATTCGTGATCATGGCCATCTTCGGCAGCGCCCTGCCGTTTTCGCTGATCGCCTGGGGCGAGACCCACATCACCAGCAGCCTGACGACCATCCTGCTCGGCGTGGTCCCAGTATCGACCATGTTGCTGGCTCATCTGTTTACCCAGGACGAACGCTTCACCCGGGCCAAGGTCGGCGGCCTCGTTGCCGGGTTTATCGGCCTGGTGGTGATCATCGGTCCCGATGCCCTGGCCGGGATCAGGCACGGGGTCGTCGGCCAGGCCGCCATTGTCGCCGCCGCCCTGTGTTATGCGGTGTCCATCGTCTACGCCCGCCGCATGCGCCACATTTTGCCGCTGGTCAACAGCGCCTGCACCATGACAGCGGCGGCGATTATCATCATGCCGTTCAGTCTGATCATGGACAGGCCCTGGCTGCTGGCCCCGTCGATCACCTCCATGACCGCCCTGGCCGTGCTCGGGGTGCTTGGCACCGGCTTGGCGGCGCTGATCTTCTTCCGCCTGATCGCCGGCGCCGGGGCTACCTTCACCTCCATGATCAACTACCTGATCCCCTTGGTCGGGGTCACGTGGGGCGGGTTATTCCTTGGTGAAGAGCTGCCCTTGAGCGCCCTTCTCGGCCTCGCCCTGATCCTTTCGGGGGTCGCCCTGATCAACCGGCCGGCGAAAACCCCGGAGAGCGACTAGAGCCTGCGTGGCGATTGAACGTAGTTTGATCGTTTACACGATCAAACTTGAGAGGCTCTAAAGCCCAAGCACGTCGATCATTGAATAGAGGCCGGGAGACTTGTCGCGCGCCCACAAGGCGGCGCGCAGTGCACCGCGGGAGTAGATGCGCCGGTCGGTGGCCCGATGAGCAAGTTCGATGCGTTCGCCGTCGGCGGCGAAGGTGACACTGTGCTCGCCCACCACATCGCCGCCACGCAGCACGCCGAAACCGATATCGCCTCGCTTGCGCGCGCCGGTTACGCCGTCCCGACCCCGCGCCGAGACATCGTCAAGCTCGACGCCACGACCCGCCGCCGCCGCCCGGCCCAGACCCAACGCCGTACCGGACGGAGCATCGACCTTGTGGCGGTGGTGAATTTCGAAAATCTCGATGTCGTAGTCCTCGTCGAGGGCCGCCGCGACCTTTGTCGTCAGGCCCATGAGCAAGTTGACGCCGAGGCTCATGTTGGGCGCCCAGACAATCGCCGTGCGCTCGGCGGCGGCGGCCAGCGCGGCCTCCTGGAAGCCGTCAAGGCCGGTGGTGCCGATAATGTGGATAACCCCGGCCTGGGCCGCCATGGCCGCGTGATCAACCGTGGCGTTGGGGCTGGTGAACTCGATCACCGCATCACAGGCCGCGAACAGGCCCGGGGAATCGTCGCCGACCACAACGCCGGCCTCGGGCAGACCGGCCAGGACACCAGCGTCGTGGCCCAGGGCACCGCTACCGGAACCATCGGTGGCGCCGGCCAGATGGACCCCATCGCGGCCCAACACCTCGGCGATCAGCATGCGCCCCATGCGTCCGCCGGCCCCGATAATGCCGATATTCATGTCAGTCATGTGCCGCGCCCCTAAAGCCGTCTTCAGACGGACTGTTTTACCTCGGGCGCGCTATTCGCGCTACTCGCGCAGATCTTCCCACAGTTCCTTGACCTTATCGAAGAAGCCGGCCGACTGGGGATTGGTCTTGTCGCCGCCGATGCTCTCGAACTCGCGGAGCAGCTCTTTCTGCTTTTTGGTCAGGTTGACCGGCGTCTCGACCTGGGCGTGAATATACATATCACCCCGGTTGGTGCTGCGCATGACGCTCATGCCCTTGCCCTTGAGGCGGAACTGATGGCCGGTCTGGACCCCGGTCGGGATCGTCACCCGGGCCTTGCCGCCGTCGATCGTCGGCACTTCGATAGCCCCGCCCAGGGCGGCCGCGGTTACCGTGATGGGAACCTGGCAGTGGATATTGGCGCCGTCGCGCTGGAACAGGCGGTGGGAAGAAACCGACAGAAAAATATATAGATCGCCCGACGGCGCGCCGCGCACGCCGGCCTCACCTTCGCCGGACAGGCGAATGCGGGTGCCCTCCTCGACGCCGGCGGGAATGTTTACCGACAGAGTCTTCTCGCGGTGGACCCGGCCACTACCCCGGCAGGTCTCGCACGGGTTGGAAATAACCTTACCGGCGCCCTGACAGGTGGCGCAGGTGCGCTCAATGGTGAAGAATCCCTGCTGGGTGCGGACCTTGCCGGCGCCGCCGCAGGTCGGACAGGCTGTCGGTTCGGCGCCGCCAGCAGCGCCGCCGCCACCACAACCGTCGCACACCACCGAGGTGGAAACGCGGATTTTGGTATTCTTGCCGTGGTACGCCTCGTCGAGGCCGATTTCCAGATTGTAGCGCAGGTCACCGCCGCGGAACCGGCTCTGGCCGCCACGGCCGCCACCACCGCGCTGACCGCCCATGAAATCGCCGAACAGGTCGTCGAAGACATCGGCAAAACTGGAAGAAAAGTCGAAACCACCGGCGCCGGGGCCACCCTGACCGCCCTGGAAAGCCTGGTGGCCGTAGCGATTGTAGGCGGCGCGCTTTTCGTCGTCCTTGAGAACCTCGTAAGCCTCGGCGCCTTCCTTGAAAGCCTCTTCGGATTCCTTGTCGCCCGGATTACGGTCCGGATGGTGCTCCATGGCGAGCTTGCGATAGGCCAACTTGAGTTCGGACGCGTCGGCCTCGCGGCCAACCCCCAGAACTTCGTAATAATCGCGCTTTTCCATAGACTCTCACCGACCGCCCCACAAACGAACCGCCCCGCACAGGCGGGACGGCCGTGTCTCGCTCAATTTTCCCGTGGCGAGTCTCAGCCCGCCTCGCTCTTTTTATCGTCTTCGACTTCCTCGAAATCGGCATCGACGATCGTCTCACCGCCGTCACCCGACTCGTCGCCGCCATCACCGCCCGGGGCCTTACCGGCGTCTTCGCCCTCGGCGCCTTCGGCTTCGGCCTGGGCCTTGTACATAGCCTCGCCAAGCTTCATGGAGGCTTCGCCCAGGGTGTTGGTTTTATCCTTGATGGTCTCGGCCTCGGCATCTTCACTCGCGAGAACCTCGCGCAGATCAGTCATGGCGGCGTCAATGGCAGCCTTTTCCTCGTCGCCGACCTGATCGCCGAACTCACCAAGGCTCTTCTCGGTCGAGTGGATCAGGGCGTCGGCCTGATTGCGCGCCTCGACCAGCTCACGCTGAGTTTTGTCGTCGGCGGCGTGCTGCTCGGCGTCCTTGACCATGCCGTCGATGTCGTCGTCCGACAGACCACCCGAGGCCTGGATGCGAATCTGCTGCTCCTTGCCGGTGGCCTTGTCCTTGGCCGTGACATTGACAATGCCGTTGGCATCGATGTCGAAGGCAACCTCGATCTGCGGCACCCCGCGCGGCGCGCCGGGAATGCCGACCAGGTCGAACTGACCGAGCAACTTGTTGTCGGCAGCCATCTCACGTTCACCCTGGAACACCCGGATGGTCACCGCCGTCTGGTTGTCCTCGGCGGTCGAGAAGGTCTGGGATTTGTTGGTCGGGATTGTCGTGTTGCGCTCGATCAGCCGGGTGAACACGCCGCCCAAGGTCTCGATACCGAGCGACAGCGGGGTGACGTCGAGCAGCAATACGTCCTTGACGTCGCCCTTGAGCACGGCGCCCTGGATGGCGGCGCCCATGGCCACGACCTCGTCCGGGTTAACACCCTTATGGGGCTCGCGGCCGAAGAACGTCTTGACCGCCTCAAACACCTTGGGCATGCGGGTCATGCCGCCGACCATTATGACTTCCTCGATCTCGCCGGCCGTCAGCCCGGCATCCTTGAGCGCCTTTTTGCAGGGCTCGATGGTGCGCTCGATCAGTTCCTCGACCAAGGCTTCGAGCTTGGCCCGAGTGAGCTTGATGGTGAGGTGCTTGGGGCCCGATTGATCGGCGGTGATGAAGGGCAGGTTGATCTCGGTCTGGACCGAGCTTGAAAGCTCGATCTTGGCCTTTTCGGCGCCTTCCTTGAGGCGTTGCAGGGCGAGCTTGTCCTTGCGCAGGTCGATACCCTGCTCTTTTTTGAATTCGTCGGCTAGGTAATCGATGATGCGCTGATCAAAATCCTCGCCGCCCAGGAAGGTATCGCCGTTGGTCGAGCGCACTTCGAACACACCATCGCCGATCTCGAGAACCGAGACGTCGAAGGTGCCGCCGCCCAGGTCATAGACCGCGATAATGCCGTTGCCCTTTTTCTCCAGCCCATAGGCCAGGGCCGCGGCGGTCGGCTCGTTGATGATGCGCAGGACGTCGAGACCGGCGATCTTGCCGGCATCCTTGGTCGCCTGGCGTTGGGAATCGTTGAAATAGGCGGGAACCGTGATAACCGCTTCGCTGACCGTCTCACCGAGGTAGCTTTCGGCGGTTTCCTTCATCTTCTGCAGAATAAACGCCGACATTTGGCTCGGGCTGTAGGTTTCGCCGCGAGCCTCGACCCAGGCGTCGCCGTTTTCGGCCTTGACGATGTTGTAGGGCACCAGGTCCTTGTCTTTTTTGGTCAGGGGGTCGTCGAAACTGCGGCCAATCAGCCGTTTGATGGCGAACAACGTGTTTTCCGGATTGGTCACCGCCTGGCGTTTGGCCGACTGGCCGACCAGGCGCTCGTTATTCTCGGCAAACGCCACCATGGACGGCGTGGTGCGCGCACCCTCGGCATTCTCGATCACGCGGGGCTCCTGGCCTTCCATGACCGAGACGCAGCTGTTGGTGGTTCCGAGGTCGATTCCGATTACCTTGCTCATGGTCTTCCCTTCAAATCCTGGCCTTCAAATCCTGGCCTTCAGCTCCTGGCCTTAGTTCCCGGCCATACTTGTTTGTTTTGCCCTGTTCGGCCCTTGGGCCGGAGACCCGGCGCCCAACACGCGGCTCTCAAGGCAACGCGGAGTATATAAGGACCAGACTCGGCCCTCGCAACCCCGCAGCATGATTTCCCGCCTTCTACGCCTTGGTGTCAATATGGGGCTTGGCGTCGGCATCGTCGCCCCCATTGTCAGCGCCTCCCTTAGCGATGCCGACCATGGCCGGACGCAACAGGCGGTCGGCAATGACATAGCCTGGCTGCATGACATTGACCACGGTTCCCGCCGGCTGGCCGCTGTCGGCGACCTCGAACATGGCCTGGTGAAAATTGTGATCGAACTTTTCTCCCTCGG
>Ga0302123_10003013_pt1 | contig 11292 bp, 8 predicted proteins | sample CB21_321_MG_FD_203109 | JGI IMG/M metagenome (GOLD analysis project Ga0302123, IMG submission 203109) | Marine microbial communities from Western Arctic Ocean, Canada - CB21_32.1 | ecosystem: Environmental > Aquatic > Marine > Oceanic | place: Canada: Western Arctic Ocean | collected 2017-09-28 | reverse complement strand
TGACCACCACCCGGATATCGACATCCGATACAACCGGGTAACGCTGACGCTATCGACCCACGACAAAGGCGGATTAACCGGCTGGGACTTCGACGTCGCCAGGGCGATTGACGCGCTCTAGCCTTCTAGTTATAGGGCTCTATCGGCGAGGCTGGTCCCAGTCCGGGTACTCGGTCTCCAACTCTCGCAGCCTCATGTAGTCACGAAGTGTGGCGAAGGCTGCGCGCGCCGCAGTCGCTTTTCGGTGCGATGGCTCGATCTGCATTGCTTGGGCTAGGTGTTCCGCAAGGAAGTGAGCCTCTGCCAGTGACACCGGCTGGAATTCGTCATGGCGTAAAAGGGTCTCGATCTCCACGTCCTCGAGCAGTAATCGGGCGGCGGCACGTCCTGCTGCGAGATCCGCTCGATCGAAAATAAGACTTGATTCGCTACGTCCCGGCCTCAGGATCTCGGCCTCGATCAGCCGGGCCAGAACGTCACGGTCCAGTCCGGTTTCTTCCAGGTACTCCGCAAGTCCCACTGGACCGCGTGGCGTTCGTAGTTGAGTCGTGGACAGCCCTAGCTCGGCGGCAGGGTTCGGGCTGTCAAGAATTCGGGCGATCACGGCCAGCGGCAGTCCACGATCTTGAAAATCCTTGATCCGTGCGATTCGCTCGACCATCTCAGGCGGGTACGACGCACGTGTGCGTGCCGTCTTCGCCGGATGCGGGAGAAGCCCACGGTTCACGTAGAAGTTAATGGTCGCGGGGCTGACTCCGGTCCGACGTGATAGCTCACCGACCGGGACGCCTGTTTCATTTGCCATGTTGTTAAGCGCTCACTTATCAACCAGTTTGGCAACAGGCTAGCCACTTACGAACCTGGCGTCCAGTAATGCGCTTTTTAGATATGGAGCCCGACCCTCGGTTACCGGTCGGGTCTTGGTGCCCGGGACGGGCACATCGAACAGGAACCCAATCAGATGTGCGGGGGATCCATGCGGTTTAGTGGGGCGCACAAGATATTAGAAGCGAGTCGATCGGGTATGTACCGTGCATTTACCCGGTCGCTCGCTTCTTTTTTGTTTTCGGAGGCTGCGACCTCTACTCCCAGCGGAACAGACGCGTCGCGGCTGCGAACACTACCGCGGTCCATGCAGCCAGCCCTGCCAGCTCACCCCAGATCTCCGTGATCCCGGCGCCATCCGTGACCACGGCCCTCATCGCGTCCGCCAGGTATGTGAGCGGCAGGAACTGCGTCACCGCCGTCAAAACCCCGGGCAGAGCATCGAGCGGGAAGAACACGCCTGAGAGAAACATCATCGGCAACGAAATCAGGTTTGTGACCGGTGCAGCAACTTCTTCCGTTCGTGCGACACCTGAGATCGCCAGGCCCATCGTTACAAACAGCACGCCGCCAAACACGGCCAGTACAAGGACAAGAACCCATGAAGTGACGTCTCCGTTTCCGACGGCAAGATCGAACAGTATCATTCCGGCCAACAGGATCACTAGGGTCTGTAATACCGACACGGTCAAACGTGTCGAAACCTGCGCAAATAGAAACTGCGCCGGGTTAACCGGGGCCGCCTTCAACCTTCGGAGCACACCCTGTTGCCGGAACTGAAGCAGCGCAAACACCACGCCGAAAATACCGAGCTGCATGATCGACATCGCAACGATCCCCGGCACAAGGAACGCCGTGTAGCTTCGGTCGTCGCCCTGCAAGGTTGACTGAAAGATCGTCCCAAATGAAGGTGGGCCATCGGCGACGCTGAGCGGATTGGTAGCGTCGTCAGGGGCAGACATCTGTCTTTCAAGATTGCCAAGGATCTGCCCCATCAGCGTTACAGCGAGGGCGGCGCGTTGTGGAGAACGCTCATCGGTGGTCGATGACAGCGTTACCGGCCCGCCAGGCTCGGAGAATCCCTCCGGTATGACGAACATGGCGTCGATCTCGCCGTCCGTGAGACGTTCCGTCAGTTCCGTCAGTGTGCCGAGTTCCAACTCCACCAGGTCGTCCTCGCGATCGGTCAATTGTCGTACTACGGCCTGCGAGAATTCGTTATCAGCCTGGTCAACGATGCCTATCTCGGCCCCGCTGAAACGATCAAAGTCCAGCAGGCCGAAGATCACCATGATCAGCAGCGGAATAAAGAGGGAGAAGAAGATCGCCTGCCGGTTCCGGAAGTACATCTTCAGAGAGGCGACCATGAGGCTCAGTGCGATCCTCATGCGGTCATCCAGTCGGTGTTGCGGCGCACACGGTTATTCATCCCGCAACGCTCGCCCGGTCATGTTGATGAATACGTCTTCCAGCGTCGCCTCACGCTGCGGCCTCTCGTTCCGGAAACCGGTCGCCAGCAGCCCGTCCACAAGCGCGAGCGGCGTGTCCAAAGCCACGATCCGCCCGGTGTCCACTATCGCCACGCGGTCGCACAGCTCCTCCGCTTCCTCCATGTAGTGTGTCGTCAGCACCACGGTGGTGCCGTCATTTTGAAGTCCCTTGATCAGGTCCCACATGTTGCGGCGAGCCTGTGGGTCGAGGCCGGTAGAAGGCTCATCAAGGAACATCACGATGGGCTTATTCACGAGAGCGGCGGCGATAGAAAAGCGTTGTTGTTGGCCGCCGGAAAGCTTTCTGAATTGAGACTTTCCGCGGTCGCCCAGATCGACCCGGTCAAGGAGGTCCTGTGGCGAGACTTTGTGGCCGTAAAGAGTGCCGAATAGTTTCAATAATTCGGACAGAGTCAGACGATCAAAGAAGGCATTGGCCTGAAGCTGAACACCGATGATCTTCTTCACGCTCATCGGATCACGCGTCACGTCGATGCCGTTGATAATAGCGTTTCCGGAATCCGGGTAGCGCATTCCCTCAAGAATCTCGACCGTTGTGGTTTTTCCAGCACCGTTCGGGCCAAGCATCCCGAACACCTCGCCCGGATACACCTCGAACGAAATCCCGTCTACGGCCTGGATATCGTCGTACCGCTTCCGCAGGTCGGTGGCGACGATGACCGGTTCGGGGCGTGTCCGGTTAGCCGGTATGTTTTCTAGAGGATCGTTGGTCATCAGGCTCCCAGCCACGGGAAGATCCGCGTGTCGGAACCATCAATCTTCAAGTTCATGGTCCTTATCGTATCGCCGTCAAAGGCCGGCGCGGACCTATTCCGGGTCGACATCGGCGGGAAGGGGGAGTTCGATGCCGGTGATGTCACCGAACGTCGACGCAAGCCGACGCATCGATCCGTCGCTGCCCCACGCGTACTGGTCCGGTGGTTTGAGTCCGGCAACCACCCCCGGAGTCCGTAACGCCGAACCCCGAGCAAAAGCCCGTATGGCGCGATAGGCCCGGTAATAGGAGAGTCGGTCCGGGTCGAGTGCGCTCCGGTTCGTGTATGAGGCAAGGAAAGTTTCAGCGAACATCTGTAAGGCTTCGGGAGGAATGTCTCCTGCCAACTCTGGGGCGTTTACAGCGACCAACACAAGCGAGACCGAAACATCGTGTTCGGGATCGTTGGCCAGTCAAGCACGCCCGTCACCTGCCCGTTATCCACCATCACGTTGCCCGGGTGATAGTCGCCGTGGCATATGGATAACACGTCACGCTCCGGAGGGGTGTTTGCGGTTAACCACGCCGCACCAGGCTCCAGATGCGCAAGGGCGGGATCGGCTGTGTAACTCTGGAGGTAACTAAGATTGCCGCCGGACGAACTTCGGCTCACCTCGATCCCCGCGTCTCGAAGTGAACTCGAGATCCCGTCAACCGGAACTGTATGCAACTCGACCAGCGTCTCAGCTAGCTGGTCAGCGATCCGGGTCGCGTTCGCTGGATCGGCGAAAAGACTCTCCATGACATTAAAGGCCCGCCTGGAGATCGTGCCCGATCCGCTCGAAATGATCACCCGTGGCGACGGAAAGTCGGCGTCCGCTATGGCGTTATGGAACGCCGCTTCCCGGGCTCCTTTTGCCGCACCTCCGGGTTCCGGGAATATGCGGACCACAAGCGGCCATAGAACTGGGGCGTTACGTTGGAGAGTTGGAACGCATAGATCAACGTTTCAAATCCGCCGGTCAACTGGGAGGGAGGCTCAGCATATGCCGCACCTTCCCTGTCGGGTTGCTGACGGATGTGACCCAGAAGTTTGTCAACGATTCGTGACGAAACATCGCCTTCGTTCGGTGCCTGTAGTGTCATCGCTGTAACGGAAGTGTTTCGTGGATGTGACATTCATGTTTCGGGGCGGCGTGCCGCAGTTATTTTTGGTCAAGTGACCGCAGCATCTAGCGCAGCGCGCATCACGGTAGTAATCTCCGGGCGGTCAACTGCGTTGGAAGATTCGATCTCTCCAACAAATCCCCTCTCAATTTGGGGGAGGGCTACAAACCTAAGGGGTGAGGGGAACAAGGGTGGACGGATGTCCGCCGCTGAGTCCAGCGCGCTCCTGGCTCTTTTGACGGTGGTGATCACCCTGCACCCCGGAACAATCCAGGCTCAGTCGAGATACAAGGAGAACCAATGAACTTCGACACCATCATCTCCGGCGGGACAGTGATCGACGGCACCGGCACGCCCGGCGTCCGAACAGATATCGGCATCTCTGGAAAAGAGATCGCCGCCATAGGTGATCTGTCGGAATCGACGGCAGACCAGACGATCGATGCCACCGGCCTGACCGTCACGCCGGGATTCATCGACGTCCACGCCCACTCAGACGGCGCTCTACTGATCGACGGACAGCACGCCAGCGGAATCCGGCAGGGCGTTACGACGGAGATCCTTTGCCCGGACGGACTCTCGTACGCCCCGCTCTCGGCCGATAACTACAAGATGTACCGGAAGTACCTGTCCGGGATTCTTGGCTTCCCACCGGAAGACCTGGACATGTCGTCCATCGAAGCCTTCCTGGACAACTACCACCTCAAGACCTCGTGCAACGTCGCCACCTTTATTGGCCACGGGCCTGTCCGAATATCCGCCGTCGGCATGAACGACGTGCCGCTGCGCGGCGCGGACATGGATCGGGCAAAGGGGATGCTCAGGGAAGGATTCGAGCAGGGCGCCAAGGGCTTCTCGACGGGCATGTCGTACTACCCGAACGCCTACAGCGATACCGACGAGCTAGTCGAGCTTTGTGAAGTGTCTGCCGAGTTTGGACTGCCGTACAGCACGCACCTGAGGAACCACAATCCCGAGCGCGGTTTCGGCGGCGGTGGCGTTGCAGAGGCGCTGGAGATCGGCCGACGCTCCGGCGTCCCGGTCCACCTTGAGCACTACCGCACCGCCGGTGATCAGATCGGTGACATATCGACGATCATGGATCCGGTGGACGCAGCCAAGGCCGCGGGTGTGGATGTCAGCCTTGAGTGCTACGTCTACCCGGTTGGCTCAAGCTTCCCGCACACCTTCATTCCCGGATGGGTGCACGAGGGTGGTTCGGACGCCATGATGGAGCGACTCAGAGACTTGGAGACCCGTAAGGACCTGATCAAGTTCTTCCAGGAAACGCCGATAACTCCGATGGGCGAAAATATGTTCACTGCCATTGCAGAGGGTCCCAACACTGACCTTGTTGGCATGACGTTTGAGGACGCTGCTGAGGCGAAGGGCGTCTCGGTAGAAGAGCTTGTGATGGAACTCATGGTTGAGGAAGAGATGGGAATCGGCTTCCGGGGAATCCCGCCGACCAGCGTGCGCATCTGGCGTCAGCACGAAGAAGATGTAATGAACTTGCTGGATCGACCGGACTACATGATCGGTAGCGACTCGATCCCTATCGCACCGCCACTAGTCGGGATCGTGCACCCGCGGGCATTCGGCTGCTTCGCCCGCTTCATCGGTCGACTGCGCCGACGATTCGACAGGCCGCTGGAACAGGTCATTCAACGAATCACGCAGAACCCTGCAGAACGCTTCAAGATCGACAAACGTGGTGTGATCGCCGAAGGCAACTTCGCCGACCTAGTCTTGTTCAACGCAGAAACCGTGAACGACCAGTCCAGCTTCGAAGACCCGGCGGTCCACCCGTCAGGCATCCCATACGTCATGGTCAACGGCAAGTTGGCGGTGGCGAACGAGAAGGTGACGGGCGTGCTGGCAGGAGAGGCAGTGCGTTAGATCGTCGGTTGACGACAGTGCTCGGCGGCCCCCTCTCCCGATGAGAGAGGGGGCAGGGTGAGGGATAAGAAATTAGCCTGAAAACGCGTACGCCTCCAACGCCAGCGTCTGCGGTTCCAATTCGAACCATCCGCCCACCACCACCACCACCTATCCCCGGAGACACACTAACCCATGACTAGAATCGCAATCCTCGACGACTACCTTCACCTCGCCGAGGGGTCGGCCGATTGGGCGTCGCTACCGGTCGAATCTATCGACATTTTCGACAACACAATCCTCGACCAGGATGCTCTTGTGGAACGACTGGTTCCGTTTGAAGTCCTTGTGACCACGCGAGAGCGCACGCGTTTTCCGGCGGAGCTTCTGGAACGACTGCCGAACCTGAAGTTGATCGCTGGAACCGGCGCACGGCAGGCCAACATAGACATGGACGCCGCCAACCGGCTTGGCATCACCGTCTGCATTACCGGGAGTCTGCCGACACGCGGCAACTCAACTTCTGAACTGAGCTGGGCATTGATCCTCGCCGTGACACGCCACATAGCGTTGGAGGATCGGCAGATGAGGGAGGGGCAGTGGCAGACACGGTCCGCCGAGGGGATCGGTGGTAAGACACTTGGCATCCTGGGGATGGGACGTCTGGGTTCACTGGTTGCCGGATATGGCAAAGCCTTTGACATGGACGTGATCGCGTGGGGCCCGACGCTTGATGCCGAGCGCGCCGCATTACACGGCGCTACCTACGTCTCATGGGACGAACTGTTTTCTCAGTCCGATGTGCTGTCGATACACGTCCCCCTCACCGACCTGAGCCGCGGTTGGGTAACGGAGCGTGAGTTTGGGCTGATGAAGCCTTCCTCGTACCTGGTGAACACATCCCGAGGGCCGATAGTCGACGAGCCCGCACTGCTGGCCGCTCTCAAGAACGATGAAATCGCTGGAGCCGCGCTGGACGTCTACGACATAGAACCGTTGCCGGTCGACCACCCGCTGTTAGAGCTGGACAACGTCCTGCTTGCCCCGCACCTGGGCTACTCCACTGGAGATACGATTCGCCACTTTATGGCGGCATCACTTGAGAACGTTGACGCGTGGCTCAAAGGATCTCCAATCAACATCTTCAACCCGTAGGAGTAATTGGCACAGACGCGTAAACGGGCGGTCCTTGTTGGCCGCCCGTTTACGCGTTCGAGATCGCCAGGATACGAAATCTGGGTCGGATCTACCCGCCCTTAACTTCGCTGGAGAAATCTACATCCTTGTGGGCGCCATCGCAGAAGGGCTTATTGCTGGACTGCCCGCACCGGCAGAGCGCAACGGCTGTGCCGGTCCACGAGAACTTCTTGCCCAGTGGATCTACGATCTCGACGTCGCCCGAGACTACGTAAGGACCGTTGTCGTTGATCTTGATGGTTACGTCGGCCATATCGACCCCCTTGAATTGTTCAGTTCATAGATAAGGCGGAGCCGGTCCGCCTCAGGTAAAGGTATCGTACGCACGTTAACCCGTTACTCACAGGGTTTGACGGGTTCAAGTTGATACCGGCGCGTCCGCTTCGATTTAGCGTTCGGGCTAATTTGCGATAAAACACTATTTCATGGTTGCTAACCCCCAGAAGGTGGGGCCGGACGATACGCGCTTGAAGGCGCATTAGTCACCACTGCCACCAAACGAGGTGCGCCCTAAAATCTCATATACCGTACGGCTACCTGGATTTAGAGGGGGCATAGAGGAAACGGATGTTTCAGCAGAAGACACTTGACCAGCAGAACCCAGAGACACGAATCATTCACGTCGATTGGCTGATGACTCGATGGTCTCGCAACGTTTCACTCCGGTAGGGCGACCCGGCGCTCCCGAACCGTACCGACCGCGGCGCAGTGCTGACCATTTCTGGTTACCGGGACGGCGACGCAGCCGTCTAAATATATGAACCTAGCCTGACGGCAGGGTATCCCTCCGTCGGCTGGTTAGCGGCCAACCGGCGTCTATGACGAACGGTCAGGGCTGGTCCCTGAAGGCCGCGATCTTTTATGCCCCGGATCTCTTGATGAGGGATTCGGGGCTTTTTTGTACCCGAACGTCACTTGGGCATGTAGTCTCTGGCTATCTGCCTGATACTTGAAGCAAGAGCAGATTGGGCCTACTTGCTAGAATGGCCGTCTTGACGATAAACAGGTCTGAGCCAACTCATCTGGTTATGTCTCAGACTGTGTGATGGGACCTCTCCGGAAGCACCTCAAAAACAAAACCAGCAAAACTTCAGGAAGACCAGGAATCGAAAACTTGACCACCACTCGTAATCGCCGGGATCGCGATTCGTCATCGGCCGATACACGGGACCGTTACGAACCTGCTGCCTTCGAACACAAATGGCAGGAGCGGTGGGAGCATGAAGGCATCTACAAGACACCGGACGATGTTCCCGGCAAAGACAACTGGTTCGCTCTTGTCATGTTCCCGTACCCGTCCGGTGAATTACACATCGGCCACTGGTACCAGTACGCTGGTGCTGACTCGCACGCCCGGTTCAAGCGGATGCAAGGCTACAACGTGCTGCATCCCATAGGATTCGACTCGTTCGGCCTTCCTGCCGAGAACGCGGCGATAGCCTCAAATATCCACCCGCGCATCTATACAGACGACAACATCGTGAAGATGCGTAAGCAGTTCCGGATGATGGGCGGTAGTTATGACTGGGATCGTGAGCTGGCGACGCACACCCCGGACTACTACCGCTGGAACCAGTATCTGTTTCTGAAGTTGTTTGAGGCCGGATTGGCCTACGAATCACGCGGTTACGCCAACTGGTGTGATGGTTGTCAGACCACGGTCGCCAACGAGCAGGTGCTGGATGGCGCGTGCGAGCGTTGCAGCACGATAATCGCCCGTCGGGAGATGGACCAGTGGTTCTTCCGGCTTACGGCTTATGCGGATGAACTTCTTGAGATGGACCACATCGACTGGCCCAACAAGATCAAGGTGATGCAGACCAACTGGATCGGCCGCTCACAGGGAGTCGATTTTCAGTTCGATATCTCCGAATACGGTCTCTCAGAAAGCAACCTGACGACCTTTACTACGCGCATCGACACCGTATACGGCGTGACCTTTGTAGTGCTCGCCCCCGAGCATCCGCTGGTAGAGCGACTGACGCAGCCGGAACAGCGTGAAGCGGTCTCTGAGTACATAGAACAGTCGGCTCGTACTACCGAGATAGAGCGTACCTCTACCGAACGCGAAAAGACTGGAGTGCCGATCGGCGCGTACGCAATAAACCCCCTGAACGGGGAGCGTGTTCCGATCCTCATCGGTGACTACGTTCTCGCTACTTACGGAACAGGCGCGGTAATGGGCGTCCCTGCCCACGACCAGCGCGACTTTATATTCGCAAAAAAATACGGCCTTGAGATAAGGGTCGTCGTCGCACCGGATGCATGGGATGGCTCCGAGCTGGAAGAGGCATATCTGGCTCCGGGAACCCAGATCAACTCCGCCGAGTTTGATGGCCTTTCAAGCCGAGACGGCATCGAGAAAATTGCCGATAAGATCGAATCGGACGACATCGGTAACCGCCGGATCACATATCGGGTCCGTGACTGGCAATTCTCTCGGCAACGCTACTGGGGCACGCCGATCCCGATCATCCACTGCAGTGACTGCGGCACGGTGGCTGTACCTGAGAGCGATCTCCCGGTACGTCTGCCGGACGAATCACAGTTCAAGCCAACCGGGCGGTCGCCGCTGGCGGACGACCCTGACTTTATTAACGTTCCATGTCCTGACTGTGGCAAGCCCGCTCGTCGGGAGACGGACACGATGGACACGTTTGTAGATTCGTCCTGGTACCACCTGCGTTTCGCAAGCCCGAACGATGCAGAAGCACCGTTCGATCCGACTGCGGTGAAGTCGTGGCTCCCGGTACACCAGTACATGGGCGGCTCTGAGCACGCGGTAATGCACCTGCTGTACGCCCGTTTCTTCACCAAGGCCCTTAGAGACCTCAACATGGTGGACTTCGGCGAGCCGTACTCAAGACTGTTCAACCAGGGTCTTCTCATTAAAGACCACGTCAAAATTTCGAAACGTTCGAACCCGCTTGCGCCGGATCCGCTGGTTGATCGTTATGGCGCAGACGCGATCCGCTGCTATCTGATGTTCCTGGGTCCCTGGGATCAGGGCGGAGACTGGAGTGACGATGGCCTGGCCGGAATTACACGCTGGTTAAACCGGATCTGGGATCTGTCCATCCGGGACGTCTCTGGATTGACATCATCAAGCGACTCTGACGCTGAACGTGATCTAATCCGCATTGTTCACAAGACGACGCGCCGGGTCATAGAGGACCTTGAAAGATTCAAGTTCAACACCACCATCGCAGCTCTCATGGAACTTGTTGGTGAGATGAACACTCAGTGGGAGAGTGGCGCCGTTTCGATGGAGGTCTGGTCGGACACGGTAGACCGCATGCTCTTGCTTACGGCCCCGCTCGCTCCCCACATTGCGGAAGAACTGTGGGAACGCACCGGACACTCATTCAGCATCCACACAGAATCATTGCCCGGATGGGACGATGAACTTGCGGCTGACGAAGTGATTACGGTGGTCGTTCAGATCAACGGCAAGGTGCGGGATCGATTAGAACTCTCGGCCGATGTCACGGAAGAGCAGGCGTTTGAGGCGGCGTTCGCTTCTGAACGGGTGAAGTCGTACACGGACGATGTAGAGATCGTCCGTCGTATCTATGTTCCGGGGAGACTTGTGAACATCGTCGTTCGGTAGGGCGTCGGTAGGACACCAACGAAATACGTGTAGGACAGAGAAAATATTGATGGCGGATCATTCATTTAAATCGGTGTCCAGATGACCCGGCATGTATTGCCGTGGGTGATCCTGACTGTTGTTGGCATCGTTCTAGCAGCGATCCAACTTGGCGATGGCTTAATCATTCAACGGCCAGAAGCACGCCTGACGCTGTTCCTGGGCGGAGCGGTGATAGCGATGGCGGGGCTTTTGAAGGCGATCGCAGTCGCCACGGACCCTGAACTTCATGGCAAGGACTCACCTAAGCCCTGAGGCCGGATTCGTAGATACTTTTGGTGAATGTCATCCTGATCATTCCACGCCGTCCTGGACCATGACGTGAGCCTGGAGGACGTGGTTCGGGCGCGGCGTGTCACTGCTCCATCTGG
>Ga0302123_10003011_pt1 | contig 11298 bp, 10 predicted proteins | sample CB21_321_MG_FD_203109 | JGI IMG/M metagenome (GOLD analysis project Ga0302123, IMG submission 203109) | Marine microbial communities from Western Arctic Ocean, Canada - CB21_32.1 | ecosystem: Environmental > Aquatic > Marine > Oceanic | place: Canada: Western Arctic Ocean | collected 2017-09-28 | reverse complement strand
GCGCGCTGACAACGGCGTCATCGGTCGCGCTCTCGGGCGCCTGCCCGCGCATGTCTTGGGCGAGGTGTTCGCGTTCACTGGCCAGTTCGTCGCGGCGCCGGCTGAACTCATCGATGCGCGCGCGCCCCTCGCGATGCCGGCGCTCCATCGCCTCGCGCCGCGCCTCGCTCGCGGCCAGTCGGGCGCCGGCCTCGCGCAACCGCGCCTCTAGCTCGACCACCGACGCCTCGGCCGCCGCCCGCTGGCGCTCGGCGCTGACCACCTTCGCTTCCGAGTCTGCCTCAACGCCAGTGATGTTCGCGAACGCGCCATCCAACCGGACGACGGCGGCCTCCGCTTCGACCACGAGCCGCTGTTCGCGCGCCGCGTCCTCCGCGATCTGGGCCAGCCGGGTTTCAAGATCGCGCTCCGCCGCCTTCAGACGCGCCTCCTCGGCCTCGAGCCGGTCGCGCTCTAACGCCAGGCGGTGGAGGCCGGCGGCCGCCTCGGTCTCGGCCCGGCGGAGGTCGGGCAGCCCGGCGGCGGCACCCGTGCGGGCGGCGGCGGCGCAGGCGGCATCGGCGGTGCAGGTGGCGACGATTCGTTGGACGGCCGCCAGCTCGGCCCCGGCGTCGGTGACGGCACGGCCAGCGCCGCGCCATTCGAAGTGCAGTAGCGAGGCCTCGGCGCGGCGGATATGGCCGCTCAGGTTGCGGTAGCGTGTCGCTTGGCGGGCCTGGCGCTTGAGCCCGCGTAGCTGCGCCTCGAGGGTGGCGATCACGTCCTCGAGGCGATCGAGGTTGGTTTCGGCGGCGCGCAGCCGGAGCTCCGCCTCGTGCCGGCGTGAGCGCAGGCCGGTGATGCCTGCCGCTTCCTCGAGAATGGTGCGCCGCGCCGCCGGCTTGGCGTTGATGATGGTGCCGATCTCGCCTTGGCCGACCAGCGCGGGCGAGTGGGCGCCGCTAGCCTGATCGGCGAATAACAAACGCACGTCCTGGGCCCGCACCTCGCGCCCGTTGATGCGATAGGTCGAGCCGCCGCCGCGATCGATGCGCCGTGAGATCTCTATGTCATCGCTGCCGTTGAACGCGGCCGGCGCGGTCCGATCGGCGTTGTCGATCGCCAGCGACACCTCGGCGAGGTTGCGCGCCGGGCGAGCCGCGGTGCCGCCGAAGATCACGTCGTCCATCTCCACGCCGCGCAACCCCTTGGCCGAGGTTTCGCCCATGACCCAGCGCAACGCCTCGATCAGGTTCGATTTGCCACACCCATTGGGACCGACGATGCCAGTCAGGCCGGGCGCGATCGTGAATTCGGCCGGATCGACGAACGACTTGAAGCCGGCGAGGCGGAGGCGGGTGAGTTGCATGGCGGCTGGCGGGCTGGTCTGGGCGCTACAACGTCTCGAAAAAAGTGACGACCTGGCCCCACAGCGACTCGGCCTCGGGCGCGGCGCTGGTGTGGTCCAGGCGGGCGACGATCTCGGCCAGCTTGGCGGCGGTCAGTTGACCGACCAGCAGTTCACCGTTGATGACGAACGACGGCGTTGACTTGACGTCATAATTCTCGCTGGCATCCAGCGCCGTTTTAAGGATGTCCTTTTCCAGCGCCTCGTCGACGAGACAGGCGTCGAACTCGGCCGCGCCGAGGCCGCCGACCTTAGCCAGCCGCCGCAGCGCCGCGATTGGGTCCGGATCGCCCGTCCACTCGCGTTGTTTCTCGAACAACAGACCGATGAACGCGAAGAAGCGCTCTTCGCCGCCGCAGCGCGCCATCTTCGACGCGGCGAGCGCTAGCCGGTCTAACGGAAACTCCGAGAACACCAGACGCACCCTGCCGGTGTCGATGAAGGCTGCCTTGATACCCGGCAGCTCGTCGGTGTGAAAATGAGCGCAATGGGGGCAGGTCATCGAGGCATACTCGACGACCGTCACCGGCGCGTCGGCTGCGCCGAGCGCCATCTCCGCCTCGGCCGCGAACGGTCCGGCGGCGTCCGCGACCCCGGCATGGAGAAGCGTCAACAACACCAGCGCCACGGCGCGCGGAATTGCACAATGTGCCGCCACCGAGACTCTCAGCCACAACATATGGTGGCAATTATAGGTTGGGGCCCGAGCGGCCACAAGTGTGCTGGATCGACCCGCGCGCGGACTATCGAGCCTGGTTCCGGGCCGCGATATGGCGCCCGAGCGAAGCCAGTGCCGCGCGCACATCGCTATGTTCGGTCGCGGCGACCGTGGTCTCGATCGCGGCGCGCGCGGCGCGGCTCAGGGGCTGTGGTGGCGTCCGTGCGCGGTGATCAGCACGCGGCAGCGGCCCCTGCACCAGACGCAGTTTCGCCACAGCAGCATAGCCGAAATAGCTGTTGATACGCTCGATCAGCTGGGGTTCGAGGTGTTGGATTTCCGTCGCCGCGCCACCCTCGACGCGAATCAACAGCGTCGCGCCGAGCCCTGTCGAGCGACCGCGAAAGGTCGCTGTGATCTTCTCCGGGCAGGAATGCCGGGCCACGTCCGGCCCGACGATGCTCGACCAGCGCGTCAGCACCTCGGTCTGAACGAAGCCGCGCCGCTGGCCTGAGTGCGCGAGAATGGCGCGGTTCAGGTCACTCAGGCCATGCACCCGGCCAAACCGCCGCCCGCTATCACTCGATGTCGCCGCCACGCGCCACTATCGCCCGTGCGCCTGGCCCGGTCCAGCCCGTCGCGTGCGCCAAGCCCGATACGTATTCTTATGTTGGCTTATCCCGAGGGCCCCGCCTCAGGCGTGGATATCGAGGTTCTGGCCGGTGCCGACGCTCGCCACCGCCTGGGGCGACCGCCTTGGTGCTAGCGGCCGCGTAGAGCACCACTTGCGCGAGCACGGCCGGGCTTTGCTGCGCGGTCTTGAGCGCGCTCAGGATGAGCGCCAGCCGGCTATCACCAATCGTATCGACCACCATTCGTGAATGGATATCAGACGATGGGTGAAGGGAGAATGATCGCCATCACTTTGGTGGATGCATCAGAGTGCGGGAGCGATGTGACAAGGCGCGGGCGCGGCGTTAACGTTTGTCAACGCGATTTTATCCTGGGAGGAACCATGGGCGGTGAAATCACGATCCAAGGCGGCGACGGCGAGTTCATGGGCTATCTTGCGGCGCCGGTCACTCCGGCCGGCGCGGGCGTCGTCGTCATCCAGGAGATTTTCGGCGTCAACAAGGTCATGCGCGATATCGCCGATGGCTTGGCAGCCGATGGCTATGTCGCGTTGTGCCCCGATCTGTTCTGGCGCCAGGAGCCGGGCATCCAGCTCACTGACCAGAGCGAGGCGGAGTGGGCGCGCGCCTTCGAGCTGTTCCAGAGCTTCGACGTCCCCAAGGGCATCACCGACATCGACACGACTATCGCCCATCTCCGCGCCATGCCGGATGGTAGCGCCAAGGTCGGCGCGGTCGGCTATTGCCTGGGTGGGTTGCTCGCCTATCTCACCGCCGCGCGCACTTCGGTCGACTGCGCGGTCGGTTACTACGGCGTCGGCATCGAGGGGATGCTCAATGAGGCGGGCGCTATCAAAGGCCAACTGATGCTGCACATAGCCGGGGAGGACCAGTTCGTGCCGCCCGACGCGCAGATCCAGGTGCGCGAGGGTCTGGCCGACAATAGCCACGTCGCGATCCACTCGTACCCCGGCGCCGATCACGCCTTTGCCCGGATCGGCGGCGAGCACTACGACCAGGCGGCGGCTGATCTCGCCAATGGCCGCAGCCGCGATTTCTTCCACGCCAACCTGGGCTGAGGAACGAACCATGACCAAGGCCATTCGTCTGCACGAAACCGGCGGCCCTGAGGTGTTGCGCTGGGAAGACACGGATGTCGGCGATCCCGGGCCCGGTGAGGCGCGGGTGCGCCACACAGCGGTCGGGCTCAACTACATCGATTGTTACTTCCGCGCCGGCACCTATCCGCCGCCGCACCTGCCGCTGACCCTCGGATTCGAGGGCGCCGGCGTGGTCGAGGCGGTCGGCGACGGGGTGAGCGAGGTCAAGATCGGCGACCGCGTCGGATACGCGACCGGGGCGATCGGCGCATACGCGCAGGCGCGTCTGGCCGCCGCCGACAAGCTGATCCCACTACCCGACGACATCTCCGACGAGCAGGCGGCGGCGATGCTGTTGCAAGGCATGACGGCGCAATACCTGCTGCACCGTACGTTCCGCATCGAGCCCGGACAGACCATCCTCTTCCACGCAGCGGCCGGCGGCGTCGGTCTGATCGCTTGCCAATGGGCCAAACACCTCGGCGCCACCGTCATCGGCACCGTGAGCAGCGCCGACAAAGCGGCGCTTGCACGCGCGCATGGCTGCGATCACCCAATCAATTATCGCGAGGAGAACTTCGGCGAGCGGGTCAAGGAGATCACCGCCGGCGCCGGTGTGCCCGTGGTCTACGACTCGGTCGGCAAAGACACCTTCATGGACTCGCTCGATTGCCTACGCCCGCGTGGACTGATGGCGCTGTTCGGCGCGGCGTCGGGTCCAGTGCCGCCGGTCGACCTCGGCATATTGGCGCAGCAGGGCTCGCTCTATATCACCCGGCCGAGCCTGTTCACCTACACCGCGAGCCGTCAGGAACTCCTCGATACCGCCAACAGCTTGTTCGCGGTGGTGCGCTCGGGCGCGGTCAAGATTGAGGTCAACCAGACCTATCCGTTGGTCGAGGCGGCGCGCGCGCACACCGACCTTCAGGCGCGCCGTACCACCGGCTCGACGGTGCTGATGCCGTAGGGGCATCGGCCCTAGGTGTTCATCGAGCCGAAGAATTCGCTGTTGTTTTTGGTGTGCTTGAGCTTCTCGAGCAGGAATTCTATCGAGTCCACTACGCCCATCGGCGAGAGAATTCGGCGCAGCACCCACATCTTGGCCAGCGTCCCCTTGTCAACCAGGAGCTCTTCCTTGCGGGTGCCCGATTTGGTGATGTCGATGGCCGGCCAGGTGCGCTTGTCGGCGAGTTTGCGGTCGAGCACGATCTCGGAGTTGCCGGTGCCCTTGAACTCCTCAAAGATCACCTCGTCCATGCGGCTACCGGTGTCGATCAGCGCCGTCGCGATGATGGTGAGCGAGCCGCCCTCTTCGATGTTGCGAGCCGCGCCGAAGAAACGCTTGGGGCGCTGGAGCGCGTTCGAATCGACGCCGCCGCTGAGCACCTTGCCCGATGATGGGACGACCGTGTTGTAGGCGCGAGCCAGTCGGGTGATTGAATCGAGCAAGATCACGACATCGCGTTTGTGCTCGACAAGGCGCTTGGCCTTTTCGATTACCATGTCGGCGACCTGAACGTGGCGCACGGCCGGCTCGTCGAAGGTCGAGCTGATCACTTCGCCCTTGACCGAGCGCTGCATATCGGTGACCTCCTCGGGCCGTTCGTCGATCAGCAGCACCAGCAGATAGACATCGGGGCAGTTGATCGCGAGCGAGTTGGCGATCGATTGCAGCAGCATGGTCTTTCCCGTGCGCGGCGGGGCGACGATGAGCGCCCGCTGTCCCTTGCCAAGCGGCGCAATAAGATCGATTACCCGCGCACTTACATCTTTAGCCGTGACATCGTCGAGCTCGAGCGGCAGCACATCATCGGGGTAGAGCGGCGTCAGGTTGTCGAAATTGACCTTGTGACGGGTCTGCTCCGGTTCTTCGAAATTGATCTTATTGAGGCGCAGAAGCGCGAAGTAGCGCTCGCCCTCTCTCGGCGCGCGGATTTGCCCGTCGACGGTATCGCCGGTGCGTAGGCTGAAGCGACGGATCTGGGTGGGCGAGACGTAGATGTCGTCGGGACCCGGCAAGTAGTTCGAGTCGGGTGCCCGCAGGAAACCGAAGCCATCCTGCAGTATCTCGACGACGCCGCCGCCGGAGATCTCGACGTCCTTGTCGGCCAATTGCTTGAGGATGGCGAACATCATGTCCTGCTTGCGCAGAGTGTTCGCGTTCTCGACCTCCAACTCCTCAGCGTAGTCGAGAAGTTCGGTCGGTGATTTTCTCTTCAGCTCAAGTAGATTCATGTCGAGTCAATATCCGATGCTGAAGCGTGATGGCGACAAGGGGGGAGCACCAATGGATGGTGCGCGGTCCAAGAATCGATCCGGTCACCCGGGCAGGACAAAGAAGTGATGTTGTTGATTTTGTTGGGGGTCGAATGCACTACAGCCCGGCCAACGACTCTGACCAACATGTAGCAAACATCGTGCATAAGTCAAACAGTGTTTTTACACAGTGTTTGACGCGCTCGGCACGTCAACCCTCTCGCCACGGCTTAGAATGGCTTGACGACTACCATCACGACGATCGCGACCAATAACACCGTCGGCGCCTCGTTGACCATCCGGTAGAAGCGGGCGTCGTGGCGGTTGGCGTCGGCCGCGAAGTCGCGCCGCCAGCGCGACAAGCCACCGTGCAACGCGGTCATCGCCAACACCAGCGCGAGCTTGACCCACACCCAGCCGGAACCCCAATCGACGACGCCCGGCGTCAGTGCCAGTAGAACACCAAAGATAAAACTGGCCATCATCGCCGGGTTGATGATCGCGCGCAGCAACCGGCGCTCCATGATCTTCAAAGTCTCAGCCAGCTCCGAGCCTACCGTCGCCGCGGCGTGATAGACGAACAACCGGGGCAGGTACAGCATGCCGGCCATCCACGCCACCACCGCGACGATGTGCAGCGCCTTGACCCACGGATACCACGCGCTGAGTGTCGCCATGCTCAAGCCCCCGGTTGTGGGCAGCCGTCGAAGCGCCGAGGACAGAGCCTTGCGTCGCACCGCGAGTTTACATCGGCCATTGCCGGCATCTGAACGAGTCCCGCGAGCGCCGCGATAAAGGCCTCATTCACGCCAAGCGCCGGCACCCGATGGTAGGTCGGCACAGCAGCCTTCGCCGCCACATCACGGTAGGTGATATCGAGCTCGACCAGTGTTTCCGAGTGCTCCGACACGAACGCGACCGGCGCTAAAATCACGTTGACGCAGTCAGCGCCAGCACGTTTTAGCTCGTCCTCGGTGGCCGGGCCGATCCAGGTCAGTGGGCCGACCCGGCTCTGGTAACAGACCCGCCAGTCGAGTGTGGTTCGCCGTGTGGCTTCGACCGCCGCTGCGACCGCTGCCGCCGTTTGCTCTACCTGCCATTGGTAGGGATCACCGCGCGCGACGATGCGCTCGGGCAGCCCGTGGGCAGAAAATAACAGCCGGAACGGTGCGGGTGTCGCGTCTATGGCGGCCGTGATGAGCCGTGCGTGAGCCTCTACCAGACCTGGCGCGGTCGGATAGCAACAAATCGTCCGGCTTGGCGCGGTGAGGCCTGCGGCCTTGGCTGCCCGGCCCCAGGTGCGCAGCGAGGAGCCAGTGGTCGTGGTCGAGAATTGCGGGTAGAGCGGCAACAGCACGACCTTGTCCGGCTCCCATGCAGCGACCTCGCGCGCGACTTCAGGACTGAACGGGTGCCAGTGGCGCATAGCAATGAACACACGCAACTCTCCGCCCAGCACCGCCTGCAAGGCGTCCGCCTGAGCGCGCGTGTTTGCCAACAGCGGCGATCCACCGCCGAGATGTTGATAGATCGCGGTGGCCTCAGGCACTCGCTGATGCGCGATCAAGCGGGCCAAGATCGAGCGCAATGGCCACGGCATATCGATGATTGCCGGGTCGCTAAATAGATTCACCAGAAACGGCCGAACCGACGCCGCCCGGTCGGGAGCTCCGAGATTGAACAGAATGACAGCGGTTCGCGGCCGGCCAGCGCTCATTGGCGGAGGGCGCGGATCCCCGCCACCAGCTCTGCGACATGTTCAGGCGGAGTCTCCGGCGTGACCCCATGGCCTAAATTAAAGATATGCGGCCCGCCCGCGAAAGTCTCAACGATAGTGCGAATTTCACGCGTCATCGCATCACCGCCCACCACGACCAGCTGGGGATCTAGATTTCCCTGGATCACGCAGTGGGGTTGTACACAGTCCCTTGCCCAGTCTGGCGCCACGGCCGTATCGAGGCTAACAGCATCAACCCCGGTCTTGGCGATGAACTCTGGCAGCATGGTCCCGCCACCACGTGGAAAACCAATGATGGGGATGTTGGGCGAGACTTCGCGTACCGCAGCCACGATGGCTGCCGTTGGTTCAATGCACCAGCGTCGATACCCGCTCGCCGGCAACAAACCCGCCCAACTGTCAAAGATCTGCAAGGCATCGGCGCCCGCTTTGGCTTGAGCGATCAGGTAGCGGCTAGTCGCCCTCACCAGAATATCGATGAGGCGGCCGAAGTCCCGAGGCTCGCGATGGGCCCATTGACGCGCCGCCGCGAACGCGCCATCACCGCGCCCTTCCACCATGTAAGCCGCCACCGTCCACGGCGCGCCAGCAAACCCAATGAGCGCACAGGTCGGTGGCAACATCGCTCTCACTCGCCGCACCGTCTCCATCACCGTTTCAAGACGGTCGTCCGCGCCCTCCGTTGATAACTGGTCAAGCGCGGCCGTCGAACGGATAGGTTCGAGTACCGGTCCCTCGCCCTCGCGATAGGCGAGCGGCTGACCCATCGCTTCAGGCACTAGCAGAATATCTGCGAACAAAATAGCTGCATCAAACCCATAGCGCTCGATCGGTTGCAACGTGGCCTCCGTGGCCAGCTCTGGTGTGTGGCAAAATTCGAGGAAGTTTCCCGTTTTCGCACGCAGAGCCCGATACTCGGGTAGGTATCGGCCCGCCTGGCGCATGAGCCAGATCGGCGGCGGCGATACCTGATCACCTCGCAAGACGGCAAGGAGCGGTTGGCCTTTAGTAGCTGAGGAAGACAAAGTCATCAATGAGAACCCGACTAAGCAGCGAGCTAGGAGAAACTACATTAGTATTAAGAAAGAATTGTGGTTGGTAGTGATGGTAGAGGATCCCTGTGAAACATGGGAATCATGGCGCGGTGGAGGAAATCAGGGTCTTGTGGTGAATAGTCATCGCGATGGTGACGGCTTCTGGATAAGAGGATCGGAGGCTATGGAATCAGCCATCGTGTTTACTGGGATTATGGCGATAACAGTAGCCAGGCTGAGGCGCTGGAATAATTGTCCCCGCTATACATGCTTGGTGACCAATGTTTTCCCGGGGGACAAACGCGGGCATGAAATTGTTGGTAGGGGGATGAATTCGAGCCGGCGGGGTGGGTTGGCGGGTTATCCCCGCTTCGCGCCTAATTCTAGCTCGTGGCATCCGCGCGGCGGCTACTCGGCACAGGCGCGTACGACATGATGATTCGCCACCTTCACTTGGTTTCCGATGCGACGGGCGAAACCCTGCAGGTTCTGGCTAAGGCAGCCATTGTCCAGTTCGATGATATCGATGTAGTCGAGCGGGAATGGCCACTGGTGCGCCGTCCTGACCAATTGAAAAATGTCGTGGAAGGAATCAAGGCGCAGCCTGGCTTGGTTCTTTGCACCTTTGTTGACAACGCGTTGCGCGACGGCCTGGAGATGGCTTGCCGCGAACTGGTAGTGCCCTGCCTCTCGATCATGGATCCGATCCTTGCCGCTATGGCCACTCATTTCGACGCGGAGGTGCGTGCCCAGCCTGGTCGTCAGCACGCCATGGACGCCGAGTATTTCGGTCGGATCGAAGCTATGGGCTTTTGCCTCGCTCATGACGATGGCCAGTTGCTGTTGGAGTTGAAACAGGCCGATCTGGTGTTGGTTGGCGTCTCGCGCACCTCGAAAACGCCAACCTGCATGTATTTGGCGAACCGCGGTCTTAAGGCCGCTAACGTGCCGTTTGTGCCTGGCCTGCCAGTTCCTAGCGAGCTGACGGAACTCTCGGGGCCCCTGATCATCGGACTAACGACAGGCGCCGACCGGCTCATTCACATCCGCCGCAACCGCTTGCTCGTGCTCAAGCAGGATACCGAGACCGCTTATGTGGATGAAGAATCGGTCAGGGACGAGTTGGCGAGCGCGCGCCGCTTGTTCGAGCGTTATGGCTGGCCGGTTATCGACGTCACACGTCGCTCGATCGAGGAAACCTCAGCGGCCATCCTGCACCTCTACCACAACAGGTTGAAAGAGGCCGTGTGAGCCGCTCGGCCAATGTGGTCGACAAACGTCGCGATTTGCCGTCGGCCGCAAGCCCTATCGTACTGGCCTCGGCGAGCGCAGCGCGCGCGGCGTTGTTGGCGGCGGCTGGGCTGGACGTCGAAGTCGATCCGGCATCGATCGAGGAAGGTCACCAACGCCGTAGAGCGCCCGGTGAATTGGCACCCGGTCCATTGGCAATGGCGCTTGCCGAGCGCAAGGCGCTCGCGGTGTCGCGGCGGCGAGCGACGATGCTGGTTATTGGCGCCGATCAGGTGCTTGCCTGCGCTGAGCGAATCTTCGCTAAGCCGAAGGATCTCGCTGCCGCGCGCGCCGATTTGATCAAACTGCGCGGGCGTCCTCACGTGCTGTACAGTGCCGTTGTGGCGGCACGCGATGGGACGGTGGTGTGGCGTCACGTTACCGTTGCCCGGCTCGTGATGCGCGATTTTTCGGACGACTTTCTCGATTGGTACCTCGAGCGGGCCGGCGCGGCGGTTCTTGCCAGCGTCGGCGCCTATCAGCTTGAGGGCCTGGGGGGGCAGCTGTTCAGCGCCATCGATGGTGACTATTTTGCCATTCTTGGCTTGCCGCTAGTTCCTCTGCTCGACTTCCTGCGCACCGATGGTGCCGCGCGTGAGTAAACTCCCAATCTTGGACTGGGCCCCGGTCATGAGGAGGCACTAGGCATGATCCTGAGCGGGCGCGCCCGGCTCGCTGGGGTGGTTGGCTGGCCGGTGGCCCATTCGCGCTCGCCCCGCTTGCACGGCTACTGGCTGGACTACCACGGCATCGACGGCGCCTATGTCCCACTCGGCGTGCAGCCTGAGCATTTCGCCGACGCCTTGATCATGCTCGCCCGCCTTGGATTCGCTGGGATGAATGTCACGCTGCCCCACAAGGAAGCCGCGCTGGCCGCGGTAGATGAGGCAGACGCTGACGCGCGGCGCATCGGCGCGGTCAACACCATCGTGATTCGAGGCGACGCCAGTCTATTCGGCACTAATACCGATGCACGCGGGTTCATCGCCAACTTGCGCGAGCAGGCGCCGGCATGGCACGCCGGCGTGGCGCCGGTGGTGATGCTTGGCGCGGGTGGCGCGGCGCGGGCGGCCGCGGTCGCTCTCTTGGACGCGGGCGTGCCGGGCTTGTGCATCGTTAACCGTACCGCAGGTCGGGCGGAGGCGCTGGCGGCAACGCTGGGCGAGAAGGTGAGCGTCGCACCATGGCATGATCGTCACCGGG
>Ga0302123_10003009_pt1 | contig 11301 bp, 5 predicted proteins | sample CB21_321_MG_FD_203109 | JGI IMG/M metagenome (GOLD analysis project Ga0302123, IMG submission 203109) | Marine microbial communities from Western Arctic Ocean, Canada - CB21_32.1 | ecosystem: Environmental > Aquatic > Marine > Oceanic | place: Canada: Western Arctic Ocean | collected 2017-09-28 | reverse complement strand
CGCTCGGCAGCGAAAAGATCCTCCTCATTTGCCACGCCCGCGAACAGGCCGTAGCGATCGACGAAGCGCTGCAGAAGCGCATGAACATCAAGTCCGCATTGTTCCACGAAGGACTCGAATTGATCGTGCGCGATCGCAACGCCTCCTGGTTCGCTGAACCCGAGGGTGTCCGCATTCTTATCTGCTCCGAGATCGGCAGCGAGGGGCGCAACTTTCAGTTCGCGCATCACCTCGTGTTGTTTGACCTACCCCTCGACCCGGAGCTGCTCGAGCAGCGCATCGGCCGGCTCGACCGCATCGGTCAGACCGAGGAAATAAAGATCCATGTGCCCGTCGTCGCCGGCAGTCCCCAGCAGCGGATCGCGGATTGGTATGACCGAGGCCTCGACGCCTTTTCAGGACCCACAACAGACGCCGAGCTCTGTATCGAACGCTTCGGTGACCAGCTTCACACCCTCGCCGCAGCACCCGTTGCGGAATCCGCAAAGTCGTGGCCCGCGCTGATACATCAGACGCGCGCGTATCATGATGAATTGTGCAAACGCGCCGCGGCGGGCCGCGATCACCTGCTCGAACTCAGCTCGTTCCGCAAAGACGTCGCGCAGGACCTTGTTCATAAAATCACCGAAACCGACCGCGACCACAGCCTCGAGCACTTCATGACCGATGTCTTCGAATGGTACGGCGTCACGCAAGAGGAGAGCGCGCCGCGCTCTTACGTACTTAGCTGCGAGGACCTGTACACAGAGGGAATTCCGGGGCTGTCGGACGAGGGCGCGATGGTGACGTTTTCGCGGGACCGCGCGCTCTCCCACGAAAACTACAGCTTCCTCACCAGCGACCATCCGATGGTGACTGGCGCAATCGATCTGCTGCTCGGATCAGAGCGCGGCAACAGCTGCATTGCCAAGCTGGAGAGTCCCGAAAAAGCGGTGTTGCTCGAAGCCGTGTTCGTGCTCGAATGCACCGCACCGGTCCGCCTGCACGCCGACCGTTTCCTCGCGCCTACGCCGATCCGGATCGTTGTCGACCACAACCTCGCCGACCGCTCGGCGCAGTTCACGTCAGACACGCTCAAGGGTCGACTGACGGATGGCAAGAGTAGCGGCCTGCTCGAGCGCCGCGAATTGACGCACACGTTGATTCCATCGATGCATGACCATTCAGAGACTCTCGCCGATCAGCAGTCGGAGACTCTCCGCAGCGCGGCTATAGAGACTATGCACGCAACTCTTGACCGGGAAATTGACCGTCTCCAGGCGTTACGCCGTATCAACGATCACGTCCGCGACGACGAAATCACGGAGCTCGTCACGCAACGCGACGAGCTCAAGCATCACCTCACCGCCGCCACCGCCCGTCTCGACTGCGTCCGCGTAATCTGGGTGACACCATAGAAGACGAATACGGAAAAATTGGCAGAAAAATGAGGGGCAGAAAAATGGGGAGAGGAACAAGAAGGATCTTGGTACGTTCGTAAACGCCGTAATAAACACAGTATTTACGTCGCAATCGACCTGTCCAACTATTTTTATGCCCCGCTCCCCTCTTTACTCAATCCAGGAACTGCGTCGTGAACGCGTGGGTGACGGACTTGTCGCTCTTCTTCGTCGCACCGACTTCGACGAGCTGGTCGTGTAATTGCTGCCAGCGTACTTCTGTCATCTGCCCGAAGTTGCTCGTCGCCGCATCGCCGACGAGCATCAGCAAACGCTGCTGCTTGGCGCCATACTTGAGGATCTCAGCGTCCATGTGCTCGCTCTGCGAGGCGATCTCGGCGTTGCCGAAACGGGGGAGCACGAGGTAAGAGAGCCAGCCGGTCTGTGATGCGCGGACGACATTCTGAACGACATCGGGATGTTCAGCGATCATCTCTTCGCTCGTCACCAGGACGCTGGTGTACGGGTTAAAGCCGTCATCCGCCAGCATCAGCGAGCGCACCTTCACGCCCTTGCTATTAAGCACATACGGATCGCTGGTGAAGTATCCCTGCATTGCAGCGTTGTCGTTGGCCAAGAACGTTGCCATCCCACCCTTGTACGGAATGACATCAACCCCAGCCAGGCCGTACTTGTGCTGCAGATATTTGACGAACGGTTTCATACCGTTGGCGATCAGCGTCAGGTTCTGCAGATCCGCCAATGTTTTGACGGGTGAGTCGTCACGTACAATGATGCAGCGCGGGCTGATCTGGAACGGCGCCATCAGTCCGACAATCGGCACACCTTCGGCGCGGGTAGAGAGAATCTTGTCGGCATTGACGATACCGAAATCCATGCGCCCTGCCCCGACCTCAATCTCTACGGGCGTCCCCGGACCACCTTTGATGATCTCCATCGCGATTCCTTGCTTGGCGTACAACCCTCGAACTTTCGCCTGATAGTAGCCGCCGTGCTCCGCCTCGGGAAACCAGTTCAGCGCCAGCCGGACTTTGACCCGTTCTATGGCGGGTCCGTGGCTCTGCGATGTTGAAGGTGTCGGCGGGGGCGATGGCGGAGCCGGCGTCTCGGAACCACAACCAACGAGACACAAGGCAACTATAAATGATAACGAATTTCGAATCACAAGGTTTTTTTTGGGGGGGGGGAGGAAGAGGGCTAAAAGGTTAGTAATCGATGGCATTGACAGAAGGGTAGAAGTGTAAACCAAACCCTTCAACCGAATCGTCAACCCGGGCGGCTACCGGCGAGCCTTGATTAATCCACCGAAACGCTATGAATTCGGGATTGTCGTTAACGATTAAGTTTTGGATCAACAAGTTTCGAACCTTAAGTCAGTGCCATTGGAGGTTGCTCAATAACGTACGGCGGCAAACCGGAAAAGCCGCCACCCCGCAAATACACTGAATTGTAACAACCGACAGGCGGCAAAGGGTTCCGCTTCGCGGCCGGCGCTTTGCTTGGGTGTCCGCGCCTCCAGCCCTTCGCCACCCCGCGCAAGACATGCAAGCGCCAGGGTTCCGGAGTGCAAGAGACGCAGCTAAAACGGTGAACTCCAACAGGGCATGCAGCAGATAGGCGAACAGGAATCGCGGCGCTCAGATGCTTGGAAAATCAGTCGCAAGCGATAGCTTACCAATTGCTTATCGCGCAACGTTATTCTACTTGATCACCTCACGACTTTCTGCCAGATTGATACATGACTGACATTGCCGTTTTATCAGTGCCTTGGCGAATAGTAGAACGCGGCAAAGATTATTCCGCATATAAAACGGATGGATCGTGTGGTCAACGGTTCGTTGGAAAGACGAGGCAACACCGTAGCATCGTTGAGGGTTTACAGCGAAGCAACGGCCGCGCGGGGCGACGTTTCATGCGGAAGAATTTCTGCCGCGTGCTACTAGAACGACTTGCGATCGCGGCGTTCTGCTGTTGTATTTCAGCCGTAATTGCGGACCCGCCGGATGCGCCAGTCATTTCCGATCACATAACCTCCGGCCACCAGTCCAATACCAAACTTGCCGTCGGGGACGAGCTGCTCGACGACGAGGACGAGCTGCTCGACGACGAGGACGAGCTGCTCGACGACGAGGACGAGCTGCTCGATGAAGACGAGGATGAGCTGCTCGACGACGAGGACGAGCTGCTCGATGAAGACGAGGATGAGCTGCTCGACGACGAGGACGAGCTGCTCGATGAAGACGAGGATGAGCTGCTCGACGACGAGGACGAGCTGCTCGATGAAGACGAGGATGACGAGCCGCCGGCGCAAACCGGCCAGAAGACAGGCGGTGCCCTCAAGGATCTTGTCAGCGCCGCCCAAGCGCATGCAGACTTGTTTGCCGAGAACCGGTACCCATCCGCCAACACCTGCAAAGTGTGCCACGCCCAGCACTACAAGGAGTGGTCGGTCTCCCAGCATGCGTACGCGCAATTGAGTCCCGTCTACATGGCGATGCAAAATACGATCAACAGCCTGACCAGCAGTACGAACGGCGACTTCTGTATCCGCTGCCACAATCAGGTGGGTATGAATATGGGAGAATCGCCCTTCATCTCGAACCTTGAGCGTCATCCAACTTCACGGGAAGGGATTACATGCGTCGTGTGCCACCGCCAGAACCTGGAATACGGAAAAGTTAGTGGTCGCGTTGCCGTAGAGGAAGGCGATCTCCTACAGCCTGTATACGGACCCGAGGGTGGCGCAGAGCTGAAGCGACTACTTGACAGCAAGGCGATAAACGTCGTCACTCAAGCCAATCAATCGGGGAGGAAAATACATGCGACGGCTCACCAATTCGCGTTCCTGGAAAGCTCGGCATTTTGCGGCTCCTGCCACGACGTCAATTTGTACAACGGCTTTCGCCTAGAGGAAGCCTTCAGCGAATACAAGCATTCACCGGCCGCAGCAGAAGGCACATCGTGTCAGGATTGTCATATGGGGAACGTGCAGGGAATCGCATCCGGCTATCCATTCGGATCCGCCGCAGTAGTCGGTGGCGTTAAAAGTAAACCACGCAAGCTCACTAATCATTTCTTTGCCGGTCCCGACTATTCGGTCGTGCATCCTGGGATCTTCCCACACAACGCCGACGCTGCGCAGCTGGCCACGCTCGAGGAATGGCTGCAGTTCGACCACAAGGCCGGATGGGGTACGGACGCTTTCGAGGATGCCGCCGACCGGGAGATGGAATACCCGGCGCCGTGGCGAACGATCGACAGTCGTTATGATGCTCGGGAGATCATCGAAAAGCAACTCGAGTTGCTGGCATGGGCCCGCGAGAAACGTCTCGAAGTATTGCGCAACGGTTATGTGCTCGACGACATCGAGACTACGGCAACCGGCCGCCGGGGGCTCCAGTTCAAAGTCGGAATAAAAAACCCGAGTAACGGGCACAATGTTCCGACTGGATTCATCGCCGAACGCCTGGTCTGGCTCGAAGTAACGGTCACCGATCCGGCCGGCAAAACGGTCTTCCAATCAGGCGACCTCGACCCCAACGGTGATGTTCGTGATTCGCACTCGTTATATGTGCACGCGGGTAAACTTCCGTTGGACGGGCAACTCGTCAGCCTGCAGTCAAAGTTCCTCACCCGCAACGTCCGTGGCGGCGAGCGGGAACAGGTGCTGGCAGTGAATCACTCACTGAGCCCCCTGCCCTTTGTGCGACCGAGCACGTCATCGACCATATTGACTGGGCAGCCGACGGGTGCCCGAACCCACCGCAAGGGTATTCCGCCGCTCAGCACGCGGTGGAGCAGGTATCGTGTGCGTCGAGCCGACCTGACGGGGGCGGGCACGTACACAATCTCCGTGCGGCTCAAAGCAGCGATGGTGCCGGTCAATCTTGTTGATGCGATCAAAGAGGTTGGTTTCGATTTCGGAATGACACCGCGCGAAGTAGCAGAAGGTGTCGTTGCGGGCCATGAAGTTTTGTGGGAAAAAACAACTACTGTCAAAGTTGATATGTGATGGCATCCAGTCGATGGACAAAACAACTCTGCCGTGCAGTACTAACCTGCATAATCGGGTGCGCACTAAGCTTCCTGCCTGGTAGGCTGACAGCTGCAGGCGATGACGAACTGCGCCTGCCCAACACCTATATCCCGTACAAAAGCGATGCCGAGTTGCCGGCACCCACGCCGCCGATTCTCGAGCTCGGCGATCCGTTTCTGGGTACAGGAAACCTGGCACCCGGCACGACGTTGCCGGGCGGCGCCGTTTGGCAACCTCGGTTTTGGGTCTACGGCAACGCCCGAACAGCGCTGCAAACCTACGACACCGGCGAAGACAACGGTCAGGTATTCGAGTGGGTGAATCGCCTCGACTTGTTCGGCAACCTGCAATTGACCGGCACCGAACGGATCCTGATAGGTGTGCAACCGCTGCATCGGGACAGCGACTTCACCGGTCAGGTATTCAAGCCGGAAAATAGCGCGGACTATCAAAATGTAACGAACCTGAGGTTACGGACACTATTCTTCGAAGGGGATTTCGGCGAAATTTTCCCACACCTCGATCCACTCGACGCAAAGCGGCTCGACTTCGGGTTCTCCGTCGGCCGACAGCAGCTCAGCTTTCAAGACGGCATCCTCATCAACGATGTTGTTGATGCCGTTGGCGTGACCCGAAACTCTGTCCGCATCCCGGGTGTGCCGTGGATTACCAATATCCGCATCACCGGTCTGTGGGGCTGGAACGAGATTCACCGTGACGACAACGTCGACGATCCCGACGCCAACCTATTCGGTCTTTTCACGGCCATAGACACGCCTCCGAGCACCGTCGAAATCGATTTTGTCCACGTCAATTCGAAGGATGACGGCACTGGCGACCTGTGGAATTGGGGCGTCGGAACGATCCAGCGTATAGGGCTTTTTAACACCTCATTGCGCGTCAACGGTTCGATTGCAGACGATCGGACGACGGCGCAATCGGATGATGGCCATTTAGTGTTTGGCGAAATTTCGTGGACCCCGACGCATACCCACAATCTGGCGTACGTCAACGGGTTTCTCTGCATCGACAACTTTTCTTCAGCCGCCCGAGACCCGACCGCGGGCGGGCCGCTCGGGCGAACCGGCATTCTGTTCGCAGCTCGCGGCATCGGTACGTTTCCGGCGCCGCTGGGCAATCGAGCGGACGAATCGTATGGGATCGCAGCGGGCTATCAGATGTTCTTCGACAACAATCGCCGACAGTTGATCGTCGAGGCCGGCGCGAGACATGATGACACCGCCAGCGGCAATAACATGGGCGGTCTTGCCTGCCGTTTTCAACAGGCACTCGGCCGCAGAGTGATTTTTCAACTGGACGGGTACGTCACCGACCAGGAACATCTATACACCGGGTACGGTATGCGATCGGAACTAACCGTTTTATTCTGAACCATATATAGGGATCCCGCCGAAAGGTGGTCCTTTTTACGCGATGTCAGGTTTCAGGCTTGACGTTCACTGCGTTCACCGCAACCGGCGGCGGCCCGTCTCGCTGCGCCTGGATTAGCTAAGTGTTTTGCAATACATTGTGTTACAAGAGGTTGCGAGGAGACAACGCCTAAACCTAAACCGGAACCTAAAAACCCAAAACCAAAACCCAAAAACCAAGGGCTTTATCAGCGGGACCATATAGGCATGTATTTATTTACCCTTATAATCCTAATTGTCATTTTCTTGTTCGTCGCTACGTCTGCCATTTCGATGTACCAGCAGTGCGCTCAGGCATCAAAACTCCGACAGCGAGCCGAACAGAAATTTCAGGATCGGATTAACGACGCAGTCAGCCATCCGCAGTCGGAGGCGAAAGAGGCTGCCTGGTCGGGTAACCGCACATTTGTTGTCGATCGAAAAAAGCGGGAATGCCCCAGCATCTGTTCGTTCTACCTCGTTGCTGAGGACCAACGTCCACTGCCGGAATTTTCCCCGGGCCAGTTTCTCACCGTCACCCTTGCCGTTCCAGGTGAAAGCGATGCTATCGTTCGATGTTATTCGCTGTCCGACTCCTGGAACAAGGACTACTATCGGATCTCGGTAAAAGGACTGCCGCCACCCTTTTCCAAACCCGACGCCCCGCCGGGTATCGCATCAAACTTTCTTGCGGATTGCGTACACAAAGGTGACACGCTCAAAGTCCAGGCACCGGGCGGTGATTTCTTTTTTGACGCTGGCCGCAAGCAACCGGTGGTGCTAATTGCCGGGGGCATCGGAATCACCCCCTTGCTGGCAATGGCAAAAGCGTTGGCAAAGGAACGGTCTGAACGCGAGGTGTGGTTTTTCTACGGCGTCCGAAACCCTGCCGAGCAGGGATTCACACCCGAACTCTTGAAGCTGATCGAGGACCTGAACAATTTGCATCTGCGGGTGTGCTACAGCCGCCCCCTTGATCCTGAAGTGACTATGTCCGCGACTGAAGATCCGGTCAAACGTATCCAGGCTATACTGCTGCGATCAGACAGCCAAGAAACCTTCAACATCAAGGAATCCGGTTCCACGATCGGCCGCGACCCCGATTTCGTCGACATCGCTTTGACGGACGCCGGCAAAGCAAGTCGTCAGCACGCCAGGATTTACCTCGAAGACGACAATTGGTACGTCGAAGATCTGAACAGCCACAACGGCACACTGGTCAATGACAAGTTTGTCACCGGGCACAAAACCAGACTGCAGAACGGTGACAAGATCGAATTTTCCAAAAGCGCCGATGCTGAATGCATCTTCGTCCTCGAAACGGTCAACCAGGAAAACCCCACGTCCCTGGACCCGGAGTTTATTCGTATGTCCGAATTCCCGTCCAGCGCGGAAGTCGTCACGAAGATAAATACGTCGGTCGCGGTACCGATGCATCTCGAAAAGCAGTTCATCATCGAGAAAATGATTACGGTCGATCTGTTGAAGCAATTACTGCCCTCGAACAACTACCAGTTCTACATCTGCGGTCCGCCGGCTATGATGCAGTCGATAACGACGGGACTGGCGGCTTGGAATGTACCAGCAAGCGACATAAAACATGAGCTGTTTGGACCGGCCTCTGCCGAGTCGATCACACCTGACGAACCGGCCCAACCGGCGAAAGTCATATTTGCCAAGTCCGACAGGCAGGAAACCTGGACCTCGGGCAACCTCTTGAACTTTGCCAAAGACAAGCAGATCCCGCTCCGCAGTGGTTGTCGTGTCGGCAACTGCGGCGAGTGTAAGGTTCGGATTATAGAAGGAGAAGTGACCTATCCGGGTGGCGCCCCGAACGCAGCGCACGCGGATGACGAATGCCTGGCATGCGTCGCACAGCCACGCGGCGATCTCACCCTCGACATATGACTCACCTGCATAAATCGGCCAGCCAGTCGGTGAACACCAACAACGGAGTTGACAATTGAACAGCCTACGATCGATACTGCTCTGGATGCTGATCGGTTGCATTACTTGTTGCATGACCAAACCGGCATCCGCCGATAGCTCGAGCGGACACAATCGTCCACCGGATTCGATCGCTCGGATTCGAACAGACCTGCAACTAGCGCAGAACCCCGATGCGCCGGCAGCGCCGGCTGATGCCGAAACCGCAGAACCCGCCACCACGACTGACTCGTTAATCGATAAACAAGTCGGGTCCCAGAAGTGTATCGAATGCCACGACCACGCGGGCGAAGCCTGGAAGCATACACATCACTTCAACACTTACAACGAATTGCACAGCCGGCCGAAAGCTGCCGAAATCGCCAAAAATATGAATATCCGGAGGATCAAGCGTGCGGACACGTGCACACAGTGCCATTACACGGTCATGACCGTCGATGACAAGCCCAAATCTGTCTCCGGGATCTCTTGCGAATCCTGCCACGGCGCGGCGCGGGATTGGATCGACATCCACAACGACTTTGGCGGACCCGGCGTGCAACGCAATCAAGAGACTGAGGACCATCGAAAACTGCGCCTCGAAAAGACCGAGAAAGCCGGCATGATTCGCCCAGATCAACTGTATCGTCTGGCGGAGAATTGCTATCAGTGTCACACGGTTCCGAACGAGCAACTCGTCAATGTCGGTGGTCACAAGGCGGGCAGCAATTTCGAATTGGTTCGGTGGCTGTCCGGGGAGGTGCGTCACAACTTTTCCATATCTGACAGCGCCCGAAAAAACAAGGAAGCATCAATAGAGCGTAAGCGCATGCTCTATGTGATCGGACAAATACTCGATATGGAATACGGCTTTCGCGGCGTTGCTAAAGCGACCGAAAAAGATGCCTATGCAGTCAGTATGGCCAAGCGCGCCAAGCGCGCTCGAAAACGCCTCCAGAAAATACAAAATCTGGTGAACCCTGCGCCCGACGGAAATGCTGTGCCGGAGCTGATTGAGATCCTGAAACTGGCGCAGCAAAAACTCAAGCTCAACAACAATACTGCCCTAACGTCCGCCGCCGACGAGATTTCAGTATTAGCGCAGAAATTCGTTGCTGAGCACGACGGCAGCGAGCTCGCCGCCATCGATTCGTTGCTGCCCGGACCTGACAAATACCGGGGCACCGTGTACAACGTTGACCAGCCCTGAGCTAACCTCCTCACCAGCGTTCGCCAGCTGACACCGAAAGGAATTAACCATGCTACAACTGCATTTGCCATGATCGCACTGACACTTCGCCAACGCGACAGGATAATCGAGCGATTTCGCATCTTCCGGGGATCCGTCTCCATCGGTCGGGCAACGGAAAACGATATCGTTCTGCGGCAGAATGTCGTGTCCCATGAGCATGCTGTCATTGAGGAACGGGACGGCGAATTTCTGATCAGCGATCGGTCCCGGTTCGGGACCAGCGTCAATCGTTGCGCGCTCGGTGACAAGCCGTTAGTGCTGCAGCCAGGAGATATGATTCACATCCGCCCGTTCACGATCGAGGTTGTAGAGCTCGAGGTCGAAAGGGGCCGCTCGGCAAAATCCTTCAGGGCGCAGCGACGATGGGATACGCCGTTTGATCGCCGCATGGACGAGGCCGACGTAGACAGGGTGCTGGCCAGAGCGCCATTCGACCAGATTGACTCGGCGGCACGGCCTGAGTTGCGAAAGATTCTACAGTACGACGCGCGCATCCGTCGATTCACCGGCACAAGTGTAATCATGCGCGAGGGTGACTACGGCGATACTGTTTACTTTGTTCTCTCTGGCAAGTTGCGCGTGTTCAAAGGGCTGCCGTCGGCTGCGCTGGGGCATCACGAGCCGCAGAAAAAGGGCATCCTGGCATCTCTCGCCCAGCTCATCGCCAGACCGCTGATGCCCGAGTCCCGAGATCTGGACGGCTACATCGCACCGGGATTGTTCCAGACGACGATGAGCAGCAAGACCACCGATAGCGATGACCATGAACAGCATGAAGCGACCGTGGACATCGACCCGGCAGTGCTGGACAAGCACGACGCCATGCACGTCGGGGCGGGCAATTTTACCGGTGAAATATCCGCACTCAGCCGGACGCCCCGGACCGCAACGGTTATACCGGACGGTCCGGTTGAGCTGCTCGAGATTCGCTGGCAGGGATTCAGGGATATCCGCATGTATCACACATCTATTCGAAATAACACCGATCAACAATACCGCGACAGCAGTCTAAAAATCCACCTGCTGCAAACACCACTCTTCAGCCATCTCGGCAAGCTTGAACTAGCGGAAATTGCAAAATCGACAGTGGTCGAGCGCTACGGTACGTTTGATTGGTTCGTAGACTTCGCTAATCTCCAGGAGCGCCGGGGGCCAGACCGCGTCGATGCCGAACCGCTTATTGCCGGAGAAGGTGACTATCCCAACGGCATCATCATCATTCGATCTGGTTTCGCTAGAGTGAGTAAGCATGTAAACAACGGTCACTACACGGTGCGT
>Ga0302123_10003008_pt1 | contig 11303 bp, 6 predicted proteins | sample CB21_321_MG_FD_203109 | JGI IMG/M metagenome (GOLD analysis project Ga0302123, IMG submission 203109) | Marine microbial communities from Western Arctic Ocean, Canada - CB21_32.1 | ecosystem: Environmental > Aquatic > Marine > Oceanic | place: Canada: Western Arctic Ocean | collected 2017-09-28 | reverse complement strand
GCATCGTGTCCGTCGCCTTGTCCGTTTCGAGCTCCAGCTGATCGATCAGTGACTGCGCGCGCAGGAGACCGTTCTTTGCCGATTCATACTTATCCTGTGACTCCAGATAACGATCCTGGGTCAGGAGAAAAACGTCCTGGTCCCGTTCGAACAAGGAGCGCAGTTTCCGTTGGGTGATTTCCTTCGGCAGCAGCTCCTCATGGACCCGGATGAGCGCATCGCCGCCCTGTGGCAGGCTGGTCAGAATCTTGAATCGCAACTGCTCGAGCTCGCGGTGGCGGTCGGCAGTGTCAACCTTCAAATGCTCGACTTCTTTCGTATACGCGAGTCGCAGTTCAGCAAGCCGCAGTTGCTGGCGGGCTGACAGCAAATCGGCCCGCCGTTTGTTGGCCTCTTCCACCGGCATGTCCGATTCCTGGATGTAGATTTTGTCCCCTTTCTCGACCCAGGAACCATCTTCGATAACCCATTGCAACTTGGCCCGAAAACGTGTCTTCACGAGTACCGGCTCCCGCGGGCCCAGCTGCCCGGTCTCCCGCAACACGTGCACGAGATCGCCTTGTTCAACGGAGACAGAATCGTAGTAGACCGATGTTACCTGCGGTTGCGGGCGCAACAGGAAGACACCCCCTGCGGCGAGAAGTACGATGGCGACGATGACAGCGACAACTTTCATTTCAGAATAACCTTGCCCTTGACGCCCGGGATCAGACGATCATGTAGTTCTGCCGGTGGATTGAAAACGAAAACAGCCGTAAAGACCTTGCGACTACTGATCGCCTGAGCGCCGGCTTGATCAGAGTTGAGGTTAGATGGTTGGAAGAATCGTCGACCGACCTTGTCGACGCGCGCCGGCAGTGTCATGCTGCCGAGATGGGGAAAGGCGACCGTCACCGAGACATCCGACTGCAGTTGCGGGTAGAGGCGCTCTGGCAATTCCACTTCGATAGCGAGCTCGTTCATATCGAGGATGTCGGCAATCGCGAGCCCGGACCAGATGTGAAAGCCTTTGTCGATCTTGTCCGGCTGATTCTTGATACTGTTGTAGCCCATACGATAGAATATTCGGCCGGCAGCGGGGGCACAGATGACCTTGTGACGTTCGAAGGCCTGTTCGCGCCGGTTGCCCTTGAGCGAGTCTTCGAACTCGAAGCGCGACTGCATCCGGGTCACCTGTTCCTCCTGGCGTGCCAACTTCAGATCGCGCTCACGGACGCCAAGGGCCTCGCGGGCGTCGGTCCAGTCGATCTGCGCCTCATGTACCTTCAGCCAGTCCCGGCTGCGCTGGGCCGCGACGACTGCCAGATGCTGCCGTTTCGATTCAAGGGTTGCCAGGTCTGCCTGATGTTGCGCCTCTTGCAGTTCCGCTGCCGTCGCGGCGCTGCCGTTCATAGCCGTAAGACCACGTTCAGATTGCTGCTGGACCAGCTGCTGTTTGGCACGTTTGTTCTCGGCAGTTGCGATCGCCAACGTCTCCACAGTCCCTGATTCTCTGGCCGCAACCCGCGCGATACGCTCGGCGTACACTTTCTCACGATGCGCCACGTTGGCTGTGATTTCTTTCAAACGGCGTTCGCTCGCTGCCTGTAGGTATCGCTGTTCCGCGGCGCGGCGTTTGTCGGCATTTTCTTCACGGCGTTTTTCGATCCACGGGTTGTGGAGTGTAATGATGCGCTGGTCAGCCGTAACGGTGCTGCCGTCCGGGACGAGGTCTTCGATCTGCCCCCAGATATCCTGCGGCGTATAAACGGTAGCAGGTGCACTCGGGATAACAACGCCATCGTATACGATCGGCGCCGCGACTGACTGGTCGGTCGTGGGCGGAATCCGCAACCGATCGCCGCCCGCCACGCCGGCGGTCACGACAAAAATATCCTGCAACGGGAACCCGTCGATCGCAACCGGCGTTGCCGCTTCGTACTCGTGAACGAAGTATTGATCCCCCCGCGCAGCGACGAACTGCAGTGGCACCCATAGCGCGTCGTCCGGTACGGTTATAGAGACCAATATGTCAACTCCGGCCTCGAGGGCGAGACTGGCGGCTTCCCCGGGCAGAGGTTGGATAGTGACGTCACGGGCAATTTTATCATCTCTCTGCTCGTTTCGCTTCCACCAGTCCAGCGGCGCGAACGAAAGTCGGACCGGAATCGAGCCAACTTGAGATACGGTACCTGACATGCTGGTGCCGGCGGCTGTGACGATGTCAACAATTGGCGTCGCGAGATGCTGTAGTTCGAGCTGCCCGTCACCTGACGTGTTCGCGGCCGGAACAATGTCTCCATCGCGGGCCGAGTCGGGCTTGCGGAACAAATCAGAATACAGCCGGGGAACACGGGCATTGACGTAATACTTCTCCGGTTGTGCCAGAAAGATCATCGGCCAGGCGCCGCCCCAAGTATGGTCGCCGACACCTGGCGACCACCGATTTATAGTGACGGTACCGGGGATTTCCGCATAGAGCGCTTTGGTGTGGGGCATACCGAATGTCAACTCCAGATCGCCGGTGCAGTCCACCTCGACCGTGACTGTCGGATACACATCCGCCGCAATCTTGTTGGCAACGTGCAAAACTTGCGCGCCAAATGCAATGCGGGTACCGGTCCATTCGAACGCATCGCCGAGTTCGAATTCCAACCGCAGCCGACCGGGAACATCTTTGCAGCGCCATTGCTGATAACCACGAATGATCGCGAGCGTGTCGTGCGGCGGCTCTTTATCACGCGACACGAAGGTAACAACCCGGTCAGGATGCGGGGCAGCATCCACCCAGCCATAGCCCCGGTCCACGTCGAATACCGCGCCGCTGTCAGCCAGCCAATCCTCGGGCACCGACGCAGATGTCGGCTGGAACGTGAAACATTTGACAAGCTCGTCGCCCCGATAGATCGTCAGGCGGCGCAAGGGCGCATGATCGTAGCTGTCCTTAACGGCATCGTGCAAGGCCCGCCGGGCTGCGTCGCGCCTAGCCTCGTGTCCGTTGCGTTGGCTCGCCTGCTTCTGTTCCAGAACCTCGAGCTGCTTGAGCATACCGGACTGTTCGTCGTCGAGCTTCGCGGTCAATCGCTGCAAGATCAGTTTCTGGCTTTCGACCTGCCGCGCATCGGTAGGTTCACGGCTGAAGGTGAGAGACAGTTCAGCAAGCTCCATGCTGAGGCCGGCCTGCTTCGCCGCAAGTTGTGCTGCGTCAACGGTCGTCGATGCAACCTGTCCGAGCCGATACAACTCAGTCTGCGGTTGCAAGGCAGCCTCAGCCTGCGCGTGGGCCTGTTGCGCCTTCAAATACTGCCGGTGCAAAAGTTCGACCTCATCGGCATCGGTACTCTCGAGCGCCTGCAGTCGGGCTTTGCCAACAGTGCGTTCGCGCTCCGCAGTTGCCTGCTCGGACCGCATCGCCTCGTAGCGTCTGGTAAGCGTGAGCTGTTGCTGGAGATACTCGCTCTCCGCCCGAACCAGCTCGAGTTCGCCCTGCGGAATCGCAGCCTGCCTGCGCATCGTCGAATAGACGTGCAGCGGATCGCCAAGTTCAACCTTTGCTCCGACCGTCGCTCGTCGCTCGATCAGAAGATCACCGGCAATAGGTTGATAGCCGCTGAAGTCGTCCTTGTTGGTGCCGACGATCCCGTCAAAGCGCAGCGTAACGTCGCGTCCTCCAGTACACACCGTGCAACTTGGGTCCGGCGACGGCTGCAGTTGGTCGCCGTATGAGTTGGCGATCAGCGCGAGTATGACAGTCAGGATTGTGAACGGTCTCATATGTCGAGGAAGGCAGTAAGGCCCGGGCTAACTTTGTGAATTTCGTCCTGGCGTAACGAGAAACGAACACGAACGTAAAAGATCGGTTCGAGGCTGCCGACGACATCACGCAACAAGGCGTCTTCGAAGGCCTGGGCGGTGACTTCGAAGTAAGGCGATACGAGCGTGACGATACCGCGGCGAGGTTCGTGGTCGAGGGCGGGAACGACCAAGCTGACGGCGGACCCGATGGCGAATCGATCATAAAAACGAGGTGGCACGACGAGCTCAACCTCCCACTCAAGCGTAGTCGGCATGAGGAACGCCTCTGCCCGCTGCGCCTGCTGCCCTATTTTCGGGACGCCGGCACCGCGATCGGAGAAGAACAATCGACCGTCTTGCGGCGCGTATAAAATGCGCCGAGTCTCGTCGCGACGGCGCTCATGATAGCCGCGCATGTATGCGCGAAAACCGTCGACGGCAGCAGTAACAGCGAGTTGGTAGGTGATCCTGGCGCGGCTGTAGTCCTGCCGTGCGGCTTGTGCCTGTCGCCGGTCATCGAGCGTTTTGTTTTCGTGCTCACGTACAATCAACCAATCCCGCGCCCGCAGGGCTGATATCGAGTTGAGGTGTTCGCGACGCAGTGTGATCGCCGCCAGTTGCGCGACGAGATCGACTTCTTGCCGCTGATGCTGACTAACGAAACCGGTCCGATCGGCCGAGATCGAATTGGCCTCACGCTGCGCCTGTTCATGGGTCAATATCGCCGCCTGCTGTTTTTGTTCGGCCTGCAGCAATTCGCGTTCGAAGCTGCTGTAGCGCTCGAGCAAATACTCGAGACGCGAACGATCGGCACTGAGGCTTGCCTGGCGCCAGGCCACGTACGATTTGATCAACGCATTCTCCGCCTCAATTTTCGCAACCGCAAGATTCGTCCTGTTTTCGTGGAGCTCATGCGCAAGTTGAAAAGTACTCCTGTCTTCGACTCCTTCGAGTCGCATCAGCTCAGCCAGCTGTGTACCGCGTTGCACCGCTGTACCGTCCGCCAGCAGTTGTTCATACATCCAGCGCGACCGGCGACCGTGAATTTCGTTGACTTCCCACTTCAAGACCAACGGGTCGACAGGTTCGATATTACCCGAAACCCTGACCAGATTGTTACTCGCGTCGGATGCCGGCAAGACAACGATGTCCCCTTCGTTCATACCCGCTGTAGCGACGAAATACGGACCAACAGCAAACCCTTCGATGCGTTGGCGCGTGCCGCTATGAAGGACTACTTCGGGTAGTTGCGGGTCGGCGACAAACCATTTTGGCAAGACCAGGCTTGCGCTCGGGAGAGCTATCGGCACAATCGCGACCGCGGTCATGCCGGCGCGTAATCCGGTTGGGACTTCGTTCGGGTGCACGACACAATCGAACACACGCCCGTCGCTACCGCCCGAGCGCTTGTGGGCGGTCGCTCCAACAGCCACGAGATCACCCGAAAACGAAGTAGACAAGGCCGGCAGCGTCAGCGTCACATTTTCTGTCGGATGCACGAGGTGCCGGATGTCTTCGGGCAACGCCAGCCGCACAACTAAGTCGGGTTGCTGCAACACAAAAGCCAGCGACTGGTTCGGATTCTTCGAACCGATTTCGATCTTGTATATGAGGTCCTGATTGAATGACAACACACCCGGCACGCTGGCACGCAGTACCGAGTCGTTGATGGTGTCACGGTAGTTGGCAAGATGCCAGTCGAGATCGCGGATGCGGCCGGTTTGCACGGAATCGCGCAGTGTCTGCAGCTTCTCCAGACCGGCAAGTTCTCCGAAGACGCCCGCCTCGCCCAGCTCGTTGCCAAGCTCTATAGATACGATTTCGAGGTCGATCCCGAACAGCTTCCGGGCGTATCCCCCCGTTGCCCGTTCGTACAAGTCTACTTCAAACTCAGGCAGCTTCATTGCTTGTTCGGCGCGCTGCAGTCGGTCCTTAGCCTCGGCGCGATAGCGTTCACTGAACAGCTCCGCCGCGCCACTGGCGGAAACGGCCTGGCAATGGCGGCGAGCGGCGGCGAGATTCCTTTGCGCTTGTTCCAGGAGCAATTCGAGCACGCGTTTGCGCGCCTTATCCTTGACACGTGTCGCGGCGATACGCTTGCGCAGGTAGCGACTTTCCGAGTCGAGCAGTTGGCGTTTCAACTCGAGCGCCGTGACGGTCCGATCCGTCGACCCCCTGGTCGATGTCAATTGCGCGACTTCAACTTCGCGCTCGTCCGCCTTCTCTCGCGCCCACTCTTCGACGGCGATCGTATCGAATTCGATAATCGGATCACCGGCGGCTACCTGGGATCCTTCCGTGTTCATCCAGCTAACGGTGGCATAGCCTGTCGTTGGGCGATGGTGATGCGGTCTGGTACTCTCGACGGCACCCGTCAGTTCAATCGACAATTGCCGATCGCCTAAGGGCTCAACCGTCCATTCCGGACCCGCCCAGGCCAGGATCGGGAGGATAAGCAGCGGGAAAAAAAGGTTCAGGTTCACAGCAACGGTTGGGGTTTCGTAATTATGAGCCTTTGGAAACAGCGCGAACATACTCTTTCGAAGAAGATTAGGAAATACAGAGCCGGTAACTAGAGAGATAATTACACACTCATCCCATAGGATGACGGAGTGCTGTATTGCTGGAGTGCTGTATCGCTGGAAATGGCGTCCGCCCGTGGTACGGATTATGGAATTTGGCACCTCTCAAATTTGTCTTCAGGTTTTTCCATCGACACGCATGTGTCGGAAGTGCCTGTCTTCCAGCGCTCCAACACTCCGTTACTCCAGCGCTCCATGGGATGACTGTGAGATAGTTATGAGAATCACCGAATTCCTGTCTCGCCGAAATACGGTTGAACCTCGACCTTATTCAGACCATATTTATAGTTCAGCCCCAACCCAAGGGAAGTAACCGATGCATCGACCCTATCTCTATGTAGCTTTGTTCCTGGTTATCGGCAGTAGTGTGAACGTCTGCGGCCAGCTATCGCTCGGCGTGAAAGCGGCTAAGCAACAATTCATTCAATTCGAACCAATCGAAATTGAAGTCACGATCCGGAACTACAGTGGTGAGACGCTTACATTCACCACGGACGACGCGATCAGTGGCGGTCTGGCGTTCAATATCACAGACAAGCAGAGCGATCTGGTAGAGGCCCGGAGCAAAAGCTTCAATCCCGCCTCAGGCCTGATACTGCCGCCAGGAAGCACCCGGCGAATGGTGCTGGCAATCAATCAGCACTTCGACCTGCAGCAGCCGACCGACTATGAGCTGATCGCCCGCATCGGGCATCGCCGGCTGAAGTACGACTACAAAGCCGAACCCGTGCGCTTCAAAGTTCGGGCGGGAAACCAGGTCTGGCACCGCCAGATCGGTGTGCCGGGTGGCCGGGTCAACGATGAAATTCCGATTCGTGACGTGAGCATCAACATGTTCCACGGTGATGACGGCGATCTGTTCTACCTCAAAATAGAGGATGAAAACGATGTGTACGCCGTTATTCGTCTCGGTCCGCGCGTACAAGGCATTCAGCCGCAAGCCGAAATCGATGCGCTGAATCAAATCCACGTGCTCGTACAAATGGCGCCGCAGATGTTCAGCTATCAGATGATCGATCTGGCGGGCAAGATAAAGCAGAACAAGCTGTACACTGTCGGACGGTCAATGCCGCGTCTGATCCGAGACCCGGATGTGGGGCGCGTAATGGTGATCGGCGGCAAGCTGGCGGTAGATGGGATCGACTTCAACGACCGCGCTATACCGGTCATGGATACACGCAAGCCGGAATTGCCCGAAAGCTTGTTCGACGATTAGCAGGACGCTAACCGGTGGTTGGCGCTGGCGTAAGGGTTGAAAAGTGTTAGAAGTAGCATGGAACAGTGCTGGTTGCACGAAACGCGCGGCATCTGCAAAGACTCGCTCGGGAAACCACAATGCGACGGGCCTTTTGCAGTCACCACAATCGGCTACTGGCGAGCGTTCACAACGTCTCCGAGCGCGCGGCCCTGGCGTCGTATCAGGCTCGCTACCGGGCACGGCATCATCATATCAAGCTAACGTAACGGATCTCGCACATTTCGGCCCTTAAATCAGTGCCATTGCAGGCTAACCGGCGGATGGCGGGCGCGGCAGATTCAAACGGCCGGGCGTAGCGTGCGGCTCCTGCGGCGACTGTTCATCGACCGCCTCGGGTTCCGCCCCAGCTTCAGGATCTTCAGCCGGTGCTTCGAGTCCTGCAGACTCCGCAGCAAAGTCGCTTTCAACCAGTGCATCAGCTTCGAGGTCTTCGGCTTCCACAACCATGACCTCTTCGACGATCTCCGACGACGGGGCGCCGGTCACGATTACGGGCGGCGCAGTTGAGGGCGGTGCGGTGAGTGGGGCGACAAAGTTTTCGAACTCACCTGATGAAAACAGCCCGGGCGCCAGCGGCGGCTCCGCCTCATCCAAGACACTGAAGCTGGATTCCTGTGGTTGTTGCGTCGGGTCGCTGGGTACGGGCTCGTACTCTTGCGAAACACTCTTCATCCGGCGTATGTACATACCGGGAATATCCATTTCGATGGTGCCAGTCTTATCGTCATCTTCGCAGACGTGGGTCTTATTCATCATCGTCGAACTGTTGTTCTTCGTCGCCCATGACGTACCTTGTGTCGCAGCAAATGTGCAGAGTCTGAAAAATTGACTTCCCTAGCCGAGCTAGTTGACTTCCCTGCCGGGCAGTTGACTGATACCTAAACCCTACCCACATTACAAAATGAAGTCAACTAACACACAAAGGTTTGTGGACAAAGTCCGCGTCCGCATCCAGGCGGGCAACGGCGGTAACGGCTGTTCGAGCTTCTACCGCGGCCGGAATCTGCCTAGGGGCGGCCCCGACGGCGGCGATGGCGGCCGTGGCGGCGACGTAACGTTCGAAGCAACAACGGACGAACAAAGCCTCACTGCCCTAATGTTTCTGAACCACTACGAAGCCGGCGACGGCGGACACGGTACAGGCGCAAATTGCCGCGGTAAGGATGGGAACAGCATCGTTGTCAAAGTACCTGTTGGCTCGATCATCCGCGAGATCAATAAAAATGGCGAAGTGGGCGAAGACCTTGCCGATCTGAGTCATCCCGACGACCGCTACGTTGCAGTAACGGGTGGACAAGGCGGCAAAGGCAATGTCCATTTCACGTCCAGTACAAACCAGTCGCCGAGACGGAGTGAGGAGGGCGTGGAAGGTGTAGAACGGCACCTCGAGCTCGAACTCAAATTGATCGCGGACGTCGCACTTGTCGGTTTTCCGAACGCCGGAAAATCGACTTTCCTCGGCGCTGTATCTAATGCTACGCCGGAGGTTGCACCGTACCCGTTCACCACCTTGACGCCGAACATCGGTGTTGTTGAGCCGACGGACTACGAGCGCTATACGATCGCCGATGTGCCGGGCCTCATTGAGGGAGCCCATGACAACGTCGGGCTCGGCCACGACTTCCTCCGCCATGTCGAACGCACAAAGATCATCTTGTACGTCCTCGATATGGCGGGCACGGATGGCCGCAACCCCTGGGATGATTTTGCAGCGCTGCAATATGAACTGGAGTGCTACCAGCGCGGCATGACCAAACGCCCGTCATTGATCATCGCCAACAAGATGGACGGCGAAATGGCGGCAGATAACCTGGAAACATTGCGCGGTCTGACAGACGTGCCGCTGTTCCCTGCCTGCGCCGTGCTCGGCGAGAACGTGGAAGCGATCACCGACGAACTCTGGCGTATACTGCAGGCGTGAATGTGGACTGCGTCCACTCCAGGGATGCTGGCGATTGATACGCAAAAGCGTTGGTTGCAGTTAGCAGCGTCGGGGTTCGTGGATTCAATGGGATCACCTGAGGGCAGCGCGACTCTATGGATGAAGACGGGCTCTGCGCCATGCGCAGAGCTGGCCTGAAAGATGAAAACAATCCCTTACCACGTAAGAATCGGGACCTCGTCATCATCCGTGCGCTCGTGGGCCGCGTCGCAAAGCAGCAGGCACCGCTTGCCGTCCATCTCCAAAATACCGTCTTCTATGAAGTACTCGGTCCTGGCTTCATCGTCTGTGACCACTGCGAGGACGCCCTTCTGGACCGCAGCCAGCATCGGGGCATGCCCCGCCTGAACGCCGAAGAACCCCACCGCGCCCGGCACCTTGATGGATGTGACGTCGCCGGAAAAAATCTGCCCTTTAGGCGTCAATAATGAGAATGCGTAAGCCACGTTATGAATCCATGCTCTCAGCTTTCTTGCGGGCTTCCTCAATGCTGCCGACCATATAGAAAGCCTCTTCGGGCAGATCGTCGTGCTTGCCCTCCAGCACTTCCTGGAAGGATCGGATCGTGTCTTCGAGCTGCACATACTTGCCGTCCATGCCCGTGAACTGCGTCGCCACGAAAAACGGCTGGGACAGGAACTTCTGGATACGGCGCGCGCGCTCAACAGTCTGGCGATCGTCTTCGGACAACTCGTCCATACCGAGAATCGCAATGATGTCCATGAGCTCGTTGTAACGCTGGAGAATCTCCTGAACGCCACGCGCGACGTTGTAGTGGTCTTCGCCGACAATTTCGGGCGCGAGAATTGTCGAACTCGACGTCAGCGGATCCACGGCCGGATAGATGCCGAGCTCGGAGATAGCGCGGGAAAGCTCCGTTGTCGCGTCGAGATGAGCAAAGGTCGTCGCCGGAGCGGGGTCCGTGTAATCATCCGCCGGTACGTAGATTGCCTGAATCGATGTAATCGATCCCGATTTCGTCGACGTGATCCGTTCCTGCAGCTCGCCCATGTCGGTGCCGAGCGTGGGCTGATACCCCACCGCAGACGGGATACGACCGAGCAACGCTGACACTTCGGAGCCGGCCTGTGTGAACCGGAAAATGTTGTCGACAAACAGGAGCACGTCCTGATTCATCGCATCGCGGAAATATTCGGCAACGGTCAGCGCAGACAGGGCTACACGCGCACGGGCGCCGGGCGGCTCATTCATCTGGCCAAAGACCATCGAGGTTTTTTCGATCACGCCGGATTCCGTCATTTCGCCGTACAGCGCCGTACCTTCACGGGTACGCTCACCGACACCTGCGAACACGGAGTAACCGCCATGCTCAGTCGCGATATTGCGAATGAGCTCCTGGATCAGCACCGTCTTACCGACGCCGGCACCGCCGAACAGTCCGATTTTACCGCCCTTTCGATACGGGGCGAGCAGATCGACGACTTTAATCCCTGTGACAAGCACCTGAGATCCGGTGTCCTGCTGATCGAAGGCGGGCGCTTCGCGGTGAATCGCCCAGTGTTCTTCGGCGTTGATATCGCCCTTGCCATCAATGGGCTTGCCGAGCAGATTGACTACACGCCCGAGCGTGCATTCCCCTACCGGCATCGAAATGCCTGCCCCGGTATCAGTCACGTCAACGCCGCGCATCAGGCCGTCGGTCGTGTCCATAGCGATCGTGCGAACGACGTTGTCGCCGAGATGCTGTGCGACCTCGAGGGTCAGGTTGGTCGGGTCATCGTCGATA
>Ga0302123_10003006_pt1 | contig 11309 bp, 9 predicted proteins | sample CB21_321_MG_FD_203109 | JGI IMG/M metagenome (GOLD analysis project Ga0302123, IMG submission 203109) | Marine microbial communities from Western Arctic Ocean, Canada - CB21_32.1 | ecosystem: Environmental > Aquatic > Marine > Oceanic | place: Canada: Western Arctic Ocean | collected 2017-09-28 | reverse complement strand
GGACCTGGATTTGGACGGGAGCCATCGCAAGACACTGGCATTTTTCAAAGAAACCCTCGCGACAGTACAGGCGGAATTGCAGGTTTCTGCGACCAACTTCAGTGCGATGGGGTTCACGTGCGTGCACAGTCTTCTGCAGCGAAGATCTGGACAGGACCTGATCGCTGCGGAGCTGTCGGAGACAATGCGTGCGGAGCAAGATCATCTCCGACAATTCAGCAAGCGCAAGACCAAGGTTCCGTCCCTGCTTGGGCGCAACGCACAGCGCTGGGTCCTGGCGACGACGAGGCCGGCAACGGCGATACAGGTCGCTGAGCCGCCGCCCTGCCCTGCCGTGGTTGAGCGCGTCCCGGTTCAAGCGCCCGCAGCCGCGGCGCGGGCGCCGCTCACGAATCACACCCGCGGTGGCCTGCAGATAGATACGATTGAGGCGATGCTAAAGCTGCCGGAGTCCGAGCTCGATGTCGGCTACGGCAATCTTTTGATCGGTGAGATGTTTGATCCCGGCATGGACCTGCCGTACTTCCTCGAAGAACTCGACGAGATCGCCTACGCCATCCGTGACCGCATCACGGAGCCCAACGATCGACATCATGTCCTGGAGGTGATCAATCGGTATATCTTTCAGGAACTCGGATTCGTCGCCCAGATCGAGCCATTCGACGAAGACTTTCTATTGCACGTTCTGCTCGAGGAAAAACGGGGACGCTGCAGTGCTCTGGTCTGCTTGTACATGGCAATCGCCGAGCGTCTCGATCTTTCCTTCACCAGCGTCTGCGTGCCGGAGCACATTTACATTCAGTGGCCGGACGACGATGGCGAGCCGGAAAATATCGAAACGACGCAGGAGGGTAAAATCCTGGCGCACGAGGTCTACGTACAACGGTGCGGTGCAGAAATCACAGAGAAGGGCAAGAAGTTCTACTTACGCCCGTTATCTAAGCGGGAAACTCTGGCAACCCTTCTCAGCCCGCTCGGCAGTGCCTTGCGCGAAAATGAACGCTACAAAGAAGCGATCACGGCCTGCCGGCTGGCGATCTCGATCAATGTCTACGACGCCGAAGCATGGAACAATCTCGGCATGGCGTACCGCTGGGACGACAGCAACGATCTGGCGATGATGTCCTATCGGAAAGCGATAGCTATCAAACCCGATTTCGCCGCGGCATGGAATAACATGGGCAGCGTCACCGAAGACCTAGAGGAACGCATCACCTACTACAAGAAAGCTACGCAGCTGGATCCGACTGTTGGCAACGCCTGGCAGAACCTGGCGCGCGCCTATTTCGACAACAGCGACTATCAGTTAAGCCTGGCATGTGTAAAACAATGCTACAAGCTCGGCTATGAAATGCCACAAGCATTTCTCGTGCAGCTCAAAGAAAAATTGTAAGGCGCGTGATGCGTGATACGAAAAGCCGCGGTGCTTCGCTCGCGCAATACCTGATTCGGGACAACCCTACGAATGACTGATACCGGCATGGACAGAGAGGAGAGCAGCGCTGCGGAAACGCGGTCCCGCCCGTGGGCTTTGTGGATCGCGATCGCGGCGCTGGTAATCGGCGCACTCCTGCGGCTTTACGATTTGGGCGCACAGCCGTTGTGGCTCGATGAAGCAACTACGCATCGGCGCATTTCATACGAACTGTCGTTCCTGCTACAGAATGTTGCGGTCAATGATGCGCACCCGCCGGTCTATTACGTCCTGCTGCATTTTATCACGATGCCTCTGAGTTTTCTGCCGCTCGATTGGGCATTGCGATTGCCGTCGGCCGCAGCAGGTGTATTGACCTTGATCGTCGTGTGGCGAATCGAGAGACGGCTTCTGCCGAGCCAAATGATTCCCGTCGGGACAGTGCTCCTCGCGGGGTCAGCGTTCAGTATTTATTACGCTCAGGAGGCGCGGCATTATGTGTTCGTGGCACTGTGGCTGACCCTCGCCCTTGCAGTCGTGTTGCGCGGACTGGAAGAAGAGGGGCCGAGTCGGGCAATGTTCCTGCAATACCTCGTCACTGCGGTATTAGCGCTATATACATTTTATTATTCCCTGTTTTTTGGGGCGGCCCACGCTGCAGCGGTGCTGGCGAGCGGCCGCGTAACGCGGGATAACTGGAAACGGTGGGCAAGCATGTTTGCTGCTCCGCTGTGCGTATTTGCGTTGTACACACCGATTATTTTGGCAATGAAAAAACGTCTTGTAGCGGCCGGCGCGCCGATGGGCTACCACGTGCCCGCCCCCGAAGAAATCGGCCGTTGTATCCGCGAAATGGCGCTTGGCTTTAATCCAGCGACAGAGCAGCTCAACGGTTGGAGCGGACTGGTCCTTGTCCTGCTTATCGCCACGCCGATCCTGCTGCTGGCAATACGCTGGAAAAAGCTCTCGCCAACACACCGCGCTTTTCCTGTGTTGGTTGCGGTACCACTGTTGTGCCTGGTCTTTTTTCCGTTCAAACCGCACATGATCGAATCTAAACACCTGTTCGCATTGGCGCCGTTGTATTTTCTCGCGGTCAGTGTGTGTATCTACGGCGATTGCGGAGTCTGCAAAGCAGCAAGCCTCGCCGGTAGCCGAGCGGGGAAGTTTGTTATGTTGATAGCAGCCTCCGTACTGGTACTAAATGCCGCCGGGCTCAAGCACTATTTCCAGGATGACTTCGTAAAGGAACGCTGGCAGGATGCGGCGGACCATATCGAATCGCGCCTGCAGCTGGGCGATCTGATCGTTCCGGCGCCGTTTCATCTGGAGTATCCGCTCGAGCTAGCGCTTGAGCCGGAGCATCACGATCAAGTCAACTCTGTGGCAGAATTGGATTCCGCTGTAGAAGACGCTCTACAAGCCAACAGAGCGCCAACGATCGACTACCTCACAGCACCAACGATCTGGCTGGTCGAGATGTACGACAGTCCGGTGAGTTACCCGGACTACCCGTCGATCAGGACATTGGAGCATTTGCGGCAGCGCGGGGAAACGGTCACGTTCCCGGGCAAGTTGGGGACTGTACGGGTGACGCCGTTCTTGAAGGCAGAGCTGTGACTGGCGTGGAATGGCGCTGAGATAAGGGGATAAAAGTTGCGTGCCAACGGCTGTTTTCTAAGCGCCATTCGTGACTTCGTGATTAGCAGCTCGTGTCTTTGCAGTTGCCGCGCGCTTCCTGCAACCAGCACGGTCCCGTGCGCGCGGCGCGACGCACGCTACTATTTTGCTTCTAAATTCTTAAATCCGTGCCATTCGTGACTATCGTGATGCTCTCCGAGCGCCGGTCGATCCGGTGTTTACACCAAAGTTTACGGAATGGGAACTACGGGGGAGTTTAGGATTGGATTTGTATCCTTCACGCTACCAGCATACCCATCAATTGACGGCGCGCAGTTTGACCTGGACGTTACGTACTTTGCCTTTGCAGCGAAGGGTAACTGTAACTTCGTCGCCGACTTCGTATTCTTCGAGAATCGTCAGCATACCGTTGCCGTCTTTCACATCTTCGCCATCGATCGCTACGATTGTATCGCCAATCGAGTAGCGACCGAACGCACCCCAGCGCATTCCCTTCATACCGGCGTCCGCGGCGGCGCTGCGTGGGATGACGTCCATGATGATGACGCCGGTGACCCGCAACCGGCGATTGAGATAGCCGTTGTCGATGCGAACGCCGAAGCCGGGCCGAATCACGCGGCCATGCTCAATGAGTTCCGGCACGATGCGGTTTACGGTATCAACGGGCACCGCGAAGCCGACACCGGCGTAGGCTCCGGACGGACTGAAAATAGCAGTGTTCACGCCGATCAGCCGGCCGGCACTATCGAGCAAGGGCCCACCGGAATTCCCTGGGTTAATCGCTGCGTCCGTCTGGATAACATCCTGAATGGGACGTTGTGACCGGGAATTAATTTCGCGACCGAGCCCGCTGATGATGCCGGTCGTGAGGGTTTGATCGAGGCCGAACGGGTTACCGATCGCGAGGACCTTTTGCCCGACTTTCAGGTCTTTCGAGACACCGAGAGGGATCGCCCGCAGCTCTTCAGCGGACGCTTCGATCTTGATGACAGCGAGGTCCTTATCCGGCGCGACGCCTACCAGTTTTGCGTCCCAGGTAGTCTGGTCGCTGAGGGTTACGCGGGCGAGCTGCGCACCCTGGAGCACATGGTAGTTGGTCACGATATGCCCTTGCGTGTCCCAGACGAATCCTGAGCCCGTGCCCTGGGGAATCTCAAACAAGTTGAGACTGAAACGGTCGCGCCGCACCTGCACCGTCGTGATATGAGCGACGGACGGCGACGATGCCTCGAACAAGTCGATGATCAACTGCTCGTCTGTCGGAATCGGGCCGCGATCGTCGACGGGGCGCGGTTCAGATGCAGCATTCGTGACGACGACGATACTGAGTGCGAGGACAATAACGCATTTCGTCATGCGTGTGCAGGTCAATCGAATCGGATCCAAGAGTAGCCTCCAAGGAAGTTTGTTACGTGATACATAGGATACCGCTGAAAAAGTGGTCCTTTTCACGCGGAATCAGGTTTCAGGTTTGACGTTCACTGCGTTCACTGCCACCGATGGTGGCCCGTCTCGCTGCGCTCGGCTCAGGTTTCGGGTTTCAGGGTTTCGTTACACACTGTTTCGCAATAGGTTACGATGTCCAATTCTTGACACCTGACACCTGAAAGCTGAAACCAAGGGCTTTATCAGCGGAATCTACATAGTTGTAATGAGACACCGCCGCCGCGTGTTTTGTTCATTGACATAGACGCCCCGTACAGTAGAATAGGGTTTGAATTTCTCAACACTCAATCACAGTCATCCCATGGAGCGTTGAAAGGGGTCCTCAGGTGACGTGAATCAAGATTGTCGGGGACACCGCCAATCGAGATCCTTGATATGATACTGGCTGAGTGCTCAGAGCAGGAAATGCGTGAATAATCCAGGCTGGACTCGAATGGCAGTGACTTTAAGGAGTTAGACGTGTGATCTTTCTGCGCCAAGGCCGTTTTATATACTAGCCCAGGGTTGCCCTAATATGAATTCCAACGCCAACGGTGTTGCATAACGGCCCACCGACACTATGCAACGCCGTTGGCGTAGAAATTCTCCTCTCGGGTACCCAGGCTAGCGCTCACGCGCAACCCTGGGCTTGGTATACTAAGCGCCTTTGGCGCAAGGAACTAGTTATCAGAAACACTAATACCCCCTTAAAGTCAGCGCCATTGCAGGATAGATCCTAATGTCTGAAGCTGTAGACGTCGATTACATCGCGAAGTTATCCCGGGTTGAACTGTCCGCCGAAGAAATCGCGGAGTTCCAGCAGGAGATCGAGTCGATCCTCAGCCACATAGAACAGTTGTCCGAAGTGGATATCGAAGGGGTCGAACCGACGGCCCACGCGACGGCGATGACAAACGTGTTTGGCGAGGATGTCCCGGGCGACCAGCTACCGCGGGAAGCGGTGATCGGCAATGCGCCCGATACGGTCGATGATGAATTGATCCGGGTGCCGAAAGTGATTAACGACGCCGACCAGGGAGATCACTAAGTGGCTGATGCATTTGTCCATCGCCCGTCCCCGGCGACGTTGTTCGAGGCAGCCCAAGCGCTGAATAGCGGTGACTTGACCGCTGTGGCACTGTGTGAACAACTGGTGGCACGACAGCAAGAAATAGACGGTGTCGTCAACGGGTACCGGGCCTTCGACGCGGCGTCAATTCTGGCGCAAGCGCAGGCTGCGGACGATCGCCGGGCCGCGGGCAACGCCATCGGCATGTATGACGGTCTGCCGATCGCGATCAAAGACAACATCTCCGTCGACGGTCAGACGTGCGGATGCGCATCGCAGATCTTAGAAGGTTACACCGCCAGATACGACGCAACTGTTGTCGACCGCCTCACTGCAGCGGGAATGATCTGCGCGGGACGTACCAACATGGACGAGTTCGCGATGGGTTCGAGCACAGAGAACAGTGCGTACGGCCCGACCCGCAACCCGTGGAACAGCGACTATGTCCCCGGCGGCTCGAGCGGTGGTTCCGCCGCGACTGTAGCATCCGGACAGGCGTTGGCGGCGTTGGGATCGGACACAGGTGGTTCCATCCGGCAACCCGCCAGCTTCTGCGGCATCGTCGGGCTCAAACCGACCTATGGGCTGGTATCGCGCTATGGCCTCGTTGCCTATGCGTCATCGCTCGATCAGATTGGCCCCCTGACGGCAGACGTGCGCGACGCTGCCGTGCTGCTCGACATCATCTCAGGCCACGACAAGATGGACTCGACATCGCTGCCGGATGTGCCGACGGGTTACGTGAGTGCGCTCGATGAAGGCGTCGACGGGCTGCGGATCGGTGTACCAAAAGAGTATTTCGATGTGGACGGGCTGGCGGATGATGTGCGCGCGGGAATGGACCGGGCGATCGAGGCATATCGGAGCGCCGGCTGCTGTATTGTCGATGTCTCACTGCCGACCATGAAGTACGCGGTCGCCGCGTACTACGTCATCGCAACAGCTGAAGCCAGCTCGAACCTGGCGCGCTATGACGGCATCCGCTACGGCAAGCGTTTTCCAAATACCGACATGATGAGCACCTATCTAAAAACCCGCGAGCAAGGGTTCGGCAAGGAAGTAAAACGACGCATTATCCTCGGGACCTATGTTCTGAGCAGCGGCTACTACGATGCCTACTACCTGCGGGCGCAGAAGGTCCGGACCCTGATCCGCCGGGATTTCACGTCTGCATTCGAGTCGTGCGACGTGATCCTCGGACCAGTCAGCCCGACCACGGCGTTCCAGCACGGCGCAATGAGTGATCCACTGGAAATGTACCTGACGGATATCTACACGGTTTCCGTCAATCTGGCAGGCAACTGCGGTGTCTCTGTACCATACGGAACGGACGGGAACGGCATGCCTATCGGTGTACAGCTGATCGGAAACGCGTTGGGCGAGAAAGCGATTTTACGCGCCGGACACTGGCTTATGAGTCAAACATGAACTACGACATCGTCATTGGATTGGAAGTGCACGTGCAGGTCGGCACAGCGACGAAGATATTCTGTCGCTGCCCGAACGCGTACGGTGCCGAACCGAATACTCTGGTGTGCCCCGTGTGTATGGGCTACCCCGGCGTGTTGCCGGTACCGAACCGCGAGGCTGTCCGCAAGACTATACTCGCCGGCATGATGTGCAACTGCGAAGTCGGCGGCCAGAGCAAGTTCGACCGCAAAAGTTACTTCTATCCGGATATGCCGAAGAATTTTCAAACAACGCAGTTCGATCTGCCGCTATGCGGGCCGGGACATGTGGAAATCAGCGGCACCGGGTTCTCCGGCGAGGCACTCGAGGACAAGCGCATCGGGATCACGCGGATCCACCTGGAAGAGGACGTCGGCAAGTCGACGCACTTCGCACAGTTCAGCGGTATCGATTACAATCGCGCCGGCGTTCCGCTCATGGAAATCGTGAGCGAACCTGACATGGCGTCACCCGACGAAGCGTACGCGTACCTCGCGGCGGTGAAGCAGGTGATGGAATACGGCGGGATTAGCGATTGCGACATGGAGAAGGGGCAGCTGCGTTGCGACGTCAACGTGTCGCTGAAACCCGCTGGTGCGACTGAGTTCGGTGCCAAGATCGAGCTAAAAAACCTTAACAGCTTTCGCTCAATCCATCGGTCCCTCGAATATGAGATCGAACGCCAAGAAGCGGTACTCGAGGCCGGCGGAACGCTTACCCAGCAAACCCGCGGTTGGAACGATGACGCCGGGGAATCGTACACCCTGCGCGACAAAGAAGGGGACGCCGACTATCGCTACTTCCCTGAGCCGGATCTGATGCCGATGGATATCACGGACGAATGGCTCGAAGATATCCGCAAGGATGTGCCCGAGACGCCGGACAAACGCCTGGAACGATTCGTTTCGGAATATGGAATCCCGGAGTACGACGCCGGCGTTCTGACGGCGGACCGTGAAACAGCGGATTACTACGAGGCGGTCGTGAGAAGCGGAGCCCCGGCAAAAAAGGCTTCGAACTGGATCATGACGGAGCTGCTGCGGGAACTGTCGCAGGCGAATGCGGATATCGCAGATTCCCCCATCACAGCGGAGCGCCTAACCGAGATCATACAGGCGATCGAGGCGGGCGAGATTACGGGGCGGCAAGGTAAGGATGTGTTTGTCGAGATGTACAAGAGCGGTGACGATCTGGCGACGATCAAAGAACGACTGGGCGTGACAGCAACGGACGACGGCGAAATCCGCGAATTCGCGCGCCAGGCAATCGCGAACAATCCCGGCCCGGTCGCGGAATTCAGGGAAGGTAAAGAGAACGCACTGAACTTTCTGGTCGGCCAGGTCATGAAAGCGAGTCGCGGCAACGCCAACCCACAATCCGCGCGAGAGATGCTGAAGGAAGAGTTGGAGAATGGGTGAATGGGTGAATGGGTGGTTAGGTGAATGGGTGTAAGCCGCGCCCCTTCGCTTGCGCGAGATGGGTGATTGGATGATTGGGTGAGTAACTCCTAACATTTCGTGCCCGAATAAAGTCGGGCACGTTGGGATTCCGGCTACGTCGCTTTGTAAGAAAAGACGAAAAAGCGTCAACTGTTGACACTGGGATTCGTGACAGGCATGTGGAAATGGATTTCAATACTAGCTGTTGTGGTAAGCGGATGCGCAGTGACGCCGACATTCGAGGTTCCATCGCGGGCGATGGCACCAACGATTCGATTCGGCAGCACTGTGAAGGCGACGCCGTACGGCCGTGAAAAGCCACAACGCTTCGATGTCGTTGTGCTCGGATCCCCCGAAACAGCGCGGGTATTCGTATTTCGCGTAATCGGGCTACCGGGCGAATATGTAAGCCTGACGCCGGACGGCGTTTCGATCAACGGCGTGCGGCTCGAGTCGCCGCAAGGCATCCGTTACAGCTCGGGATCGATGGCGGATGTCACGCCGAAGACGGAGTTTCGACTGGGCAAGAAAAATTATGTGGTATTAGGCGACAATGTCGCGCATGCCCGGGACAGTCGCTTCTTCGGAGTCATTCACGCGCGACGCATTTACGGCAAGGTCAGTGATATCCAGGAAGCAGCACCAGATGAGCAGTGGCAGTAAAGAGGGGTTGCAAGGCGACATCGCCCTGCGAGCTAAATCTGGAAGCGGCAAACGACGACCCTAAGCAGCCGCCTAAAGGCGGGACTCAGGCCGGGACGCGAAACCAATTCTTCCCCTCCCTACAGGCTCTTCAAATTTCCCACCCACTTATGGACGTTCTCCGCCAGCGCCTGCGCTTCGTCGGGATCGCTGACGCGACTGAGGAACGTATCGAAGAGCTGGAGAAAGGCGCGACGCATCGTGTCGATAAAAAAGACGCGTTCCTGAAAATGACTGCCCGCATCGAGTTCTTCACCAGCCGGCAATGACACTGCCTGGAAGAAGAACGCTGCAGCATCGAGGTTGAACATCCAGGTCTCTTTGTCGCGCGCCAGGATGTACTTGGCCTTCATGATCTTCTTACCGACCATCAGCGATGCCTTGGCCTCGGCGCTATTGGTCGGCATGCCTTTGCGAATGACCGTCTCGAGTGCGCCCGGACCATCGGCAGCGAAACACATGGGGCCATCGATCATCAAGCCGAAATCCCCGAGATGATCGACATTGATCGTGCCGCCTTCCATCTCCTGAAAATACCACAGCCAGGTTGCGAAATCCCGGCCCAGTCCGCCCTGCTCATCGCCCTCGGCGCGGTTCGGCGAAAAACTCAGCGGTTCGATCGAATCGATGCTGTACTTGAGAAAATCCTCGGCTATCACTTCAGGCGTCAGCATTACGGGCTCTATGCCGATCGTGTCGTAGAAGAAATGCACGAACTTGTCGAGCTTCGACTGGGATCCTACGCCGACATAGAGCAGGTCGTTGTTTGGATCGTAGACGAAGGGCGTGCCGGTAAGAGTCGGCGGCATTTCCTCGAGCAACCGGTCCTGCACTTCTTCCTTAATTTTCTTGCGTTGCTTGCGCGTAATGAATTCGCCGTCGCCCTCCTCCATCAAGGCGAGCTCTGCCATTTTACATTCCGCCTTCAGTAGTGACGGTGGGATCTTGCGCTGCGCGGTGCGCAGGACGAGATGCAGATAGCCGCCCATGTAGGCGGTCTGATCGTCAATGCGCGTATCAAGCAGATGGCGACCAGTTACCCAGCCCATCTCTTCCTTGTCTTTGACGAATTCCAGAGGAGTGGCCTTGCGGTCGACGAAGCGGTCGATGACGTCATCGGGAAATTTGGAAGGCATGTGGCAGATAGTAAAAGCGAGAGTACCGGAGTCGAAGGCCATAAAGCAGTGGGTTCAGGTTCAGGGTTCAGGAATCGGGGTTGGGTAGCGCATTAGAAAGGCTGAATGTATCGCGGCAGATGCGGGTAGCAAGTTGGGGAGGTTGCAAGCGGTGGCAGCGGTGGCAGCGGTGGCCGTTGGAGTTCACCGCCATGAACAGCCAATAATCCGCTTGCTTGCTCTTGAAGATGCCGCTCGCGTCAAGGAAAACGACTGCGAGAGCTGATAATTCGTCCATATCCTGCGGATCGACCTCGAAACACGGACTCTCGAAGATCTTGTATTGGGTGGTTTCGAACAGCTGTTTAATACGCTCGGATTGTGGTCTCGCCGGCTCCGGCATCGTATCGTTCGCCCACTCCCACATTCACTCTTGTACACTCGGCACGATAGTCGCGATTGGCACGATGGGAAAGGTCACACTTCGAAACATCCCGTAAAACTTGATCGTACACGTCTCCAGGTCGTACCGGCACTTCTTGCACCTGATGATCGACGGCTGGAATGCCTCCTACCGTGCTACGGCCTCAGACATCAACCGACTCAGGAGCCGATCAAATTCCTCGTCAACCTGGTCCTTGTGATCGGGATTTCGCTTCATTTCGGTATCCCGACTATCTCTGTGTCGTTGCGCAACGTAACGTGGCGTCACTAAGTGTACCGCGAGTGTTTGCGCATTACATCCAAATCGACGATCGTCGATTCGGATGTATTCAACCGTAGGCATCGGCGGCTGAAGTCACCTCGTCCGGTATGGGAATGTAATCCTCAGTTCAGCGCGGCGGCCATGGCGAGGAGCGAGAGAGCCGTCGCCAGATTGGCGTCCTCTTCACCACAACTACCGTCTTTGTTCCGCCAGGCGCCGGCCCCCTGACATTCGAGCAGGGCGTGAATGAGGGATTTTCGCCACGAATCCTTATCCTGGTTTCGAAGATCATTGTACAATCGTTCACTCATCATTCTTGCCGTTGCATACGCGTACAGGCAGCTGAATT
>Ga0302123_10003000_pt1 | contig 11332 bp, 19 predicted proteins | sample CB21_321_MG_FD_203109 | JGI IMG/M metagenome (GOLD analysis project Ga0302123, IMG submission 203109) | Marine microbial communities from Western Arctic Ocean, Canada - CB21_32.1 | ecosystem: Environmental > Aquatic > Marine > Oceanic | place: Canada: Western Arctic Ocean | collected 2017-09-28 | reverse complement strand
CACACGGCGTTCCTATTGTTGTTTCTCCGCAGATCATTGAAACCGAAGCATTGGCAACGTAAATGGTAACCGCCATGCAATCCGCCACGCTGGCAGCCTATAAGGCGCAGCGTTCGGCGGGCGGTACTGAAATTACCTACGCACGTGGCGTCAATTCCGTTGCCGTTACCGTCGTGGTTGGTTCTAGTCCTTCGCTGGTAGCGAATGACTTTGGCGTCGTTATCGATGAGCGGCACTACCGAGACTTCCTGATTCTCGCTAGCGAGTTGATTCTAGCCACGGTTGCCGAGCTACCGGCACGCGGCGACCTGATCACAGATGGCACGAAAACCTACCTAGTGACTGCGGACGGTGGCGAGCCTCATTACACCTATAGCGATCGGTATGAGCAAATCCTGCGAGTGCATTCTGTCGAGAAGGTGACGCCATGACGGCGAAGGCGGTACTTATCGTTGACGACGTTGTTACTGCTCTGGCGGCTGGGAGTTACACCCAAACGATCGCAGCAACCAAAGAGATTCAACAGCGGACTGACAGGGCAAAGATTTCGACGATCGAAGTGACTGCCAGTGCCGGATTAGAGTCTTGGGAAAAAGCCACAAGGGCTGGAATTTACATCAAGACTTACGAGGCTCGGGTTGTCATCACGGCAGACACAACCGCAACCACGACTGAGCTATTAACCGAGTTATCGGAAGAGATAAAAGAAGACCTTTCGACGCAGGCCATGAGCAGTTTGGCGTGCGTTGGAATCGAGCAAGACGAACCGTACGACATTGACCGGCTCTACGATTCAGGGCTATTTGTCACGCTGATCACTTTTCAATATCGAGGGTAACAAATGGCCCATGTACTAGCAGAAAATGCCGTCCTGTTTCGGAACACAGGAACCTATGCAAGCCCCGTTTGGGATCCGGTTGCACAAGTCAAAGACCTAAGCGTCACTCAAAGTAAAGGCGAGGTAGACGTAACCACGCGAGCGAGTGGCGGGTACGTTGAGATAGTCGACGGCCTGAAGGAAGCGAGTATCGAATTCTCAGTCCTTTACGATACGGCTGATACCGATTTCGCAGCAATCCTCGCAGCGTATCACGCAAATACTGCCATTGAATTTTTCGTAGGTGATGGAGCAGCGGCGACCGGGACTCAAGGCCTAAGAGCTGATTGCTTGATTCTGAAAGCGGATATTTCGGAGACTCTCGGCGAGGCTTTGATGTGCGACTTTTCCGCAAAGCCGATCAAGAACGCTGACTCTGCACCTACATGGTTCACTCACGCATAATGAAAACCTTCACGGCCAATGACGGCACATCGTGGAACATCCACATAACGGCGGGATCGCTATTGCGGATTCACACGATGTGCGGAGTAGACCTACTCAATAACCCGCTAGACTTTCCTACGGGGATTGCTGAGTTGGTAGGTGTACTGTGGGCAACGATCCAACCGCAAGCACAACAGGCTGGGATATCGGCCGAGAAATTCGGCGAGGGTCTCGGTGGTCTCGAATTAGCTACAGCCGCTGACATATTCGTCGATGAGCTAGGGTTTTTTTTTTACGGACCTGAAGCAGCGACCGAAAGCGATTCTCCTACAGATGACGTGGGAGATGTTGAAGAATCATCAGGAGCTGAAAGCGACACAAGTACAAAAAGCGCTTGGCGCGACCTGTACAGACTCGCAGGCGTAGCTGGGATCGATCCGGCAGAACTCCAGCTATGGCAGATACTAGAGTTGGCCAACGGAGCGAGACCAGAATTGCTCGGCGGATCTGTCGGCCGCGATGGCAAGATACCGCTCACCAAAAATACAATATCAGCGTTGAAGGTGTTTGTATGACGGTTTCGATTAATATCGACGTGAGAGCTAGAAGCCACAGCGCCGAAGTCATCCGTAAGCTGGCCAGAGCCGACAAACGGTTTTTGCATTGGTACGGCGGTGCACTTCGCAAGTCGATCATGAGAAACGTCAGGACTCGCAAGAGCGTAAGCAAGCCGGACAAAGGGCCGACTCACTGGTCAGGTGGCAACAGTGGCCTACGGTTAGTTGCGTACGACGTGAACGCATCAAGTACAGTAGTGACTGTAGGCGTGCTGAAATTCAGCGGGTCAAAGCAGGCGAGCAGTAAGCCCGTCCCTAAGCTGATGGAGGAAGGCGGGTCAGTCCAGCGACGATTTGTTTTCCTTAACGCGAATCCATCGTCGACACAGAAACGGTTTACGAAGTTTCAACCGAAAGGCGTTTCCAAGAAATCGATCAAGCTTATCTATTCGAGACTGGCCAAGCCGAGACCAGTAAATTACAAGCGACGGCCATTCGTTAAGCCAGCATTTGACAAGATCAACAAGAACGTTGCAGAGCGTTACGCAGCCGCAGTCGCGAGGGCCATGAGATGAGTGCAATTAAAGCGGGCGAGGCGTTTATCCAGGCCAGCTTGCGCGGTGGCGATACGGTACGACGGAAGCTAGGGGAATTATCCGGGCGACTCACTAAGCTCGCGAAGGTTGGTGCGGGTGCTTTGGCGACTGGACTCGGTGTCGCTGGAGGTACGCTGGCAGCAATAGCACTTAAGGCAGCTAAGGCCGGCGACGAAATTGACAAGATGAGTCAACGCACGGGTGCTAGTTCTGAATTTCTGTCTCAAATGGGCTTCGCGATGGAGCAATCAGGGGGAAGTATTCAGGATCTAGAAAAGGGGCTATTCGGTTTATCACGAGCATACTTCGACGCAGGCAACGGAAGCCAAACGGCCATAGATGGATTTGCCGCGCTGGGGATATCGATGGCGCAACTGGACGGCCTGACTCCAGAAGCACAGATGAGGCTTGTTGCGGACGGGATGAAAGATGTCGAAGACGCGTCAACGCGAGGTGCTGTTGCCCAGAAATTATTCGGCAGAGCAGGCCGACAGATGCTACCGTTGCTAACCACTGGTGCTGACGGTATGGCTGCATTCGCAGCAGAGTCGGACAATCTAGGCAGGACAATGAGCGGTGACCAGACGGCAGCGGCTGCCGAGTTCATGGATACCCTGAATCGAGTTTCCAGCGTCGTCAAGGGGCTCGTGTTTGATCTTGGTGCTAGCTTACTTCCCGTCTTCGAGTCACTGCTTACAGATGTACAGGCAGCCATTAACGCATTTGGTCCGGCAACCGATTCGATCGAAGGCATGAGCGATGCCGGTGGTGGGCTGGGTGACGTCCTAGCGATGCTAGGCAGTCCTATTGAATTCCTAGTCAAATCGGGTGCCGCGATCGCTGGAGTGTTTCGATCTGTGCAATCTGCTATTAGTTTTGCCGCAAGCTCGCTAGCTAAATTTGTGCAACTTGCCGCTAAGGCAGGCGAGCACATTCCAGGTCTAGGCGAATTCTCCAAGAGTGCCGGTGACCTCGCGGGTTTTATCGCCGAAGACTTAGAGCGACTATCGAAGGAGCAGGCCGGTCAAGCACATGAGAATTTTGATCTGGCATTCTCAAATGAGATCAGCGAACGAATGGCAAGGGAGCGAGCCAAGCTAAAAAAGACGACCGAAGAACTCCCACCGATGCCGATTTTCAACGGGGATGACATCGCTGAACCGGAAGTCAAACAAATAGCAAAAGTCAAAGAAGCAGTCGCCAAGGAAGCATCTGGACCGAACCTAAAGACAGTCGGAAGCTTTTCGGGGCTCGCAGTAGAGAGGCTCGCAAGCGTACAAAAAACACAAGCCGACAAGACGAACGTCCTGCTTAAGGATTCGCTGAGATGGCTCCGTAAAATAGCAGAAAACCATTTTGAGTTTATTTAAATGCCAGCGTATGAAGTAGCGAAAAGCCGACACACAACCAGGCGTTTGGATAAAAAGCATACGCACTCTCGGACGTACGTGGTGAATAATCCAACTAGTGCCGGTGCAATGGCAGACGCTATATCGGCGGCGCCTCCCGAAGTCATTATCGATAGCAAGTATCTTCGGATAACCGATATCGACACAGAGGAAACAGATCACCCGGACTGGTTCATGGCTAGCGTGTCATGGGCGACTAAGGATAGCCGTCAGTCCAAAGAGGCAACGCAGCCAACAGAAACGAATGACTACGAAGAGAGTTTTACGATCGGTGGCGGCACTGAGCAGATTCAGGAAGCATTCTCGCAAACAAAATACGGCGATAACTCAGCAGACTTAGGTAACTCGATAAACGTTGGTGACGACGGGAGTGTTTCGGGGATTGATATTGTTGTCCCCCTAATGACGTTTACCAGCGTCCATTATCTCCCCGATACCATCGTCGACGAAACGTACATTCTCAACTTACGGGACGCTGTCGGGAAGACGAATAGCGACACATTTCGCGGCTACACTGCTGGTGAGCTACTGCTGCTTTCGGCATCGGGATCGAAGCGCGGTGAGGAAGACTGGCAAATAACCTTCGACTTCTCTGCTGGCAAAAACCGTACTGGATTAACTGTCGCGGGAATTACCGGAGTGACCAAAAACGCTCACGACTACCTATGGGTACAATACGAGCAAGAGCAGGAAGACACCGCCAAGCGAATGAAGCCTGCCGCAGTCGGTGTATACGTTGCAGTCGTCTACGAGGCAGCAGCTTTCGGTACGACTTTAAGAATATAGGAGATGGTAGCGATGGTATTGCGAGCAGAGGACGGGTTGCGTGTCAGAGGATCGCTGAAGATTGAGCCCGGCGCAACGATAACAGGCTTGACCAGGACATCCATTGATAAGGATTCGCTCGTTGCGTTTGCGATTCCTTGGGAGAATTGGCGAGTGTGGAATAGCGGTGCAGCTTTGCCCAACGTCAGTGCTCTGGACGATCTAGGATTCTACACCGGCACATACGGCACCGACACTCAGTCGCTGAAGACGTACGACGTCAAGACCGTCGGCGCGACTACGCTCTACGCGAGGACATCGATCGTACTGCCTGCCGAATACATCGACACGGATAGCGTATCGATTCGGCTAGGCTGCGGGATGCTAGGAGCAGTGGCAGACGCGTCATGTACCGTCGATATCGAGGCGTGGCTAAGCGATGGCGAGGCGATCAAAACGGGATCGGATCTATACACAGGTGCGTCTCAGTCGTGCAATTCGCTGACGTTTGCAAACCTGTCCTACGCGTTGGATGGCTCCGTACTGAGCACTGCCTCTGTCATCGACGTACGCTTGACTGTCGCGGTCAATGACGGTGCAGGTGGTGCGAGCGTGCAGGCGTGCATTGGTTCTGCTGTTTTGCTGTGCGACATCCGTGGGTGATACATGCCGGAACAAAAGCAACCAGGCCAACCGTTTTCGTTCGGTGCTAGATTTTACAATGATTTAGTATCGCTGGTGAAGGAATGGAAATCAGGAAGGCTCGGGGGACGGTCAGCGAATACGCAAGGGCAACGCCAATTAAGAATACGCAACGACAGCGGTGGCGATCTTGACCAGTTTTCGGTACTCGGAATTACTGGCGTCGTCTTTGAGCAGTCCGACAACAGCAATGAATTCAAGAGCAATCCGACGCTGAAAGGTACGACTCCCGTACTGGCCACGGACGCTGGGAAATTCGCGGTACTGATTGAGCCCTGCAAAGACGGTAAATTCGCCCGGTGCATTGTCGATGGCGTGACTACAGCACTGGTTGATATCATCGACACCGACGACGAATACTGCGACATCGCGGACGCACAGTCGGACACGTTGACGAGCTACGGTTTGGCGAGTGCTCGAATTATCCACAAGCCCAGCGGGATCGGTGATAAGTGGTGCGTCATCCAATTGGGTGTACGTCATGGGCCTGCAACGCGATACCGTGGCCAGCAGGTGGGAGCGTTGTTGATCAGTGATGCGAATAACGTCGTCGATAATTTGGTGGCACTAGACGGCGTGCCGGTTGAAACGAGTGTGACAGTCGACAATGTTTTGAATTGGTCGGCGGACGATAACGCACCAACGTACGTCGAGTACAACGCGGCCGGTGAGGTGTGGGAAATGTACAACGTCGAGTGTGGTGCCTGATGCCTGGTTACCCATGTTGTTGCCAAGTCTACCCGTGTGCCGATCATTGCAGCTCGGGAGTCCCTGATTCCCTGACCGTCAGTATCTCCGGGGCAATGGACGATACTTGCAGTTGGTCGGGGCTGGACGGCAGTTACGTGTTGCCGTTCTTGGCATGCACTACATGGCGAGCGACATTCACAACGCCGGTAGTGACACAGAATAGCCTCGGCACTTGCTACGGATCAGGCGGAGGCTACCAGTTAAAAATATGGGTATGGTTATCCGCTGGAAAATTGTACGGATACATCTCTGTTCAGTGGATCGGTCATGCGAATCTACAGGAGCAGCATTATTTTGAATCAACGATTAGCCTACCGACCGATTGCTGTTTCTGGACAGCTCAGTCAATTGCCTACTCGGCCCGCCAGACTACGAACACTGATTTCGGTGGCGATCTGTCGACTTCGTCATTTACGATAACATCGAGCGTGGCGGGTTGTTGACGTGCATGAATTCGCGTGCCAGTGTGGGTTGAAATTCGTTTTCCCTACCGTACCAACGACGCTCCACTGTGCATGCGGAATCAACTACGATGCGACTGCCGAGAACACTAGCCCACAAGAGGTTGTTGTCCGCGAGGGGCCAAAGTGGATTCCAGAGTCACCCTGTGCCAAACGTGGCGACGTCCAACGGAAGATGGAAGGGCGGTGCTGCGGTGGCCGTCAGGTGGTCGATGTGTTCGCCTGCACAGTCCACGGCGACTGCACATACCGCAACACAAAGGCCGGAGTAGATAAACCGCATCCATGCCTCGGTTGTGACGACTGGCAAGCTACTTAGGCCCGCCCAGCAACCGCTTCCTCGCCCAGTCGCTGCCACCGAGTCGCATAATTCGGGCATGTTGTGCTGCGGTTATTCGGATCTGTAGCACGTGCGTACGTGTCTTATCGTCGATGGGTGGACGTCCCCGCTTTGGTTTCTCGCTTGCCACTGGCCTATTTCTCCAATTCTCGAATAATTATTGTATTACGTATTGTGCTTATCCGATATTGTATTACATTAAGAGAAGTGAAGCAAACACCACAACGCAAAGGGACGACACAATGGCCTGGAACATCAAATACGAAAACGACACATACCCCACACTGCAAGTGCTCGGCGACCGATCAGAAGCCGAACGGATAGCGGTCAAGCGAAACAAGTACGGCGAGACGTACACTATCACCGTGGCCCCGAAGAAAGACCGGACGATAGAGAAAGAGGAAGCGGAAGAGGAATCCATCAAGTACGGGTGCACGTTGCCGCGACTGTGAGTGAGCCCGACGGGGCGCCCTGCGGGGCGTCTATTCGGTTTCATTCGCCACAACGCAAAGGGACGAAACAATGACGAATATTCACACGACCTACACAATCGCAGTCTTAGGCAAAGAGTGCTGCACTGTATGCCACCAGCTTATTGGTTACTGCGAAGGTTTCAACGGAACCACGTGCATCGCAGACGCCATTCGCTACATCAAAAAGACAGCGAAGATGTGCGGTGAAGAGTCAGACTTTTCCTTTGATCGCACGCATTACAATTGTGGTTCAGACACAAGTGAGTGAGCCCGACGGGGCGCCCCTCGGGGCGTCTATTCGGTTTCATTCGCCACAACGCAAAGGGACGAAACAATGGATCTCAGAGACTACAGCACGGGCGACATCGTCCGGCCAGCGACTGCCGACGAATTGCGGGCGAGCATCGACGCGGCCAAGATCGACGGTGGTGCGGGTGTCATCGACGTTGACGGCCGATCTTGCTACGTCTCGGAATAATTCCACATCCAGCGGTCCGCGTGTCCTTAGAATTCGCGCGGTGGGCTTGTCTGCCTAGGCGTTAACAGTCGCCCCGCTGGACCTTTTTACTCTCACTCGAATAGGTGTGACATGGCAACGGCAACCAGCAAAATAGACGCAACGGTGAGGCATTACGAGTCTCGTGGATGGGCCCAATCTCATTCGACTACTGATCGCGGTTGTATCTTCGAGCGATTCGACGACAGCATACTCATCGTGATGGCCGTCGACGCGAATGGAAATATCATCAGCGAATGCCGATTAGATAACTTCGCGGTGAAGTCTGGCGTTGCATCGGTGGTCGTCCAGAAACTCTATCAGGCGATTAACTCATGAGCGTGTACGGCGAGTTTCTCCGAAACAAACAACGGCAACTCAAGCCGATGGGATTCGAGGCGAGCGGCGATCTGTGCGAAAGTTTGCATGAATGGCAGGCCGACGTAGTCCGGTGGGCATTGAAGCGTGGCAGAGCGGCGTTATTCGAGGAATGCGGACTGGGCAAGACGTTGCAGCAACTCGAATGGGCGAGGTGCGTACATGAGCATACAGAGCTACCTGTCGTCGTTCATTGCCCAGTCGGTGTCCGGCAACAAACAAAAAGGGAAGCCTCCAAGTTTGCCATTCGATGCCCTGTCGAAGTCGTTGACCGGCCCGCACATATCGTCGATGGAATCAACCTAGTGAATTACGAGAAGCTCCATCACTTCGAGGAACAGCGATGGGGCGGCGTCGTACTCGATGAATCGTCGATACTGAAGAGTTTCACCGGCAAGATTAAACGATCACTAATCGATCGATACGCAGATACTCCCTACCGTCTCGCATGCACGGCGACACCGGCACCGAATGACTATATGGAACTCGGCAACCATGCGGACTTTTTGGGTGTCATGCCGTCCAATGAGATGTTGTCACGATGGTTTATCAACGACACGATGAAGGCCGGAGGATACCGATTAAAGACTCACGGTGCTGGCGACTTCTGGCGGTGGGTATCTACGTGGGCGACGTGCCTAAGCCAGCCGAGTGACATCGGAGGATGCGACGAGGGATACCATCTGCCGGAATTGATCGAGAGGGAACACGTCGTCGAAGTCAGCGAAGCGAGTGTACCTGCGGGGCAATTATTCGCGACGAGTGGGATATCAGCGACAACGATCCACCAGTCGAAACGGCATAGCACGCAAGAGAGATCAGCGAAGGTTGCCGAGTTGGTGATGAGCGAACCTGGCGAGTCGTGGATTATCTGGTGTGACACAAACTACGAGTCAGATGCGTTGGTTAAATCTATTCCGCAAAGTGTGCAGATTCGTGGCAGTGATTCAGATTCAGTGAAGGAGGCTAAGCTGCTGGCATTCGCGAACGGTGATTGCATGCGGTTCGTATCGAAGCCGTCACTAAGCGGATTCGGAATGAATTGGCAGCATTGTTCGAGGGTGGCATTCGTCGGACTGTCCTACTCGTTTGAGCAGTACTACCAGGCAGTCCGCCGGACGTGGCGATTCGGGCAAACGCGATCCGTCCACGTACATATCGTCGTAACGGATGCGGAATACGCGGCGAATAAAGCAGTCCAAAAGAAGCAGGCACAATTCGCGGTAATGCAGACGGCGATGGCAGACGCTATGCAAAATGCGATAGGTACGGATACGACCGAACTAGAACGCGAAGTGTACGATGCGAAACAACCAATGGAGATACCGCAATGGACGTGATTAACCAAACGAGTGGTGATGAATTCACACTGTACAACGGAGATTGTTGCGAGGTATTGCAGGGCCTACCTGACGAATCGGTGGGAATGGTATTGCACAGTCCACCGTTTAGCTCACTGTACATCTATAGCGATTCTACGGCCGACATGGGCAACGCGTCCAGCGACGAGGAGTTCTTTGAGCATTACGCGTTCGCGATTCGTGAATTGTATCGGGTGACTGAAAAGGGTCGGTGCTGTGCCGTCCATTGCAAGGACTTGCCCCGGTACGCAAACGTCCACGGAACGACCGGACTGATCGACTTCCCCGGTGCTTGTATCCAGGAATTCGAGTCAGCGGGTTGGGTTTATCATTCCCGAGTGACGATCTGGAAATGCCCGGTCACCGAGAGGGAGCGGACGAATAACAATGGCCTGCTGCACAAAACGGTGAAGCGGGACGGTTCGCAGCTCCGGCAGGGGATGGCGGACTATCTGCTAGTGTTTCGCAAGCCGCCTGCCGAAGGATTGCTGGCCGATAATCCAGTAGCTCGGCCGAAAGGATTCGCGAGATACGTCGGTGAAGTTGCGACGGAAAGCGAATTTCATCCGTCGAAGTTTGCGAGGAAGAAGAGTTCATCTGATCCGTCGATTGATATCTGGCGGCGTTACGCTGAGCCTGTTTGGTGGGACATTAAGCAAACGAACGTACTGAATTTCAAGATCGCAACGAGCGACAAAGACGAGAAACACATCTGCCCGCTGCAACTCGATTTGTGCGAACGTGCTATTGAGATTTGGAGCAACCCAGGGGACGTGATCTTGTCACCTTTCGCCGGGATCGGAAGCGAAGGTGTTTCGGCCATCCGATGCGGTCGCAAGTTTGTCGGGATCGAACTGAAAGAATCTTACTTCAAATGGGCAGAGAGATATTTGAAGAACGCCGAGGCGGAAGCTAGCCACCCGACGTTATTCTAGTGGCTAAATTCGATTACATGCTCGACGCGTTTACCCAGTCCGAATTAAACGAGATGCAACGGCAAGTCCAATACTGCGAGATATCATGGATCACATGCGCGATAATTGAGAAGGGGCCAGATGATCAACTACACACGGAAGACTCAGCGGAAGTGCCTGAGTTGCAATCGGATGTTTGCGTCGGACGGGCCGGGAAACCGCAGGTGCCTGACGTGCACGCGGAAGACGACGCACATGACGGACATGTCAGCACGGGACAATAATATGGTGCGAATTACACGAGCCGGAAAATCAATTGAATAGGAGATTCAAATGCTAGTACTCAGTCGGAAACTCGGTGAGGCAATTCTACTCGGCGACGATATCAAGATCGTGGTGATCGACATCCGTGGCAATAAGGTTAGGCTCGGAATTGAGGCACCATCGGAATTGCCGGTACATCGGCAAGAGGTTTACGACGCAATTCGGCTAGTCGAAAACGATGGCTAAAAAGTCGAGGCAGAAATACACAGGCACGTGCAAGTGCTGCGGGCGCGTGTGCGTCAAGACGAGATGTGCCAGGTGCTTTGAGGCATCGCGGTACATGCCGACCCCGGAGCAGATAGCTGAAGCCGCTGCGAAAATTCGAGCAGGCTGGAGTTGGACTCAGCTACTGGATCGGATTCAGAGATCAGATGAAGACTCGGAAAATATACCACCAATGGAGTAGTGGAATGGTTGATCACAATCGAAAAGAAGCGGACGCGTTAACCGAAGTTGAGCAACTCGAATGGCTGGAATCGAAGGGTCTGAAAGTCTACGTGTTGACTAAGCCGATGGAGGAAATCTACAAGGAGGGCGGCGAG
>Ga0302123_10002999_pt1 | contig 11338 bp, 3 predicted proteins | sample CB21_321_MG_FD_203109 | JGI IMG/M metagenome (GOLD analysis project Ga0302123, IMG submission 203109) | Marine microbial communities from Western Arctic Ocean, Canada - CB21_32.1 | ecosystem: Environmental > Aquatic > Marine > Oceanic | place: Canada: Western Arctic Ocean | collected 2017-09-28 | reverse complement strand
TCGCGGGGCCGCGGGTTTTCAAGGGATATTTGGCACAGCTCGGGATCTTGCTTATGAGGCTGACCAAGTTGTGCCTGGTATTGGCAGTGGTTTGGTGTTTGATCGTGATCCCGATACAGACGCCAACGTAGTGAAGCCACGGGTTCGCGTGCTTTCCGGTGAAGAGTACTTCGGCGATAAAGACGGTGTCGGCGGTGTTCCCACGTTTGGAGAGGAATTCCTACCGGACCATCCAGAGACACTTGTCGGCGGCATCGCTGGTGGAGTGGCTCAGTTCTTGGGTCTGTTCCTGACAGGAAACAAATCGCAAGCCATGAAGAATCTGAGCGGCGTTGTCACTCAGATCGGGAAAAGAGAGATCAAGTCTGGCCGGTGGGGATCTGCTGCGGTTCGCGGGGCTGTTGCAGACGGTGTGGCTTTCCCCGCTACAGATCCATTCATCGGTGATGCGGTGGTGGCCCTGGTGGAGACGCACCCTGAGCTCAAGGGTCCGGTTTCGGATTTGATTGAGGAGTTCAGCTTCAGCCAAGATCCTGACGATTCGCGCATCAAGAGGCGTTTCATGCGATCAGTCGAGGGCTTTGGCATCGGAACGGCTGTGGAAGGTCTTTTTCTCGCGCTGAAGGGTGCCGTTGTCGGCGGCCGGGGTACCTCAAGATGGCTCCATACAAGGGCTCTTCTGAATAAACTCGGCGACGATTACGATCCGAAGGCGAAGGCGACTGCGAGGGATGAAAAGGTTCACGAGGAGCTCGACAAGTTAGAGTCAGAGCGCGCTGCGGACGATGCAGAGTCTAAGCCAGGTGCTGCGGACGATGCAGAGCCTGAACCAGGTGCTGCACCCGATGAAGCCGCTGCCCCGGAGGCCGAGGGCACGCCGCTTGATCAGTTGGCAGCGCGTTTGGATGCGGCGAAAAATCGCGACCCCAGGGCCGCTCGTCGTGAGGGTCGATCGCGCACGATTCAGGCGATCATGGACAAGTTTGGAGTCGCTCAGGGGGAGGCTGATCAATGGTACAACTCCAAGTTGCAGGAGCGGATGCTTCCGAAGCTGATGGCGCGCGAATCGTCTGCAACAGTGGAGGATCTTGTCAAGGAGATTGATCAGTGGGAGAAGGAACTCGGCAAGACGCTGGATGAGATCCGCTTCAAAGATACCCCTGAACTGAATGGAATGAAGAAGCATCCGATTATTTCGGAGATGAGAGCGCAGGGTGGTGTTGCAACGGTGCGTCAGACGCCAGAGGGTGGCTGGGTCAAGACTCAGCTTGCGTCTGAACTGGAGGCGATGGACATCACTCCGAAGACTCATCCTGGCCTATTCCGAGATCCTCGGAAGCGAGCGAAGTTTTCTTTGGGGAAGAAGGCTGAAACGCCGCCGCCGAAGGGGGATGTGGACGAATTCGACTGGACTGACAGTCCGTTGGCTCGGGGTCCAAAGGACGAGTATGGGCGCCCGGTGGACAATAGCGACATTTACGAAGGCATTTCTGACGAGGTCAACGGGTCACCTCGCCGCACAGAAGAGGAAACGGACATCATTTTGTCGCGTGGCATTGCTCGTGACGAACTCCGCGCTGAACTGGACGAGCTCGGGATTGACCTAGACACGGCGACGAACCGTGAAGCAGTTGAGGCTCTTCACCGCAAGCAAGCGGAAGCGATGGGCCCGGAGGCTCCGAGGGTCGAGCCCCGCGCCGCCGCCGTAGGGGAAGGCGACCTCCCTCCTGGTGCCGATCCAAGCCTTCCCGTTTACAGCGAGGCTCGGGGTGCTCCACACATGCCTGACCCGGAGGATGCGCTCGCCTTATGGAAGATCCAAGAGGGTGTAGATCCTAGTTCACTCGACCCACGCCGCGTGCGTGCTTGGAAGGAGATGGGTCTTGTTGAAGAAGGCGCGGATGGGTCGCTTCGCGTAACTGAACTCGGTGGAGATGAGCTTCAGAGGTGGAATGATGGTGCGGCGTATCTTCCTCCGTCAATGGTTGGAGATGCCACCCCCACCCCCACCCCCCGCGCCGCCGATGAAGCAGCACCTCGCCCTGGTCCGCACCCAGACCGGCCTCCGCGGACGCAGTCTCCCGGCCGGCTGGAGGATCGGCCCAGCTGGGAACTGACGCGGGCCGAGGAAGGGGAGCTCCACGATGTACCTGCGAGTGTGATCCGGGCGCTGGAGGTCGAAAAGGGTGGCGAACTCGGCCGTGGGTCTCCGAAGAATACGCTGAAGCAGATTGATCAGCTGAAGGCGTCTGGGTTCTTGGATGAGGCTGGGGAGCTTACCGACAAAGGCGCTGAGACTCTGGCTGGCCGCATGGAGCGATTCAAGAAGTTCCAAGAAGCAGCCCGTCGCGGCGATGCTGTGGATCGTGGTGCTGCACGGGACTGGCCGCTCCAGATCGGCCGCGCATACCGCTACAAGAAGGCGATGAAGCCCGGTGGGAAGCGCAAGCCTCCCGGCGAAGATGCCTCAGATGATCTGAGCGTGGATGAGGCGAAATCGGTTTCCGAGGACATCCTGAACGAGCGTCGGATCTGGGACGAAGAGCGCGGCATCGATATGATGGAGGTGGTTGACGAACTCACTGCCCGGCGCGTGAATCACGAGACGAACCAGCGGGTGAACCAGGCGGCTCTCGATCTTTTTGAAGCGGGCCAGGTGACTCGCGATCCCAGCCGCCCGTTGTTTGAGCAGATGGCAGAACTGATTGCGAGCCGCCGGCTTTCGCTTGAGGATGAAGCGCGCATTCTTGCAAAATACAAATTGGACTTCACGGACCTTGCTGCAATCTGGGGTACCGATATTTCGGCCTCCGCTCGCCAGCTGGGTGCCCTGGGCAATCTCCAGCGTGCGATCAACCGTGGCAAGTTGAGCAAGATGGACCGGATGAAGTTGGAGTCGAGGCTTGCAGACGAGGGGGTGCCGCCCAAGGAGCGGGCCGAACTCCAAACCAGGCTGGACGAAGCGGATGGCGTGTTGGACAAAGACACGATCGCGGAGCTTCAAAAACTCGGCATCGACACCGATATCGTGAAGGCGATGAGCACTTTTCGCCGGCTGGAGAATGTTCGCCGCGGTTTCTTGGTTTCCCAGATTGCAACAGCGATGCGAAACCAGATGACCCAGTTTGGGAACGTGAATACGTTGATCATGCAGGAGGGGTTTGAGAGGGCGATTAAGGGGACCTTCAATGGTTACGGCAAGGCGAAGGGTATGGTGGGCTTGGATGGGACTGCGGCGCTAGCCAGGGCAGAGGCAATCCACCCGATCCGGGGGATGGAAATGTTGCTGAATATCACTGGGCGCATTAGCAGGGGTGCTGACGGGAAGTTGGCACGCCAGCAGGGTGAACTCGGTGCTCGTTTGTGGAAACGAGACGCGGATGCCGGGTGGAAACCACAGGGCCCTGATTTCAGCGAGTGGGACTGGCGGCATCCACTGCGGAGTAGCAAGAGTTGGCAATCAGAGGGCACAGACTTCGTTACTAAGCTCTTGTCTGTATTCCCCAAGCACCGAGACATGCTGACGAGTTCCTTCAATGCAGACATCGCCAACACTGGCTTTGCGAATGACGCGCTTTCCAAGGTCGAGGGCTTGGCTCATATGCTCAACACCTTCAACCGTTTTCAGGAACACGTCTTCCGCCGGGCCGCTTTCAAGGCGGAACTCGGTCGCCAGGTCGAGATGAGCCCGATCCGTATGCCAGATGGGAGTCTTTATCGTTCGATCGACAAGCTAGAGGCAGACGGGCTCCTAGGGATGATGACCAAGAAGCAGCTTGACGCTGCGGTGAATCACTCGCTGGAGGTGACCTGGGCGAAGCAGTTCGACCCGAATTTGGACAAAGTAGTGGATGGCGTAAAGCAGCGTCATGGGGGTTTTGACAGGTCGGCCGGGAGGCTCATTCAGGTTGTGAACGAGAACCCGATGATGTCCTGGGTGACCCCGTTTCCCCGGTTCATGGCGAACAGCTTCCAATGGCAGCTGAATCATTCCCCTTACGGGCTGTTCAATTCTATGGTTTCCCAGCGTGGTCGAGACTTGATGAAGAAGGGCGACTACTCGGAGGTCGCGGAAGGCATGACGGGGTTGACCATGCTGTACGCAGGGTTCCAGCTTGCTGAGTCGGAGTACGCTCAGGGCACTGCGAAAGATATCGGTGTCCCAGACGCAGTTGCAAAAACAATGGGCCTCAAGCCAGGTACAACGATCGATATGCGCGTCTACGCTCCGTTCTACTCCTACTACTGGGCGGCCCATACGATAATGCGGATGTTTCACGGGGCAGATGATGATCTTAAAATCGATTTGCCGCCGAATCCAGTGTGGGACGGAAACCTTGGGGCACCCAGGACTTGGCCGGGTAAGATTCCAGGGCTCGATCCCGTTGAAGAGGGTTTGATGCCCAAGCCACTGCCGTCTTATACCGCAATTGTTCAAGCTGTTGCCGGGGCAAATGTTCGTGCTGGTTTGGGCCTGTATGTGATCGATCAGTTCATCAAAGACATGGCCTCGGTCGGTAGTAGCACGGGCGGTATGGGGGCCACGGCGAAGGGAGGGGGGATGGTAGGCTCTGCGCTCGGTAACGTGGTTGCGAGTTACATGGTTCCGTTGAACCCGTTTTGGGACAGTTACAAGTCCTTCAAGCAGTGGCAGGGGGACATGGAGCCATCCAAGGTCAGGGATGTTTCCGGCCCGGCGCAGCCTGGAGTACCCGATCCTGATCGTGCGCGGGAGGGTGGACCGATGCCGCTTGGCTTTGAAAAGCCCTTTTACGAAGCGGGCCTGTCCAACTTCTGGCACGCGGGCTGGGGCGAGATACAAAGCAGGATACCTCCTTTGGCATCACGCAGAGTGGATGGCACCATTCCTCGTACAGGCGAGAAAGCATCGGCACCGCGCTACCCGGAGCTAGAGCTCGCCACGCAGCGGGGAGCCGCATTTTCTTATGCTCCGCTTTATAAGGCACTTTTCGGCTTCACTTTCAAAGACCCGAAGAATATGTTTGGGCAAGAGGTCGATTATTTCGGGCTTTCTCAGTCGGATATTTTGCCGTCTTCAGGGAATGACTTGTGGGATCGATCTGTCGCGAGGCATATGGGTGAGGTGATCGAGGAGAAAGGAATCCCTGCTTGGATTTCTACGGACACATATCAGAATCAACCAGAATCAGCGAGGCTTGAGGCTCTGCGAGTCTCGATAAAACTTGCGCGCACCGAAGCGGTTTTGCGGGCAGGTAGGAATCAGGACTTGAGAGACCTCGTGATGGAGCAGAACGCGGACTATCGTAGGCTGATATTTGAGGAAGGTGGTTGGGCTTCATGGTCTGATACCAAGGATATAGAGAGCATTTTGGGGTGGAGTTTGGAGAATGAGTGACATCAAGAAGTGGAAGACTCCAGCTGGTAGTAACATGGGCGCGGGCTTTGCGCCGCCTGATGGATTTCCTGAAGGAATGCTCCGCAGCGACGTGAACAACTCGATGCGCGAGATTCAGGCATCGGTGCGCCGAATGTGGGATGACCCGGATTGGAAAAACCCGGTGGACGGGTTCACGGTGGTCCAGGGCGCCGATAACACCAAGGTCAACATCCAGGCGACCAACGCGACGGGCTATTTCAACGTGAACCAGAAGGTGAGGCTTCGCTCATCGAGCAGTGCTACGGGTTACGCCTTCGTCACGAGCGTGGCGATGGTCGGATCGGACACTGTGGTGACCCTCGAGGAGTTCGACGTTAGTGGAACTCCCACGCCATCCACCTCCGTCCCTGCGGACTGCAATGGCATCGACGTGTACTTCATCGGTGGCGGCGGCACCAATAATCACGGAATTGGAAGAACGGCTTTCAGCGGTGGTGGTAGTGACTCCTTCGTAATCCCTGAAGGCGCGACGGCGGCGGGGATAAACGCTGCGATCGTCATTGCGGAGACGAATGGTCAAACGGTCTTGCTTCCATACGGCACAACAACGATCACCGATCCAATCGTGATCACCTCGGGGTCGGTGAGAATCACTGGAAGAAACTCCACGATCAAGATGGCGGACTCCCAAAATAAAAACATCATCGAGATATCGGATGACGTTGAACATGTTAACTTTGAGAGTTTCACTATAGATGGAAACGGGATCAACCAGTCCACGAGTGGACACGGGATCTCAGTCGGAAACAATGTTCACGTCCTGAAGATTATCGGGATGATCATCAAAAACTGCAAAGGCAATGCGATTAGCTTGGGCGGGACCGACACTGGCGGCGGCGAGTATTACGAGGACATCGTTATTCGCGACACCAGAATTGATCAATGCGGGAACACTGCCATTTTGATCAATGATCCGAATGGCACGAGTACGGATATCTTTATTTCGGATGTGAACATCGAGCAGTTTGGTGACGCATACGACGCGGCGATTTCAGGTGCCAATGCATGTGGAATTGATATTGCGGGAATAGCCCAGATCGAGGGTCTCTCAATCAACGCAACATCAAGCAATGTGAATGCTTTATTCGCAGGAGCGGCGATCCGGTTACGTGAGTCATCTGCGGGTGGCTTTCCTCCAGGTGGTAGCAAGTGCCAGGTCAGCAACTTCTCGGTAAGGGGCAATTTCCCTGGGCTCATTGGCCTTCATGTACGTGGTTCAGAGTCGCAGATTTCAAATGGTCACATTGATCTTAGCGGTACAGGAACGGTTCGGCCGATTGTCGTGGAGGGATTGGGTACAGGAACGGAATCCGCTTCGGATAACCTCCTTTCCAACATCCACGTTACAGACGGCACGCGGAGCGAGATTCTGGGCACTTCAGATCGGGTCATGCTGAGTGATTGCCACTTTACGGCGGCTAGCGAGATGGCTCTTTTGATCGGCGGTGATTACACCAAGGTCTTCAACTGCTCATTCGATGGCGGCACAAGCAGCTACAGCATCGTCAAGACAATCGTGACGCAGGCAGGTTCTGATGGCATCGAAATCAAGGGTTGTCTCTTGCGTGGCACGAGTGGTGACTGCGTCACGCTGATTGGTAATTCACACAATATGAACGGATGCACAGTCAGCGACATCACCGGGAATGCAATCACGTTGGCCAGTGGTACTACGAACTGTGTTGTTATGAACAACGTGATCGATGGCGTCAGTGGGGCCGGAATTACTATTGCATCTGGAGCCACAAGCGGCTTGGCTTTAATGAACAGCTGCGTGAATGTGGTAGGCGAAAACTACTCCAACTCGGCTGGATATGAAGGGCGTTTTGAATGCAACTCACCAGAGTATTCCTCGTATGCACGAGTGGTGACTTATCAACAACGAATACGGCACGACAACCTCGCTAACAATGGCAGTACGATCACTAGCTGGACGGTACCTTCAGACCTTACAGATCTCGATTACCCACTTCCTCCCAACGGTTCTAGGAGGTTCGTGATAAGTGTCCGCGTGGCCTTCTTGGCGGGTGGTAACTACAACAACAGGCGATTTTATCTTGAGCCATTTTCAGGCGTCACTCATGCGACGTCTAACGCATTGCGGACGGCAGTTAATTCACCTGAACTAGGTACCGCTGGTACGGTGTACCTTCTGGGGTACGGTGAAATACAGACTCAACCAGCCGTTGGTGAGCAAGTTTGGGTACGGGTGGCCCAGACCAATGGAGGCGCCCCTAATTCTTCGCTACTGCCTACCACAGACTATGGATACTTCGATCTGGGGAACAGCCCTGTTAATACAATTGTAGCCGAAGCAAACAGAGGAAGATGTTTTGTCAGGATTGAATATCTTGGAGAGGAGAATGATGCCTGATGGGGGTGTTTGAAAAATGAGCGATGTAAAAACTTGGTCACCCACGGACGCCAGTAATACCAACACGGCGAATTCAGGGATGCCGGAGGGGATGCCGCGCAGCGACGTGAACAATCGCGGACGTGAGCACATGGGTGCGATGCGCCGCTGGTACGAAGATGCGGAATGGGTTGACCTTGTTTCCGGTCACGGTGGCGATTTCACACTCTCTCGCGTGAACACAACCACATTCCGGGTTACCGATGTGGTGAGTGGCGGAACAAACGCGAGCTCCAAGTTCCCAGCCGGTGCATGGGCGAAGGTGACGATCGGTGGCACCGACTATTTCGGTTCGATCACGAGCTCGACCTACTCCAATCCCAACACTGACGTGGTGCTTGGTGAGATCGTGAATTCCGCCTATGCGACGGCGACATTGCCGGCGGGAACGGTAACGCTTGCAGCGACCTACATCGCCAGGCGGGTTCGTTCTGCCGCATTTAGCCAGACTGGGACAACCTCAAGCCAGACGCCTCCTCACATCCCAACGATTGACGATCTCCAGGGCCACGTCCTGAAGCCGGAGGGGCATACGGGTGATGATTCTGGGATCAACGCTGACAGACTCGATGGCCAGCACGCGAGCTACTTCACGGATCGAGACGGCGATCCTCACGAGAATATTTTAAGCAATTCGACATTTTCGACTTGGTCTCGGGGAACACCCATCACGGGAAGTTCGGCCTATACGAACGCGGATGGAAATGTTGTCGCAGATGATTGGATTCTTCTTTCCGATGGGTCTGACCATTTTGACGTTTCTCGTTTTGATGCAGGAAACGCGGACGGTCTGAAAGAATTCGTTTACGGGTTGAGGATGAAGGGGGTGAACACGTCCTCCTCACCAACATCTGAGATGGGTGGTGTTGTTCAGATTATCGATGCCACGAAGGCAAGGCCAATCGTTAGAAATGGGAAGTGCTCATTTTCGTTTTACGCGAGGTCAACAGCCGGCGACAGCATCGGGCGAGTTCGTGCCGCAGTGCTTTACACCACTGCATCGGGTCAAGCGACAGACATCGTTGGGACATGGCCGGGGACAGAAGGCGTAACGCCAACATGGGCAAGCGGCTGGACTCTTGCTGGAATTACTGGTGTCCACCCTTTGACCACAACATGGCAAAGGTTCTCTAAGTCAGATATGTCAATTCCTGCGACTGCCATCGACTTGGCTTTCTTCGTTTGGATCGATGACACGAGCTACAACGCCACCGACGAGTTCAACCTGGCGGGCGTACAGCTGGAGGCGGGCGCGGAAGTCACCCCATTTAGGAATGTGGCAGGAAGTCTGAACTCATACTCGCCGACAAACGTAAGCGGTCTCGGAACCTACCTCGACATCACAAGCCCTACGATCGGAAATCCTTACGTTGGGGGCCCGGTTGCACATGGGTTTGGCCGTCCGCCACGCATGATCACCACATACGTCAAGTGTATAAACGTGGCTGGTAATGGGGGTTACGACTTTAACGACCATGTTTACATAGGCATGTCCGGTGGGGGAGATCCTGTTGGAAATTACACATGGTCCGTATCTGCCGACGATACGAATGTTAATTGGGTGATTGCTATTGGAAGTCTTCATATTATAAACCCAACTGTCAAAACGCATCATAATGTTAGTGTGGGCGGTGATGCTAATTGGGAACTGCACATCCAGGTGTGGAAGTAATGCCACTCTTCCACCCGATTGACTTAACTGATGAGATCCGGCTGGTCGATGCCAAGTCGCCGATGCCACCTAATGACCGGCAGGAGGCGTTGGATGTATTCTACGCGGAGTTTCACCGGCTCCTAGATGAGGTCTCCGAGACGGCTGAGACCGAGCCAGGCTGTCACAGGATGTGGCGATCTAAGGACTCGCGTGCGTTCTTGGAGCAGCGATCCGAGCCGGGAGGGTTCCAGCACTTCAGTGAGTACCGGGCAAACCTCAAATCTGGACGGAGCCTGTCTGGCCTGCACGGGACGAGTAGAAGCTTGCTCGCTTGGAACGACCAGACTCCGATCGGTGGCGTGGTGCTCTACAATGACGAGATCACTAAGGTGCGTAGTGACGGTACGATTGAATTTGTCTGCCACATCGGCCCCTTCCTCACTACCCCCAGTCTTAACGCAGATTTCATGCGATGGATGCTCCACAACCCTGTCGGTGCTGATGCTGATGACGGGACTCCGCTTGTTGTGCAGCTCGTAGAGTTTCGACATGACAGCCAGGAGCGAGGGAACTTGTGGAGGGCCAATACTCCTAGCGCCACCGTGTGGGATGTCGCCGATGATGTTGAAGCCGACTTCAAGACCGAGGACGGACAACTGGTACGCACAGTGACGCGGAAGAGGTGACCTAATGCCAACCGGAACTAGTGACTCGGTACATATTTCTCACGCTGCTGCCGAAACGGAGTCCGGTGTTGACACCCTGAACGTCAGTTTCGACGATGTCACAATCTCTATGGGCGATAGCGGAACGCTCTCTGGGCCGGAGGCTAGGCACGGCCTGGCGTTCGTCTTCGACCTGTCGAGCGATGGCGGTTTCCCAAAAACCGCGACACTGACCGGCGTGAAGATCTCGCTGACACCGACCACTACACTTTCCCTGTCAGGCGGTGACGCTGACCATCGTTTTGCCTTGATGGCTCAGAACGGGGGTTGGGACCGGGCTACTAGTCATGCACTCCATGCAGACAACTCTGGAATCGTCTACGGCAACCCAAGCCGCCGTGACACAATCAGGGTTCGGGGTCACGATGTTATTGGTGGAAGCGTAGTTTTTCTTACTGAATCAGCGGGGGCGGGCCATCACACCATCACCACTTCTTCGGTCTGTCCAACTCTAGGAACAACTTTCCGGTTGCCCGCTGGCAAAACACTGCAAGCGGTATCGTTCTTTATGAACCGGGTTGACGGTACAAGCAGTGACAGCATTAAACCAATACTTTATGAGCTCGCGGGGAACGGCAGACACTTCGCAATAGAGAGGTCGCTCGATTATGATATCTCCACTGGGGTGAGTTTTTCTGCCCGTGCGTATAGCGAGTTGCCCACCGTATCAACATGGACTGAATGGGGAGCACTTGTCCCGCTAGCCGCTACCGGGTCTGATCGATGGTTCGGGCTTGTTCTTGAAGGGGATTGGTTTACTTCGGGAGTTTCGGCGACAACAAGAAGGGTCAGCGTTCTCGCCAATAGCGGGAACAGTGACACAATTTTCCGCGTTGCAACCGATGGGAGTTTCTTCACCGCCGGTCTTAAATCATCGTTGGTGAAAGACAACAGTCTTTCGGATATTGCTTTTCCATACGCGAGTGACATCCCTCATATCTACGGCAACAACACAACTACCCTACTGACCACGCCGTTCCAGCGTCACGTAGGAAATGTCCTGGCCTCAACAAACCAGTTCATCTCGATCAATTGGGTGGATGGCACGACCTATAATTACGGAACCGCCGCACCTGGGCAGATGAACGTCATCACCGGGTGCCTGGCCGAATTCCAGGCTTGGATCG
>Ga0302123_10002998_pt1 | contig 11340 bp, 12 predicted proteins | sample CB21_321_MG_FD_203109 | JGI IMG/M metagenome (GOLD analysis project Ga0302123, IMG submission 203109) | Marine microbial communities from Western Arctic Ocean, Canada - CB21_32.1 | ecosystem: Environmental > Aquatic > Marine > Oceanic | place: Canada: Western Arctic Ocean | collected 2017-09-28 | reverse complement strand
TGCCTCACACCGGGGCAGGCACGCCCTGGGGACAACATTTTTCCATGGCAATGCCCGAGTCACCTATGGCCGAGTTCTGGATGGGCTCCGACCCTGGCATTCCGCTCGACGAAGTGTGTCCCATACCCGGTATGCCAATGCCAAAGGACGGTTACGTCACCCCGTCCGACGCCCCCGGCTTCGGCATGGAGATCGCCGAAGAGTGGATAACGCCCTGGGTCCACTAGGGGCTAACTCGGCCCCTACTCTCGTCGGTTATCCTTGAACCTCGCTGCCTGCGACTGGAGAACTCACACTGCCTACCTACATTCTGCTACTGACACTCAACCACGCCGGTCGGGAAATGGCCCTGGAAGACCCCGACCACGTCCTGCAAGTCCAGGACGACATCGCGGTCGGTGAAACCCAGGTCCTGAGTTGCTACGCGATCCTCGGCGAGTACGACTTCGTGTCTGTCGTCCAGGCCCCGGACAACGACGCCATTGCTCGCTTTTCCCTGGAACTGGGCGTTCGCGCGGGTCTGCACATCGCCACCATGCCCGCCGTCCCGGTGGGTCGCCTGGAAGAGGGCGGCGATATTGACCTGCGCGACTTGGAGACATCTCTTGAGCGAGATATGGGGGAGCGAGATACGGGCAACGGCGAAGCTGCGGGCGAACCGGCCAGCTGAGGCCGGTGGAACCCGAACTGCCAGATCCAGACGTCAAGGCCCCTGAAGGCCTGATCACACGAACCGTCGTGTACGTGGTGGTCGCGGTGGTCATCGGTTTCGCAGGTGGCATTGGGTACGCCCAAGCTTTCACCGGCGGGGGTGATACGGGGCCCAACCAGGTCGCTGCAACAGGATCAACGGCACAGTTGGACGGAGCCCAGCCCGACACTGTCCAGTCTGACCAAGCTACCCAGCCGGCGCTCGTCTTCGACATAGACCTGGCCGGCCGGCCGTCTCTTGGCGACCCCGACTCGCCGGTGACAGTGGTCGAGATGACCGACTACGAGTGCCCGTTCTGTCGTCGCCACCACAGCCAGGTCATGTCTCTAATTCTCTCTGAATACGGCGATCGCATTCGTTACGTCACCATCAACTTCCCCCTGTCGTCCATTCACCCGCTGGCGTTCACGGCGGCATTGGCGGCCGAGTGCGTGCACGAACAGGGCCTTTTTTGGCAGTACAACGATGCCCTGTTTGCCGCCACGGAGTCGCTGGTACCCGACACGCTGGTCGCCATAGCAGCCGGGCTGGGCGTGGAAATCGAAGCGTTTGTTCAGTGCGTTAATTCAGGTGCAACGCAAGACATCGTCGTCCGCGACATCCAGGACGGTCAGCGCTTCGGAGTAACCGGCACACCGACCTTTTTCATCAACGGTAAAAAGCTGGTCGGCGCCCGCGCCATCGACATCTTCCGGCAGGTTATCGACGCCGAACTGGCCGCCGCCGGGGGCTAGGCACCCGCAGCCTCTTGCTAATGGTGCGACAGGGTCTCTGCCGCCGATATGACCCCTGGGCACGCGGTGATAAACTAGCGCCGCAATCGCAATTGAGAGGTCACATATTGTCTGAACCAGAGTTCGTAGTTCTCCGCCTGCTTCATATCGTCCCCGGGGCGTACTGGGTGGGTGCCTCGGTGTTTTTGGCTTTCATCCTGGAACCCACGCTCACGGCTATGGGTCCGAGCGTGAAGGGCCCGGTTATGGCGCGGCTGAACAAGAGGATCGCCATTTCCATATTCATCGCCGCGGTAACGACTATCGTAATCGGCATCGTTTTGACCTTCAGGATAGTGGCCACCGACCGCAACACCTTCGACTCAGCTTGGGGCGTGGCCATTCTTTTGGGCCTCATTACCGCCGGATTGGCACTCACTTCCGGCGCGATAACCGGCGAGACGGTCAAGTCCATGGCCAAGCTGGGCGCGCAGGTGCAAGCCTCCGACGGGCCGCCTCCACCAGACGTGATGGCAAAAATGCAGTCATTGGGCAACCGCCTCAAGATGCTCAGCCGGTCCACGGCCGTACTGACCGTCATCGCCGTGGGCACCATGGCGTCCGCCCGGTTCGTTTAGAGACGTCAGCCAAATGAAGAAAGAAGATGCAGTCCGCATAGCGAAAGAGTCCGGTGTAAAGCTGGTCGTATTCGCTTACTGTGACAGCGCCAACCTGATACGAGGGAAGGCGACCCACGTAAACCATTTAGAGCGAAGGCTCGACTCTGGCATCGGCCTGACCGTCGGCCAGCAGGCCGCCACCGATCTCGACCTGCTCGCGGAAATAGAGGGCATGGGCCCGGCGGGCGAGGCGCGCATCTTCCCCGACCTAGAATCCATGGACACGCTGGTGCCGCTCCCGTGGGCGCCGAGCCGGGCCATGATTATGGGCGACCTGCTCAAGTTGGAAATGACCCCGTGGGCGTGCCCTCGCACGTTCCTCAAACAGCAAGTGGCTCGTGCGACCGAGAGAGGGCTGAACATGCAGGTCGGCCTGGAGCCGGAGTGGTACGTGGGCCGCTACGACCCCGAGACCGACTATTACAAGCCCATCGAAAACAGCCAGTCGTTCCACATGACCGGCTACACGCACTACACAGATTTCATCGACGACCTGCTCGCAAACCTGGAAACGCTGGGCATGGACGTGGAAACCTTCTACCCCGAGTCCGGTCCCGGGCACCTCGAAGTCACCGTCCGCCCCGAAGGCGCGTTACGAGCCGCAGACAATCACATCTTCTACCGCGAAGCGGTGCGCAACACGGCCTTCGCCCACGACCTTGCCGCTACCTTCATGCCGAAGCCGTTCCTCGACCAGGCGGGTGCTGGCGGCCACATCCACGTCAGTGCCACGGACTCGTCGGGAAAGACGAACCTGTTTTACGGGAAAGAGGGGCCATACTCGCTCAGCGACGTGGGGGGCCACTTCTTGGCCGGGGTCATCGAGCACCTGCCCGGGCTTATGGCGCTCATTTCCCCCAGTGTTAACAGCTACCGGCGCTTCCACGAGGGTTCGTGGAGCGGTGGCGAGTACCTCACCTACGGCTCCGACAACCGGGAGTCGCCCATTCGCATTCCCTCCCAGTACAAGGGCAACGAAATGGGTAGCGCGAACCTGGAGATAAAACCCGCAGACAATAGCGCTAACCCGTACATCGCCATCGGCGGCATAATCGCGGCCGGGCTCGACGGCATCGACCGTGAACTCCTGCCGAGGCCGTCCCAGTTCGCCGACATCAACCCGGCAACGTTGACCAGGGCCGAACGAGCTGAACGGGGAATAACCCGCCTCCCCGCGACCCTGCCAGAGGCCATCGAGGCGCTGGAGCGCGACGAAATACTGATCGACGCCATGGGGCCGCAACTGGGCGAACCCTTCGTCACGCTGCGCAAGTTCGAAGAGGGTCACTTCGCCGCTCACGACCTCGACTTCGAGCTTCGGCGCCACTACAACAAGTACTAACCGCACTTTGCCATTGGCCACTAGCGTAAAAAGCTAAACGGAGGGAGTTATGACCCAGAAGGGAACGCTGGTAATTGCGGATATCACCGGCTATACGGCCTTTCTCAGCGGCTCGGAATTGGAGCACGCCCAGGACAGCTTGAGCAGCTTGCTCAACTTGCTCTTGCAGGAGACGAAAGCCCCGCTAAAAGTCGCCGACCTCGAGGGAGACGCCGTCTTTACGTACGCTGTCGAGGGGTCGTTTTTGCAGGGCCAGACGCTGGTCGAGGCGATAGAGCAGACTTACGTCGTCTTCAGGCGTGCGATACGTCAGATGGTGCTGAACACGAGCTGCCCTTGTAACGCCTGTAAAAACATTCCCAACCTGGACCTCAAGTTTTTCGTGCACCACGGTGAGTTTGGGCTGCAGAAACTGGGCTCCAGGATCGACCTTGTTGGCACCGATGTCACCCTGCTGCACCGGCTCACCAAAAACACCATTACCGAAACGCTCGGGCTGGCCGCCTACGCCGCCTAGACCGAAGCCGCCGTAGAAGCTCTTGACGTCGGCGAGATGAGCGCTAGCATGATTCAGCACTCCGAGACCTACGAGCATTTGGGCAAGGTCGATATGTTCGTCCAAGACATGAACGCGGTTTGGGAACGCGAGCGCGATCGAGTCCGCATCGCCGTTGAGCCTGAAGATGCACTGGTCATCGTCGAATACGTGTGGGAAGCCGGGCGCTCCCTCGTCTGGGATTACTCCACCAAGCCCGAGTATCGTGCGCTCCTGTTCGACTCAGACACTCGTGAGATCGACGGCGATGTCGACGGCCGCATCGGGTCCGACACTACCTACTACTGCGCCCACGGCGACTCCACCTTTGCGCAGACTATCGTCGACTGGCTGCCGACCGACCAGTACACGTTCGTCGGCCCCGGCCCGTTGGGCACCTCGCTACTTTCGACCATCAAGTTCGAATCCATCGACGACTGCCGACGGACAAGAACTCTCGCCTATATAGGTCGCCTCCAGGGTCCGTTTCTGGCCCGGTTGTTGGTCGCTCCCATTGTTCGGTACTTTTTCTCGGGCGTAGTCCGCAAGGGTTGCCGCGCGTTGGATGTGCGAATGCAGCGGGACCTGGCAGACGGCCTGGTCATCGATTCACAGGCCCTGGTGCCCGCCCCGGATATCTCGCTGGAGGAAGTAGCTGAGGCCGCCGCCACGGGCCTAAGCAGCTAGAGGTTCTCCGCGCGGGACGCGCTCTAGTGGCCGTCCACGTCGACTTTCGACGACCCCGGTCCCGACCCGGACCGGGCGCTGGGCCCGCGCCACTCCAGCAGCGCCTTCATATAGGCGCGGCCCACCAGCTTCCAGCCGTCCCGCAGGTAGGGAATGAAGTGGCCGGCCAGCACCACGTCCGGCTTCATCGCAGCCAGCCGTTTCAGACTCTCGATGTAGGTGGCCCTGTCGAACTCCTCTGAGCCCTCCCACCCCAGCTGGGCGTTGAAGTCCTCTGCCGGGGCCATGAGTACGTCGCCCGTGAACCAGACCTTGCGGCCTGCGTGGTCCAGCTCGTAGATGATGCAGCCGTCTGTGTGGCCCGGTGCGTGAATGGCCTTTATGCGAAAGCCCGCCGCCTCGATAATCTCACCGTCCGTGACGACTCGGTCAACCTTGCAAGGGGGTACGGGGTAGCCCACGTAGGGCAGGGTGCGGTTGTCGGCCAGTGCAATTCCCTCGGCGTCGCCCGGCCCGGCCACCACCGTTGCCCCGCGCTCCCTCAGCGTGGCCGCGTTGGCGACGTGGTCGTAGTGCGCGTGCGTGAGCAGTAAGTGATCGACGGATTCCAGGTCGAGTCCCCACACAGCCAACTGCTGCTCGGCCCGCTCCAAATCCTCCGGGAAGGTTCCGGAGTCGATCAGCACATTTCCCTCGTCACTACGCAGCAGGTAGAAGTTGGCATGCGTCGCATAGGCGAAGCCGTTCAGCAAATAGAGGCCGGGCAGTAGCTGCATTGTTTTAACTCGCTCTCCGCGCACGGTGCGCTCTAGGGCTCTTCGCGCAAGCGCTCATCGGCTTCTCCGCGCGGGCTTCGCCCGGCTCTTGGCCTCAGTGCTTCGCAATTAGCCGTGTGCTACTGGGCCTTGGCTACTCCGTCGCGTCTTGGGTCAGCTCCTCCGTGGGTGCCGTCTGGGCCGACTGTTATGGCGTGCACGCCGCCGAACTCGAAGGTAATGTCGTCGGCCACTGCAATCTTGTAGTCCCGCGCCGTCAGGCCGTCGCGCACGTCCTGGCCGATGCGACCCTCTATATGAAGTTCCCCACCGTCGAAGTGGAACCGGGGCGCGACAATGGCGGATTGGATGTCCATGCCGTGTACCAGCACGTTCATGACAACCTGCGAGACCACTGTGATGATGCGCGGGCCCGCAGCCGAACCCACCACCAGCACTGGCTTGCCGTCGCGCAGGAAGATGATCGGGCTCATGGCGCTGCGGGGCCGCTTGCCTCCGACAATCGAGTTCAGCCGACCGGGCACCGGGTCAAAGTCGCCCATAGTGTTATTCAGGAACACGCCGGTGCCGGGAATGACAATGCCCGACCCGAAGAACGCCTCCAACGACTCGGTGCTAGCCACCGCGTTGAGAAGTGCGAGGTCTGGCTGCCGTCACCGCCGCTCGACCCGCTCGACAGGCCTGCGCCCTGGCGCAGACCGGTAAGGAAACCGTCCGAAGTGAGCTTGTTAATGTCTATGGGCTCGTAGTCCGGGTCGGCGATCAGGTCACGTGCGGCGTAGACCTGCTTGTATGCCTTGCACATGGTGTCGATGGTCTCGACGGTGTTGTGGCCGGTGGCGGCCAGGTCGTACGGCTCCAGCAGTCGATATAGCTGCTGCATGGCTATGCCGCCCGAACTCGGCGGCGCAGACGTTACGTAGCGCAGGCCCTTGAACGTGCCCTGAATGGGCGTGCGCAGTATGGGCCTGTAGGCCGCGAAGTCCGACGCCCGCATTGGTCCGCCATTGGCAGCCATGTACTTGCCCGCGCTCTGAGCGACGGAGCCCTCGTAGAACTCGCCGACGCCCTTCGATGCCACGGATTCGATGGTTTTGGCCATAAGGGTGTTGTGGAAAATCTCGCCCGTCTTGTAGGACGAGCCATCGGACTTGAGCCAGATTTCGGACGCCTCATCGCTACGGGCGAACTTCGTCTCCGCCAGGTCAACGTTGTTATTCAGCACCCAGCCCAGGAACGGGGTCACGGCGAAGCCGTCGCGCCCGTAAGCCACGGCGTGTTTGGCGACCTGCGCCAGCGTCATGGTGCCGAACTTCTCCAGCGCCAACGCCATACCGGCGAAAGTACCAGGAACGGCAGGGGCTTTGACCCCGAGATAATTCTCCTCGCCCGTGACCTCGCCGTTCGCGTCGAGGGTGAACAGATCGGCCGGGGCGCCAGCAGGGGAGTTCTCCCGGTAGTCGAGCATCAGGCTCTCGCCCCGCTCCGCCATGTGCACGAGCATGAACCCGCCGCCGCCTATGCCAGAGTAGGGCGTTGCGGCGACCGAAAGCGCCAGCGATGTGGCCGCGGCCGCGTCCACGGCGTTGCCGCCGTCCCTCAGCACCTGTGCGCCAGCCTCAGAGGCGTACCCGCTGCCGGAAGACACCATGCCCGCGCCGCCACGGGCGTCGCGGACTTTGATTTCTGTGTGATCGTAGGCAGACATTAGAAGCCAAAGACCCTTGCTGCGTTGTTGTACAGCGCATCTTCGCCAGCGGCTTTCGCTTCGGCGCTGGTGTAGTAGCCCTCATCGACCATGGTGCCCAGCGCCGTACCCAGCGCGTGCTTGGCCGTCAGGCAGTCGTGCCACATCGTCTCCGGCCCGCCCTCGCCCGCGTCCGAGCTGTACATGATCTTCTCGTTCGGAACCGACCGCAGAATGTCTTTAAAGCGCTCGGGGCCGACGGCCTTTTCCAGGAACGCAGGTCCCGTCCCGGCCGACAGGTCGAAGTACAGGTTGGGCAGCACGCTTGCCATATACGTCGCTTCATCAGTGTAGGGGAAACCGCCGTGAATGAGCATGGTCTTACAGGCCATGGTGTCGTCGTTTTTAAGCAGGGCCCACAGGTTTATCGGGTTGCAATCTTTGGCCACGATGTCGCTGTCGCCCAGGCCGGTGTGAATCATCACCATGGTGTCCAGCTTTATGGAGTTCAGCACCGCGCGGCGAATAAGGAAGTCCCGCAGCTCTTTAACCCTGTAGCCGAACCAGGCCGGCTCGTCCTTGCGGCGAGCGAAGGCTGCGGACGCATCGCCTTCAGAGACGACCTCAATGTTCAGGCCCGTGCGGTAAGCGATGATCGACTTGAACGCCACCACGCCGTGGTCCCGTACCGCGTTCGTCATCGCCGCGTCATAGTCTGCGATCAGAGCGTCGAAGCTCGTCGAGCTTTCCAGCAGGTCGCGCACGAGAGTCGTGAGGCGGAACACCTTTTTTATGAAGCCCGGGTAGCCTTCGTTGAAAGTGTCGATGTCTTCCAGCGTGCCCAGGGCGTTGTCCACGCCCAGCCCCTTTATGGCCTGGTCGTCCAACATACCGGCGACGTACCCAGAAAAGTCGGCCTTCCGGCGTCGCTCGCGCTCGGCGACAACTGCGTCGAGCGTGGGCTCAGTACCGAGATACCCGGCAATGTCTTTAATTCGCTTCTTCAGCGCCCCGGTGCTCAGGCCCTGGCGGCTCGCCGTCGCAATCCGTTCGGACTCGCTCATGTTGGGGGGCGTGGTCGCGACCATGGCGTACTGGCCCGCGAAGGCGTTGGCGTCCATGGCATCGTCGTTGTATGCGAAGCAGTGCACGTCGAAAACGGGGCTGCTCTTCAGGTCAATCATCGTCGTCATCGTTTAGTTCCTCCAGATCCCTTACTCACCTCCCGTCCCCGCGCCCCGGCCCCAAAATGGGTGCATGGGCGGGTCAGGGTGGCAACATTTGGCCGGGACTAAGGTAATCCCGGCGCTCCCGCTTTTCAATAGGCTGGCCCGTCGAATTCGTTGACAGGTCACTCCGACTCCATAAAATGGCCGCAGGCCCGGAGGAAGCGCGAATTGACCACACTGCAAAGCCACGCTCGTCGGGGTCGATGGCCACACAAGAGTCAGCCCTTCACCATTCGTCAGAATCTTGGAATTCCAGTAGCACAAAAGCGATAGCGCAGAGGAGAAACCGATGGCCAGAGTAGTAATGAACCACACAGGCTTCGTCGTCAAAGACCTGGAAGTGTCGCGCAAGTTCTACATGGAAGGCCTCGGCCTGGAAGAGCTTCGCAAGTTCGACATCCAGAGCCACGAACTGGGCCTGGTCGTGGGCTACGACAACGCCCGCATCTACGCCTCCATGCTCGCCGGTGCGGACGGGCACATGCTAGAGATAATCCAGTACGTCGACCCCCCCACGCTCGATACGGCAGACCCAATCCTGTACGAGCGTCGGCGCGTCGGCGGCACCCACCTCGCCTTCTTCGTCGAGGACTCAGTAGCAACCTGGAAGCGGCTTTGCAGCATGGGAGGGACCGCCCTCAACGACCCCGTAGAGGTGCTGCCGGGCATGTGGGAGTGCTACATGCAAGACCCGGACGGCAACTGGATAGAGATCACCTCAGACGAAGGCCACAACCGCCAGCAGTTCGTCATAAGGCAGATCCAGGCCATGCCCGACTAGGGGCGAGGGTCAAATCAAAAATACAATTCAGCAGGAGATCGCATAAATGGCACTGACGATGTACCACACCGGCTTTTCGGTCGAGGACATGGCCCGGTCGGTCAAGTTCTACACAGAGGGCGTCGGCCTCACGGTAGACGTCGACATGGACCTGCAGGGCTACGGCCTGCAGCAGGTCGTGGGCTACGACGACGCCCACATTCACGCCGTAATGCTCAAGGCCAACGACGGCCACATACTCGAACTGCTCCAGTACCTCGCCCCCAAGGCCGTCAAACGGGAGGAGTCACAGCAGCACCCCAGGTACCTCGTGGGCGCGGCCCATCTGGGGTTTATGGTCGATGACGCCGAGGCGACCTTGCAGCGCTGCCTGGACCTGGGCGGCACCAAACTCAACCCTATCGTCGAGGCGTATCCAAACCTGTGGGCCTGCTATCTACAGGACCCGGACGGTAACTGGATAGAGCTTGTGCAAGACTCGGTTCACAAGGCAAACCCCTTCACAATTATTCAAAACCGCACACGCCCGTAAACAGCTTAGAAGTGAGCAATTGCCGGGGCCGAGATGGCTCGGCTCCGGCGGCACACCAATGAACAGTCCGTTCCAAATACGCATGGCCGTCCCCTCAGACGCCGAGGCATTAGCCGCCTTCAACTCTGCGATGTCGATAGAGACCGAGGACATCGTCCTCCCGCCCGAGAACGCGCTGCCAGGCGCGTCCGCTGTGCTCGACGACCCGACGCTGGGGTTTTATCTAATCGCCGAAACAGACGGCGAACTGGCCGGTTCGCTCATGATTACCTACGAGTGGAGCGACTGGTCCAACGCCATGTACTGGTGGATCCAGAGCGTCTACGTAGCGCCCGAGCAGCGTCGCCAGGGCGTCTATAAGACCCTGTACGAGCGCGTCGTAGGGATGGCGCGTGATGATGGAAACGTTCGTGGCATCAAGCTCTACGTCTACTACGGCAACGAAAGCGCCCAGACCACCTACGAGTCCCTGGGCATGCACCGCTCCGAGCACCACATCTACGAGGCCCCTGTCTGGCCGGGAGAAAAGTCCCGGGGGTAGGGCCTGTACGCAGCGGTGGGCAGATCGCCAGGAGTTGAAAGATGAGTAACCTGCAAGGTGAAGTCATGGCTGTGAGCGCCAGCGCCACCCACTCGATGGCCAAACCGAACCTGCCCGCCGTGCGCCTCGTCGAGGGGCTGGGGGTCGAGAGCGACGCGCACAATGGCGCGACCGTGAAGCACCAGCCCCGCGTGGAAAGGGACCCAACCCAGCCGAACCTGCGGCAGGTGCACCTCATCCACGCCGAGCTACTTGATGAGCTTGGCACCGCCGGGTTCGATATCAAGGCCGGTCAGATGGGCGAGAACGTCACCACTCGCGGCATTGACCTGCTCGGCCTGCCCCGCGGCGCCAGGTTGAAACTGGGCGACAGCGCGGTCGTCGAGGTGACGGGGCTGCGCAATCCCTGCTACCAGTTGGACGGCATTGAGCAGGGGTTGATGGCTGCGGTGCTCGGCCGCGACGAAGACGGCGGCATCGTCCTCAAATCCGGCGTCATGTCGGTCGTGCTGCACGGCGGCGAGGTCAAGCCAGGCGACCCTGTCACCGTTCAGCTACCCGAAGGCCCGCACACTCCACTAGAGATGGTGTAAAAGCCGCCCCTCCTAGTCGCCCTCCTAGTCGAAGGTAAGGATGCGCCTGGGGTTCTCCACAAGAATGTTGTCGATGTTTTGCTGCGAGAACCCGCGCCTGCGCATCCTCGGGACTATCGACTCCAGGATGTGCGCGTAGCCCTTGCCGCCGTACTTTGTCAGGCCGGACTTGAAGCACACGTCCTGGGCGATGACTATGCGGTCCTCGTAGCCCAGCGCCATTAGTGCTTCCAGCCGTTCCATGCGCTGCACATCGGTAGGGATGAAGATGGCCTGACCTGCGACCGCGCCCCACACCGTGTCCTCGGAGCCGAACGTGTCGTACTCCAGGTTAACGCCCATCTCCGCGACCTCTTTTAGGAGCCCCATGTCCGGGAACACATCGAGGTGACCCATGACGATGCGGTGCGGCTGCGCCCCGGCCTCGATGAGGTCGTTAATGTGGTGCAGCAGCGAGTCGGGGTGGAAGCCGGGGTGAACGAGGATTGGCGCGCCCGTCTCGACGGCCGCCCGTGCGGACGCCCGCAAAATC
>Ga0302123_10002995_pt1 | contig 11347 bp, 10 predicted proteins | sample CB21_321_MG_FD_203109 | JGI IMG/M metagenome (GOLD analysis project Ga0302123, IMG submission 203109) | Marine microbial communities from Western Arctic Ocean, Canada - CB21_32.1 | ecosystem: Environmental > Aquatic > Marine > Oceanic | place: Canada: Western Arctic Ocean | collected 2017-09-28 | reverse complement strand
TGCGCATCGTCCGGCCGGATCCCGCGACCCTGGCGCAAACCGATCCGGACGGCGGATTGTGGCGCGAGGCGCAGGATGCCTGTTGCCATATCCGCAAGGTCCTGCCGTTGCGCGCGGCACTCCGGGGCTTCGATGCCTGGATCACGGGACGCAAACGCTATCAGGGCGGGCTGCGCGCGAACCTGCCGACGATCGAGGCGGAGGAGGGGCGGATCAAGATCAACCCGCTCGCCAATTGGAGCCCGGAACGGATCGAGGAGGAATTCGTCGCCCGCGCCTTGCCGCGCCATCCCCTGGAGGCGAAAGGCTTCTATTCCGTCGGCTGCCTGCCCTGCACGGCGCAAACCGCGGGGCGGGAGACGCATGCGCCGGTCGTTGGGCCGGCCGTACCAAGACGGAATGCGGCATCCATCTGCCGCATCGGCCTGCCGCAGAGCCGCGCGCGGCCAAACGGCGCGAGGATGCGCTGCTGGGTCGCGATGTCGGGAAATGGCCCGAACGGACCGGGGCCGGCTGTTAGGCAGCCGGCCCCGGGAAAAAATCGGATGTACGAGGCCGGATCGTCAGCGGCCGCTGCGCGGACCCATGAAGAGCCAGAGGACGAAGCCCAGGAAGGGAAAGATCACGGCGATCAGAATCCAAAGAATCTTGCTGCCGCCGGAGGCGTTGCTCTGAAGAATGCTCACGACCGCCCAGATATACAGGACGAAGAGCAGAAGGCCGATAATGCCGAATTCGGGGCCCATGAGGGCTGTTCCTTACCTTATTCGCTCCGGCCGGCTAGCGCCGCCGGTCATTGTATTCCACCCGCCGGGCCGAAACATCGGCCCGAGAATGTCCCATAAGTTCGGCGCGAAGGTCGCGGGAGACGGGATCCGGCCCAACCCATTGGGCGAGAAGTTCGGCCATCAGGCCCGATCCGTCAGCGCGTTCGCTCGATTCTGCATTCATCGCGATCACGGTGCCGATGCCGGGCCGGTAGTGGAAGAGGATGACATCGCCCTTGCCGAGCCGGTCATAGGCGGCTTCTAGGCGCGCCAATTGAGCGGGGCTCATGTGCCGTTCGAATATGTCGCGCCACTTGGCGGTGATCGACGGCACTTCGCCGATCAGCAATTCGATGCGGAAGGCGGCGGGGGTGTCGGCGTCGAGCGTCAGAGTGTCGCTCCGGCGGAATTCGGCCAGCCGGTTGCTGGGTAGGTACAGCGCGGCCTCGTAGATATCGATCCAGAGCATCTCGCGAATCCCGCTGCCGTTCCGCTCCAACAGCAGGTCGTCGAGGACCACCGTCGGCGGCGCGGCCGCGATGGTCGAAACGGGTAAGAAAAGCGCCACTACCACGAAGGCAGCCGCGCGCCGAATTCCAGTCTTCATGCATGTCATGAGATAGAAACTAGGCCTGTGGCGCGTTTCGGCAATTAATCTACGTTAAAATCGCTGGATTAAATTATTGCTTATTTCTCCCCGACTGACGCTCTGACCGACAGCGAGTTTGGTTCCCGGCTCGCAGGCTTGGTATAATTCGGTTTGGCGGTCCCGGATGGCGGTCCGGCGGACCGGAGCGAGAAGGGAAACGCAGTCATGGCCATCGAGATTCGACCGACAGGCGGGGCATTGGGCGCGGAGGTGCTGGGTGTCGATCTGGCGCAGCCGCTGAACGACGCCGATTTCGCGACGGTTCGCCAGGCCTGGTTCGACCATCTGCTGCTGCTGTTTCGCGGCCAAGACGTCCCGGCCGCCCAGCAGGCGGGTTTCGCCGCGCGGTTCGGCGAACTCGACGGCGTGCCCGGCTGGCGCGACAAGCATGCCACGGGCGAGGAGAAGATCCTCATCATCTCCAACGTCAAGCAGAACGGCGAGGCGCTGGGTGTGCTGGGCGACGGCGAGCTCGAATGGCATACCGACATGTCCTATATCACGGTGCCGCCGAGCGTCAGCATGCTCCATGCCCGCGAGGTGCCGGATTCGGGCGGCGACACGCATTTCATGAACATGTACGCGGTCTACGAAGCGCTGCCGGCCGATCTGGTCGAGGCCGTGCGGGGCCAGGTGCTCAACCACGACTCGTCCTATGACAGTTCGAACAATCTGCGGCCGGGCGCGGTCGAGGTGACGCGGCCGCGCGAGGCCCCGGGCGCGCGCCATCCCTTGGTGCGCCGCCATCCCGAGACGGGCCGGCCGAGTCTCTATCTAGGCCGGCGGCGCAACGCCTGGGTGGTCGGCATGGAAGAGGCGGACAGCGAAAGGCTGCTCGATCGCCTATGGGCTTTCGCCAGGCAGCTGGAATTCGCCTGGGTCCATCGCTGGAAGACTGGCGATGTCCTGATGTGGGACAACCGCTGCACCATGCACCGGCGCGATTCCTTCGATCCGGCGGCGCGGCGCGTGATGTATCGCGCCCAGGTCAAGGGCGAAGCGCCGCTCGCGGCCGATTCTATGGCGGCCTGAAGGGAGAGTCGGAAAAGGGGCTTGGGCCCCTTTTCGCTCTAGTGCGCCATGAAGATCGGGATGGTGGCCTCGGCCAGGATATGGCTCGTCGCGCCACCGAAGATCATCTGGCGCAGGCGGCTGTTGGTATAGGCGCCCTTGAACATGAGGTCGCAGCCCAGGCGCGCGGCTTCTTCCAGCATCGCCTCGCCTGCACCCCGGCCATTGGCAAGGGCATCGACCGAACTCGCATTGACACCGTTGCGGGTCAGATACTGGGCCATCTGGGCGCCGGTCGGGCCGGGCACCATGTTGGTGTCGATCGACAGGACCTTGACCGACTTGGCGGCGCGCAGGAAACGCATGCCGAAGCCGATGGTCCGCGCCGTTTCGGTCGAGCCGTTCCAGGCGACGACGATCTCGTCGCCGACCGAGGCGGGCGCTTCGGGCGGGGCGATCAGAATGGGGCGGCCGCTTTCGAACAGGGCGGCCTCCAGGGTCGCCATGGCGGGAGTCAGTCTGCCGCGAATGGGGCGGCCGACCACGATCAGGTCGAAGGATCGGCCATAGCTGCCGACCACGTCGTCGCCGGGCGCGACCTCTTCCAGCCAGCCGGCGATCGGGGCCTCGACCGCGCCTTCCGGCCGGCCGCGCGGCATGCCCTGTTCTTCGAGAAAGGCATCGTAGAGCTTCTTGGCGGTTTCGGAGCGCGCCTCGTCCTGGCGCTCGAAGCTTTCGACCAGATCGGGCGTGGCGGCGACCAGACCGGCGGCGCCGGCGGCAACGAGACCGGGCAGGGCCGGGCGGATATGCAGGCCCTCGATATAGCTGTTGAAGCGCCGCGCGGTGTGGAGAGCTGTGGCGAGCATGGAGCGCAGGACATCGCTCTCTTCGACGGGAACGAGAATGGTCTTCATGGCTGGGCCCTCTCCGGTTGACGCTTCAAGGTCCGAGCGTTCCGTCCACTCCGAACCGATCGACCTCCATTATACGCGCCAGCGCCCGGCGAAGCGATGTATCGCGGGGCCGGGCGGCCGGGATGTTGACCGGGCCCGCCGCTCCGATCAGTCTTCGCGCGTTCGAGGACCGGAGGAACGACCCTATGATGAAGCCTTACGAGACGCGGGACGGGGCTGCGATGCCGCGCCTGGGCATGGGCACCTGGTATATGGGGGAGCGCGCGGCGTCGCGGTCGCGCGAGATCGACGCCCTGCGCCTGGGCCTGGACCTGGGATTGAGCCTGATCGACACGGCCGAAATGTACGGCGACGGCGATTCCGAGGCCCTGGTCGGCGGGGCCATCCAGGGCTGCCGGGACGAGGTTTTTCTGGTCACCAAGGTGCTGCCTCACAACGCTTCCGCCAAGGGCACGATCGAAGCCTGCGAGCGCAGCCTGGGCCTGCTCGGCACCGACCGGATCGATCTGTTCCTGCTGCATTGGCAGGGGCCGCACCGGCTCGAGGATACCTTCGCCGCCTTCGAACGGCTGAAGGCGGCGGGCAAGATCCGCCATCACGGGGTCAGCAATTTCGACGCCGACGACATGGCCGAGGCCGACGCGATCGCGGGCGGCGCCGGGATCGCGGACCAGGTGCTCTACAGCCTCGCCAGCCGGGGCGCGGAACGGCGGCTGATCCCCTGGTGCGCCCAACGCGGTGTCGCGGTCATGGCCTATTCGCCCTTCTATCACGGCCGGATGGACGTGGCGCCGGCCCTCGACGAGGTCGCCGGCCGGCACCGCGTCACCCCCCATGCGGTGGCGATCGCCTGGACCCTGCGCCACGAGAATGTTGTCTGCATCCCCAAGGCCGCGAACCCGGATCATGTCCGCGCCAATGCCGCGGCCCTCGACCTGAGCCTGACGGACGATGACTTGGCAGCCTTGGACGCGGTTTATCCCGCACCGACACGCGACGTGCCGCTGGATATTCTCTGATATCCGGAGCGTGTTCCGGCGAAGCGCCTTTTTTACCCCCACCCTAACCCTCCCTATCGAGGGGTTGACGATAGAATCCGGCCCACCGGGCCGGTCCTGAATCCGCTATCCGCCCGGCTCCAGCACGGTTTCGTGGGGGAAGGCGGCGCGCACGGTTTCCGGGCGCAGTCGGCGGCAAACGGCGCGATCAGGATGGCGGTAAAACCATGCCTCGCTTTCGAGCGACGGCGCACCGCACGTCGCGTCCGGCGGGCCCAGGTCGCAATCTGGCGAATCATCGCATTCCACCTGCTCTAAGGTTCGGATAGAAAGGCTTCATGGAGGCGGTCGCCAATCTCCCCATGGAGATAGTCCAGAGTCGTCGTTCCGCAAGGGAAGCGGCCCGAGGGCAGGGCGGCGACCTGATCGGGCGGAGAGGGGTGGCAAGCCATGAAAACCCATGCGCGGGTGGTCGTCGTCGGCGGCGGGGTGGTCGGGGTCAGCACCCTCTATCATCTGGCCAAGAAGGGCTGGTCGGATGTCGTGCTGGTCGAGAAGGCGGACCTGACTCACGGCTCGACCTGGCATGCCGCCGGCCTGCTGCCCTTGTTCAACATGAGCTACACGGTCGGGCAGCTCCACAAATACAGCGTCGATCTTTACAAGGCGCTGGAGGCTGAGACCGGCCAGCCGGTCAGCTTCCATATCAACGGCAATCTGCGCCTGGCGACCAACCGGGCGCGGATGGACGAGTATTACAAATATTGCGGCACGGCGAACACGATCGGCGTGCCCTTCCGTATGGTGACGCCGGCGGAGATCAAGGAACTCTGGCCCTTGTGCAATATCGAGGGGCTGGTCGGCGCGCTCTACCACCCCGACGACGGCCATGTCGCGCCTGCCGATTTGACCATGGCGCTGGCCATGGCCCAGCTTGCCTTCGGCGAGGCGTTCATCCGCGACCACACGGTGATGACCTCGATCATCAACTGCAATTCCCCGCTCGTCTGTGGTCCGACGAGGCGGGCTTTGCCGAGGCGGCGGTGAGCACGGGCGTCACGGGCGTCTGCGGCCCTCCTCAGGGTGAGGGCTAGGGATAAAGCATGAACCACGGACGAGCCTCATCCTGAGGAGCCGGCGTAGCCGGCGTCTCGAAGGATGGGTCGCGGTGGCACGCCATTCCGCTTGGCGCGGGCGAGACCCTGTGGGACCCTGCTGAGGGAATGTCGTCACCTTAGGGGAAGGGGCCGATGGCCGAATACGACGCGCTGCTGGAGCCGTTCAGGCTCAAGCATCTGACCATCCGCAACCGGATCATGAGCACGGCCCATGCGACGGGCTATCCGGCGGACGGGATGCCCGCCGAGCGCTATCAGGCCTATCAGGAGGCCAAGGCGGAGGGCGGGATCGGCCTGACCATGTTCGGAGGGTCTTCCGCCGTTTCGCCGGATTGCCGCGCCGCCTTCGGCCAGATCAACGCCGCGACCGATACAGTCATTCCCCATTTCCAGAAGCTGGCTGAGCGGGTCCACCGCCATGGTGCCGCGATCATGTGCCAGATCAGCCATATGGGCCGGCGTTCGCGCTGGGACGCGGCAAATTGGCTCGCACCGGTCGCGCCCTCACCCCTGCGCGAGCCGGAGCACCGCTCCTTCCCCAAGGCGATGGAGCCTTGGGACTTCGCGCGTATCCGGCGCGATTTCGCCGCCGCCGCCCGGCGCTGCAAGGAAGGCGGGCTGGACGGCGCGGAGCTGAGCTATTCCGGATCGCATCTCATCCCGCAATTCCTCTCCCCGCTCACCAACCATCGCACCGACGCTTACGGCGGCAGCCTGGAGAACCGCATGCGCTTCGGGATCGAAGTGCTGGAGGCGGCGCGCGAAGCGGTCGGCGCGGATTATGTCCTGGGCCTGCGCATCTCGGGCGACGAGTTGCTGGAAGGCGGGTTGAGCGCGGAGGAGACCCTCGACGTGATCCGCCGCTGCGCCGCCACGGGTATGGTCGATTTCGTCAATGTCATGCATGGCAGCACGGTCGATTACCGCTCCATCGCCATCCTCCAGCCCAATATGAGCTTCCCGCCCGCACCCTTCCTCTATCTGGCCAGCGCGGTGAAGCAGGCGATCGAGATTCCTGTCTTCCATGCCGGGCGCATCACCGATCTGGCGACGGCGGCGCGGGCGGTCGAGGAAGGCCATGTCGATCTGGTCGCCATGACCCGCGCCCATCTGGCCGACCCGCAGATCGCGCGCAAGCTGACCGAGGGCAGGCCCGACGATATCCGCCAATGCGTGGGCGCAAACTACTGCGTCGATCACCTCTTCGTAGGCGAGGCCCTGTGCATTCAGAACCCGGCCACGGGCCGCGAAACGGTGCTGCCCCATAGAGTGCCGAAAGGCCCAGGGGGCAAGACGGTGGTGATCGCGGGCGGCGGCCCGGCGGGGCTGGAGGCGGCGCGGGTCGCCGCCCGGCGCGGCCATCGGGTCGTGCTGTTCGAGGCCGGGGAGCGCACCGGCGGGCAGGTGAACCTGGCCGCCAAGGCGGGTTGGCGCGAGGCCCTGTCCGGCGTGACTCGCTGGCTCGATGCCCAGGCGCGCAAGGAAGGGGCGGAGATCCGCACGGGGATCCGGGCGACGGTGGAAAATGTGCTGGCCGAGCGTCCGGACGCGGTGATCGTCGCCACGGGCGGATCGCCGAACAAGGGGTCGTTCGAGGGCGCGGAGCATGCCGTGAGAAGCTGGGACATCCTGGCCGGCACGGTCGAGCCGGGCGAGTCCATCCTGCTGTTCGACGACCAGGGCGATCATCAGGCGATGAGCGTGGCGGAACTGCTGGCTGGGCGCGGCAGCCGGGTCGAACTGGTCCATCCCGAGCGTTTCGCCGGGGTCGAGGTCGGCCTGACCAATTGGCCGATCCATCTGCGCGAGCTTTACGGCAAGGGTGTCGTCATGACGCCGGATATGCGCTTGACCTCGGTCTATCCGGAAGGCAACCGGTTGGTCGCCGTGTTGCGCAACGAATACACGCTGCAAGAAGAAGAGCGGGTGGTCGATCAGGTGGTCGCCGAGCACGGCACCCTGCCCAACGACGACCTCTATTTCGCGCTCGTGCCGCAGTCGTGCAATTTGGGCGAGGTCGATCTCGAGGCCCTGATCGCGTTGAAGCCACAGACGGTCGAGACAAACTCGGCGGGCCGCTTCCAGCTTTTCCGAGTCGGCGATGCCGTCGCCAGCCGCAACCTCCACGCCGCGATCTACGACAGCCTGCGGCTCTGCCTCTCCCTTTAGAGGAACAAATGCCCTTCCATGTATTTGACGGCCGCGCAGGCGAGCAGGACGCGGTCGCCGCGAAGCTCACAGTCGAGTTGGCCGTCGCGCGGCGAGAGCTAGCGGCCGCGCAGTTTGGTTCGGTTCAGGCGCGCGGCCCAATAGGGCGCGAGCGAGGAATGGGCCGATCCGGTGATGCCGGTGTCTTCGCCCTCGCCATGCTTGGGCGCGAACCAGCGCAGGCGATAGCGGCCGGCGCGGCCGACAAAGAAGGCGGTGGTCAGATTGTTCTCGGCCGCGATTCTCTGCATCGCCGCATCCTCCGGCCAGGCCTCCAGCGGGCAGACCAGGGCCGGGTTGCCGGTGAACGGGCCGGTTGCGAAGGCGTTGATCTGGAAGACCGGCTGCACGGCAAGGTTCTCAGCGGTTAATTTTGTTCAACCGTTCTAGTCCCCTGCCTTCGCGCCGCGCGCCATGGCGATGCCGGCCAACAGATACATGATGACGTAGACGATGGTTCGGTAGACCACGGCCGAGCCGGGCGGGATGCAGATGAAGGAGAAACCGTCGATCCCGCGCTTGCCGACCTCGTGGGCGATGCGGATGACCTCGTATTCCGTCAGGCCGATGGGCTCGGCCAGTTCCCCCAGGATATCGCCCGGCGCGGGACCCGCGCCGCCCAGGACGTCCATGTCGAAATGGGCATAGACCGCATCGGTGCCGTCATAGGCCTGGTCGAGGGCGTCGACGACGCCCTGGATGCCGAGGCCGGAGCGGACCTCCCATGACGAGATGAAGCGCGCCCCCTCGTTCAGATAGCGCCGCACGATCTCCTTGCGCTCGAGCATGCCGCGCTCGCCGATCTCGACCAGGTTGGGGACGGAGAAGTTCGGCAGCAATTCGTAGGTCTTGTGCTTCCAGCTGCCGCTGCCGGCGATGCGCGGGTCCATCGACACGCGGTCGAGATGCTGGGCGTCCCAATGGGTGTCCAGGCTGACCATGCCGACCTTGCCCTTGGTGTGTTCGGCCACCGGCTTGGCGATGGCGAAGGAGCCGCAGGGCGAGTTCTGGCCGATCACGATGGGCAGGGCGCCGGCGTCGAGCGCATCGTTGACCTTCTTCTCGACGGCGGCCTGGGCGCGCAGAACGTTCTCCGCCGTGGGGGAATTGTTCGCCTCGGGCGGGATATCGGCATCGCCGTAATCGACCACCTTGAGATAGTCGAAGACGTCGAAATCGAATTCCTGGATATAGGCTGAGGGGTAGCGCGCGGATTGCTGCCGCACCCGCTTGGGCGCCTTGATCCAGAGTTCCTTTTCGACCCCGGCATAGAGCGGGCCCCAGCTCGTGGCATAGGGCGCGCCGATAATGACCACATCGGCGCCCTCCAACTGTTCCGGATGGACGGCGATGGGCCGGCACATGAAGCTGGGCATGTCCTCTTCGAAGAGGGGATAGCTCCGGCCCTTCATGAAGTTGGAACCCTTGATCGTCTCCCAATCCGGATAGCTCATTCGTCGCCTCCCCTTTCAATTCGCCGCAGATATCGTCTCGGCAGGGTGCCAGAATACCCATGGTCGCGACACAATCCAGCACTCGCATCGCCTGTGCGCCTCGCGGCGTTGCCGCCCGGGTCGCCCTGTGCCACGTTTCCGCGCGCGCGAGGGAGGGGAAGCCCATGGCCGAATACGACGCATTGCTGCAGCCGTTCCAGATCAAGCATCTGACGATCCGGAACCGGATCATGAGCACGTCTCATGCGCCCGGCTACAACGAAGGGGGCATGCCGGCGGCGCGAGAACAGCTCTATTACGAGGAAAAGGCCAAGGGCGGGGTCGGTCTCAACATGGTCGGCGGCTCCAGCGCCGTCTCCCTCGACAACCCCTCGACCTTCGGCCAGCTCGACCTGGCCGACGATCGGGTGATCCCCTTTCTGCGCCAGCTGGCCGATCGCATCCATGGTCACGGCGCCGCGGCCTTCTGCCAGATCAGCCATGCCGGGCGGCGCACCCGCTGGGACATCAAGCATTGGCTGCCCAGCGTCGCCCCCAGCCATATCCGCGAGACCGAGCACCGGGTCTATCCCAAGAAGATCGAGGACTGGGACCTGGAGCGCATCGCCGAGGATTTCGGCCAGGGCGCAAGGCGGGTCAAGGAAGGCGGGCTGGACGGGGTCGAGCTGCTCTTCGCGGGCAGCCATCTGGCGCTGCAGTTTTTTTCTCCGGCCGCGAACACCCGTACGGACAATTACGGCGGCAGCCTGGAAAACCGCATGCGCTTCGGCTTCGAGGCGATCGACGCGGTGCGTCGCCAGGTGGGCGAGGATTTCGTCCTCGGTATCCGCATCACGGCGGACGAATTCATCGCCAACGGGTTGAGCCAGGACGACTGCCTAGAAATTGCAGTGCGCCTCGCCGAAAGCGGCAAGATCGACTATCTCAACATCATGGCCAGCCAGGTCAGCGATTGGCGCGGCAGTTCGCTCAGCATTCCGAACATGAGCTTTCCGGTCGCGCCCTATCTCTATCTGGCCAGCGCGATCCGGGCGGCGGTCGATATCCCGATCTTCCATGCCGGGCGGATTCCCGATCTGGCGACCGCGGCGCGGGCGATCGAGGAGGGCCATCTCGACATGGTGGCGATGACCCGGCCCCATATCGCCGATCCCCATATCGTCACCAAGCTCAAGGAAGGGCGGGTCGACGATATCCGGCAATGCGTCGGCGCCAACTACTGCATCAACCGCATCTATGTCGGCAAGGAATCCCTCTGCATCCAGAATCCGGCGACCAGCCGCGAGGCCAAGATGCCGCATATCGTCCCGCCGACGGAGGGGCCCCGCAAGAAGGTGGTGGTCGTGGGCGCCGGTGTGGGCGGGCTGGAGGCCGCGCGCGTGTCCGCGCTGCGCGGGCATGAGGTCGTCGTCTTCGAGGCCGAGGACAAGACGGGCGGACAGGTCAATATTGCCGCTCGGGCGACCTGGCGGGAATCCCTTTCGGGCATTCCGCGCTGGCTCGACCAGCAGGCGCGCAAGGCGGGGGCGGAGATCCGCCTGAACACGCCGGCGACGGCGGAGTCGGTGATGGCCGAGACTCCCGATATCGTCGTCGTCGCCACGGGCGGGACCCCCAACAAGGGGCCGATCAAGGGCATCGAACATGCGGTGTCGAGCTGGGACATTCTGACCGGCAAAGTCGAGCCAGGGGAAAGCGTCCTGCTGTTTGACGCGAATGGCGACCATCACGGTCCCTCGGTCGCCGAGGTGCTGAGCGAGCGGTGCAGCCGGGTCGAGGTCGTCACCCCGGACCGCTTCGTGGGCGAGGATGTCGGGGTGACCGATTTCGCCGTCCACTACAAGCGGCTCTATGCGAAGGGCGTGGTGAAGACCTCGGACTATCACTTGGCCGAGGTCTATCCCGAGGGCAACCGGATCGTGGCCGTGCTGCGCAATGCCTATACCGACGAGGAGGAGGAGCGGGTTGTCGACCAGGTCGTCTCCGAAGGCGGCATCATCCCGCGCGAGGAACTCTACGAGGCCCTCAAGCCCCATTCCTGGAACCTGGGCGCGCTCGATCTGCATGCCCTGGTCGAGGTGCGGCCCCAGGCGGTCGAACGGAACCCGGCGGGCAAATTCGCCCTCTACCGGGTAGGCGATGCCGTGGCCGGCCGCAACATCCACGCGGCGATCTACGATTCGCTGCGGCTGTGCGTGGTGTTCTAGGGCGCCGAATAACGCGCA
>Ga0302123_10002994_pt1 | contig 11347 bp, 8 predicted proteins | sample CB21_321_MG_FD_203109 | JGI IMG/M metagenome (GOLD analysis project Ga0302123, IMG submission 203109) | Marine microbial communities from Western Arctic Ocean, Canada - CB21_32.1 | ecosystem: Environmental > Aquatic > Marine > Oceanic | place: Canada: Western Arctic Ocean | collected 2017-09-28 | reverse complement strand
GCTGCCTATCACGGAGTCACGACGCTCGCGAACGCCGTCGACCGCATGCTGGGGCTGCACCCGAGCCTCGGCACTGACCTGGAGCACGCCTCCGACGCGCAGGTGAAGTTCGCGGTCGCACAGCTCCTGCTCAGCCCGCTGACCGCCGAACTGGCGGACTCTTTGTCCGCTAAGGCGGTGAGTGAGCGGCGGGTAGTCCTGAGCCGCGAGGTCGACTATTGGACTTCACCCGCGCTTATCTTCGTCGTCCTGGCCGACAACGCGGCGCTCGGCGGTGGCACGGCTGGCAGCGTCGGCGGGCTGGCCGGTGACGAGGCGACGCTCAACAAGGAACACTTCTCCCGCAGGGTGCAGAAGGTGATGCGGGGAACGCAGACCCACTACCGGCTCTGGGGCATCGCCATCGACCAGAACCTAGAGGCCGAGGAGGAAGGGACGACCGCGGGCGTGTTCATCATGCTCACCGTCGTGGCGGCCTTGGGGGTCGTCAGCCTGGCGCTACGCTCTTATTGGGCGACGGCGCTAACCGCCGTGGGCATCGGCGTGCTCATGCTGTGGCTGAAGGGCATCACGGAGCTTGTGGGCATCAAGGGCGGCCTCATCATCGACTTCATCGTGCCCATAGCTATGGTCTCGCTGGGCGTGGACTTCGCGCTCCATGCGGTGTGCCGCTACCGGGAGGAGCGACAGCGAGGAAGCGATCCGGACCTAGCGCTGCGCACCGGCTTCACCGGGGTCCTCGGCGCGCTGACGCTGGCCATGCTTAGCGATGGCATCGCCTTTCTCTCCAATGTGCCCTCGGGCATCGAGGCGGTGGTCCATTTCGGCATCGCCGCGGGCATCGCCGTCGCCTCGGCGTTCGTCGTGCTGGGCATCGTCGTGCCGCTGGGCGTGATGCGCATCGAGCGGGCAGGCCTCGGCCGCGGGGGGGGCACTGCCCGCTCGCGGGTGGCGGCGACCGGCGCGGGTGTTGGTGTCGTCGTTGGCGCGGCCACCAGCGTCATTCTGATCGTCGCGCTCAGCGAGGCCGCCGGCGCCGGTGTGCTAGCTGGCGTCGCAGTGTGCTTCGTCGGGCTCCCACTCGTCGTGGGCCTGCGCCGCTCCAGGCGGTCCGGCCCGACGTTGGACTCCGGCGACCACCACAGCCACGTCACTCCATCCGGCCCGGTACCCGCACTCGTCATCTCGCTGGCCCGTCGTCCCCTGCTCACCCTCGCCGCGACGTTGGCTTTGACCATCGGAAGTGTCGTGCTGGCGTTCCAGCTCGAAGCGACACTCGACGTCAAGGACTTCTTCATAAGCGACTCCGACTTCGTGGTCAGCCTGGACAAGGTCGACGAGCATATCGCCGAGCGCAGCGGAGAGGGTGGAACGATCTACATCCGAGGCGACCTTTCTGACCCCGCAGCCCTGCGCGCCATCGGGGTGTTCATGGAAAGCCTGCGAGAAAATCCTTATGTCGGGAAGGAGGTCGACGGCGAGCCCAGCATCTTCGACCGCAACGTCGTCGGCATCGTCAGGCGCATCACGGCCAACGCCGTAGTGGCGGCGCAGGTCATCGGCGGGCCGGCCGAGGACGCCGACGCTGACGGTCTGCCCGACACCCGTGCGCAGGTACGCGCCGTGCTCGACCATGTGGCCGTGAACGGCGTCCAGCTAAGCGATGGGACGACCGTATACACGGCGCAGGACGTGGGGACGGTCTTGGACCACAACCCTTTCTCCACCGCCGATGACGTGGCCACCATCGTGGTCGGCATTCCCGGCACGCGCCACCAGCAGGTGGTGATCGCCGCCGAAGGGGCGCTGCGGCGGGACCTGGAGCCCCTCGCGACTCAGCCGTCCATCAACCGAGTCGGGCTCACGGGCTCGCCCTTCACTCGCAACGCGGAGCTGACGGCAACCACCAACTCGCTGCGCACGTCGCTCCCCATCGCCGCGGCAGGGGCGCTCATTGCCCTGGCCATCGTGATGCGGTCGGTCCGATACGCCGTGGTCACGGTCATCCCCATCGGCCTAGTAGTCGCCTGGCTCTACGCCACTATGTACCTGGCGGGCTTCGCCCTCAATTTCGTGACGGCGACCATCGGCGCCCTCTCCATCGGCGTGGGCATCGACTACTCGATCCATATGACCGAGCGCTACCGGGAAGAACTGGGCCGCGCGAGTAGCAAGATCGAGGCACTGGGTAGGGCGGCGGCCGGCACCGGCACGGTGCTCCTGGCTTCGGCGGGGTCGAGCATCATCGGCTTCGCCATTATGGGGCTCGCACCGATGCCCCTCTTCTCGTCCTACGGCACGCTGACAGCGATCATGATCTTCTTGGCGTTGGCAGCGTCGCTCGTTGTGCTACCGTCGCTGCTGGTGCTGACGTCGGGTCCCGCGTCTGAGTCCTAGGGCCTCTGCGGTTTCCTCGTCTCGAGGTAGGGGACCAGGCTGGCCCGCATCACGTCGAGCCACATGACCAAGCCGGCCCATGACGCAAAGCGGCCGTAGTGAGCCGTTATGTCCTTGTCCGTGGCCTCGCGGCCGCCGTTCATTTGATCGCGGAACACCCTCCGGACGATGGAGTCTATAGCCAGCCGCTCGTACCTACCCATGAGTCCCAGCATGCTCCCTGCGGCGTAGCTCCCGAATCCCTTGAGTGCGGTGATCTTGCGGTAGAGCTCGTCAGTGGGCAAGTCGCCCTCACGCCACGCCTCGACATCCAGATCTCCACTAGCGATTTTCGTGGCCATCTCATGCAGGTAGGCCGCGCGGTACCCGAGCTTCGTCACCTCGGCCAGGCGCACCGGGTCCACCGCCGCGATCTCCTGGGGTGTCGGGAAACAGAACCCACCGGCGAACGGCTCTCCCAGGGATACCAGCCGGCGGCACATCGATATGGTCCCGCTCCAGGTCATGTTCGTTGTCGCTAGGGTCTTCGCCAGGTCCTCCCACGCGGTGGGGCTCACCAACAGGCGTCCCAGCCTATGCCGTGCCACCCAGTCATACCCCGAAATGTCATCGATGAAGCCTCGAAACTCACCGAGGTCTTGATCCAGCCGAAAGCACGTGCGGACCACCCTGCGTAGCGTCTCCTCATCGCCGCTTCCCAGCGGTGCCTCGGATTCCACTTGGGCGATCAGCTCCTGGTCATCTGGTGAGGAGAGTCGTAACACCGTCGTGCCGCTCCGCAGGCGTTGTGGCACCGAAAGAATGTGGCGGTTGTCGTCGTAATGAAACGGCGGCAACTCGCGCCATCCATGGCTATGGACGGTCGCGGCGAAGCTGAAGTCGGCGGGGGTGGGCACATCAAATATGGTCGTGATCATGCGCGCGCCTCAGAACGGGCTAGACGGCTCGGACGCCGTTCTCAAGTGTGCCAATACCGTCGATATTGATGCGCACCACATCGCCGGGCATGAGCGTGAAATCCGCGTCCGGCACGATGCCTGTGCCGGTGAACAGCACGGTCCCGTCCGGTACGGGATTGTGGCGCACCAGCCAGGAGCAAAGTTCCGTACAGGTGCGGACCATCTGCGCCGTGTCCGTCTCCCCGGCGAAGACCTCCGTCCCGGCTCGCTCGATGGTCATGGCGATGGACAGTGCCTGCGGGTCGGCCAGCGACTCGGCAGGAACGAAGCACGGGCCGATGGCACAGGAGCGCTCGTAGACCTTAGCCTGGGCAAGATACAGGGGGTTCTCGCCCTCAATATCGCGACTCGATACGTCGTTACCAATGGTGTACCCCGCGATGCGGCCTCCGTGGATCACAAGTGCAAGCTCAGGCTCGGGCACACTCCACGCGGCGTCGCCGCGCACGCCGACATCGTCAAACGGGCCGACGACCCGGTGGCCGGAGTCTTTGAGGAACAACTCCGGCCGCTCAGCTCCGTACACCCGTGTATATACGTCGGGCGTCTGGCTCTCCTCCGTGCGCTCCTCCATGGAGCGGCGATAGGTGACACCGGCGCACCACACTTCCGCGGGGCGCAGCGGCACCGCCAGGCGCAGTCCACGCTCGCCGGCTCGCATGTCCTTCTCAACGGCCGCCAGTTCGTACGTCCCGGCGTTGGCCTCAGCGAGGATACTGGCCGCGAGCCGGTCGACTCTTCCACCCGCCGCCTCGGCCGCCGCAAACAGGTCGGCAAGCGTCGAAGGGGCGGAGGCCCGGACGCTGGTGAGGTCGCGCAACCACCCGTCGTTATAGTCGACAGCGACGTGGGGGCGGCCATCGACTATAAGCTGGAAAAAGCGCATGCGGGCGGCACCGTAACAAGTGTCCTAAGGCACGGTCAAACCGTCTCCGCGATCAGCCCATAGGAACCCCAGAACGGGTCCACTGCGGAGGGCCGTCAACCAGACAGGATGTCGCGGTCAAGGGCCTGCATGAGCTCCTCCCATTCAGCCCTCGACATACCGCTGGAAGCTTGATCGACCTTTTCGCCCGCCAGCATGCGGCGCACCACCGAGAGCCCGGTCCGGGAGAGCCTAGCGCCGCCCACGCGGTAATCGTTGAACGCATCGAATGTCAGCGGCACCCAGGCCTGGACAATGCTCGCGAGGATGTCGGCGTAGACCTGTATTTCGTACTGCGCATGGGGGTCGGCGCGCAGCTGCACGAAGTGCATCAGATTGTGCAGATCGATCTTCCAGTACCACTGCGTGTAGAAGCTGAGCGAGAGGTTCATGCGGGCCAGCTCCCGCGCCAAGCCAGAGCGCTCGGCGTCCAACACTTCGCCTGCCTGGGTCTCGTTCAGCATCTCCTCGTAGTGGCCGTAGGCCCGTTCCGCGTCATCCCGCAGCAACTCGATCACGCGCTGCGCCTCCGCCTCGCCCAGGGCCGCGCCGCGCCCCTGACGGTTGGATGACGACTGCGCAGCGAGGTGCTCGGGTGCAGGCAGGTAGAACTCGCGGTCTAGGATCGAATAGCGTGCCGAATATTCGTTGACGTTCGCTGTGCGGTGCCGAATCCACTGACGCGCGACGAAGATGGGCAGCTTCACGTGGAGCTTAATCTCGCACATCTCGAACGGTGTCGTGTGGGAGTGACGCATGAGGTAGCGGATCAGTCCTGCGTCCTGCCGCACCTGCTTGGTCCCGCGTCCGTAGGAGACTCGCGCCGCCTGCACGATGGCAGTGTCGTCGCCCATGTAGTCGATGACCCGGACGAAGCCGTGGTCGAGCGCGGGAAGCGGCTCGTAGAGTAGCTCCTCGAGCGCGGGCACCGTAGGGCGCCGTGTCTGTGCATTCTGGGCTCGAGCCGAGGCGACTTCGGCCCGCTGCTCGTCGCTCAGACTACCGGCCGGCTGCTGGTTTGACTTCGCCATGGCGTCCGCATGATAGGCGAAGGGCTCGCGGGGCCCAAGGCGGCCAGAGCCCTTCTTATGTTCCAGTGTAGCCCGAAGTTCACCCTCAGGGATGAACCGTGGCGAACTTCGGGGCGACCGTCCACGGCGCTAGCGTGCGGCCATCAAGAGCGATGGGCCTATGACGGCAACCGATGGCAAAAGCGGCAGCGCTGCGAGCGAGACTGGCCAGGGAGGTCGTGTGGCTGTCCGTCGCCGCGCCGCCCGGGGCTAGCGCACCGTTCGCACTAGGCCGGCGTGCGCCCGATGCGCCGCTGGAGAGTCACGGACGCGGCAGTGGCCGCCGCCGTGACTTCTGCGGCGTCGACCCCCAAGAGCCGCCCGCCCCGCATCAAGGCTCGGCCGCCGACGTAGACCGACTCCACCATTTGCGGCTGGGCGCTGAACACTAGTTGGCCCGGCCAGTCCCACCGCGGCGCGAAACCCAGCCATGCGGGATCGAGCACGATGAGGTCAGCCTGCTTGCCCGGCGTGAGCGACCCGATAGTCTCTGCCAGGCCCAGCACTTCGGCGCCGCCCATCGTCGCCAGCCGGATCGCGTCGGCCGTTCCTGGGTAAATTTGCGGGTCGAGCGAGCGAGCGCGCTGGAGCCCAACCGCCGCGCGCATGGTCGCGAAGGCATCCGGCACGTCGTTCGTGCCGCCATCGAGGCCGAGGCCCAACCTGACGCCGGCCTCTCGTAGCTTGGGCACAGGGGCGATGCCTGACGCCAAGCGCATGTTGCTTAAGGGGTTGTGGGTGACAGCAGCGTCGGCCTCTCCGAGCGCCGCGATCTCGTCGTCGTCTAGGTGCACAGCGTGGTCGGCCACGAGGCTTGGCCCCATCGCCCCTGCCTTCACGAGCGCCTCAACGGGGCGATCCTCGCGCTGCGCCGCGGCCTCCAGCAGGTGTACACCGAAGCGCGCGCCCAGCCCCGCCGCCACTTCGGCGAGGCCTCGGAGCGCCGCGACCTGCGTGATGTCGGGGTGTGAGCAGACGTGGAGCCCAACTAGGCCCTGCGGCCCAACGAGCGACGCGACGCGGGAGATGTCTTCGAGCGTTTCGGGGCGCTCGTTGCCGTAGTAGCCGTAGACGTGGCGCAGTCCCGATTCGGCCAGGGCCGCGAGGTTGCCTCGCACGAAGGCCGGGGTAAAACTGTGCGACCAGTCTAGGACGGTGGTGACCCCCGTGTGCACCAACCCCAGCGTGCTGAGGCGCACGCCGGCCCGCACCTCGTCCTCCGACAAGCCGGCTCCCGCGACGGAGAACACGCAGTCGTTCAGCCATTCCAGCACGTTGCCGTCGGTCCGGCAACCGCGGATCAGCGATTGCCAGAGGTGGTCGTGAGTGTCGACGAAGCCGGGCATGACGATGCGGCCTGAAACATCGACAACCGTGGCCCCAGTAGCTTCTAGGTCGTGGCCAACGCCAACGATGACCCCCTGGTCGATGAGAACATCGGCATGCTCAAGTGTGCCGAGCGGACCGTGGCCCAACTCCGGATCAACCGTGACCAGCAGCGCGGCACGGCGGATGAGCAAGCGCTCTGGGCTAGCGTCCACTGCGCTCCTGAAGCGTGCTCAGCGGCAGGCGGTCAATCTCTTGGAGGACGTCTGCCGTTTGCCTGGCCGCGGCCTCGAATGTCAGCCGCCCACGCTCGGCATCGGCGTTCGCGGCGTTGCCGGCCGCGCCCGCCAGGTTCAGGTCCTGCGTCTTCCACCCAAAGGACACCGCGGAGCCGGTGGGGCGAATGTGCTCGTACTCGGCGGCCATGCGCGCGCCCAACGGAACGAAGTCTGCGGCCTTGCTCATGTCCACGAGGTCCGGGCGCACGTGGAGCATCAGTGAGGTCTCGACCTCGCCGCCGTGGATGCCGTGCAGGCGCTCGTCCTCGCCGAACAGACCTGCGGGCGGCGGAAAGCGGAACCAGTGCAGGATGAAGACCATCATGTCGTACTTGATTCGAAGCCTGCGGATGACGATATCGGCCACGCCCGCCTGTCCACCGTGGCTGTTCAGCAGCACGAGCTTGCGCACACCCGCGCGTGCCACGCTCGCAGCGCTCTCAGTCCACACGTTGATCAGCGTCTCGGCCTCCAGCATGATGGTCCCGGGGTAGTCGACGTGCTCTTCGCTCATGCCCACGTGCAGGCCCGGCAGCGCCGTCACGGGCAAGTCGGCGGGCACCAACTCCCACACGCGCTTAAGCATCGCCTCGTTGAGCATGGCGTCGACGCCCACGGGCAGGTGCGGCCCATGCGACTCCACGGCGCCCACGGGAAGCACGGCGATGACGCGATCGGTGTCCAGCGCCTCCATCTCGGGGCGCGTCATGTCCCACCAATAACGGCGGGGTGTGGTTACCATGTGCCTTTCTCCTAGCGAAAGATCGCGACGTCACGGCCGGGGACTGCCTGGTCTTCCCACCAACCCCGCATCTTCCCGGGGTTCATCAGGCCCAGGGGATCGACCTGGCGTTTGAAGTCCAGCTGCTGAGGGTCAACCACCTTCATTCCGCCATCTTCGATCACGTGGGTATGCGGGTCGAACACGGTCACGCCGTGCTCCTCGTGGTAGCGAACGATCTCATACAATCGCTCGCGGGTGGTGTACCGGACCAGCTGGAGGCCTGCGTAGGCAACTCGGCCCTGCCAGCGCACGAGCTCCACGTGCATGGGCACCTCGTCGCCGAAGTGCTTGTGCATCGCTAGGACCGGCGCGATGCCGTCGTCAGGCGGGAAGAGCGATTGAAGGTAGGTGATGGACGAGTCCGCGTTGATGGCGTGGAGGGTCGTGTGGTTCCACGTGTACTCGTACAGTGGGCGTGTACGGCCCGACTCGGGGTCGCGTTTCGTGTAGCAAACCTCACCGGCCAGTGACTCCGCAAGCGAGCCGAGAGCCTGCATCGATGGCTCAGCCACCATCAGCATGCACGCGTCCCTGCCGGCGGGGACGTCGACGTTCGGGAAGTAGGGCGGGATGGATGCCACGAAGACGCCTATTTCCTTCGTGACGATGCCACCGTCGTCTGCCAGAGCCTGGGCGAACCGCAACGCCTGATCGAAGCCGTCGAAGGCGACGATGACGTCCACCCAGGTCACGGCAGGAGCCAGCGCCAGCTCCAGCTCGGTGATGACGCCGTTGGTGCCATAGGCGTGCGCGACCCTGCCGACGTCCTGCCCTCGCAACGCAACGACCGCCGGCTCCGGCTCCATGGTTACGACGCGTAGGCTCGGCACGTTGCCGGGGTCGCTCAGGTAGCCGTGCTGGATCGCCCCGATGCCCGAGCTGCCGCCGGCGATAAAACCGCCGACGGTCGCCGTTCGCTTGGTGGAAGGAAACAAACGCAGCTCATAGCCACGCTCCAGCGCCGCACGCTCGGCGTCGATGAGCTTCAGCCCTGGCTGGCAACGGATGACGCCGTCGGCCACCTCCATCACCGCGGTGAGCCGCCTCGTATCCAACACGACACCGCCACGCAAGGGCATGGCCTGGCCGTAATTGCCGGTACCGGCGCCACGGACGGTCAGCGGCGCCCTATGCCGCACACAAGTGCGCACGACATGGATGACCTCGGCTTCGCTGCCCGGCTCCACGACGATGTCGCCGCGAACACCAGCAAGCGTTTCCTTCAGGATGGGGCTGAACCAGTAGAAATCCTGCGACCGACGCTCAAGGATGCGGACCTGGCGCGAGTGCTGCACCGAGCCCAGGTCTTTGGCGAAAGAGTCCCAGTCGATATCGCTCACCGGTGCGCCGGAAGGTGCCATGGGAAACAGGTTGGTTCGGCCGCGCGGCCGTCGACCCGCCTTACGCCTCCACCCCTGGCATCAGCAGCGCGTGGTCGAACATCTGCGCCTGCTGGCTGGGCTCCAGACTGCCGTTGGCACCAATGGGGCCCTCGGCCACGGCGCCGTCGTGGCTGCGGAGTCGGTATCGTCCGCCCGATATCCGATCGACGACCACTAGGGAGAACAGATCAATGCCGGTGCCACTCAGCGCCTGCTCGGCGCCTTGGAAAGCCTTGGCGACCACGATGCCGGCGCCGACGATATTGGCGCTGGCCTGCGCCGCGATGTCGATAAGCCCGCCGACGGTGCTGCCATGCGCCAAGAAGTCATCGACGATCAGTAGTCTGTCACCGGGGTGGATCAGGTGGCGTCCGACAGTGACGTCAAAGACCTTATTGCGAGTGAAGGACTGGATCTGGCTGGAGTAGACGCCTTCGGAGACCGCGGCGGGCAGCGATTTCTTCGCGAACACGAAGGGCACACCCAGAGCGCGGGCGGTGAAGAGCGCCGGGGCGATGCCGGAGGCTTCGACCGTTACGACCTTGGTCGCGCCCGCCCCGGCGAAGCGGTCGGCGAACTCCTGGCCGATGCGCTCGATCAGACCGACGTCCATTCCGTGGTTGAGGAAGGTGTCAACCTTCAGCATCCCCTCGCCGACCACCCGGCCCTCGGTCTGAATACGCTCGAGCAGCTCCTTCATGCGGTGTCCTCTTTCGTTCGCCCATCGCCTGTCCTGATTATGGCGATGGCATCGACCTCAACCAAACACGCAGGGTTGGCCAGGCCGGCGACCGCGATAAGCGTACTGGCCGGGGGCGGCTGCGGGTTGACCTCTTGCCGCACACCACGGACGGCCTGCACGTTGTCCTGGCCCACAATGTAGGTCGTGGTCCGGACCACGTCGTCCACGGTCGCGCCCACGGAGGCGAGGGCGATCGTTACGTTGGTCCACACCTGGCGGTACTGCGCCGCGACATCGGATCCGCCGACGAGGTTCCCTGTGGCATCGAACGCCAACTGGCCTGAGACGTAGACGTGCGGCCCGGCCTTGACCACGTGAGTGTACATACCGAGTGGCGGCGGATTCAGTCCTAGTGGGTTGGTGTGTTCGTGCGCCATAGTGTTCACGCGTCCGGCGGGGTTCGCCGCACCATATACCGAGCGCCGCTCCGCCGCCACGGCGTGGGCCATAGGCGGTACCGCTTGCTTGGTTGATCCGGCACAAAGCCCGTGATGGTGCCCGCCGCATCTTCGCATCCCACGAACGGAGGTTCGGTCGGCGGTGCAGCAATGCGATCCTTGATTGTCACGAAGGGAAGCACTATCCGCTACCCCAGGTACTCGTCCCTCTGGCCGGCGCTAAGGCCGTGGGCGCAAAAGTTGGCCAGCGTAACAGTGAGGACAACCCAGGGGCCAGGCTGCCCTGCTGGCCCCTGGGTTGTCCTCACTGTTACGCTCCTAATAGGGCTGGGCACTGTCTTGGCGGAGTTCTTTTTTGGCCTGTTCCCGAAGGCCGCGATCACGCCCGTCATGGACCTTAAGCGGCACGCTGGAGCGAACGAAGGTGGCGTTCCTAGCGATGGCGCCGCCCGCGCCGTAGGTTGGACTGCGCGGTACAAGAAAAGGCCCCTCATGAGAGGGGCCTTTCCGGTTGCAGTGTTGGTAGCGGGGGTTGGACTCGAACCAACGACCTTCGGGTTATGAGCCCGACGAGCTGCCACTGCTCCACCCCGCACCGATGAGCTATGGCTCCAATCCCAACATGTCGGGGCCATTGCTCTATTTCACGCCGATGGGGCGGCCCTCCCTTTGAGTAAAAGGGCAGAGTGCCTTTGTGCGCTAGCAAGGGATATCGAGCAAGAAAGAGCGAATATTAGGTCAAGTCCTCGGCCGATTAGTACCGCTTCGCTGAACACGTTGCCGTGCGTACACGTGCGGCCTATCAAGCAGGTAGTCTCCCTGCGGCCTTACTCTCCTTTAGGAGATGGGAAGTCTCATCTTGGGGACGGCTTCGCGCTTATATGCTTTCAGCGCTTATCCGCACCCGACATAGCTACCCGGCACTGCTCCTGGCGGAACAACCGGAACACCAGAGGTCAGTTCCTCCCGGTCCTCTCGTACTAGGGAGAACTCCCCTCAAACTTCCTGCGCCCACAGCGGATAGAGACCGACCTGTCTCACGACGGTCTGAACCCAGCTCACGTGCCGCTTTAACCGGCGAACAGC
>Ga0302123_10002989_pt1 | contig 11368 bp, 5 predicted proteins | sample CB21_321_MG_FD_203109 | JGI IMG/M metagenome (GOLD analysis project Ga0302123, IMG submission 203109) | Marine microbial communities from Western Arctic Ocean, Canada - CB21_32.1 | ecosystem: Environmental > Aquatic > Marine > Oceanic | place: Canada: Western Arctic Ocean | collected 2017-09-28 | reverse complement strand
GCGCACGGGTCGCGAGCGTTTCCCGCTGGGTCATTAAATCGCGGCGGTCCTTTTCGATTGCCGTTTGGGATCGTGCTATTCCTTTCCGCGTCTTGTTTAATAGCCTAACCTTTTCCTCCAGATCCTGCCGCAATGTGACAAGCGTCTTTTGTTCCTTTGCCAGTGCAGTACGGGCAGCAGCAAGGGCATGGTTTGCTTTTTCCGCCGCTGCCTGTTCTTGCGTCGCAGCAGCGGTAGCCGCCTCGGCCGATGTCTGCTGTGTCGCAACGACCTTCTGGTATTGCTCAAGTGCTTTCTGCGTTGCCCGCACCGTTTGCTGTAATTGTTCCAAGCGGGCGATCGCCTGCCGGGCTTCTTCCGCCGATTGGGCAGCTTGTCGGCCCGCTTCCTCTGCTTTGCGCTGTTTTTTCTCGGCGGCGGCAATCCGCTCGCGCTGGACTTTCTGTTCATCGAGCGCCCGTTGACGGGCAGCGATCGCAATCTGCTGCTCTTTGGCTGCCGCCGACTGGGCTTCGATGGCCGCCTGCTGTTGGCGGCGGGCCAACTGTGCTGCTTTTTCGGCGAGCTTTTGCTGTTCGCGTGCCGTGCTCAGGGCCTCTCTGGCAGTTTGATTTTCTTGACGGGCAGCATCTGCATCGTTGACGAGGGAAGACTGGAACTGAGCCGCTTCCTGCCGGGCCTGTAGCGACTCATTACGAGCAACAACGGCAGCCGCCAATGCCGACTCGGCGGCCTTACGCTCTTTGGTCACGGCAGCCTGTGCTGCTTTGGATTTTGCCTCGGCTCGACGAGCCGCTGCCTGGGATTCGATGGCGCGACCGCGGGCAGCTTTGGCCGACTTCTCTGCCGCCCGAGCCAGTTGCGCTGCTTTTTGTTGAGCGGCCTGTGCCGCAGTGATTTTTTTCACCCGGAGTTGCGTCTCGGTCGAGAGTTGTGTGGCCTGACTGAGTTTCTTTTCGGCCGCAGCACGTTTCTGATCTGCCTCGGCCATTTGCTTGGTGGCCTCGGCCGATTGCTTTTCGGCCGCTTCGCGGTCCTTTTCCACCGCAATCTGTTCTGGGGTCGGTTTGGAGGCGACCGGTGCGGGACGACTACAGCCACTCCAGCCACCAAAGACCAAGAGGACCATCACAGCGGGGAAAACACGGCACATAGCAATCACTCCTCGAGGCATCAGATCGATCCGCACAAAACGTGACACAGTTCCAACATAGAGAACCGGGCAAAGAACGTGCTTTTTATAAAATTCTTCCGGAATTCTCTCACCTACAACTGGACACCGATACGATACATTTGTACAGTATACCTGTTTCGCCCGCGGACGACTGTGGGGAAATTGGCAAAAACGAGGAAACCTATGCGGGAAAATAATCGGCACACTTCAAGGATCGATGCCCTGGCGAATCTACGGGCAGCACTCGGTGACTCTCTGTCTCCCGCAAAGCCCGCAAAAAACAACGGTATCCCAGTACGTCGCCTTGTTCAAAACGACTTTGCCGAAAACAACAAAACGTCGACAGAAGGAGCAAGAGAAACACCTGAAAAAAAGGCCCTGGAGAAAATTTTTCCGCACGGCTTGCCTACCGGTGAGTTGATCGAGTTCCTCCATCGCGGTTCTGGGTGTGGTGTTTTGGCACTCTGCCTCGCCCGTACGGCAAGTCGAGACGGACGCGCGATTGCAGTCATCGATCCGGAGCATCAATTCTATCCACACGCTGCCTTGGCTTTAGGTATTGGTCTAGAACAACTCCTCGTTCTGCGCCCAACAAGAGGGAGGGAAGAAATGTGGGCCTTGGACCAGACTATCCGCTGCCGTGGATTTGCCGCTGTCCTCTGGCGCGGAAAACAACTTCAACTTCGCCATCTCCGTCGTCTGCAACTCGCCTGTGAGAAGTACAACACTCTTGGGTTGCTGCTGCGGCCTCAAGCGATGTCCCATCAACTGACTGCCGCAAGAACACGCTTGCGTGTGGAATCCATCCATGCAACCGGCCCAGAATCGATCGCACCATCTGTGCCTCGCGCTGTGCCTCGCGCTGTGCCTCGCGCTGTGCCTCACGCAATCTCCGGCGATCATCGATTTGTGCCGCACAACAGCAATAACAGCAATAACAGTAACTCTTTTTTTTTATTCAGTCGGCTCCGCATCGAGCGTTTGCGCGGTGCCCATCTAGCCGCAGGCAACGGCATTGAATTGGAAATTGACCATGAAAACGGAACCTTCCGCCAAGCGGTATCTCTGCCTGTGGCTTCCTGAACCTCTCCCGGTTACAGATTCCGAGCAGCCATGCACACACCGACAACACAACGAAAGAAAAAAGATGGAGAGTGAACGGCTCAAGGCTTTTGCCCTCTGGTGCCAGCAGTTCAGTCCCCGGGTAGCGATCGAACGGGAGCCTGGAGAGCGCGGCCTTCGAGGCAGTACTCTCGTACTGGAAATTACCGGACTGGGTCCGCACTTCGGGGGAGAACGGGGACTGGTCAAGAAAATTGTCCAGCAATTATGCAAGCGTAACGTTGTGGCGCATTTGGGAATCGCCGATTCGATTGGCGCGGCTTGGGCTCTGGCTCATTTTGGCCACCCATCGACCATCTGTCCGAATGATTTCATTGAGGAGGAGTCCCCCATCACTCTCCACTTCCTTCCTCCGCAGCTTTCGCTGCTCGATGCGCTGCACGCCCTGCCGGTGGCTGCCCTGCGACTAAACACACCTACGGTCGAATTGCTCGTATCTCTGGGCATTCACTCCGTGGGCCAATTGACTGCACTGCCCCGCCAACAACTGAGTGCGCGATTCGGGAAGGAAATTCTCTGTCGGATCGACCAGACTGCCGGCACCCTCGACGAGGTCTTGCGTGTGATTCCTCCAGCGGAACCTGTTGCTGCTGAGTGGATTTTTGAATTCCCGACAGCAGACCGTTCCGTTTTAAAAAACATTTTTCGGCAACTGATCGATCGATTACAATTACTGCTCACCAGTCAGAGCCGTATTCCTCTGGAAATCGCCTGTCGATTGAAGCTACAGGACCGAACAGAAGAGCAATTTACTGTTTCTCTCTACCACGCCTGCGGGGATGTTCCACATCTTGCCGAACTGCTTGAACTCCGCCTTGAGCGGACGACGTTCTCGGCACCTGTCAGCAGCGTTTTTTTAATGGTGACCGAAGTCGCCAAAGAAGAACATCACCAACTTTCCTGGTTCAACGTCGACCAGAGAGAAGGGAGAGAAAACCGCGAGAGGGGAAATTACCTACAAAAAAATCCTTTTATGGCTCCTCTCCATCGCTGTCTCGAAAGGCTGCGTAGTCGTCTCGGACCTGGGGCCGTTGTTCAGCCACGGTGGACTCAAGATGCGATTCCAGAACGGGCCATACGCTTCAGCCCTCGAGTTAAATCCACCCACGCCCCGAAAAAAAATCCGTCCCAGGAAGCGGTTGGCCTCCGTCCCCTTTGGCTACAGCCGCATCCGCAGCGGCTCCACCTCTTCAGCCGTGATCAGCATGACTTGCCCGTTGAGTTTTCTTGCCTCGGCGACCGTCACACCATCATTCGCCTGGAAGGTCCCGAAAGAATCGAGTCGAGTTGGCACGGTCGGCACCCCCCCCGACACATTCTCCGAGATTACTACCGCGTAGAAACCAGCACACTGAGAAGATTCTGGCTCTTTCGTCGCCATCAGGACAGCGCCTGGTTTTTACATGGTGAATTCGATTAACGGGGCGTTTGGCTGCCTCGCGTTCCAATACTCTGGACCTCAAGCCGAACGTCACCGAACCTCTCCGCACACGATCCATATGCATGCGCATACGAACGATGCCTTACGCAGAAATCTATTGCACGACTAACTTCTCCTTCCTTCAAGGTGCCTCTCACCCGGAAGAACTTGTATCACGCGCCGCAGAACTCGGCTACAACGCTCTGGCTATTACCGATGAAAACTCGCTGGCAGGAATCGTGCGGGCCCACGCCGCAGCCGCTTCAGCCGGACTGAAGCTCCTGATCGGAGCCAAAATTACACCTGTCGCTGCACCCGCCGTCGTGCTGATCGCTACAGATCGGGCATCCTATGGTCGGCTTGCGCAATTGATTACCTGTGGACGTCGCCGCGCACAAAAAGGAAACTGCCACCTGACGGTCAAAGATCTCGCCGAGCACGGAAAAGGTCTTTACGCAGCTGCTTCCCCTGAGGGATTTTTTTTGGCAGAGGATCCGGCACAGAAAAATAAAATACTTCACCAGTTAAATAAATATCGTGAAATCTTTGGCAAACAGTGCAGTCTTCTGGCAACACTGCATCGAGGCCGAGATGATCAAGGGAAACTCGGTCGCCTCCAATCACTCTCTCAATCGCTACAAATTCCACTCGTGTCGGCCGGCGATGTGCTGTACCACAGACGTTTCCGTCGCACCCTGCACGAAACGCTAACCGCTGTCCGCTTTTCCACAACGGTTAAAAATATCCGAGAGCATCTGCCGCAGAACGCCGAACGGCATCTCCGGACGATTCGAGCGATTCATCGTTTGTTTGCCACGGTGCCGCAGGCAATCGAACGCTCGGTCGAAATTGCCGATGCATGCCATTTTTCACTCAATGAACTTCGCTACGAATATCCCGAAGAACTCGTCCCCTCGGGGATGACCGCGCAGGAGCACTTGGCGCAGTTGACCTGGCAGGGCGCTAGGTGGAGGTACCCTCAGGGAATCGGCCGGGAAGTATCGCAACAGATTGAGCATGAGCTCAATCTGATTGGTGAACTCCGTTACGAAGCTTATTTCCTTACCGTCTGGGATCTGGTGCAGTTTGCCCACCGCCGTGGCATCCTTTGTCAGGGAAGAGGTTCGGCGGCAAATTCTGTGGTCTGTTACTGCCTGGGAATTACATCGATCGATCCGGCCCGCATGGATCTGCTCTTTGAGCGGTTTATCAGTCGCGAGCGCGGCGAAGCACCCGATATCGATGTCGACTTCGAACACGAACGCCGCGAGGAAGTTTTACAATATATTTACCAAAAATATGGTCGTCAACGCGTCGGGATGACGGCTGTAGTGATCACCTACAGACCCCGATCTGCGATGCGAGACGTTGGACGAGCGCTCGGAATTCCCCTCGAAACAATCGACACTGTCGCCAAAAAGATCGGGCGTCGCCAGCTACCAGATCTCAAATCCATCCAAGAGCGAACCGCCCACCTCAATCTTTCTGCGACGCTACTTGCCCGCTGGATCAAATTAGCTAGAGAATTATGCGGCTTTCCTCGCCATCTTTCTCAGCACGTTGGCGGAATGGTGATGACCCGCGGTCCACTCTGTGAACTGGTGCCGATCGAAAACGCCGCCATGTCGGGACGAACGGTTATCGAATGGAACAAAGATGATCTCGATACTCTCGGGATTCTCAAAGTCGACTGCCTCTCTCTGGGAATGCTCACTGCCATTCGTAAGGCATTTGTGCTCATTGAGAAACATACGCATCGCCGGTTATCGCTGGCCACGGTGCCTCCGGGGGACACTGCGGTTTACGATATGATCTGCGCGGCGGATACAGTCGGTGTTTTTCAAATTGAAAGTCGGGCACAGATGAGCATGCTGCCGAGATTACGCCCCCGAAATTTTTATGACCTGGTGATCGAGGTGGCGATTGTCCGCCCTGGGCCGATTCAGGGAGACATGGTTCATCCCTACCTGCGGCGACGACACGGTATCGAACCGGTCGCATATCCTAGCCCGGAAATTCGCTCGGTTCTGGAAAAAACGCTCGGAATACCGCTCTTTCAAGAACAGGCTATGCGACTGGCCATGACGGCCGCTGGCTTCACTCCAGGGCAAGCCGACGCTCTCCGCCGGGCCATGGGAGCGTGGCGGAGCGATGGTTCGATCGATCCGTTTCGCCAGCAACTCGTTGAGGGCATGCGGCAGCGAGGATACGACCAAGCCTACTGTGAGCTACTCTTCTCGCAATTGCGGAGTTTCGGACTCTACGGATTTCCTGAATCGCACGCAGCCAGTTTTGCACTACTGGTCTACATTTCGGCATGGCTCAAACACCATTACCCCGCAGCCTTCACCGCGGCCCTACTCAACAGTCAGCCCATGGGATTTTACGCACCGGCACAACTCATTCGAGCGTGCCGGCAGGCGGACGTTGGGGTGCGACCGGCGGATGTCAACCGTAGCGCGTGGGACTGTACTCTCGAAGCGGAAAATCAAGAAATTTTCCTCCGCTTAGGGCTGAGGATGATTCATGGCCTGCAGCAGAAAGTGGCTGAGCGGATCGTTACCTGCCGGGAAGTGGACGGGACCTCGACCCCCTATCGTTCAATAGAAGATTTCACCCAGCGCACCGGTCTCGGCCGAGTCACGGTTGCGCAACTCAGTCGTGCCGATGTCTTTCTCTCGCTCACTCTCGACCGTCGTGGTGCACTTTGGAATGCACTCGCCCAAGAAAAATCGCATCGCGACTATCCACTTTTTGAACAAGATATCGAGGAGGATGATGTCTGCCTCAGCCTCGTGCCACTAACCGAATGGGAGCAAGTTTTTGCCGACTATCAAACCCAGGGACTTTCGCTCCGTGCCCATCCCGTCTCCTTTTTTCGACAATATCTGACTGAGAAAAAGGTCGCGTGCTGCCAAGACTTGAAAATACATCCCTGCGATCGGAAAGTGGCTGTCGCCGGGTTAGTGCTCAACCGTCAGCGGCCCGGAACGGCACACGGCATCACCTTCATGACACTCGAAGATGAGACGGGGGTCGCAAATCTTATCATCCACGAAGGAACCTGGCGGCGATTTCGTGCCGCGGCCACCGAATCAACAGCGCTGATCGTCCGTGGACGTCTGGAAAGAAAAGATCAGGTCATTCATCTGATTGTCGAAAAACTAGAGGACTTGGGCAAAGAACTCGCATCCCTGAGTCACCGGTCTCGCGATTTCCGCTGATGTTCAGCGCAAAGCGGAGACAAAAATGCTGCGTGCCACTAGAAGGGCACATCGTCGTCGGGAATATAGTCTTCTGTATCGCTCGCCGAATCTGCCCGGACTGCGGCACTCTTCTGACCGAGTACCTCGAAATCGAGCGCTTCCGCATTAAGAAACCATTTATCTTGCCACTTGCGGCCATTGAGTCGGTAGCGAACTTCCAGTTCATCGCCCTCATTCATTCCATCGGCCTTTTCGCAATTGTCTTGAACAAATTCAACGGGGATGTAATTCGTGAACCGGCCATTATCCTGCTCAAGAACGATCAATCGCTTCCGGAATCCTTTTTGACCATAGGTCTTCGTTTCTTCAATCAAGTGTACGACTCCACGGACCACTGCATCGCTCATCGTGAATCTTTCCTTAGGGGAGATGGGTCAAAACGATTGGGGGGGCCCAGTGTACCGATTTCTGAAGGGCAACCGTCCCCTACCGTAGCCTCTGTCTGCAACCCCTTCAAGATGCGGTGCAGTTGACGGCATTGTGGATCATGCCAAAAGGGGCTGAACCACCCGACCGTGCACATCAGTCAGCCTAAAATCGCGACCCTGAAAACGGTAGGTCAGTCGCTTATGATCGATGCCGAGAAGATGCAGCATGGTGGCATGTAAATCGTGCACGTGGAAGACGTTGTCAACCGCATGATAACCGAGTTCATCGGTGGCCCCCCAGGACATTCCGCCCCGAATCCCTCCCCCGGCCATCCAGAGGGAAAAGCCCTTAATGTGGTGATCGCGACCGTTGCCCTGGGCCATCGGGGTCCGGCCAAATTCACCGCTCCAGATGACGAGCGTATCTTTGAGCATATCGCGTTGTTTCAAATCCGTAAGTAAAGCCGCCGTCCCCTGATCGACGAGGCCCGCGGTTTTGGCGACTCCATCCTTCACGCCACCGTGGTGGTCCCATCCTCGGTGATAGAGTTGGATAAACCGGACGCCTCGCTCGGCCAACCGACGAGCCAGCAGGCAATTGGATGCGAAACTGCCATCCCCCCCCGGCGTCCCATAGAGATCAAGAATATGCGCCGGTTCGTCCGAAATATCCATCAATTCGGGCACGCTCCGCTGCATCCGAAACGCCAATTCATATTGGGCAATCCGCGTTTTGATTTCAGGATCCCCCGTCGTCGCTTCGCGCAATCGGTTCAGCTCCGTCACCGCTGCCAAGACATCCTGCTGCGGACCGGCCGCCACCCCCTGTGGCCGACTGACATATAACACCGGATCGCCGGCCGAGCGAAATTGCACGCCCTGATAGCGACTGGGCAAAAAACCACTGTGCCATTGTCGCGATGCAATCGGTTGGCTCTGCCCGCCTCCGACGGAGGTCATCACGACAAATCCGGGTAAATTGTCACTCTCGCTTCCCAACCCGTAGGTCAACCAGGAACCCATCGAGGGGCGGCCCGAGATCTGGGTTCCCGTATTCATGAAGGTGTGCGCCGGATCGTGGTTGATCTGATTGGTTTGCGCCGAACGCACGATACAGAGTTCGTCCGCCAATTCGCCCGTGTGGGGGAAAACATCGCTTATCATCTGTCCACTCTGGCCATATTTCTTAAACGACCGCTGCGGCGCAAGACATCGCAATTCATTATTTTGTAACTGCGCGATAGGCTGTCCTTTGGTAAACGATTCAGGCATCGGCTGCCCATCCATCTCCGTAAGTTTTGGCTTGTAGTCAAACGTTTCCAAGTGCGAAGGACCGCCAGCTTGGCAAAGGAAAATTACCCGCTTTGCCCGAGGCGGGTGATGCAGCGGTTGCACGATCCCACGACTTCCGCCGTCGGGCAACGACTCGGCAGATGTGCTTTCATCGCGCAACAGCGACCAAAGCGCTGCTGAACCGAGGCCCATCCGTCCCTGACTCAGAAAAGTACGTCGACAGATTGCTTGCAAAACGGGATCAGACAGATGCATGGTCATAGGGGCGCTCGCTCACGCTAGTTTCGTGTAATTGTTTCATGGAGGTTCAGCACGGTTCGGGCTACCGTGGTCCAGGCCGCCAACTCAATAAGATCCACATCCTCCGAAGCGCGATGCAGACCATTCTGTTCCAAAGCAGCTGCCTGCTCAGGATGCTGCTGATAGTGCGCACGATGCTTTACGATCAGTGCCCCCAAGACCTCTGCCTCCGCACTCTCAATATCGCGCGCCAACGCCCGCCGGTAGGCATAGCGAAGTCGCGCATGATCGTCCTGGCCACCCTCTTGAAGAATCCGTAATGCCAGCGCCCGGGCAGCCTCGACATAGGTTGGATCGTTCAATAACAACAATGCCTGAAGTGGCGTGTTGGACTGTGGCCTGGCGACGGTACATTCTTCGCGGGATGGAGCGTCGAAGAGGGCCATCGCGGGGTGCAGAAAAGTACGCTGCCAGAAGGTGTAAAGCCCGCGCCGGTACTGATTTTCACCCTCATCCTGCTTGTAGGTCCGCTGTGGAAAATTTAAGTGCGCCAAATAACCCTCCGGCTGATAGGGGCGTACACTTTCACCACCGATCCGCGGAACCAACAGTCCACTCAGGGCAAGTGCGTTGTCGCGAATCACTTCCGCATCGAGACGAAAACGTCCTTGACGAGCGAGCCAGAGATTGTCCGGATCCCGCTCAAGTTGATCACCCGCAGTGTCGGAAGACTGCCGATAGGTACTGGTGGTCACGATTTGACGTACGAGTTGCTTCACATCCCAACCACTCTCCATAAAATCAACCGCAAGGAAATCAAGTAGTTGGGGGTGACTGGGAAGCGATCCCTGGGAACCGAAATCTCCGAGCGACTGCACCAGTCCTCGCCCAAACATCAATTTCCAGAGTCGATTAACAAACACGCGTGCTGTGAGCGGATTCTGTGGGTCGGCCAGCCAACGGGCAAGATCGAGACGACTGAGTCGCTCGCCAGCGGAGGCCTCGACAGATCCGAGACTCTCGGGAACGGCGGGCTCGACAATTTCACCGCTCTCATCCTGCCAATCCCCTCGCCCTAGAATACGTACCACCCTCGGTTTATCCGCCATCGTGACTAAAACTTTACGCGCTGTATCCTCAATCTGTTTCTTTTCGCCCTCTGCATCCTGGATTAGTTTCCGTACCGAAGCTGTTTCGGGGGCAATACGACGAAAATGGTCGCGAAGCAATTGTTTTCCTTCTTCGGACCGCTGCGACTCGCTTTGCGCAAGGACATCGTAAACCGCTTTGTAAGGCAAACGCGGCTTGATGCTTTCGAGTGGTCGCTCGGTTGCGGTCGTCCTCAATCGGAGTCGACCGATCAAATAGCCGCTACCATAAAGTTGTCGTAGACGAATGCGCACTTGCCCCTGTTGCCCCGGTTCGATCGGCTGCCCAAGAGAAAAATAAGCGGTAAGCCGCTCGCCGACCTTTGGACGGATAGCCCATCCTGTATGGGTGTCGCCATCGATCGATTTTTCAATTTCCCAGCCACCTTGCGAATGGCTGGCGACCGCCTCCGAGAGCGAAAGCTGCACATCGTCGCGCCACAATTCACACTCAGAGAGCACCAGATTTCCGTTGCCAGCCAGACCGGGACCCTGTCGGGGAAGCGAGGTGTGGGGCAAAAGTTCCAGTTCGAACGCAGAGAGCCCCCCTTCGGGTATCGGTATCTCCATTTGATAAGTGTCGCGTGGTGCACGCTCTCCGAGAGCGAGCAGTGAACCATCCTCAAGTGCTTTAAACGCGGTTTTCGCTTCGCTTAGGATTTCGATGGACTGCGGCTCCTGCCACCCCACGTCGATTGTCGGTTTTTCCTTTTGTTCCCATACCGCTTGGGCGGCATCCCACGCCTCCGAAGATCCGGCAAGCAGTTTTCGTGCAGCAGCTACGGATTCGCCGAGATCATGAACGCGCTGGATTTGCTGTTGGTCAAGCAGCACGAGCGGTTTCTGAATACCCACCAGCGTTTCTTGCACATCTGAAAAAAAGGCGGCCATGCTGTAAAAGTCCCGCATTGTATAGGGATCAAACTTATGATCGTGGCACTGACAGCACCCGAGCGTGAGCCCCAGGAAAATAGAACCCGTATTACGCACTCTGTCCGCCGCATAAATCGCCATATATTCCTTCGGCTGCGCGCCCCCTTCGCGGGTCGTCATATTGAGCCGATTGAATCCTGAGGCAATCTGTTGACCCTGCGTTGCATCAGGCAAAAGATCGCCTGCAAGCTGTTCGCGGATGAACCGGTCGTAGGAAATATTTTTATTGAAGGCCTCCACCACGTAATCGCGATAGGGAGCATGATCTCGATCATTGTCGCCGTGGTAGCCCCCTGTGTCGGCGTAGCGTACGAGGTCAAGCCAGTAAATCGCCATCCGCTCACCAAAATGAGGCGATGCGAGTAACCGGTCGACAACGCGGTCGTAAGCGCCTGGCGCCGTGT
>Ga0302123_10002982_pt1 | contig 11394 bp, 2 predicted proteins | sample CB21_321_MG_FD_203109 | JGI IMG/M metagenome (GOLD analysis project Ga0302123, IMG submission 203109) | Marine microbial communities from Western Arctic Ocean, Canada - CB21_32.1 | ecosystem: Environmental > Aquatic > Marine > Oceanic | place: Canada: Western Arctic Ocean | collected 2017-09-28 | reverse complement strand
GCATATTGAAAACCTTGAAATATTGTGCCTATATCTTTTGCAAATATTTGTAAGTCACTATCGTCTGCATCATAGGCTTTTTTAAATGCACGATATTTGTCTGGTATAGTGCCTTTTGTAAAAGCTGCTTTGGTTGTACTCTTCGTCATTCTGTATGGCATCTTCAAAGTGTTCTTGGCATATTCATTCATAGTAGCCAAACCACCAAACAGTCCTAATCTTTGAAATGCAAGTATAGGTTCAACAGTTGCAAGAAGAGCGGCTGCATTGAGTAGTACTAAATTAGTAGCTGATTTAGTACCACTCTGAAAACCATAAGCCTTATCACTTTTAAGAGCCCCAAAAAATGATTTTGTTGGGAGTGTACCTAAGTTAGCTTTAATGGCATGTATGATATCTTCTCTATCATTAGCAACTAGTTTTGCCTCACCCCTAGCTTCAAGTTCTTGATCAATTAAACCACCGGGGTCAACAGCTTCTGAAATCTTTTCACCCTTAACTCCAAACCTATTTACAAAAGCCATACGTCTTACAGTGGTTGTAATATATTTTTGAAGAACGCCATAGGTATCACTGTCAAGAAAATCTTCTAACTTCATTTTCTTAGTAGTGTTTGGACCCACGGGAACATCAAACACTTTGTAGGGGTCCATATTAATAATTCTTTTTAGCTCTTGTGGTGTATAGCTATAAACTTGTTTTTCTTGAAGAACACTAAGATCAAAACCCCATATAGGTGCATTGCCCTCATTACCTATTTTTGTAACTATACCATCTGCTTTTTCTCTGGCATCCGCCTCTGTAGCACCATCTGCCATGAAGACTTGTGTGAAAAAATCAGCAAGAGCATTTCTTTTGTCCATACCTTCTAATGGGCCACTCTTAAATGGACCATCACCAATATTGTAAACTTGTGGAAAATACATAAGAATCTTTGGGGGAGGGGGAGCCCCATATTTTCCATAAGTCTGGGAAACTAAATCATATAAATCGTTCATTAACTTTTTAAGGTCTCTTGCCTTATCAATAGTTAAACCAACTCTTTGCATCTCAGGTGTGATTTGTATTTTGCCTGTCGTTTTATTTACAAATTTACCTCTTAACAAATCTGGCACCAATTTGATCTGAGCAGTTGTCATATTATTTAGAATGTCGTTGAACTGTCTAGTATATTTACCAAGACCCTGATTGATCTCTTCGTGTACATCCATTTCAATAATGCCAGTTTCAGACCTACTTGTTCTAGCATACTTATCTCTATCTAATATGTTGGCTAGTTTGTAAGCTGTAGGTGTACCTCTTCCTAGTCCAACAATTCTTCTAGCACTAGTAGAAAAAGCACCAATGAAGGAATTTCTAGACATCTTTTCTAGTCTTATTTGACTATTATCATTATTAGGATTTTGTGATCTTGCGAATGCAGGTGTTATATCTTCATCAACATCTATGGTGTCATCAAACTGTATGTCACCAAGGATGTCTTCAGTGATAGGTGTATTATTCTTTTTCAAATTTTCTAATTTAGGTCTGAGTTTTTTATTAAAAACTTTTTGTAGACCTTTAACTTTATCGTGTTCGGCTCTTACTCTATCTCTTACTTCATCAATATTATTAGTTCGCTCCCTAGATCCAATCCTAATGCTTTCTGCTCTTTTATGGACAGAACCGGGTACGTTGGGGAGTTTTTCAATGTTTCCGATGATGAAGTCTCTGGCTTGACTTCTTCCGATTCTGTTGTGGAGGTTTGAGATTTTTTGGACTGCTTCATTTACTATTCCTTTTTTAAAATCACTTACAATTTTATTATACCCCTCACTGTAAGGAGTTGCAACTCTTTCAAAAAAACGGACTTTATAGTCTCTTGGTATTAAAGAGATCTTTCCATATTTTGATAGATCAGTTTTGTTAACTGCATTTGTAACTGACTGCTCATCTGTGATTGATGGACCACCCTCAAGATGTATATCAAATAAAACACCGTTTGCTACAGTTGACACAGACACAGGCTTATTAATTGTAGCACTTAGCTGTGCCGTTACATCTGCTGATATAGATTTTGGATTAGTGGTTTCTACAAATACACTAAAAGTTCTTTCAAATCCCGCAGGTATCATTTGTGTTAAATCCGCAGTAACAAATAGACCTGCTGCTGCGGCTTCTTGTCCAAGAGGTCCACTTAGTAATGCTAAGACAGTGTCTACATCTTTTTCATCAAAATTTCCGTAACCTTTAGGATTTCTGTACCTCATTGGTATACGAATATTAGGGGACACAAAACCACCGTAAGTTCCGTAACCATCACTAGTCACTCTTACGAGAGATGATTTCTTACCAACCACAATGGATGCAATTTGATCTAACATTGACGGTAACTTTCGACCACCAATTTGTTTTCGGGCTGATATTTCTGATATGTATTGTGATATGATCTGATCACCGTCTTTGACGGCTCCAACAAAACCTCTTTGTCCTCTTATCAGAGCCATGTTTTCTTCAAACTCTTTACCAACAACATTAGATTGAGTATTAACTTCAACAGTACCAACAAAGGCTTCTTGATAAGCAAGTAAGTTTTCTCTTAATGCGTATGGAACTTTTGGATTTCTGAGTACGTCTATAGTTATTTTATCATAAGGTACTGCAACACCCGCTTTTTTTAACTTTGGTAAAATTTTATTTTCTACAACTTGTGCATAATCATCATAATTTTCTACTTCGTTCTTCTTTGGTTTTGATAAGCCTCTTTCATGTACCCAAGCAGGTGCTTGTATCTGCCATGTCTCATAAGGCTGCACACCCGCAGGTAAATTGGCATTCTGCTCATTTCTCATTCCAATGTAGAACTCACTTAGTAAGTGATATATTACAAAGTTGTTTGCTATATCATCACCTGAGATGCCAAACGAAGATGCTACTTGCCTATCATTAGTAGACAATGGAGCCTCATTTCTAATACCACCTATATATAAAAATGTACCACTGAATGATCTAGTTTTAGGGGCTCCTAAAAATTCATCGGAGAGGGCAGTTGTAACAGCCGATCTGCTTACTAAATCTGTAGTGATTGGTTTACCTTGAATATACTCAGATAGTAAAGCAATTGCCCTATACATATTGTCTATTGGATCTGCCATAGGACTAGTGGCTGCAACTACATCCCAGAACTTCTCAATTTCTACACCCTTCAGATCTGGAAAATAACTAGCTATAACTTCAGAACTTACTTCATACCAATATCTTGCTCTGTCTGGTAATTTTAAAGCACCATTCCAAAATTCTTGTTCTCTTGGAACCATCTTATTCGTAAGACCTAGTTTCTCTAATTCTGCTTTAGCACCTGGAACTTTATCTAAAGTCTCTGCCCATATATCTGCTACAGGCTTTTTACCAACATAGCCTATGCCTTTTTTAGTTAGGTCTAAGTCTGTAAACTTTTTACCATCTAAAGTTTTAGATTTTGTGTTATTTTGTTTTGCTACAGTAATTCGTTTATACTCAGGAATTGCTTTTAACAGTTGCCCCATAGTTCTAGATGGTGTGTCTGTTCCATCTGTCTTACGAGCAAATAAAGGTGTGGTGTCCTGTGCATTATCAGTTAATGTAATATATTCGTAAACATTATGTTCTTTAGCACCTAATTGAATTTTACCTGTAATGGGTCCTAATTCAACATTCTGTGCATACATCACTGGTCTTAAACGTGGTTGATCAAGACTATCAGGGAAAGTAGATAACTTAGTTGCACCATTCATATTTACTTTAAGTGCGTATTGATGATCACCACTTGGTGTTTTTATTTTAGTAGCACCACCATTTTCCGAACTTAGATTATTTGTTGAAGTTAATGATACAAGTGTATGAATTGGATCAGTATTGTTGTCACGATCTAACCACTTCCATCTATATCTTTTCTTTTCTGTCTTACTTGGGTTTATTAGATTTACAACTCTTCCAATTTTACCTGTGGTTGTTTCTGGTGGTGAAAGTTTAGCACCCACATCAGTAGTAACCATTGATGGTGTGCCTTTTTCGTTAATAGAAATCTCAACACCAGTATATGTTTTGCCTGTAACATCTCTATTTGCATTGTTGTCTACGTCTAGGTCTAGGTCTATGTAGTTTCCGCCCATCACAGGTTCTTCAACATTCATTTTTTCTTGTAATGTTGGATTGTTGTCTGGGACAGGAACAACTCTACCATAGACAGCATTTTGATCCTCGAATGGATTATTTGCTTCTATATCCATGCCATATTTAGTTTTTATATTATTTAAATAGTCATCAACTAAGTTTTTACTTAATATTCTTTCAAAGAATTCTCTTACGGCTCTGATTATTTGTCTTATAAAATATTGAATTTTATTCTCATATTTACCTTTACGGTTTGTAATAGGGCCTCTGTATCTATTCTCAACCATTTCACCAAGCGTATAAGCAATGTATTCTTCTGCTCTAGCTTCAGGGGATAAGTCTTTATAAAAGATATCATTTTCAATAAAAGCTTTAGTGGTATCCGTATCGGCAATAGTGGAGTACATATCCACCATCATTTCTGGTGTGATGCCTTTCATTTTGATTCCAAAATGGGTTAACTCATGGGCAAGAGATTCAACTCTAGTGGAAGGTTGTTGATTTAGTCGTATGGCAATAGCACCTCTTTGGAAACTATCACTTGTTTGTTTAATCCAACCCCTGAGATAAGCTCCTATCACATCATCGGCTACGGCAGGATCAATTTCCATTCGAGTTAAGTAACTTGTTAAATCCACTACATCAATTTTGGTAAGTTCAGTGCCTAACGTCCTCTCAAACATATTAATTATTCTTCTTACATCCGCTTGATCTTTCCTTGGGACGTTAGTTAAAAGACCTTCAACACCTTCAGCTAAAGCAACTTCTCCTGCACGTTGGCTTGCATCCTGACTTTGAGGATTTCTTGATCTAGCAAATTTAACTGTCTGATTATTAGACATCTCAGCAAGTTTATTTTTAAGGGTTTCGATTGCTTCTGCTTTTGTGTCGGCTAAAGGAAAATTTATGCTATAATTAGGAGCAGGAGGTGGAAAACCTTTTTCATCAACCTGATACCAACCAACAGATGAATCAAAACCTGCTGTTAATCTAGATGTATATAGAGTGTTATTACCATCTGATAAAGATGTTACGGGAGATGACATAGTATCAATACTACCGTCAGGTAACCTTGGCTTAGTTGTCTTTTGAGTGTACTCAACTTCTGTTTCAGCTTCTGCCTGATCAATAATCTGATCTTGTTCTGGTGTTTTGTTAAATTCAAAACCTTGGTTCATATCAAATTGACCTGTGTCTGGGTCAGCAAAATACTGTGTGCCTGTGTTTGAGGGCTGTGCCTGTGTGGCAGAGGCTTCTTTTAAAGGGAGTGATGGTTGGTTAGGGTCTGTATCAAGCTCACCTTCTTTAAAGTTTTGGGTGGCTGCAATAACTTCTCCACCTTCTTGGGTTTCTGACAGACTATTAATTTTTTCTTGAGCTTGCTTTTGTCTTGTGGATTGTTCTGTTGGAGCAACCGTTGTATCTTGTGTTAATTTAGGGGTTTGGGATGCCTCAAAAGCATCCATCTGATCCATTTCTGCAAACATTCTTCTTCTTGCATTTTGTAGTCGGCTATAGACATCACCACTCAACAAGATATTCTGAGGAATAGGTAATCCACTGGAAGACAATGTTCCACTAGATTTAGCAAGGGATCGTACTCCAGACTTACTGGCAGGATCAAATACCGTAATGTGGGTCTTCTGTGGTTTACCTGATTTTTGAAATGGGCTTAAAGGATTACCATTCTTACTCAACACCACTCTATAAACTTGTCCATTTTTTGATTGAAATACATAACGTGGGACCAATACATTTTTAATGGGGTCCATCATTAGTTTTGTAATGTAAACTCGTTCCTGTGCATCTGCTAATTTCGCTTTATTAGATTCATTATTTTTAATGGCTACATCTGTAATAGCATTAATATCTTTAATTATTTTAGAACCTTGTGATAACCATTTAAAGAAATTAACAGTGTTTGCTATTCTTACATCACCAGAATAGTTTTGGTCCTCAGATCTTTTATTTGCATCATATTTCTCCATACGAATAATCTGTTCATTAATAAAAGTAGTTCGACTTAATTCACTTTCTGGATCGTTAACAACACCGTACTCAGACGAATCCAGATCATAAATATCTGGCTCAGTTGTTGTGTCAGTTGATGTGTCTGTTGATGTGTCTGTTGATGTGTCTGTTGTTTCTTCATTAACAGTTAAACTTAATTGCTCATCCAAGATTTCTGGTTCGGATTTATTTGTGTCTGATGTATCTGTGTCTGATGTATCTGTGTCTGATGTATCTGTGTCTGATGTATTTTTGTCAGGGGAGAAAGGGGCTTTTAGAAATCCTGATTTACTATAACTGTAAGCCGTACCTAAAGCTGTAGTTGGGAAATCAAAGAATATAGAACCTACGGCTGCATCAATTGCCCCGTGCCAAATCTCTCTCTTACTATCAAAGCTATCTCTAGCAATTAAATTAGAAGTAACAACATCAGCTACCTCTAGTGAAGGTTGTAGAATTAAAGTTTGTTGTCCTATCTGGCTCGCTATTTGACCCGCAAGAGGTTTTCCCGCAGTGTAGCTTGCTGTGACTACAGGCTTACTTAGAGTTCCCGCCACTCTTAAAGGTGAAAGTAAAACGGCTGCTGAAGCAAAAAGACCTGATTTCAAACCATCCACTTTAGCTACATCATAAGCCAATTTATAGGCCTCGGAAGAGGTTTTACCTTCTTGTCTATAATTAAAGAAGGCTTGATTAAATGTACCACCTACACTTTGAAGACCTGCCATCCCTCCACCACCTGCTGATGCACCACCTAAACCAACTGCCGCTGTACCTACTATAGGTATTGCTGAACCTATACCTGCACCCGTTACTCCACCCGTAACTATTCCACTTAATGAGGGAAGGGTGCCACCTGCTAAATTCCCAAGCCAATCAGCATCCATAAAACGTGTCCAACTGTCTGGATTATAACCTAACCTTGTAGGTGTTTCTTCTAATTTCCTTTGGTATTTTTGCTCGGCTGCTAATATATTAACTTCACTATCATTGTTGAGTAATGATGCCCCAAAATAAACATCCTCATATCCTTGGTCAGCCGCAGTTTTAGTTGCATTTAGAAAACCTTCCATTCCTCCATCAGCACCGGGACTATCTTCATAGTCTGTCACTCCATACTTTGTTTTTAAGTCAGTGAAATCAATTGCAGGGGATGAGACAGGTTTTCGTGTGGTAAATTGATTGATGACAGACTTTAATGTATCAGTTTGACTTTGTGCTTCATCATCAATGGATTTAAAAGCTCTTTGGGTAGTTGATAGACCTTTATCTCCAAATATAGAAGCACCTGTAGTAGGATTTGCAAATAGATCATTAGAGGCCATATTAATTTCCTTGCATTATAAGTGCTATCATTCGGTCAGCTAGTGTGACTGATCCAAATTTTATAGCCATGTCATATCTTAAATTCTTTAAGTAAGTTGTCTTTTCATCAGGTAACTTTAGTTCTTGATATTTATTTTTAAAGCCCGCTATATCCTGAGAAATCTGTGTGCCTCCAAAAGTAAGACCTTGTCCATCAGCACTAATATAGTTGGAGGCATCTGATCCAATTACGGGGGATAACTCAGATATTGTTGAAGATATAATACGTTGGATTTGACCTAAATCATCCTTGGCACCTGAACTAATAATACGTTCTGTAATTATTTGTTTAAGGTTACCCAAGGCACCAAAATATTCTTGTTTTACTTCCCCATTTTTAAAGACATCTTCTCCTAATAAATTAGAACTCGCTATAGTTGAATCTATAATGGTGCCGAGATTCTTGCCATCATTTATACTAAGGCCACCTGATCCCGCTGCTTTTATGTTTGCGGCTCCAATAGTGGTAAGGTTGTTATTAGTGTTTCTGGTATTCAACCCTCTTTCTTTTGCAATCGCAATGTTGTTTGTTTGGTTATAGTTCTTTTTCCATTGTAGGTTGTCTTGATTGAAACTATTTAACCAATTACTTTGGGTTCGCTTATCGTTTGCAACATCACGGTTATATCGGTTTGTATTATTTGTATTAGTTTGATTAAAAGTTTTACCCCACTGTGAATTTGCTATGTTATTTTGGTTTGTAGTTAGTCTGTTTGAGGCATCCGCTCTATAGTTTAGACCAGTTTCTCTAGCATTGGCGATTGCAAAATCTTTTGCTAGACCTACATTGAATTGTCTTACTTGTTCAGCCGCAAGGGCTTCCTTTTTTGCTTTGGTTTTTTGAGCAACATCTAAGCCACCTGCAAGTTGTCCAAGTCTAGAAACGGTTGTGTAGAAACTAGCCATATTATTTATCCTTATGCTGTTGTGCTTGCCACTGCTGATTGGAAACTATTGCTAAACGGATTAGTTTGAGCCGATTGCAAGGCACCACCTCTGTAGGCAGTTTGAGACCCAAGATTAATATTAGTTAATTGTGCCCTCTGATATTCTTGTAAGGCCACTTGAGAATCCATTGGTATCTTCGCTCTAAGTTCAGCAAATCGTGCATCAAGGGAGGCTTTACCTTCGGTAAATATTGTACTATCCATCATGCCTCTCTTTGCCATAGTGGATACAAAATCAGATGTTGCTTTTGTATAAGCATCATCTAAATCGGTAGTTCTTCTTTCAGTAAAGTTAGACATATAATCTTGACCAAAATCACTATTGGGGTCAGTGTCTGCTCTAACTTTAGCCATCTCTGCTGCATATTGTTTTGCAGCTTCTTCGGCAGGATCATCAGCAAAAACAGTAACCAAAGCTGAACCAACTGCCACCGCTTGAAGTGGATCTTTCATAGCTTTAGTTACAATATTATCAAATACTTTTTCAAAAGTAAGATTAGCAAATGTAGTTGAAGCATTGTTACCTTCACCAGTGTTTGGATAAAAACCTGGGGCAGATACATTGCCAGTAGGGTATATATCGTTACCACCAGAATTCATATTTTGAAAGTCAGTCCAATTTTGACCCTTACCACCGTCATTACTAAAGCCATAACCTTCAGATCTTGTTGTGTTCGTCAGAGGATTATACTTTATTTGATCTGGACTCTTCGGTACTGTATTATTATTATTAATTACCGAAGCAGGTCTAAAAGAACTAGACATGTTAGTTGAGCCATTGGTTCCAACACTTGGTGTTACCACTTGGTTATAATTTGCATCAATTAGATTATTGTTGGTATCTTGAGCTATTATATTCATAGCCTGTGCATTTTTTTGTGATTGAATGGCTAGTTGTAGGTCTCGTTGGTTAGCGTTTTCACCCCCCGCCATGATATCCATTGGAGGATTTTCCCATACTTGATCACGCCATTGATCATCCTCAAACATTCTTTGATTGTTTACTTGAAAATTACCGTTTGCATTAGTTCCATATTTATATTTTGGCATAGATTGCAATCTAGTAGTGTTGACCTTGGCAGCGGCAGCACTTCGATCTGTAATCCCCCCAGGGAAGATAGCGTTACCACCAACCGCTCGTCTATTGTTATAACCAGAATTATTACCCATAAGGCTATCGTAACTATTTCCAAATGTGCCTACTTTTCCCATACCTTGGGCAAGTCCATATCCACCAAGTGCGGCTTGGGCGGCACCACCATATCCACCTGCTTTTGCTCCTGTGTACATGTTCAAGCCACCTAATGTGTTCTGTATGGTGCTTCCGTATTTTGTATTATCAAAAGCCCCCATTCCCGAGGCTATTCCACCTATGGCTAAAGCCGCTCTGGTTTCATCTCTGTTTAGAAATTTATTAATCTTATTAAAAACACTTGCCATTTTTTTACCTACCTGTTGGTGCTTGTTTAAATTGTCCTGATCTAGCTGATCCAGAGTAACTTCCCATCCCAGAGGTTTCTAAATCATCACTAGTAAATAGGAAGGGGGATTCACTAGTCACACCATAAACGGTATTACCTGCTTTACGTTTACCTCGTCTAAGTAACGAGGTTGCAGCCGTATCTGGTCGAGTTACCTGTGATTTTATTTGTGAGCTTGGTCTTGTGTTTACAGGCTTTGAAATAGGGCCAACAGCAATGTCATCATTATTTCCATTATTTGTAGAACCCTTAAAAGAAGTTGATGTTTGGGCACCGTAACCTTGATTAGACCCCACACCCAAAGCTTCATCTATATCGTAACCCATAGCCTTTGAAGTAAAATCAATTAAACCAAGTGTGGGGGCTATTTGAGGGGCTGCTAAACTAGCCATTGTACTTATAGTAGAAAAAGTACCTTTTCTGGAGGCATTATTAAGAGTACCTGCAAAATTTAAGGCTTGTAGTCCAGTGCTTATACCTCCTGTTAGAAATCCACCTAGTACACTTGAACCTGTTGAGCCAAAGAAACCTTCGCTCTCTCCGCTAAATGTTCCACTAAGAGTTCCATCTTTATTAAATTCATAATCAGCTAAAGACACTCCATACGTTGGAGACTGTCCAAACACTTTTCCAAGAAAACCTCCGTATGGGGAATAGGTACCTTTTGATAAATTTGCAGTGGGGGTTGTACCTGCCACTCGTCCCGTATCGGTGTCTGAATACATAGATTCGGTATTCATTATATCAGATACATTAGGTCCAAAATCACTTCCGTATCCCATTTTAGATAAATTAGCTATGTCTATATCTTTAGTGCCTGTATCTTTGCCTCCCCAAAGGGTGTTTGACAAGGAATCTAACCATCCACCTGTGTCGTCTTTTGATGTGCTTGTATCAGCAAAACCAGAAACATTTGTATTAGTTGACATCATACCAAAATCATCATCTTTAAGGCTATCCGTGACAGTATTGAAGGTGCCTATAGTATTATTTGAATTGGTATTTATAGCAGTTCCTAATGTAGTAGGAGCCGTGATTGATCTTGCAGAACTGTAAGTTTTATTGCCTTCTACATCAAACCCACTAGATTGAGAAACACCATCAACGAGTGAACTTGAAGAAGAAGCTATAGTGTTATTACCACCTACACCTGCTAAATAACCTCCAATGTCTGAAACGGAGGCACCATTAGTAGACATCTCCGTTGCCGTACTTATAACGGAGGCACTTCTACCTACCAAATCACCAAAATTGGGGCCTACAATTCCCGTGCCAACTCCAGAAGTGTAACCTATGTTTGCATCTTTTGTTGTATCACCCGTTAGAGATATACCATTGATACCATAAACATTAGTGGCAGCAACATCAGGGGTAACGGCTACATCATTATTGGTTTGTCCACCAATATCCATACCTCCACCACCTCCATAAAGGTCAGGTGTTACAGCATTGTATTCGTA
>Ga0302123_10002981_pt1 | contig 11394 bp, 14 predicted proteins | sample CB21_321_MG_FD_203109 | JGI IMG/M metagenome (GOLD analysis project Ga0302123, IMG submission 203109) | Marine microbial communities from Western Arctic Ocean, Canada - CB21_32.1 | ecosystem: Environmental > Aquatic > Marine > Oceanic | place: Canada: Western Arctic Ocean | collected 2017-09-28 | reverse complement strand
AAACATCGTCTTCACCCCGTAGGCTCGGGCGAGGTCGATCACCGGCAGCCGTACTGCTTTGGGGATGTTCCAGTAGGTGTCCTCTTCATCGGGCTGCTCCACAAAAAGAGGATGGTGGCCGATCAAGATGGTGTGCTCCGACTCGTTCGCCGCGGACCGCAAGTGCTCTTCGAGCGCTTCCGTCTGACGATCAGCTTCCTCTGGGAGCTGATCGGGCTGTCCCAAAACCGTCGTGTTCAACACCACCAAAGAGGTGTCCTCATGCACAAAGCGGTAGTGATCCTGACCAAAGATAGCCCGATACTCTTGGACACTCTCGTAGGTTGGCTCCACTGCGTCATAGGCAACATCATGATTCCCCGGAGCCCAATACATGCTGATACCGGAGTCCAGCTTTGCTGTCACGTTACGAAGGGCGAGGAGTTGTTCTCGATCTGTAAGGTCGTCCAGCATGTCTCCACCCATGATGACGAACGATGGTCGAAGCTGGTTAGCCGTCGCGATAGCGTCTTCGTATCGTCCGACGTCCCACTCAATTCCGTCGGTTTTTGCCGCTTTACGGACCACCATTCCGCGGGCGGCGAAGCCCTCAATGTCATCATCGTCCATCCCAGAAAGTGTGGCGTAGGCGCCGAGCTGACAATCGGCCATGAAGAGAAACTCAAAGGACTGCATCACGGCCAAGGTTAGCGCAGACAACCCAAACCGCCCGCGGCTCAATTCCTCCAACAACCCCGCAAATGCTTGTCGCATCGCATTCGACGCTACAAGCTCAGGGCTCCACGCTACACGCTGACCAATACACCGGCCGATTGTTCTACGTCCCTAACGCTGTGATGTTCACAGAGCCTGTAGCTAACTACACCGAAGGTTCAGACTTCATCTGGCACGAAATCCTTGTGTTGGTGACCTTCGAATCCGACTGGGAGGCCGCCAAAGCCATCATCCTTGAGGAGATACAAGCCATCGCAGCTACCACCGCCTAAGCGGCCGCCGCCAGCCTTCGAGCAATGGCTCATGAGTACCAGGTGAAGCTCGGCACGCTCACCCCCATCGCGTACCTCACAGTTCAAGAGTCAGGAGTACTGCTCACCGGTCGCTACTGGTCTCCGCCCGGCTTCGCAGGGGCTCGGAGGAAGAAGTCTGGGAGGCAATACTCACTCGTTTCAGCGATGACAGCTCGTTAAGCCTCGCTTACCCGACGGTAAGGACCTACTTAGGAGGGCCACTCTTTCTGAATCAGCCCAGCCAGGACGACAAGGTCATCTGAGGGATCAAACCCCACGCCAGTTCCTTCTGCCCATGGTGGCCCTGTCAGCAACGCGGCTAGCATCGCTACGGTGACACAGACCCCTACTCGTCGCCCTGCGCCGCCCTTTCGACGCGTCAGGGTTGTCCGCACCGAAACACTGACACCTCGCATGACGCGGGTCACGCTGGCGGGCGACGACCTCTCCGGCTACGCAAAGGCCGAGCCCGCTGCGAGCGTTCGGCTCCTGCTGCCTGATGGAGAGTTGGTCCTGCCGCTATGGGGCGGCAACAACTTCGTCCTTCCTTCTGGGGAACGCCCGACAATGCGTACCTTCACCCCGCGCCACTACCGGCCAGACGTCAACGAACTCGACATCGACATCGTTCTCCACCCGGGTGGGAGCGCAGCCACCTGGGCGACAGACCTCGCCGTCGACGCCGAGGTGGCCGTCTCAGGCCCCGGAGGCGGTTACGAAGCTGACCCTGGGGCGGAAGCCTTCCTCTTGATCGGTGATGAGTCGGCTATTCCGGCGATTTGCCAACTTCTTGAGTCATTGCCTGATGTCCCAATCGTCGTCCATATTGAGATCACCGAACCTGCGGCTCGTGTAGGCCTCCATCGAGAGGTCGCCGAATATTGGCACGTCCAGGAGAAGGGCGCGCCATCGGGCGATAGCTTGGTCTCGGCCATTGAGTCCGCCGGCCTAACTGAGGGTGTACGAATCTGGGGTGCTGGCGAAGCAGCTGCCATGCAGCGCATCCGAAAACACCTCTTTGGGAACCGTGACCTCCCGCGTTCCCAAGCTCACATTCGCGGATACTGGAAGTCTGGCCGCTGACACCAACGCCGCGGACCCGACTGTGTGGAGCAACGCTGGCCCAGTTTCCTCGTCGGACTCGATCGGCTCCTCCATCAGTGCAACGGAAACGCCGCTGTTAGAAGGGATACGAACGAAACCCCGACCCGGTTCTTACTAGCAACGTCGACGCGTGGTCCCGTCGGCGAAATGTACAACACCGTTTTACATGATCAGCCCATCGGTAGGCCTGACACGGAACCCAATAGAACCTTCCTTGCCTGTTCACGGGGAAGTATCTAAGACGCTTAGCTGTTGCCGAAAACTAGAATGTGATCCTTCTGCCGAACGCACCTAGGGAGCCACCAATGCCGCTGAACGTTCTGGAACAAGAACTCGAACCTTGTGGGGTCGATCCATTGACCGGGTTCTTCCGTGATGGGTCATGCAACACCGATGGGCGTGACCGGGGCAGCCACACGATATGTGCCGTCATGAGCCAAGAATTTCTTGATCACCAGACGAGCATCGGAAACGATCTAGAAACGCCCATGCCTCAGTACGGTTTTCCCGGACTCGTACCAGGAGACCGCTGGTGTGTCACTGCTCGGAACTGGCTGAGAGCAGATCAGGACGGAGCGGCTGCCCCGGTTGTGCTGGCGTCCACTCATTCCAACGTTCTCAGCATTGTCCCACTGGAGGTTCTGAAAGCTCACGCCGTCGACGTCCCATCGGACCCCGGAGAGCTCAACTTGTAGAGGTACTGCCTTTCCTTACCCACTCGTGGGGAGCTGCCCCGAAGGGGCCGATGGGGCAGCCCAAGAGAACTGCCAGTCTCGAGACCCCGTCCCAGGGACGCTTACTGAGACACCACCCGACGCTCGCTCGCTTCCTTCAGTGCGTCGGCAAGACCACCAATCCCTTTGGTCATCTGCTTGAGAGTGGTTCGCCTCATCAGCTTGCCCATACGATTGGGCGTGTAGTTATAGATCAGGGTCAAGTCCGTGCTGTCCCCATTCGGAGCGATGTTGAAGTCGGCTGTCGCGCCAGAGATAGGCAGCTTGAACGTCTCATAGAGATTCACCGTCAATCGCTGATTCGGCTGGTAAGCGTCGATCCGCTCGTTAACACTCCCAAGTAGAGCGAAGTCGCAGCTGCGAGTCGTACCTTCAGCTACGGGCCCTTCTGAGGTGAGCTCGGAGGACTTCACTCCCGGACTCCACTCGGAAATGCTCTCGAAGTCTTTGAGGACTTCCCATACCCGATCGACGGGCGCTTCAATAGTTCTCTTCAATGTGAATTCAGGCATGTCGCTTCCTTCTCGGTTGTGCGCCTAGTTGGCGTCTTCAGTGATCAGTATCTGGATGTCTTCGAAGGCAGCATCACGCAGAGGTATCACCGCTTCATACGCTTCGCTAGCGAAGAGGGCAGATAGCGCCTCCGCACTCTCAAAGTCCATTACAAGCGACATCACCATGCCCTGTCCCCCAGCTATTTCTTCGACAATCCGAACCGGCTCCGTGGGTTTGCCGCCTATAGCAGCGAATAACGGTCCGGCTGCCTTTCGGTATCGTGTCATTGCCTCTTCTTGGCCCTGAGCTGGAATGAAATTGATGATCAATTTCGCCATATCTCGATGCCTCTCTTCTAGCGATAGCTGCCGGTGCATCCAGATTTCACACTGGACGAAGCAGAATTAGAAGACTACTCTACACTGCATGGTGCGAAAAGCAAGCGACGCAACTAAGCGGGGCCGACCTCCTGAGTTCGACCGCGCCGAAGTGGTCTCAGCCGCCGTTCAGGCCTTCTGGAAGAAGGGCTTTGCTGACACGAGCCTCAACGACCTCGAGACCGCCACTGGAGTAGACCGCTCAACGATCTACAACAGCTTTGATGGAAAACAAGGCCTGTACGACAGCGCTACAGACGCATACCTAGACGAGGCTGAAGACACACTTTTTCAATCGCTCAACAGCGGGACCGCCGGAGTAGCCGACATTCTCGACTTCCTTGATCGCTTGGCTCAGGGCCTGAGCTCAAACAACGCTTCTTCGGGCTGCCTAGTGGTGAACGATGTCGCGTCGACCACCGGCGAGAGAGCCACCAACCGCTACCTCCACCAGCTCGAAGGAGGCCTTCGCTCCGTACTCCAACGGTCCGGAAGTTCGGGAGAAACCGACCTGTCGAGAGCATCGGCACGGGCTCAGCTCATTACCGCCGCCGTCTTGGGGGTAAACCTCGTACACGGAGGCAAAACCGATCCGGCCACGTCTCTCGGCATGATCGACAGCCTCCGGGCAGAGATCGGGTCCTGGGCCGAGAAGAGTTAGCCCGAGCACCAGCACCCTCTCAGCCGCTAATACCCTCGATAAACGCCGCGAACTCTGCCTCTTCGACACCGACGTTGTTACCTTCAGTTGGAAACACGCCCGAAGTGACCTCGGCGCTGAACTCACCAAATGCGGCGATCGAGTCGGCCTGTAGCCGAGCTCGCTCAGCCGCATGATCTCGGTACACCTTGGCATGACGAGGAACATGACCTGTGTTGTATCCCAGGATGTCATCAGCGAACAGGTACTGCACGTCACAGCCAGAGCCCGCACCCATCGAAACTGTGAGGACGTCCAGTCGACTGGAAATCTCAGCTGCCACCTTCTCCGGGACTACCTCGACCTCGATGGCAACGACGCCGGCTTCCTGATACGCCATCGCTGCTTCGTAGAGCTGGATCGCCTCTCCCGAGCCAAGATTTCCTAAACGGGATGTACCCAATGTGCCCCTGCACGGGAATGCCCTCTCTGGTCATCTCTTCCACGACTCCCATCGACAGAGGGCAATAGATGGCATCGGCTCCAGCCTTCATGAGTCCGTAAGAAGCGCGCTTTGCTTCATCGCCGTTCACATAGACGCCGTAGACCAGCCCAGCAGTGAGAAAGGTGTTCGGAGCAGCGGCGGCGATGGCCTTGACGTCGCTCCGCTCCCAAGTGACGATCATGTCGATGCCAGCAGCTTCGCAGGCAGCTGCTTCTTGCGCGTTGTGCACGTACACCTGGGTGAGCTTCCGCTTCCCCTTCGAAGCCAGCAGCGCGGCAATCGTCGACTTCTCACTCATGATCATCCTCCGGCACGGATTGTACGCCTGAGAGAGATTGTCGAGGTACACAAAAGCCCACTTCATCGGTCGTTTCGCCAACGACGGCACTACATGGCGGACTTGCCGAGTCTTCGTTGGACTATCGTCAAATCTCCGATGAGTGCGCCAGCCCGCTCGAGAAGCAGATCATCCGTGACCTGTCGGAGACAACACCCCGTATCGGCCTCCCTGCCTGTAGCTTTACTACAAGAAGGCCCTCGTTCAAGGATCAAAGTTCCTCAAGCTTGAACCGCCTACCGGCTTCGATGACGCTCCAGCGTTCCTACTGATTCTTTACAACCAGGTGCCATCGATCACCGGCCACCCCGGTTATGAAATGTGGACCCCAATCTCCCGTTGAAGATCATCGGCTCCCGCAAACACGGCACCCGCCCAGAAGCAGACATCTTCGAAGAGCCCACCCCAGACCACCTGGCAGGGACCGGTGCCCAGTTCGAAGAAGCGTGAGTTTGGCCTAACAGGGGAATCTCTAGGAAGAACGGAGGAGGCCGTTCGAAGGAATCCAGACAAGTTGAGATCAGTCGACGCGAAGACCTAACTCAAGCTGCCTCTTCTTCGACAGACCCTCCCCCACGATTCGATGTGATTCTGTGATTTGCTCACGAAGATCCTCATCATCGAGACCGGGCGCCTGAAAGTGCTGGACCCACGTGAAGCCTCGAGAGGCCAGATAAGGAGCAGGACGGACCCCGTCCATCTCCACTAGGAACTCATACTCGTCGGGAGAGGTCTTGAACGTGACCCCAAGGACGTCACCGTCGTTCCAGCCGCCAACAGAAAACACCTTGCCGCCAACCTTCCAGACGTGACTGTCTCCCCACTGGATGACATGAGTGACCGCAGTAAGACCACCGCAGACTTCGTTGTACTGATCAAGGTTCACTTCGGGTCCAGACCTTTCTTACATCAAGCCGCTCCAAGTGGAGCCTGAGTGGAGGCTACCGTTCCCGAGCCAGCACACCGTACGCAGTCCGAAGGCAATGCTGGCCTAGCATTGCGCTCTATGAGTATGAGCGAAGAACAAACAACCCTGCCGAAACCGAGGATGCGTGGCTGGATCCACGGTGCGATGTTCCCAATATCGGTCGTCGTTGGTGCGATTCTCGTAGCCACAGCACTCGACCAGCCTGGCCGAATCAGTTCAGCGATCTTCGCCATAACTGCCACGCTGCTGTTCGGTGTCTCCGCCCTCCTTCACCTGGGGACATGGTCGCCAGGTGAAGGAGGACTTCTCCGCAGATTCGACCACGCCAACATCTACCTCATCATCGCTGGAACCTATACACCGTTCGCTGTTCTCGCCCTCCCGAGCAGCGAAGGACGGCTCTTGCTGCTGATCGTCTGGATTGGCGCGCTGGTCGGAGCAGCATCACGAATCCTCTGGACGGCCGCACCCCGTTGGCTAACCACAGCGCTTTACGTCATAGTGGGTTGGGTCGCCGTGTTCTTCCTCCCAGGACTCACCGAAGGGGCCGGAGCGCTGGTCGTAGCGCTGATCGTGCTCGGCGGAATCTTGTACACAGTCGGAGCGGTCGTCTACGCAACGAAACGACCAAACCCGTCGCCAAATACGTTCGGCTTCCATGAGGTATTCCATTCCCTGACGGTCTCGGCCTTCACCGCCCACTACATCGGCGTTTGGATCCTCACCCACCAGTAAGCCTTCAGTACGAAATCTATCAAGGGGCTTAGGACCAATGTCAGACGCACAACTGGCAAGATGCCTAATCGGTCAGGCCGGGAAGCCCCACTCACCTCCGGTGATGATGGGTTCCTCTCCCCCGCTTGGAAGCACCCCGAACACATCCAGCTCGGGAGAGCCCACCACAAAGTCGACATGAGTGGTGCTCAGATTGAGACCAGCTGCCTCCAGTTCGTCGGGAGACATCGTCGTACCACCTTCGACACAAATCGGGTAGGCCCGACCAATTGCAATGTGGCATCCATCGTTCTCGTCATACAGGGTGTTGTTCCACACCAGTCGTTCCTTGGCTACAGCACTCGACATGGGAACCATTGCGGTTTCACCGAAGCGCACCGACCCCTCATCAGTCTCAAGCAGCCGGTCAAGGGTCTCTTGACCCTTCTCGGCTGTCGCTTCAACGATCTTGCCGCCCGACACTTCAAACGAAAACCCCTCAATGAGATTGCCGAAGAGACTCAATGGCTTGGTGGCTGACACTGCCCCCTCACCCACCATCCGGTGAGGCGCTGCGAATACCTCCTCGGTTGGGATGTTGGGAACGAACGTCCCGCCAGCGTTGCCACCAAGCCACAGCGTGTTGTCGGGTAGCCCAAGTGTGAGGTCGGTTCCCGGCGCTTGGTAGCGGAGTCCGGTGTAACCACGTCCGCTCAGGTATCTGCCCCTTGCCGTTAAATCGGATACATGCGCCTGCCATGCGGCCACCGGGTCCGCCTGATCTGCTCGACAAGCCCGAAATATCGCCGTCCAGAGCTGCTCCACAGCGTCCTCCGTGGACTCATCAGGGAAGACTGTCCTCGCCCATGCCTCCGTGGGTGCTGCAACGACGCTCCAAGCACGCTGCATCGTTCCCCGAGCCCGAGTGAGTTCTTCAAGAGCGGTGCCGTTCACCTTCTCGAACGAAGCGACCAGTGCAGAATCGATCCCGGCAAGGGCGTTCGGATCGTTCGCCGACACGTACAGAAAGAGATCCCCAGCCTCATAGGCAGCAAGCTGGGCATGTGCCGCAGAGCTGACCACTTCTGAGGCGCCGGCGCCTCCCCGTTTGTACCTAGCCCGTGAGACGGCTTCATCGCTCCAGAACACGTCCACGTTCAAAGCCCCAGCCTCATAGGCCTGCTCAACAAGGACGCGAGTGAACTCGACGGCAGCAAGCGGCGATGAAATCAGCAGCCTATCTCCAGGACTGAGACCAATCCCAACACGAATAGCAACGTCGGCGTACTTAGCAAGCAGTTCAGAAGAGGGCATTGAGATCTCCGGTCGGTATCGCAGAAACCTACCAGACACCAACCACCATTCTCCCGCTACTACACAATCAAGTTAGATATCGATCTCCATGCTGATACCGTCGTAGATTGGGTCGTAGTAGAACCCTTCCCCTTCGTACTCGGGGTTCCATTGACGCTCTCCCGACTCAGTTTCTCGGTACAAGAAGGGCGACTTGTGGAGACGCTCCAAGTGGTATCTGCCTTCAGGTCCCGAGGCAATCTCAGTTCCTTTTCCGTACAGCATCAAACCCCCATCGGCCCGAACCTCATGCTGAGGGGCTACGTCACGGTACTCATGGCTGACATTGAGCAACTTGTGTCCGAGCTCATGTGCAATTGTCTTCCACGAGTTCTCGTCTTTGTTCAGATCGGTGATCGAAATCACACCCCGCAGATGGCGGGGCATCGTGTCTCCGTACATGTACCCGGGGAAGGACAGACCTCCAGTTGAGATCGTCTTCAACTCCGATGTCCGGAAGTCAACCTGCTCATAGAAATCCATGAACACATCTTGGAGGACCACCAGGTGAACGGTTCGGTCGGCACCGGGCGCGTCTCCAACCAGCGCATTAAACGCCTCCTCGGCCTGAGAAGAAATCACGGCTGGGTGGCGTCCAGCTCCGATGTACATATTGGTGTATCGGCTCGAAGGCTTCTCACTACCCGGTAACGTCGAATGCACCTCAAACAACCGTGGGTCAAGCCAGCCAGTGTTGAAGCCAACCAGCCTCAGCTGGACTCCGGCAACCGAAAACACCTCTTTGGATCTCACGAAGCCCACCATCAGCAGATCAACGTTCACCTGCTCCGAGTGTTCTTTGTCAAGGTTTGATGGGTAATAGATAGCGACGTCAGCTGTGGGTTCCCCTTTGACCAAATCGGAGTTCACCGAGTCAAGGTCGATAGCGCTTAGTTGAGCCCAATCACTCACTGTCGGGATCCCGACTCAGCAATATCAGCGCCGCCAGCCTGACGGGCGAAGACGTGAGCCGCATGATCCGGCGACAAATCCTTCATGAAGTAGGGCGTTCCCGAGGCAGCATCTTCTGCGAGCATGCCTTGGACCTCTTCCATGGACTCTTTCATCTCCTCATAGGACCCTGAACCAGACTTTACGATGAGGATGGACGCACCTTCATCGAAAGGAGTCTCAAACCCGGTAGGGACACCACCGGGGAAGTGAAATAGGTCACCCTCATTTATGACGACTCGCACTTCCTCATCGTCTTCAGTTGTGCAGAAAACCCACCGTCCAGAAACGGTGTAGATGATGCTCTCGGTGTCATGAGGATGGGCAAAGCAGTACTGGCCTGGATGCAGCACGATCATGTGAGATCGAATCTTCTGGCCGATTAGCAACGGAACCAGGTCCCCTTCAACCGTGGGAACCCCCTGCTGGTCCGAAACCGACCGGAGAACCCGACACTCACCTACCCACTCAAGGCCGACTTGGTCAGCGGCCGCTCTCTGCTTCTCTTCGCTACTCATCTGACATTGTCTCCTCGGTTAGGTTGATGCGGAAGCACATGACGTCTACAGCTTTGGATTAATCCGTTCTTCCACGGCGAAGGCAATGAGTGCGAAGCCAAGCGAAGCCAACATGATCGCCAGCCCCGGTGGCAGCACCCACCACTTCCAAGCCGGTGTGAGGAACGCTCCTCGCGATTGTGCCCAGAACAGAATTGACCCCCAGCTCTTTTGGATGGGATCGCCCAGCCCCAAGAAGCTGAGAGCGGCTTCGAGGAGAATCGCCCCCGAGACAGCCCTAACGAACGACCCGGTCGCTAGTAAGGCTGTCCTTGGAAGAATGTGGCGGAAGATCACCCACTTATCGGGGGCGCCCATGGATTGGGAAGCCATCACGTACTCCCGGGAACGCAGAGAGATCACCTGTGATCGAATTATTCGAGCGGGGGCAGCCCAGATAAGAACACCGATAACGAGGATGGTGTTGGTAAGGCTTCTTCCCAAATACGCTGCGAGGACGATGAGGAGAGGAAGGAACGGCAGTATCAGAACAACGTCTACCCCTCTCATGAGAAACGCCCCCAAGCGTTTGGGGTAGTAGCCAGCGATAATGCCAATAGAAGTACCAATCAACAGCGCCACTGCAGCTGCGATGATCCCAACGGTTAGCGACACTCGGGTCCCGTAGATCAGTTCGGACAAGAGGTCCTGGCCGACGTCGTTGGTTCCCAAAAGGTGCTCAGCACTTGGCGACGAGAACGGTCTGCCTACCCGCTCGGCAGGGTCATACGGAGACAACCATGGTGCCAGTATGGCAACCAGGATCATTGAGCCAACTATGACTCCCCCGAGCTGACCGAGGCGTTGTGGAAGCCGAACTCGGCGCCGTCGTCTTGTTGTTTCGACCATCAGTCGCTCCTAGTTCGAGGGTCGAGGATCGGGTAAAGAAGGTCTGCAACAAGGTTTGCCGCTAGAACCGCAAAAGTGAACACTAGGAACGCCGCCTGCATGACCGGGTAGTCCCGACCTGACACAGCATCGAATACCAGTCGCCCTAACCCTGGGTACGAGAACACGGTCTCAATAATTACCGATCCGCCAAAAGAGAAAGCAAAGCGGATAGCAAGGAACGTCACAACCGGAGCGATCGCGTTTCGCGCGACATGGCCAAACAGTACCCGCGTCTCACTGGCACCTTTTGCCCTCGCGGTGCGAATGAAATCTTCACCTAGGACCTCGAGCATCGAGTAACGCATGGTCAGGTAGACCCCCGGCACCGACAGTACCGATAGCGTCAGCATGGGCAGGGCGGCATGTTTGATCACGTCCACGAAGTACGCCCCACCCGTGAAGTCGGCTGCGGGTGCCACGGCGCCAAACGAGGGTAACACCCCCAGCTGCACCGAAAAGATAGAAATAAGGAGCATTCCCAACCAAAAAGAGGGAAGCGATTGCAGGGCAATCATCCCAGTCAACATCGAGAGGTCTGACTTCTTCCCGCGCCTCCAAGCTGACCAGGCTCCGGTCACTATTCCGACAGTGGCAGAAAACACCAAAGCTCCCCCCGTTAGGAGGAGGGTCCAAGGCAACCGTTCGGAGATAATGTCGACGATCGCGCGGTCGGACCGATACGAGATCCCAAAGTCACCCGTCACGATGGATCGCCAGTAGTCAAGGTACTGAACGAAGATTGGTCTGTTGAGCCCAACGTCTTCAATGATCTGAGCCCGCTGTTCGGGGGTTAAGAGGCCA
>Ga0302123_10002975_pt1 | contig 11408 bp, 9 predicted proteins | sample CB21_321_MG_FD_203109 | JGI IMG/M metagenome (GOLD analysis project Ga0302123, IMG submission 203109) | Marine microbial communities from Western Arctic Ocean, Canada - CB21_32.1 | ecosystem: Environmental > Aquatic > Marine > Oceanic | place: Canada: Western Arctic Ocean | collected 2017-09-28 | reverse complement strand
GTGGCGGGGAGTTGTCTTGCTCTGTGGGAACGTGGCTTATGCGAAGCTTCCTGGATTCCAGCTTTCGCTGGAAAGACGGTGGGGACGGGGATAGATGGTAAATGGTGTGTGAGGAGTTTAGGCGGAAGTGTTTGCAAAAATTAAGGGGCGGGATTTTTGATCCCGCCCCTTTGTGCGTTGCGCAAATTTGGGTTGCCGGGCCGGGGCAGTGTGATTACACCCGCTGCACGGCTAGGGTGATCTCCATGCCTTCTACTTTGACGATCTCGGTGGCGGTGTCATCCGCCGGTTGGCCGTCTACCAGTTTGGTGCTGAGAGTCTCGTCGCGGATATAGCCAGAGAATGCTCCTTGCATGACCCCGGCAAACTCTGGCGGGCCCTGGTAGTAGGTCACTATGCGGTCTATGACGTCGAAGTCGGCTGACCGGCGCATGCCTTGGATGCGGTGGACAACCTCACGGGCCAGTCCCTCTTCAGCCAGTTCTGGCGTCAGGAGTGTTTCTACGGCAACCACGTACGGTCCTTCTTGGACTTCGGCATAGCCGTCGGCCTTCGCAGTTTTAACGATTTCCACATCTTCTTGGTCGATGTGCAGCATCTCTGAGGCCTCTTTGGGGTTTGCCAACTCAACCCAGCCATTTTCGCTGAACGACTTGAAGATGGCTCTGGGGTCCATGGTCGACAGAGCATCGGCGACAGATTGACCGTTGGAGCCGTGCTTCTTGCCCAGTGTTGCTTTGTTGGGAGAAGATGCCCAGTTCCAAAACTCAAGGTCGTCGGGGCCCAACGCAGCATCAATGGTGACCGTTTTTACGTTCAATTCATCAATTAACTGGGGAATCATTGGAACAAGCAGGTCTCTTTCCAAGCTGTTCCGGACCAGCACTTTCACTGCGTTCAGCGGCTGGCGAACCTTGATCTTTTCGTTTGAGCGCGCAGCCCGGCCCATGCTGGACACCTTCATGGCCAGTTGGGTGGCCTCCATCAGCGGGAGGTCCACCAAGGACTCGTCGGCCACCGGGAAGTCGGTCAGGTGGATGCTGTCCGGGGCAGTTGAGTCGACTGAGCAGACCAAGTTCTGATACATATCCTCGGCAACGAACGGTGCCAGAGGTGCCATCAGTTTGGCTACTGTGACCAGACAGGTGTGCAGAGTGATGTAGCCTGAAAGCTTGTCGGAATCGCCCTCGTTTCTCCAGAAGCGGCGGCGACTGCGGCGCACGTACCAGTTGGATAGCTGGTCAATGAACGCCTGGATGCGACGACCCGCGTTGGTTGGGTCATACTCGTCCATGTGCTTGTCGACCTGAGAGATCAGGGAGTTTAGTTCTGAGAGCACCCAGCGATCCAGTTCATTTTCGGGTTTCCAGTCTGCTGGCTTCTGCGTCGGGTCAAATTTATCGATCTCCGCGTAGCCGATGAAGAACGAGTAGACGTTCCACAGGGTAAGCATCACTTTACGGAGCGTCTCGCTGACCAGCTTGCCGGAGAACCGTCGCGGTTCGCCGGGATGGGATGCGGTGAACAGGTACCAGCGCAGAGCGTCTGCGCCGTGCTCGTCGAGCACGGAGAGCGGCTCAACCACGTTGCCGACCCGTTTGCTCATCTTCCGGCCTTTCTCGTCCAGAATCAGGCCCAGACAGATGACATTCTTGTACGCCGGCTGGCCAGTTAGCAGGGTGGATAGCGCATGCAGGCTGTAGAACCAGCCACGGGTCTGGTCAACCGCCTCACAGATGTAATCGGCGGGGAACCGGCCATCGGACTGAATCGTGTTGTTGTCGAAGGGGTAATGCCACTGGGCAAAGGGCATGGCACCCGAGTCGAACCAGGCATCCATGACCTCCGGGATGCGCCGCATGGTGCCGGAGCAGTCGTCGGCGGTGCAGTCTAGGACAATGTTATCCACGTAGGGACGGTGCAGGTCCAGTTCGCTCAGATCTGCTCCGTCATCGAGTCGTGCCAGTTTTTGCAGTTCTTCCACGCCACCAACGCAGACCGAGTTGGTGCAGTCTTCACACTGCCAAATGGGGATGGGCGTGCCCCAGTAGCGCTCACGAGAGATGGCCCAGTCTACGTTGTTGCGCAGCCATTCGCCAAAGCGCCCTTCTTTGATGTATTCGGGGTACCAGTTAATCTCGCTGTTGCCCTGCACCAACTGGTCTTTCAGAGCAGAGGTGCGGATATACCAGGAACTCTTGGCGTAGTAGAGCAGTGGAGTATCGCAACGCCAGCAGAACGGGTAGGTGTGGCGATAGATTTCATGGTGGAACAGCAGACCCCGCTCTGTTAGGTCCTGCATCACCTCTTTGTCGGCGTCCTTCACAAACTTGCCGGCGAAGGGGTAATTGCCGGTGATGATTCCCTGCAGGTCTACTGGTTGTACGAACGACAGCTCGTTCTCTCGGCCGACGCCCAAGTCCTCGTCACCAAAGGCAGGGGCAATGTGGACGATTCCGGTGCCGTCGTCCAGGGATACAAACGCTGCTGAGATCACGGTGGGCGCAAATTTGTCGCTTTCCACCATCTCGGTGATCGTCACTCCACCGGGGCCGGGTCGCCGCACGAATTGCTGTACCTCGGAGCCGTATTCAATTGGATGGTAAAGGGGTGTGTAACCCAGACCGACCAAGTCTGAGCCCTTCACAGTACCCACGATCTTGTGGTCTTGCTTGATGTTGGCGGCAAGCAGCGCCTGGGCCAGAACCAGCCGGTGCCTATCGCCATTTTCTTCTTCAAGCTCAACTATGTTGTAGTCGGCGTCTTCGGCCACTGCCAGTCCGGTGTTGCCCGGTAGCGTCCACGGAGTGGTGGTCCAAGCCAGCAGGAACACATCACCATTATTAGCGCCCAGCGTCTCTAGGACTGCTGACTTGTCGGCAGATGCAGCCGGGTGAACCTTGAATTTGATGAAGACAGACGGGTCTGGAGTGTTCTCGCGGTAGCCAAGGGCTACTTCGTGGGAACTGAGGCTGGTTACGCAGCGGGGGCAGTGGGGCGTGCCGCGCATGGTCTGGTAGAGCAGATCCTTGTCCCACAGAGTCTTTAGCATCCACCAGCCGGATTCGATGTAGTTGTTGTGCAGGGTGACGTACGGGTCGTCCATGTCGACCCAGTAGCCGATGCGGGAGGTCATGGTCTCCCACTCTTTCACGTAGCGGAACACGCTCTCGCGGCATTTCTTGTTGAACTCCTCAATGCCGTATTCCTCGATCTCTTTTTTGCTCTTGAGGCCAAGCGCTTTCTCAACCTCAAGCTCCACGGGCAGGCCGTGGGTGTCCCAGCCGCCCTTACGTTGCACCCTAAAACCTTTCATGGTCCTATAGCGGCAAATGACATCCTTGAAGACTCTGGATAGGGCGTGGTGGATGCCGGGGCTGCCGTTGGCCGTGGGCGGGCCCTCGTACATCATGAAGAGTGGTGCGTCGGGGCGTTCAGACTCGGTGCGCCGGAATACGTCTTTGTCTTCCCAGTGCTTGAGGACGTTGGCGTCCAACTCCGGAAAACTGACGCGGCTGGATACGGGCTTAAACATTTCGGAGGGGTTTCCTTCAAACCGGCACAGCAGAGTCGCCGGCTGGATTAATAATCAGGTGTTTTACTAATCCAGCATTATAACGCAGAGGGCGGCAGTCATACTTACTTGGTCGTTACTCAGAACGCGGCTGAAATGAAGTCTGGGAGTCGACTCCTTGGTATTCAGCTCAAGAACATGTCGGACTGGACCAACGTTTCTGCTTCGTGGTCGGTTGCCAAGCCGAATGCGGCCAGGGTGTGGCGGCCCAGAGTGGGTTCGCCGTCGGCTTTGCCGTAGACGCAGATGGTGGTGCGCTCCTGACCGTTGATGCGCATTCGTACTTCAGCCATTGGCAGCATCTCCCTGCCACCGTTGGGCAGGGTAAAGCGTGATTCCCATTCGGTCTCCACTCCCAGCATTTCCAGAAGGGCGGAAGGCAGTACCGAGTAGATGTTCTCCGAGCCGGCGACGACAATAACCCGCTGAAAACGGGAGCCGTCACGGGGGCTAATCTCGATGTAGCAATGGAAAGTGTTGGTGGGCGTGGTCATGATGGTGGCCCTCCGATGTGAGCCAGGTTTTTTCAGCGTAATCTGGGAATTTCCAGCGCAAGCTAGAGGCTATCGAAAATTCCGGCTATAGATTTTTTGGCCAGAAATTGTAGAAGTGATTCAAGGGCCCGTGTCCGTGGCCCACTGGAAACGAATTTCGGATGGCTTCAGTCACGAATTCCTTGGCTTGGCCCACGGCGTCTTCGGTTTTCATACCCTGGGCCAGTCCAGCCGCCACCGCAGATGCGAAGGTACAGCCGGTGCCGTGGGTGTTTACGGTGTCGAAACGGGGCGAGGTGAACTCCCGGAAGCTACTGCCGTCGAAGTACACATCGGTCGCGGGGCCTTCCCGGTGGCCGCCCTTGATGACCACGGAGGCCGCACCCATGGCGACAATCATCTTGGCAGCCTTGTTAACGTCATCATCGGTGGTAATCGTCAGTCCGGTGAGAGTCTCGGCCTCCGGGATATTGGGCGTTACCACAGCAGCCAGGGGCACCAACAGCTCTCGCAAAGCTCCCACGGCCTCTTCCTGTAACAGTGCATCGCCGCTCTTGGCGACCATCACCGGGTCCACCACAATCTGACGTAGCCCGGTCATGTCCGGGTATTTTTTCATGGAATCTTTCAGGTAGGTCGTCACGCATTCGATGATGACGCTGCTGGAGATCATGCCTGTTTTAACGGCATCCGCGCCAATATCAGAGATGACCGCTTCAATCTGGGCTTCAATAACGTCGGTTGGCAGTTCGTGTACGGCTGTTACCGCGACAGAGTTTTGAGCGGTGATGGCGGTCAAGACTGAAGTGCCGTAGATACCCAGTGCGGCGAATGTCTTCAGATCAGCCTGGACGCCAGCGCCGGCGCCCGAGTCTGATCCCGCGATGGTCATTGCGGCAGGTATTATTCTCCCGCTTTGAATCATTCCGGCCACGCCTCGCCGTCGTAAGCCATGTCGAAGAATTGGTACTCGTAGCGTAGAACATTAGTAAAAATGTCTTGTAGTTTTTGTCGCTGGTCCGGGGTGGGGTTGCTTCCATCTACTACGGAGCGGAGCCAGGATACGAACCCAGACATGCCGGGGCTGGTGTGGATGTCAATCCATGTCTGGTAGTAGTGGTCACCTGGTTTTTGACCGGCGTGTTCAGCCCGCACCGCCCAGTCTAGGTAGGGCCACTCCACGGCCAGCAGTGTGGCGACAACTTCAACAAAGGTGCCTTCATAAGCTTGAGTGCGCAGATAGCCGCTGTAGTTCTGGGTGGTGGGCAAGTAGGTCAGGTTTTTTACGTCTTCCCTGGAAAGACCGCATTCCCGGAACGCCTCTTGGAACAGGCCCTCTTCACCGCCCAACCCCAAGTGTAGGAAACTGACCAGTTGGCGGGCAGCGTCAAAATCAGGGGCTTTGGCGGTGGCCAGGCTGAGCAGAATAGCCCAGTCCCTGAGGAACAGGTAATCCTGGTCAAAATATATCTGAAATTTCGCCCGGTCCAGAGAGCCGTCAGCCATCTCGGACACGAACGGATGCGTTACCACCTTTTCCCAGATGGGCCCGACACCGGCACGAAAATCGTCGCTTAAACCCAAACTATTCGCTTCCTTGAAACTTGGTTACCGGGAAACTTGGATATCGGAATACTGGGAAACTCGGATACCGAGAGATTGGTAGCACCGTAGTGTCACCAAGATTTGGGCGGGAAAACTACTCGTCGCCCGGACCGTCTTCAGGAGTGAAGTCTGGCGTGAGGCCAACGGACTCCGCTTGATCAGAGGGGTCTGGGGTCCTCCAGTCGCCCATGAAGCCAACGGGGATTGCAGGCAGCGTCTCCAGGTGGAGCCCTGTGTGCATGCCCAGTTCCAGAGACAACCGTGCCACGGCGTCGTTGTCATCGGCTTCCACCAGCATGACGAAGTCGTATCGGCCAAGCACGGCGTATTGGTTCAATATCTCTGCACCGGGTATGTTCATGTCCCGCGTGCGATTAACAATTAAGTTTGGGTCACTATGGAGCATTCGTTGGCCGTCATGTGTCAGTGAGCCCAATAGGAAATAAAGCGACATATAGGTGTATCCCCCAAATAATTACGCCTGCGATTCAGGCTGCCCAATTCGCTAAAAGTATAGCACTGAGCCTGAAGTCCAGGGCCTAAATCGCAGCCGTATTATTCGGCGTCCCGGCTTCCCGGTGCCCCGTTTTAAATAACTCTGATTAATTGGCGTCTTCCACAAAGGAGTTGTCATAGGCAGAAGCCGCAGCGTCGGCGGAGGTCAGCCTGCCCGACTCAACCATCCACGCGGCGAAGTCTTCCCAGCGTGACTTTTCCTGCCAGCCAAACACTCCGTTGTCTGTTGCCCACAAAGGGGCCAGCAGCACAACACCAGGATTCTCGATTTCCAGATCGGTCTCCGGTTTAACGCTCTTCAGCACGGCCACGGCGTCCAGCGGATCGGCGATGGCGTCCTTGTAACCTCGGGTTACAGCCTTGACGAACTTCTCTATGGTTTTCGGATCATTGGCAATCTTGTCTTCACTGGCTACGATCACCAGCTCATAAAAGTCCGGCACTCCGTTCTCTTCCATTCGCATGATGTTCAGGTCAAAGCCCAGGTTATTGGCTGAAATGGACTCGTGGACCCAGTAGGCGCCGACGATGGCGTCCACACTCTTGCTGATCAGCGCGGATACCAGATCAAAGCCAACGTTGACCATTTCAACGTCATCAATGGTCAGACCTTGATGGCGGAGCATGGTGTCTATCAGGGCTTCGTCAGAAGGCAGTCCGGGTGCGCCTACTTTCTTGCCCTTTAGGTCTTTAGGCTCGACAATCCCAGAATCGGCCAGGGCCATCACCGAGTTAAGCGGGTGTTGCACCATAGCCATGATGGACACGGCTTCGATTCCGGCTTCGCGGGCAATCAGCAGCTCTGGCTGGTAGCTGATGCCAAAATCGTCTCGGCCTGAGCCGACCGTCTGCAGCACCGTAGATGGGTCACCAGGGACGTAGATGTTGACGTTCAAGCCCTCATCTTCGAAGTAACCCCGTTCCTGGGCCACGTAGAGACCGGAGTGGTTGGACCAGGGGAACCAGTCCAGTGCGAGAGAGACGTCAATCAGTTCTTCGGGTTCGTCTGAGTCTCCTCCGCAGGCCGCGGCCAGCATGCTGACCAAGAATAGTAGCGACAGTAATATTGCGATTCGTTTCGCTAGGAATTTCATGGGTTATCTCCTCTTGCCTCGGTTTTGTCTTTCTTTGACTAATTAAGACGCGCTTAGAGTTGGCGCCTAAAGTTGGCGCATAGAATTTGATCGTTTTTCATTGAAGTGCCAAGGCATCATCATTCGCTCGGCCACCACCGCCAGCACAAATAGGCCAATGCCCATGACTGAGAGCACAACTATTGCGGCAAATACCCTGGCGGTTAAGAACAGGGGCTGCGAGTAGGTAATCAGGTAGCCAAGTCCCTCGCTGGATCCCACCCACTCGCCAATCACGGCGGCGATCACGCTCACGGAAACGCCAATCTTGATGCCTGAGAACATGAAAGGCAGCGCCGTTGGTATCTGCAACTTGGTGAATATTTGCCACCGAGACGCGCCCAGAGTGCGCAGCATGTTGACCATGTCCGGGTCGGTGGCCTTCAGTCCGTCTACCGTGTTCACGGCAATTGGGTAGAAGCAAATGAGCGCCACAATGATTATCTTGGGGGTGAGACCGTAGCCAACCCAGATCAGCAGCAGCGGGGCGATGGCAATTATAGGAACTGTCTGCGATGCGATGACTATGGGGTAGACGGATCGTTCCAACACCCGGGAGTAAGCTATTCCCCCCGCCAAGACCAGCCCGGCGATCAATGCCGCCAGGAATCCAAACACAATCTCTTGCAGAGTTACGAGCGTGTGCTCCCAGAGCAGGCTGCTGCTGGAAACCAGTTCTTTGGCAATCGCCGACGGCGCTGGTAGCTGCCACTTTGGCACGTCAGACAACTGCACCCACAGCTCCCAAGCGACCACTAATGTGACCAGGATTCCAAAGGGAATCAGCCAGGTGAGCAGGCCAGAGAGTGTTCTAGAGACAGACATCTATGAACCAGCCTGCTCAAAACTTTTGATGGGTTGGAACTTGAATGTCTGGCTCTGTGCCCGGAGCGGCTCCATCAACTGTGCTTTAAGGACGCTGAAATCGGGCATGGTGACCATGTCGTAATGACGAGGACGGGGCAGATCAACATCTAGCACCAGGGTGGCCCGGCCAGGTCTGGCGCTCATCAGATACACCCGGTCTGAAAGAAGCAACGCCTCATCAACATCGTGGGTTATCAGGACAATGGTCTTGTTCAGTGATTCCCACAGTTGGAGCAGCCATTCTTGCATCTGGATTCTGGTCAACGCGTCCAGCGCGCCGAAGGGTTCGTCCAGGAGGACCACGTCTTGATCCATGAGCATGGTCCGGAGGAAGGCTGCCCGCTGCCGCATGCCGCCGGAGAGGGCAAATGGGTATTGGTGTTCAAAACCCTTGAGCCCAAAGGCCTCCGTGTATTCTAGGGCTTGCTCCCGGGCCTGTTTTTTGGAAAGCCCTTTCAGTTCCAGGCCGAGGGTCGTGTTGTCGAGCACCGTACGCCAGGGCAGTAGCAGGTCTTTTTGCTGCATGTAGCCGGTCTGACCCAGCCTTTCCCCTGCGGTTTTAAGCAGTTCACCGGGGCGCTCACTGGCTAGTTCCACTGAACCGGAGTCGGGTTGGTCGAGTCCGGCGATGATATTTAATAGGGTGCTTTTACCGCAGCCGCTAGGGCCGACGATGCTGACAAATTCGCCCGCGTTAACAACCAAATCAATACCGCCGAGCACCTCCTGATGTGTGCCGTCGATGAAGTACGACTTGTGGACCGAATCAATCCGTATTTTGGGCTCTACTGCCGTGTCAGTTGCCAATTTTTTCCTACCCGGGCCGTGCTAGATATCCGCCGATAGGCATTAAATCTGGGCGTGAATATGGGAATCTAGACATGATTTTGGGTACAAAAATAGCCGCCAACGGTGTATATTGACGGCCAACAAAAGTTAGCAATCTAGTCCGTTTCCCTCCGCTGGCATTACCCAGATCAGGTTCGCAAGGGTCGGTGGCATTGAAGGCCGCCCTCTCAGCCCGGCTAAACCGAGCTCCCCTACGTGCCTAGACTATTCTATTTTTAAACACGGCACACGCGTGCCGATTACAAATGGAATTATAGAAGGGCCGTGGATTTGGTGTCAAGATGAGGATTAGGCAGGCATCAGATGCCCAAATTTGCGTTTAGTAAGTCTGCATTATGACCCCCAAATTCTTGACATGAATCTGTGGCCGCCATACAATCCGGCCAACTGGAAACGCTCGCAACGAGAGCTAGATTTCCGTGCGCCGGTTACGGCTAGGCGCAGTGTGATATCCAACTAACATAGCCGATTTAGAAATGTCCGATTAAGGAGGCCCAAATGCCGGATTACCCTAAGATTAAATACAAGGAAGAGGGCATGCGCGAAGGCATGCAGATTGAAGACGCTCAGATTTCTGTTAAGGACAAGGTTGAACTCCTGGACATGCTGTCTGAGACGGGTCTGCAGCAGATTGTGGTCGGTTCATTTGTGAGTCCCAAATGGACTCCTCAGATGGAACGGATCGATGAGATCGTAACCACGTTCAAGCCCAAGCCCGGTGTCACCTACACCGCATTGGCCCTAAATTCGAGGGGCGTGGAACGGGCCAAGGCCTACTCTCCCCCGTTGACCATCGAGCGCGATGCGTTCCCTCGGTTGAACGTCCACATGTGCGACGTTTTCGTCCGCCGGAACACCAACCGAACCCAGATGCAAGAAATGGAGCGCTGGCCCCAGGTCATCGCCCAGGCCCAAGAACTGAACGTCAAAGAGGCCGGCATCGGGACCAACGCATCATGGGGTTCCAACTTCATGGGTGAATTTCCCGTTGACAACCTGATGACCATGCTTGAGCGACAGCACAGCATGTGGGACGAGGTTGGAATCGACGTCCGGAGCGCCTCTATGGGCGACCCAATGAGCCATTGCACACCGGCAAAGGTTGAAGAAAGTGTCTACCGGGTCAAGGAAAGGTGGCCGGAGATCAACCACATTCGCCTGCACTTGCATAACGGTCGTAACATGGCCATCGCCTCTGCTTACGCCGCCATGCGGGTTCTAGGCCCCGACGATACCCTGGAATTGGACGGCACCATCGGCGGATTTGGCGGTTGCCCTTACTGTGGCAACGGTCGTTCCACCGGAATGGCCCCCACCGAAGACCTGCTCCACATGATGGACGACATGGGCATACCCACCGGAGTGGACATCGACAAGTTGATTGACTGTGTATGGACCGCCGAGCGGATCATGGGACGTGAACTTTACGGTCACGTTTCCAAGGCCGGCCCCCGACCCAAGTCTGTGGCTTCTCTATACGACATAAACATGCCGTTTGTGGAGACCACAGAGTCAGCCAAGCACTTCAAGAAGGGCCCTGGCACCTACGAAGGCGGTATCTATCCGTACAGCGAGCCCATCACCAGCCCCTACCGGGACCGCGTGAACGCTGGTGGACCTGCCTACGATGACGCCAATGGCGACTTCCCCTGGAAGCAGGACTGGTTCCCCGCCAAGGGTTAATCGGTTCTACTGATTAGAACGGATTGAGAGCGGCCACCCTCAACAGGGTGGCCGCTCTTTTTTTGGGGCAGGTCTTACGTGGAGTGCTTGCCCCAATCCTCATGCCTGGTAGCCCCGCAATCCCTTTGAGTGCTACGATATCGCCATTCTTAGTCACAGTCACAGCAATATTATTTAACTATTAAATTTAGGAGTCCCACTGATGGCCACAACCAACCCCACTGACCCGAACAAAATTCGCCTAACGGGTGAGAACTCTTTCATTCGATTTTCCGACCCGGCCAATGATCAACAGACAACTCGTTCCAGCCACTGGCGGGTGCTCTGGTCTCCGGGCGGCGCGGGCCACGTTTTATTTCTGCAGAGCGAACTTACCGACAACGAAGTTAACATCTACTCAGACAATATCGCTCTGGCCCGGTGGCTCCAAGAAGAAATTGAAACCTTCCTTTACCCAGACTTTGCCGACCTTAATACTCAGGTCATTGAGGCTGAGTTCGCCAAGAAGGGCGACGGCGTCAATTTCTGGACTGAGACGATTGAGAGTGACGATGACGTCATTGCTCTTACCTGGCATGACTTCATGGAGCCCTATATGTTGGTGGTCCCGGCCGGTACCAACGGGCGTGCCCACGGCGTGTATAGCTGCTTTATTCCCGCCCGGAAGGCCCAGTTGACTATCAACGG
>Ga0302123_10002971_pt1 | contig 11416 bp, 15 predicted proteins | sample CB21_321_MG_FD_203109 | JGI IMG/M metagenome (GOLD analysis project Ga0302123, IMG submission 203109) | Marine microbial communities from Western Arctic Ocean, Canada - CB21_32.1 | ecosystem: Environmental > Aquatic > Marine > Oceanic | place: Canada: Western Arctic Ocean | collected 2017-09-28 | reverse complement strand
ACGAGGTTGTAGTCGGATACGCTCCGTGGGAGTTTACCAAACTACCCCAGCGTAAGATTATAAATCTAAACAGGTGTGATGCCGTTTGGGCAACCTCGACTTTCGTCAAAGATGTTTACCTTGAACAGGGAGTGCAACACGATGTTCAAGTGCTGCCTCATGGGGTGTCTTCAGATTGGGACATTAAAGACAGAGAGTTGTTGGACAACTTCTATTTTTTATTAGACAATGGTGGAGACATCTTCACAGATGTGGTCTACGACACGATTGAGACATTTCTTGATTCAGACCTTCCAGACCATGTTTATCTCATAGTCAAAACAACTAGGAGCTTGAGAGATACCATAGATCATCCGAACGTGATGTATGTTACAGATTTCTTACCATATGACAAATACAGAGAACTCTATTATAAGAGTCATTGCATGTTGTATCCATGTAATGGAGAAGGATTTGGCCTGGTTCCCTTTCATTCTGTCGCTACAGGAATGCCAACAATCACTACGCACCTGACGGGATGCGCTGATTACAGTGAACACACGATATGTTGGCCACATAACTGGGAGGAAGCTACCCCGGTTTTAGATGACGGAACCACTCTGTATGATGAAGATCTAGGTCTCTGGATCGTTCCAGATTACGGCGCTCTACCTGAGATTTTGCATGATACGCTCGAGAACTATGCTGATCTCAAACGGAAGGCGATCCAGTCGGCAAGAATTCTTCGTTCGTCCGCGACATGGGACCAGATGACTGATACCATGATCTCCCTGCTCCAGAAAATCTGAAATTTCTATATTGACCTGCAGGTTTACGATAGCGGAAGAAGACTAGATATGATAAAGTATAACCCTCGCCCGAATTATGGGGGCGATAATTTTTTACCCACAGGAGGGGCAATGTCCGATAGCACTGTTACTGATAATTTGATTGAGTACAAGACAGCGGAACAAGAAAAACGAGTAGAACAAAAAGGCTTTAAGATCAAATATCCGGCAATGTTTAAGGATAGTGGTTTACAAGGGTATAAAATATTTTTAGATAGGTACACTTTGAAGGCTCCGAAAGGAGACCTAGAAGAAGGAGATCTTGTATTGGCTATTACCAATAAAGATCCCAAGTGGCCCCAGAAGGAAGTTGGATACATTTCAGATGTGTTTCCCGAACAAAGGGAGGCTGTGATTTGGCTTGGTGACGGAGAATATCTACCCGTTCATTGGGATTTGATTTCCAAGCCCTTAGAGTTGCATCCAGATGATGTCAAAAAACGTGTGTCCAGGGCTTTAGCCAAAGGCGAGCCTGAGGCTATTCGGGAGAAAGTAATTGAATCGTTTGATAATATTCTTTTCGATTATTTCATTCCAGGCGGTCGAATCTTGGCTGGCGCAGGGCAGAAGGGTTTGACTTTACAGAACTGCTTTGTTCTTCCAGCCCCAGATGATTCGCGTGGTGGCATTATGGATAGTGTTAAGGAAATGGCTGAGACACATTCTAGGGGCGGCGGTGTTGGTCTCAATTTGTCTAGTCTCCGACCGCGCCACTCTAAAGTTATTGGAGTAAATGGAAGCTCGTCTGGAGCAGTGTCTTGGGGTAAGATGTTTAATCTGTCTACCGGCTTGATCGAGCAGGGTGGGTCACGTCGAGGTGCAACAATGCTTATGATGGATGTGTGGCATCCTGACATCATGGAGTTTATTACAGCCAAGCAACAGGCTGGCGAATTTGAAAACTCAAATATGAGTGTTTGCATCACTGACGATTTCATGGCTGCTCTGGCTGCAGATGAAAGTTGGGACTTGATCTTCCCGGACACTACCGATCCTGAATATGATGCTTTTTGGGATGGGGATATTCGGCGTTGGATTGATATTGGAAAAGATATTGTTGTCCACGATACGGTTAAGGCCTCTACGATTTGGGACTCGATCATCACGTCGGCTTGGGCTTCTGCCGAACCTGGTCTGCATTTTATTGACAGATCTAACAAGATGAGTAACTCTTGGTATTTTGCAAGGTTGCAGGCTACTAATCCTTGTGGAGAACAGCCATTAGAGGCTTATGGAGTTTGCACATTGGGTGCTTTGAATTTGGCAAAGTTTGTTGATGAAGATAGAGATGTCTTGTGGAACAAGTTGCGATATGTCATTCGCACCGCAGTTAGGCTTTTAGACAACGTAATTGATGCCAATGAATATCATTTTCCCGAGATTGATGAGAACCATCGTGGGAATAGACGTATAGGTTTAGGCGTTATGGGACTTGCAGAGATGCTTGTCAGAATGGGTCTCAAATATGGAGATGAAGAGGCAGTCGTATTTACAGGTGCCTTGTTTGAAACTCTAGCAGAAGAGGCATACTTGGCCTCTGTTGATCTTGCTAAAGAAAAAGGGGCGTTTCCCCGTTTTGATGCTGAAAAGTATCTACAGTCAGGCTTCATGCGTGGCATGAATGACGAAGTTCGTGCTGCTGTTCATGAGCACGGCATAAGAAATGTTTGTTTGTTAACTGTTGCCCCAACTGGGACGACAGGTACCATGATGGGAACCAGTACTGGCATTGAGCCGTACTTCGATTGGACGTACTCTAGACAAAGCCGTTTAGGGATTCACACTGAGGTTGTTCCTGTCATTAAAGATCTGGGATTAGATTTACAAGACCTTCCGCCGTATTGTGTTACGACGAGAGATCTCGATCCAGAGGATCATGTTAATATTCAGAGCGTAGCGCAGCGATGGGTTGATTCAGCAATCAGCAAGACAACCAACTGTCCATCAGATTACACAGTAGATGAGACTGATCGCTTGTACAGGCTTGCATACGATAAGGGATGCAAGGGGATTACAATATATAGGGATGGGTCTAGGCACGAACAGGTTTTGACTTCCAGTGATGACGTGGAAGCTGAATCGTGTAGAATAGATGACCCTGATTGTCAAACATGCGCTCTATAGGTTATGGACAAATATGTAATACAAGAATATATATGCCACGAAACCGGCGAGTACGACACTATTGAGTTTGAAGAAGGGGTCACCGTACCTCAAAGTTTCCCAGGAGTGTCTGAGATTACTAGATGTTTAGTCAAATTCGAACAAATTGATGAAGAAAATGGCATTTAGTTGTGCAAATGCATCGGAATTGTGATATTATTTAGTCATGGTTGGTAGAAACTATGTAGATCGCGGAGGACTTTTGGTGTCCGACCGCATTTTTGGTGTTTGCGCATGGCGATTGCTCGATGGGAAGTTGCTCATGGACGCAGATCGCAACATTCTCTGCGCAGAAGGCTTTGTTGGCGATTCTGTCGTTGAAAGGCAGGTAGCTGAGGCTGCTGCGTACTGGTCCGACAACGCTGGAGGTAAAGTCCACTGGGTTGAGGGCGCAAGAAAGATCAGTGATGGAGAATTGGATGATCAGGGTGGAAGGTTATTGGATGGGGAGATTCCTGATCCAATGGAAGACTTTTTTGATCCCACCAAAGTGATGCCTGGAGATGGAGGAAGCCGTGACTAAATTTGTTGAAGACGAAGAAGAAGAGATGGTTGAGATTGACGACTTATCCTATGTAGGATTCGATGTTGTCAGCAAGCAGAACGATCATTTTAAAAAAGTTGATATTCACAGTTTGCCAACAAAGGCTAAACGGAGAGCAACGAGATTAATTAAAAAAGCGATTGACACTGAGGGGGCTGAGAGCAAATATGTAGATCCTGAGACAATCGACGGATACGCATTGTTTGATGTCGTTACCCCTCCGTATGATTTAGAAACCTTAGCAGAGTTATATGAACAAAGTGCAATACACTATGCCGCAGTGAATGCAAGAGCCATGAACACGGTTGGTCTTGGATACCGCTTTGACGATAGCGTCAAGGGGAAGAAAAAGCTGGAGCGTTCACAGGGTGCAAAATCTAAATTAGAGAGAGTACGGCAAGATATTGATAGGTCAAAAAGAAAGATGGAAGAACTTTTTGATGCCTTTAATATAGATGAAACATTTATTGAGACTATGATCAAAGTTTGGAATGACTATCTTACTGTTGGCAATGGCTATATAGAGATTAGCAGAACGAATTCCGGTAAGATCGGTTATGTAGGGCACGTCCCGGCGACCCTGGTCAGGGTACGACGCAACAGGGATGGCTTTATTCAACTGGCTAACACTTCTAAGGTTAATGCCGTGTTCTTCAGAAATTTCCAGGATGTAGATACTGAAGATCCTCTTGGTAAGGACGCTAGCCCAAATGAATTGATTCAATTCAAATCATATACCCCGAACAACACGTACTATGGAGTGCCCCCAGCGGTTCCGGCTGCGGCGGCTATCATTGGAGACAAGTTTGCCAAGGAATATAATATTGATTATTTTGAGAATAAGGCAATTCCTCGATATGCTATTATTCTCAAAGGTGCAAAGCTAAGTCAAAAATCTAAAGAACAACTTGTGAACTACTTCCGTCAGGAAGTTAAGGGCAAGCATCATGGAACTTTGATTATTCCTTTGCCTCCTTCTATGGGCAATGATTCTGATGTAAGGTTTGAAAAACTTGAAGCAGGAGTTCAGGATTCCTCATTTGATAAATATCGTAAAGCAAATAGAGATGAGATTCTAGTTGGCAACCGAGTGCCAGCGCCAAAGGTTGGTGTTTATGACAACGCTAACTTAGCCGTGTCACGGGATGCCGATAAGACATTTAAGACCCAGGTTGTTGGACCCGATCAAAAGATTATTGAAAAACGAATCAATAGAATTGTTAAGGAATATACTGACAATGTAGAATTCAAGTTTGAATCCATTGATTTGATTGACGATGATTTACAATCAAGAATCAATGACAGGTATCTCAGAACTGAGGTCATAACCCCCAACGAGGTTAGAGAAACTATGGGAATGACTCAGAGAATTGAGGGCGATGAGGTTTTGCCTTTCCCGTCCAACATCAAGATGAAACAGCTTGAGATGGATGAAGAACAGGCTAAAGAAGAGGCTAAGAGACCAGCAGGTGCGCCTGATGGTAACAATAATGCTGAGTCTGGTTCTCCGCCAAAAGCGGGACCAGACCAACCAGGCGGTCAAGCCCCTACGGCGGTCACTGGAGAAAGGCGAGAACGTGGGGAAGCACAAGATGAATAAAGGAGGACACTATGTCTTATAATGGAATGGAATCTATCGTCTGGTGGGGCACCCCGGACGGATATCAGGACTCTGATGGAGTAATACAGATTACGGCTGCTGGTGGCGATCATATTTCGATAAGTTGTTTATGGGTATGGAATTCACATGCGACGACCATCGCTACAATACAATTTGATGGTGGCTCAACTGACCAGCGCAGAATTGCAATACCACCTGGTGGCGCTACTTATGTGGCCGTACCCGGAAATCACCACAGTTTTGAAGTCAAGACTACTGCCGTTAACTGTCGCGTATTCGCTACAGGTTCTTAACATAACTTGCGTTTTGACGCAATAAATAGTATATTAATACACATAGGAGGCGATTATGCAAGATGATACGTTCCATGTGTCTTTTCCGATTGAGATGATCAAAGCGGAAGAGCGCATTGTAACAGGTGTTGCTACCGCTGACAACATAGATAGTTCTGGCGATATAATCGAGTTTGATGCCTCTGAGAAGGCATTTAAGGCTTGGCGTGGAAATATTAGAGAAATGCACGCTCCAGTTGCTGTAGGTAAGGCAATCGATTATGAGCCTGTTGATTTAGATATTGACGGCTCTTCTCATAGAGGTATGAGACTGTCGGCGTTTGTGTCCAAGGGTGCCCAGAGTACTTGGGAGAAAGTTTTGGATGGAACACTATCGGCGTTTTCAGTCGGTGGAAGAATTTTAGAAAAGAAAATAGATGATACATTAAGTAAACAATTAGGTCGGCCTATTCATCGTATAAGCAAATATGAACTTGGCGAGGTTAGTTTGGTTGATAATCCAGCTAATCCTGCCGCTGTCGTGGAGCTTGTTAAGTCGAATGCGGCTGGAGAACTTTGTTATGTGTTGGGAACTGATGAAGATACAACAGAAAACGATAGTGAATCGAACATTAGTTTGCAAAAAGATACAGATTATGATACCGTTTTACTTGTGGAAGATAAGCTCTTTAATGAAAGTGCTGAAGTTTCTGGCGCTCTCTCCATTCAGGAGAAAGTGTCTTTACTTCGACGTTTCGTAAATTGGCTCCACGTTGATACAGAAGATGAAATTTCTGTATCAGATGACATCGAGAAGTTTGAAATAGAAGCTTCTCCTGACTCAAATCAAGATTCCGAAGGAGATGTAGATATGGATATTGATATTCTTAAGGATGCGCTTGGTGCAGTCGTTGATGAGAAGCTTTCCCTCTTTAAAGAGGAACTGAAGTCTGATACACAGACTTATGTTGATGAAAAGTTGGATTCAGTTGCAAAAAGCGTTGAAGTTGAGGAGGCTGAGGTCGTAGAGGCCGAGGTTGACTCATCTGTTCTTGATGCTGCTATTGCTAAGTTCCGCGAGGAGCTTGATGGTGCAACAGCTACCATTCAGGAGCAGAAGGATGCTCTTTCTGATGCTTCGGCTAAGATCGAGCAGTTAGAGACTGCCGGCGCTATTAAAAAGAGCGTCGAAAGCGACGAAGAAATGGTGGAGGATGAGACTATTGCGAAGACGGCTGGAGAGCCGTCCTTCTGGAGTAACCTCTACCTTCCTCAAGAGCTTATTAAAGCTTTTGGATACGAAAAGTAAAAGGATATAAGGAGGAAGATAATGTCAACTCAGGAAGAAATTCTTGCAAAAGCAAATGAAGTTACTACCAGCGTTGTCGGAAACGCCAGTGGCGGCATATTAAAGCCGGCTCAGGCCAACCGCTTCATTGATTTCGTCGTTGATCAGTCTACCCTCATGCAGTCCTCGCGAGTTGTGCGTATGCGGACCCCGCAGATGGAGATCGATAAGCTCTCCATCGGTACGCGCATCATGGCGAAGGCTACTGAGGCATCTGACACCGGCGCAAACGCTGCTGTTACCTTCACCAAAGTGTCGCTTACTACTGTGAAACTTCGTTTGGATTGGGAGATCAGCACTGAGTCCCTTGAGGACAACATTGCGGGTGATTCTTTAGAGGATCATCTCGCATCAGTGATGGCTCGCCAGACAGCGAACGACCTTGATGACTTGTTCATCAATGGCGATACTACAAGCGGCAATGCTCTACTCAAGAGCCTTGACGGCTTTGTTAAACTTGCGCTAGCGAGTGGTTATGTTTTGGATTGTGAAGGCGGCATGCCGATTTCACGTTCAGTATATGATCGTTCACTCCGTAAAATTCCTAGCAAGTACCTTCAGCGCCGCAATGACCTTCGGTTCATGTGTGGTCCGCAGTTGGTACAGGACACAATCTATCATCTTGGAGACCCGTCCGTTAAGGTTGATGGGAATGTCGCTTCTGGCGGCTCCCCGGTCAACTCTAACATTGGTGGTCGGTACTTCGAGGGTGATGGTGGTCCGAACGGTGGTCCTGGTGATACAGGCCTACGTCCGTTTGGTATTCCGGTTCTTGAGGTTCCCCTCATGCCGGAGTCAGTTGCTGGCGATTACGGTGGTGCAGCGGGCGATCACGCCTATCTGCTCATGACATTCCCGCAGAACCATATTATTGGTATTCAGCGTGAAATTGTTGTGTATCGCGAGTTTAAGCCAAAGAAAGACACGATTGAGTACACTCAGTTTACTCGTGTTGCGTCAAACGTCGAAAACTTCGACGCTTACGTAGTCACCAAGAACGTTAAGCGCCGCGCCGCTTAACAGTAATTGAATAACTGATGAGGGCGAGGGGCAGATGAAAATCTGTCCCTCGTTTTTGTTAGAATGAAGTATTGGTATTATGAAAGGAGGTGTGGTAATATTTAATCATGGCTGATAACAATGTAGTTACTTCCGAGTCCATTGAGGCTGCGGAAGTCGAAGAACCAAAAAAAACAGCAGCTCCGGCAGCGGCGAAAAGCGCCCCGGCTAAGAAAGCTGCTACAAGTAAAGAGATTTTAATAAAAATGGATGGGCCAAGGGGATATGCCTCAGGTGGACACGATTTCACTTTAGAGCATCCCTTTAAGGCAATTCCAGAGAAGGAAGCATTGCATTTGATTGCCACTGGCTCTTTTGTTAGAGCCACGGAATCAGAAGTCAAAGCTTTCTACAAGGAGTAGATATGGTTGAAGAAGGCGTAATAGAAGCACCGGTGGCCGATAAGGCTCCCGCGATTCCAACGACTCCGACTCCTGTGTCTTCAGGTGGAGACGTATTGGTTACATATATTAGAGGTGGTTCATATTCAATTGAGGGGCATCGTTTTAATGACGACAACCCCTCAGATGTGGTATCTGCCAGTCTTGCTAATGTATTGTTATCCACTGGATCGTTTGTTCGGGCTACTGAAGCCGAACGGCAGAATTATAGAAGGAATAAAAAATAGGAGGTTATAATGGCCGCAATTAGTAATTATTTGGAAAACGAGCTTTTGGATCATGTCCTGAAGAATGCAGCATTCACTAGTCCAACGACTGTGTATCTTGCTCTCTACACTTCCAACCCCACAGATGCAGATTCAGGTACAGCCGTTTCGGGTGGATCATATGCCCGTCAGGCTATCACTTTTGGGTCGGTAGCATCCGGTGGCACGATTTCTAACACAGCTGATCTTACGTTTGCAAGCATGCCAGCCGCTACGGTTACGCATGTTGGTATTCACGATCACGCTACTGTTGGGAATCTGTTATTCCACGGTGCGCTTAGTTCGTCTAAGTCAGTGGATGCAGGGGATACATTTAAAATTTCAACAGGCGACTTGGACATTTCGCTCGACTAATCGGGGTATATTATGACCCTAAAGAGACGAGAGTTTGTAGGAGCCGCATCAGAAACGGAACTGTCTGCTGGGATCAACTCATCGGCCACATCCTTTACTGTTACAAGTGGATCGGGGTTCCCAGATGGGAGTTCATATCCTTTTGTGGTGGTATTGGATCGTGGCGCGAGTGATGAGGAGAAAGTTCTTGTCTCGTCTAGATCTGGCGATACTTTCACTGTAGCCGCCAATATTGGTGGTGTCACCAGTGGTCGTGGATTCGATAGTACGTCTGCTGCAGCTCATGATTCTGCCTCTAAGGTCGGACATGTTTTAGATGCAACAACTATGACTGATATCAGTCAAGCTGTATATGATAATGAAGTGCTGTATTGGATGGGGGTAGCTTAGATGGCGCAATTTACTGCTAAAAATATATATAGAGGACAACCTGGTACCTCTATTGGTACTTTGTATACTGTAACAAATACGAATGATTATTATACTATTGTAAAGAATATTATTGTTTGTAATACAACGAATACAACCGCAACATTCGACCTTCATACGGTTGCAACTGGAGGAACTGCGGCTGCAACAAATCAAGTGTTCTCAGACTTCGCTGTTCAAGGAGATGAGACTGTATCAATTGATGTTTCGCTGGTTTTGGCCAAGAACGAAACTGTACAGGCTCTTCAGGTAACATCTGGAGCTTTGACCTTGACTGTTAGCGGAGTGGAGTACACGACGTAATGGCGATTAAACACTTCCCTTCTGCCAAGATTTCCGCATCGACAACGCATTCAGTTAGAACTGAAACTACTGGTGGAGCACCGACTTCAACTATTGCTGACGGGTCTATTGCTGTTGATACAACTAATGACGTATTTTATTACCGCTCGAGTGGGGTGTGGACTCAGGTGTCAACGACACCAACAACAGTCGGAGACACGGCCCCGAGTAGCCCTAGTGCTGGAGATTTGTGGTACGAATCTGACACTGGCAATTTGTTAGTGTACTATGCTGATGCTAATACTTCGCAGTGGGTGGAGGTTGGTCATGCTGCAGATTCCTCTGTTGTGGAATATGCAGCGAATATAGACGGCGGAGTTCCCAGTAGTAATTATACTGGCATTTCTGCTTTTGATGGTGGTGCAGTTTAATGGCTATCGATTTTCCGGCGTCTCCAACAACTAATCAAGAAGTTTCTCAGGGGAATATGACTTGGTTCTGGAATGGAACCTATTGGGAACTTCGATCTAGTACCTCAAAGTTTACTGCAAGTGATGATGCTCCCTCGAGTTATACTGAGGGTGATTTCTGGTATGAGTCTGACACAGGTAAACTTTTTATTCGTTACGATAGCGCCTGGGTTGAGGTAGGCCATTCTTCTGACGGTCAGTCATTTCAGGCTGCCGATACGGCCCCTGGTTCTCCAGCGGCCAATGACATCTGGTATGAGTCGGACACTGGTAAAACATTTATTTATTATGATAGTGTTTGGGTTGAGATTGGGCACGCTAGTGATGGCCAGTCTTTCAAGGTTGGGGACGCTATGCCGGCTGCGAGTGCTAGTACTGCTGGGGATATCTGGTTTGAGTCTGATACTGGCGGTGCTTATATTTATTATAATGATGGCAATAGCTCCCAATGGGTTGAGCTTGGCCATTCTGTAAGTGGAATAAATGTCAATATTGATGGTGGAGTTTCTGGAACCAACTATGGTGGTTTAACTGCCCTTGATGGGGGTGCTTCGTAATGGCAACCAATTTTCCTAATAGCCCGAACGAAGGTGACATACATCAGGTTGCTGATCGTGTGTGGCAGTGGGATGGGGAGAAGTGGAAGGCCACTGGTACTACGTCTAGTTCTGCTGTTGGGGCGGTTGTTGTCTTTGAGGGTGCGACTGCTGATGCTCATGAAACAACTTTAACCGTTGTTGACCCTACTGCTGATAGAACAATTACTTTACCGAATGCAACTGGGACGGTTGCTCTTACTTCTGATTTGACAACTTATGCCCCGCTTGCTTCTCCTGCTCTTACGGGTGGAGCAACTATAACTAGCACAGACACCACCGTTACTAATTATGGACCAACTATAGAATTGTGTCGTGACGGCACTCATGACGATGACTCCCCTCTCGGACGCATCCTGTTCACTGGCGATGATGATGACAGTGCGAAGCAAACGTATGGCCAGATCAACGTTAACATCGAAGAGAAGGGTGACGATGCATTCGGTGATATGGAGTTCTGGATTGGCTATGCCGGTAGTGCCAGGATTCAGCGGAACATGGTCATTGACGACTACTTTACGTCATTCTCTCATGACATAAGGATAGGCGACGGGTCAACTATGACCCAAGGATACGGGGCGCTAGCCAATGAGAGGATTTACACCGGGTTTTGGGCAGAGCTTGGGCATGATGGCAATAATGATCTTACTGCTGACAGGACTTTCTTCTTCCCAGATTCGTCGGGGACGATTGCTCTTGCCGATGATGCAAATAGTATTATTGCTGGGCAGATGTTCTGATGAGGAAACATCATGCCTCGATTTGATGGAAGATTCTTCCCCTC
>Ga0302123_10002966_pt1 | contig 11423 bp, 11 predicted proteins | sample CB21_321_MG_FD_203109 | JGI IMG/M metagenome (GOLD analysis project Ga0302123, IMG submission 203109) | Marine microbial communities from Western Arctic Ocean, Canada - CB21_32.1 | ecosystem: Environmental > Aquatic > Marine > Oceanic | place: Canada: Western Arctic Ocean | collected 2017-09-28 | reverse complement strand
TGTCTCTCAATGAAGAGCTAATCTTGATCATTTCACTAGTCCTGGACATCAAGTATCCAATTGCCTCTTTAGGACCAGCTTGCTCTACAAGATCATTACTTCTTGACAACGCAGTTCTAACCTGCTGAGATAAAGACTCCCTGTGCGCAACATCAATATAATATTGCAATGGCTCCGTTACATGGAAGACTTCAAAATCTGGGAAATGATGTTTAATCGTTTCCGTTGATGGGACTTTCCTATGTGATTCATAATGTTCCGCAATGAAGGACCAAATATCTTTCTGCTCAACAAATACATTCTTGACATTTTCTGTCCCGCATAAAGCGAAATCGCCATCAGCCACAATAGCATTTAGTAGTTTAGTTTCGTAATTCAATTTGACTCCATTTTAAGTCGCGTTTGCTCAACAATTTCTTTAAATCTTTTTTTAGACTGTTCTTCAAATTTAGACCTTTCTATGAGATCTCTAGATTGCAAGGCAAAATCAAAAACCAAAACAGCGCCATAAGCGTCAGAAATAAATTTACCAACAGCAGGCTTTAACTCTTCATAATTAAAATGGTCAACTAAACTTTTAGCGACCTGATCCTGTCTCGGTGGATCTGGAACAAACAACTTGCCTTGTTCATCACATTCCTTCTGGAAAAAGATGATCAAGTCCTGACCAGTTGGTATCTTCTCCATCATCAACCTCCTTCCACAGCAACTCGAGTCTATCGAATTCACTAGTTCCAGCAAGCACACCTAATGGAACACTATCATCATCATCATACTGCCCCAACATATATACAGCACAACTCATTAATGCTGGACATACCGTACAGATGGCTTTTGCATACTCAATCTCTAACTCGACATAACTTAGCCAGAAATGACTGCGATCATTTTCGATGCACAGGGCACCATCCAACTGTGGCATTGTTAATCCTTATCTAGTTCAGAAAGTTTTGACTCAATCTGCTCGTCAACCTTCTTCCAAAGCTGTGCCCACACAGTGTCGTTATCTATGATGTCGGTTCTTACTTCGGCTCCAGCATCAAGCCTCAAGGACTCATAGTTCCCTAAGTTTTTTGTGATGCCTAATGACACCCAAATCTTGCCTTCTTTATGATTATCATTCATTAAAATTCTCCAATGCTCTGTTGCTCTTTTGTGATAGATCCCTTATTCTGGATCTGAGTTCTCTGCTAGTTATATTTTTTTTCGACGGACGACCGGGCGGCTTCCGCTCTGAGAAGAATGATAGCATATCCGCAGCGTCATCCTGCGTATAGAACCTCCATTTTTTCAAACCGGAATCTCCCCCGACCCTCTTAGGTGGGGATAGGTGGCCAAGACGCTCGTACCTTCTAATTGTATCAGGTTTCCTCTGAACAATCTTGGCCACCTCCCCTATCGTATAAACTCTTTTCAAAAACAGATACGCACTATCTAATGGTATCTCGAGGGTGTCCTCAGAAATGAGTTGTTTGATCTTAATCTTATTAAACTTTTTATGAATAGATAAGACCTTCACCAAATCAGGCCCATATGAATAGACCTTATTAAGTGATACTTTAAAATTCAAGCCTATCAGCCTTATCTACTATTTGTTTAAGACTAGCTCTTGTCGCACCCTTCCACACGTCCCCAGGTACATCTCTTGACCAACCACAACCCATGCAGGTTAAATCAATAAATGTAGATTTAGGAATGCCGCGAGAAAGAATTCTTCCGTTGCACTTTCGGCAATGAATACTAGCCTTTTCCATTTTCAAGTCTTAACTTTTCAGCGTAGCGGCAGAGCCACTGTCGCCAACTTGAGTTGCAAGAACACTCTTGAGAACAGAAATACCTGCACCAACAGCAGCAACCCCAGCAGCTTTCGCGCTGGCAAGGTCACCGACCGTATAGACGGCCAAAAACGCCTGCGCCGCAGTCCAGATTGCCCTCTCAAGAACATCCTTTAAAAAATTAACATTAAACATTTTTTCTCCTTTTAATCTAGCCAGCATGTGTATTCAGCCGTAACCATCCCATTTTCGGGATGGACAAACTGTAAATGCTGAGATGGTCTGCCAATAGCAGCCAGTGATTCCATAGCATATGTGTTAGTAGACTCGGGACTGCCAGCAACCCTACATTGTACGGTATTAAACGTCATCTTAGTAGGAGTATGCCAATGACCACAGAAGACATCTTGAAAATCTTCCTTTACAGCCCCGACTTTCCAGCCATATATCTTCTTCTGGAACGGATAAAACGAACCAAAAGATCTGAACTGGTCGCCATGACACAGTAGACAACTGTAATTTCCAATTCTATCTACTGTATACCAATTGCGCTCTCCGCGGCCATCTGGAATATCAAATGTGATTCTTGGTTCAGATTCAAACATTAAACTGATAATCCGATACAGCATACGGTCGGCATTCGTTTCGGGATCATGATCTTTTCTTGCTCTGCCGCCTATGGCGCCATGATTACCAATAACAGCAGCAACATGAATTGAATCAAAATTTTCAAGCATTGTTCTAAGGAAAGTAGCCATTATCCTAGGACCATCAACCGTGACCTGCCTATATAGGCCGCCGTCGATTAAAAATGATTGCCCTGGAAAGATTAACTCTCCCTCTACAATGTCACCCAGCGCCCAAACATGTAACTTCTTCACTGGATGATTTTCTCTCTGTATATTCGTCAGATGTACGACCTTCTCTGCAAACTTTTGTATTCTCTCTTCGCATATAGAAGAATCATAATCTGGTGTTATCTTAGCCAGCTGCCAATCTGCCAAAACGGCGACAGCAACCTCTTCTCCCTTAGTCCGTCTATCCTTTTTAGGGGCAGGGACATTCGGGAAAGACAAAGTTGAAACTTCATCTTTAACTGCGCCATAAACCGCAGCAGCAAGATCATCTTTCTTATCCTTAACCTTGTTATATTCTGTTACTAACTTATTATACGCGGCTCTAAGTTCGTAATCATTACTACACTTATCACCGCTAAGTGGGTCTGTCTCCACAGGGAAATCTCCTGACTCGAGCCTGAAGCGGCAGATCTTTTCACCCTCACAGGCATCAAGATCTTTCCGACATTTAGGATCTGCATATTTTTGATTATGGACATTGGGGATGAATTTGACTTCACATCCCGCTGCTTCACATACTTTCATTAGGCCTCCACAAATGGCTTCTAGACATCATACACCATCACCCGGCCTAGAACGCGGACCTCGGGAAGATTTCCCTGAGAGGTCCCGCATGACCACCTTACGCCCTCTCCGCTTCTCAGCGGTCCTGCTCGCAGTCACCCTCAACTTATCCTTATGCTTCCAGGTAAGACGCCTGCCTTCGCTGTGAATAGCAGTATGCTCCTGTGCCGTACACAAATACAAGTTAGTTGTGCGATTATCTAATTTTATTTCGTTAATATGATGCACCGTTTCCCAACTAGTTAAGTACCTATCTAAAAAATTCTCCATTACGACACGATGTTCGTATACGTATCCACAGATATCATTTGGATGATCTGGGCGCAGTACTCTTACATACCCTTTGTCGTCTATATACTTGCCCCCGCCAAAGTTAGGATTGCTAGCACCCTCAAAATGATGATCCTTATGCCAGTTTATGCCCTCTCTTTTAGAGGGTAGACTATCAGATTGACGACGTGCCACAATCTTCGGCAAACAGTTGTGTCTTAGAAACGTTGCTGGCAAGAACCTTGTATGCCGCCGTCCCACCATCTCTCTTAACAAACAAAGTATACACCTGAGAAGAAATCCCGCTACCGCTATCTATAACAACTGTATACGAACCTCCCGCAATCTGCTTAGCCCCCATACCATTGGAATCCGGTACACCAAAATTCCATTCAGCAATTGTGCCAGTACCATGTGCTGTACCTGCAACAAGTCTAAAGTGATACTGATTTTCTTCATCATCACCAGTATCAATCTTAACTCCAGGTGTAGTAAATGTAAACTTAATCCACCTATTTGCACCCACTTGAAGAGCATTATCGCCATCCAACGCTATGACAGGTTCTGCGGTATCATCAACTATAAAGGGACTGACTGGCACGTCAGAACTAATTTCTTTAAACGCCAAAATACCCTGAGAATACCCCTGGGTCGTAGTCTTAATAGCCTCAGAATTTGTGGACATCTGCTGTAACCGGTCAGAGCTGATCGGAGTACCGTCGCTCCAACTTACAGTAGAATAAGTTGTATATCCCATGACATCTCCATTATACCATTATTATGCTTCCAAAGCAGCCAATCTGGCCTCTGCGGCATCTAATTTATTTGACAACTCCTGTATAGCCCCCACAGAATCAGCCAAAATAGCATGCAGATCAAACATCTGCGGCCTTGCTTCATCAAGATCATAATAATCATCGACCTCTTCGTCAGTCCACTCCTTCTGGAGGGACGAGAGGCTAGGCAGCGTCTTGTCGTAGTCCTCGCTCTCAGGGTCATTCGACTTCCACCAGTTGTACAAGCCGTAGTCCTTATCGACCGCTGCCGCCTCTTCTGCGATGAAGCCCCTGTAACGCTTGAACTCCCACAGGTCGTCTATCGCTAGAGCGTCGGTGTTGGTCTTGGGGGTGAACTCAACGGGCCGGAGAGCCTTGATTCTATCCAAGGCTTCAGTTGTCGGGATCGTAACGATATCCTTCTTGATGCGCTCCGATGATGATGCTTTCATCACCTCATCGGATGTGTTGAACCACATGTACCAACCGGAACCGGCAGCACCGGGCAACGCAGAAGTATCCATCTTCTTGTGGTACGAGTAGTCCCACCAGTTGCTACCACCCCCAAGGTCGTGGCCTAGGCTGGTGTACGGCGTGAGGGTGGCATACACGTTTATCAAACCGCTACCACAACTGATTTTGGCGCTACCTGAACTGTTCTCTCTAAGCCATGCAGTCGATCCAGTGCCGCCCCCACCCTGAAAGTAGACATGGCTGCTAGCCGAGCCGGTTATATGGTTGCCATTAGAGAACGAGATCCCACCACTTAGCGTGCCCCCAGTAAGGGGCAACTTAGTGGCATCAGCAGGAGCAGCAGCCCACACTGCTGTACCGGAAGAACTGTACTTCAGGAACTGATCGGCACTTCCACCAGAGGGTATATGCTTGTTTCCAGCAGAAGTGGGGTGAGTATACACTGTGTCTGTGGATGTAATCTCTATAGTATTAGTGCCCCGTGTAACGCTAGTAGCACCACCGCCATTGAACGTAAGAGTTTCAGTAGAAGGACCAATCTGAGTAGTACCAGCCGTACCCCCAGCAGCCACCACCCAATAGAAAGTTTCAGCTATCGTACTTTCTGGCTCTGTATCTATAGCAGTTATGTGGCCTTGAGCATTGACTGTCAGTGATCGTATATAGTAACCAACACCACCAGAGGTTCCACCTGTTATATAGTCATCGTGATTAACCGTTCCGCTTGTTTCTGTCAAGGCGGTACCGTAAGTATTGCTGCTACCACCAATTGCAGCACCATGCCATTTCAACGTAGTACCATCAGCGTAAAGCGTATTGTTGGTAGATGAAGGAGTGCCAGAGGTAAGCGTAATGCCGTCACCAAGAGTTAAAGTGCTACCATCAAATAGGAGCTTGTCGCCTAAAGAAAACTTTGCTAAATTGGAGCCATCATCCCACCACATAAGCATGTCACCAGCCGTACCATAAATTGGATCCATACCTGCATCAGCATCAATACCAATCTTTAGATCACCATCGCCTGCACCGAAGCGGTACCGTCGCATAACTGCTCTACCATCACCAATAGAAACAGCCTGGTTAGTAATACCTAACACAATGTCATCATCAGAAATTGCTGATCCTCCGTCCGCAGGATTAGCGTTATAGTCAGAACGTATCTTACCGGAATCTATCACCCATCCACCAATTATTCCAATATTTGATTCTATAATGCCCTTAACGGTTAGAGTAGAACCATTCCAATTCATACCATTTCCACTAGCATAATCGCCCACAGTTAAAGTGCCATTTATCGTCGTATTCCCAGCCGTAGTAACACGAAACTTAACCTCGCTGGGGGAACCAGAGTTGACTGTAAGACTACTATCTGATATAGTAGCTCCTCTCATCGTGACGTTACTATTAAACTCAGCAGTGCCATCGTATTGGATCATCCACCCAGCAACGCCTGCCACATACGCATCAGACTCAATCGTATGATCAACCAAAATAAAGTTTGATTCAATCCTATCTGCTGTTATTGCGTTAGCCCCGATTTCACCTGCAGTAATAGTATGCGCAGCAATATCTCCCGCAACAATAGTATTAGCCTGAATGTGCCCCGTTGTAATAGAATTTACCCCAATCTCCGTACCAGTAATCTCTGTCGGAGTAAACGAGTCAGCATTTGACATAGTTGCATCACCATCATCACCGACACCATTCCAATAAGTCCAAGGACTATAATTGTTTGAGTTGTCATAAGCACGAACTCTCAAATAATATGGAGTACCTGTGGCTAATCCAGTAACACTAAGAACACGACCAGTTTGACGACCGTTGTCAGCCTCATTGGCAGCCCATTGCCCCTCAGACGCAATACTCTCTGAAACACTATATTCAAACTGCCCTATACCCCATTTTGTGTCAGCCTCTGTCTGCTCCTGCAACCTGGCCAAGAAACCTCTAAAGCTTACAAAGAAGTTTGGTGGCGCTGGTGATATCGCATCCTCAAACTTAGGACCGGCAGGGGCTGTAGTGTCAACACAGGGTGAAATGTTACTCAACTCCTGATAGGTACCTATAATACCGGCATCACTTTGTGGATACAGCACCAATTTATACTTCGTCAGTGTCGTGTTAGCCATAGGTGTCTGCTCAAAGGAATGCCCCAACAATTTAGTAGTGACCTCTTGAACCTTCAAATAATTAGAACCATTATCAATACTCCTATGCAACTCTATGATATATGATGTTGCATTATCACTTTTAAGCCAAGCAACATTTCTAATAGACGCACCATCTTCATTAATAGAGCATGTATGCGATAAACCACTAGCAGCACCCGGAACGGCGGGTCCAAATAAACGCCCCCCTCCACCCCCAGGTGGCGAAATGCGAATACCGCCTTGCGGCTCAAGAGTGCCATCATTGACGGCATCCAGAATAATACGCCTTAAATCTGATTCAGATATAAAATCATATAGATCATATCCAGAAAAATCAACTTTGCTAGAATTTACACCATCATGACTATGCCCTTGGACAGTAAAATATGTTACCTGATTTTCTGGCGTGCCCTCAGCCATCAGGACACCTCCCTAAGAGTAAGTTTTTGCTTCACTCCTCCAGTATAGTCCATCTTGGACTCTATAACCCAATAATCCTTATTTGATATACCCAGCTGCTCGAGTCGTGAAATGGTCACACGATCACCCAACTGCAATCTAGGCATCGAAATAACATTGATGTCCAAAATAGGAGATCCATTCTCCATCTTAGCAATCAAAAAATCTGCTATACGTTGAGCATAATCTTCATCAGAAAAGAACCTGTTATTTATCGTAATTTCCTTAAGACCATGCTTCCTGATACTGTCAGAATATTTAGCACTCTGACTGTTAACTGAAGAAGTAGAGCCAGCATCCGATATTGCCCTACCGGAAATCGAAGTAAAATATTCAACGCCAGTATACTCGTTCTTACCCTCAAGAAACACTATCTGTCCAGAGTTAGAAGTAATTGGGACATCCTCAGTGGCTGAAATAACTATCTCTCCAGCATAAGGTTTCTTTATAAATCTATCAATAGCAACCAAATCCGGCTTTTCATATTCAATCGCTGCAATAAAAGGATCTTTGATATCAACAGCCGGGGTCTGTGACCACCCAAACTGATAAAACTTCGTTTCCCGAACGAGGTCATTGGTAGAATGTGTAGCCGCTGTAGTCCCAAACTGCCCCCTGGTAAGTTCTAATATCTGGCTACCAGATGTTGAATCATATTTAATGATTTCAGAACCGATCTTAACGTAGCCACTGTTTGGCCAAGGTGGATCTGCGATATTAGACACCGACATGTAAAGAATACTGTCAGTCATCCCTGCAGTAAGTTGTGTAACTGTTACAGAACTCGGAGCCGGCGCTCTCCACAAACTACCAATACCTATATTCTTACTGATAGTAGGATTAACCACCACTGTAACTTTATTAGCAAGCAGTTCAATACGCTTCTCAGCATTCTCAATATTTGTAGAATCGCTCAGCGTAGCCTGAGACACAGCGTGATCTGGAATGCTGGACTCATGCAACCTGTAAAAGTGATCGTACCTAAACTTGCCAAACTCATCAAAATAGAACATCCCCAAATCCCCGGTAGCAATCTGACCTGCAATCTCAAAAGCATTGGCATCGCCAAATAGATACGGATGAATTCTCAGCTCCGACATTTCTGTAATATAATAATGATCTCGCACCTGTTCCGCCGTCAACGCCTTCCTGTAAATAGCGAACTCGTCAAACAATCCACGAAAATAAGTAGTACTTGTAGACCCATAAGTATGCTTACCCAATAGAAAATCTTGATCAGTCCAAGCAGCAGGCGCACCCACACTAGTAGCAGTATCCTTGAGGACCCCATCCTCATAATACTTCAAGTCCGTACCATCATATGTAGCCACAATGTGAACCCAGGCGTCTATTGCGCCAGCAGCAGTAACAGATGCCTGGTGCATGGTCCCTGAACTGTTTATAAACTTAATTCCACGACTTGAACTCTTCCAATACAACCCAACACCCTTAGTCCCAGTACCAGATGTTGCATTATCCATATTGCCGGCATAAACACCTTGACCCGATACAAATGCAGTAAAGTTTACGTATGCCTCAAGACTAAACTCACCAGTATAGTTGCTACTGGTATTATTAGTCATGTCAATAGACAAATCGTAAGGAATAGTTAGATAATCATTACTTCCACTAGTATGATCAAACTGTACAGCGTGATCTTCCCGATCTGAAGTTAGGCCACCAATTTTACGAAGAATCGGATCGCCAGAATAAATACCATGATTTCTAATATCTGCAGAGAAACTATTTGCTGCAACATAATCGTCCTTAGCTCCAATGACATCAAACGCAACCTCGGTTGTGGTTTCTGCCCCTGTTACAGCAGAGTAAGATCCCCCACCGATATTCCTTTCCAACTTAAGATCAAACGTACCACTAGAATGGAAAGCCTCCATCCTAACCGGCAAAGGTTGCCCAGCATACAAATATATATTACCATCAGTAGTATAACTGGCCGACGAATTAAATAGTTTATCCAATTTAATGTTACCTTTATGTAAATCCATATCTCTACGCAAAGATTCACTACCATGACCAGAATCATATATGGCCTTAGACGAAGCGCCTCCAAGATACAATCTAAATCCACCATTCGCAACTGTAACTTTAAACTTATAGTTGCCGGTACTCGGAGGGATAAAGAATCCATCGAATACAGCATGATAATAATCTGACTGACCGCCTATCGAGCGATCTCCAAAATCTAAAGCATTTCCACTTCCTACAGCATTAGTAACACTATTTTCTGTAATAGTAGGTGACCTGGTATAATCAATCAACTCGCGTCCAGAAAGAGCTGCAATCTGAGTTTGGAACACAAGCGTATCAGGATTCTGGACCTTCAGGAGGTCCGCAGTATGCTCTGAGACCGCCGCTAAGGCCCACCAGCGGGCCAGCAGGCCACTAGAGGGGGTAATAGTGCTGTCACCGCTCGCTGTCCCCTCACTGACCCCCTCAGAGAAACGGAAATGAGCAACAGCCCCGTCCTCCCTGACCGCTTTTCGATACGGATACAACGACTGGAAGTCTGCCTTAGGAAAATTCTTCTGAGCAACAAGCATCCTTAACGCTGCACCAGCATCAGAATTCTCCACAATAAACCCGCCATCAATAGCAGCATCAGTCATAAACCTAGTAAAATCACGGCACCGAACGTCAACTGTCATATTGCTAGACTGCTTCCATTCATCAGCCCAATAAGTACCACAATTTATATATTCAAACACGTCAGGATTCTCAGAAGTCCTCCAACCCATAGAAACAGTAAACTTAACATCCTTATTTATAAACCCACCATACAACTTATTATTATTAATAGTAAAACTATGATCAGAGTTATCTAACTGCACACTAAACTCATTAGCAGCAATGCCACCCAGAGGTAAAGTTGTATCATGTATCTCTCTATTCTTTGATATATTACAATTCACAACTTTGTCACTAATGTCTGTTTCATACACAGGACTTATTTCATGAATGCGAGCATAATCTGCCCCATTCTGAGTTTTATGAATAGTCAACTTGACACCCTTAATGTCTAGAGTGTTGCCAGAATTCAGAGTATGTCTATACGTAGAAGTTCCCTTAGACAAAACATGGTTAGTAACCACATTCTGATAACTGCCGCTTGAATCCTGGTACTGCAATGTGTACTCCTTTACAGCACCAGAATATTCAGAAGTATAAATATCAATATAATTTATTTTCTCCTGATCGAAAGTCATCGTTATAACTGGTGTCGTAGTATAAACTCCAGAGGAATTCGTTACCCCCTTTGCACGCCAACCAAACTCGAGCGACCCATTATTCTTCTCTGGAACTGCATGCCAAGTCCCATCAGCACGAATCGTTAAACCATCAACATCCTTATCGCCAACCACACCCCAAGTATTAGCCTGACGATCCCACCCATTAGCAAGCTGCTCAACAGCAAAATAGTCGCCAACCTCTCCATCCTTCTTCTCAGCAGTAGTATAATCTGGAGTAACAGAAACAGAAACGTTATCTAAAGACTTAGAATTTCTCCACTCAACAATGATCTTAGGCAAAACCTGCTGGACGCCAGAAGCCACAGCCGTATCAAACGCATTACTAACAGCCGTCCCCTGATCAGTTACAGTAATCATACTTCCTCCAGCTCCATTGTAACATCCCAAAAATACTTACCATACTTACTATCACTATTCAGAGGAGTTCCCACTTCAGCATCATCAGATTCCACTCCATCCACAGTATTAGTAATAACCGACCTACGAATCAAATTCTCGCTATACGATTTTACCACAACACTGTAATTCCCCGAAGCATCAAACGTAGAACTCGTTGCACTTCGCAACCCAAGAGTATGAATCGAATCAGCATCAGCAACAGACTTCAAATAATCACGACCATTCAAGAAATCGAAATTACCTTGCTTATCATTTGATATAAACTTCCAACTAAACTTAAACACCTTCTTATTGTAATCCTCAGGGAAGAACCTGGTAGTATCCCCATTAGCCCTACTCACAGTTGAAACTGATTGGAACTGCTCCGTAATCCCAAACTTTCTATTTTGCTCAGTGACAGGATTATTGTCCAAGCGCATCAGATACAGCC
>Ga0302123_10002963_pt1 | contig 11432 bp, 15 predicted proteins | sample CB21_321_MG_FD_203109 | JGI IMG/M metagenome (GOLD analysis project Ga0302123, IMG submission 203109) | Marine microbial communities from Western Arctic Ocean, Canada - CB21_32.1 | ecosystem: Environmental > Aquatic > Marine > Oceanic | place: Canada: Western Arctic Ocean | collected 2017-09-28 | reverse complement strand
GGGACGGTGGCTGGTCGAACGCAACGTTTATATCGGGTCAGGTGTGGCCCCACCACGTCGGTTTCGCGGTGTGTCGAAGCGAGGCTTTGACGCAGTCTCTGCACCTTCCGAGCGACCAATACGGTTCGTCCTGGAAATGGATGTGATGTCCGCACGGTTCTAGGGGTGGGGCTTCTTTCATATTTATGCTAAGCATCCCTCCTATATAAAGGTTTCTAGGGGGCTGCCCTACGCTCGCCGCACCCGCCCGCCAGGCACGTCGTTGGCGCTGGGGGAAGGAGAACAGTGAAGGGAAACCTTTATATACTTGAGACCTTAGCATTATATAGGAGGTAATACACGATGACAGACACAACTGAAACCCCAACAACGGAAAATAAAGTTTCGTCCGCATTTACACGTGTAGTTGGAAAAATCCAACTAAACGTTGTGAATTCACGACAGAACAAAACTCCGGCGTCGGTGAAATCGAAGTGGTGCGTACTTGAAGTCAACGGGAAGAAAACGAAAGTTCATTCCCAAGGCGACAAAAAGTACGACCAAATCGATTCTCTACGTGCTCGCGAAATCGCTTTGAAGGCGAAAGCCCAAAAAGCGTGAGCGACACACGACCAAAGATTTGACGGATTTACGACCGCCCGTCGGGAAAGACGTTTCTCGACGGGTGCGACCCCCCCCTTCTCGCTCCGCCGTCGACGGCGGGCGGGGACGGGCCCACGTTAGGCGGGCCTGCTTTGCGCAAGACTGACCCCTAGAAACCTTTATATAGCAGTGGGCTTACCTTAGTATATGAGCAAAGATGCCATATGCGATGATTGCGCCCTACCCCACACTGCCGACGAAAAATTGAACCCACACATGGAGCTGGTGAGAGGGACAACACTCGTCCATATTGCGCTGTGCGACGACTGTGCAAGTGACCCTGGCACCTGGGCCTGAGCCCGCCGCTCCCCGCCGCGACCGACCCCCTGTCGTCTGGGACAGTGCTGTCGCCAGATGCACACGTTTATACTGGGTCGGTCTTTTGAGCGTCCATTTTCACGGCCCATCCATGAAGCACTTCCGACAGGAGGTAGACTTCGCGGGGGGTCATGGCCGCGATGGCTGGCCAAATGATTGGGCAGACTTCTCCCAAAACCATTCGGTCATATCGTGTTAGCGTTGGCTCTGGGCGTGGTGTTGGGATGGCATCATTGCTCATATTAGATGGTAGGGTCACAAGTATATAAAGGTTTCTATGTGGGCAGCCTAAAGCCGCGGCCCCCCGCCGAGACCGACCGCCTGACGTCTAGGACAGTGCTGTCGCCAGATGCGCAAGTTTATATCACTCTTCTTCCGCTGGGCATGTGCACAGCGGCGAATTTGGGACGTCGCAAAATCTTCCACAACATACCCACTCTTCATTTTCCGTATTCGCATCATTTTCCGTATTCGCATCTTTTTGCATATTTAATGGTAGTATCATACCTATATAAAGGTATCCTTGGGGAATTGTCAAAAGGCACGGCCCCCCGCCGGCGCGGGCGTCGTCGGTGTCACGCGTAGCCAGACGAGCGAGGGGAAACCTTTATATACTAGTGACCCTTAGCATAAATAAGTAAGTAGATAGCGCACCACCAACATCGAAAAACCAGACGCGAGACAGAGCCGACCCGAGACGCTCTCCCTCACCGCGACTGAGTTTGGGCAGTGTTGAGTTGGCAGACCCGCTCATCCGCTAACCGCGACGAGAGCCGCTCGCCCCCCCATTCTCGGGCTCTGGGGAAGGGCAGAGCCGCCTCCGAGCGGCGGCCACGGGCCGGCACGGTCCGCCGTCGTCCGCAGGAAACGAGAACCCCAGGTAGAAACCTTTATATAGGTATGAAACTATGGTAGATAAAGGCGCGAACGCTGCGGCGCGTGGGCGGGCCCACGGGACGGGGGGCAAAATGGGAAGGAGAACAGTCAATAGAAACCTTTATATACTAAGGTGCTTACCATAGATTAGAAACCAAACAGCAATGACAGACATATGCGATTTCTAGGAGGTGAAAGATTGGAAGAAAAAATTGAAGAGATATTAAAAATTTCTAGCGCATTTACACGCGTGGTGGGTAAAACCACTTTAGAAGTTGTCAACTCTCGACAGAACCCGACCCCCGCGTCGGTAAAGTCGAAGTGGTGTGTTTTGGAACTGAAGGGCAAAACCCGAAAAGTTGTGTCCCAAGGTGACAAAAAATACCCGCAGATTGACTCGCTGAGAGCACGAGAGATTGCGCTCAAAGCCGCCCTCGTCGAGAAGAAAGTTTGAGCCTCGGCTCCCACTGACTTCACGCAGGCAGATTTACACAACCCACCGCTGGGCAAGACTCAGCGGCTGGGCCCGACCCCGCCCGACGCTAGCGCGGGCCCCCCTCAGCCGGCTAACGCCCCCCACGTTGCAGGTTTATATTGGGGTGTGGTCGAGGTTGCAGTCGATGGCACCAGAGGTTAGCACGGCTGACGAGGGTCGAGGGCACCCCATCTTTAATAAACGGACACTGGTGGCGCTACACCTCAGGGGTATCCGCGTGCCCAAATGGGCCGATTCTCCAGAGAGGTGCCTTTACCTATATAAAGGTTTCTATTGCCCCTGTGCCCCACGTGGGCACTTCTTCACCTATATAAACCTTTCCCCACCGTGTTCATAGGAACCGGACGCCGTCTACAGCCGCAGCCTAAAGACCATTATATCCGGGATGCGTTGACGTTACGCATGTGAGGGTGTATCCCGCGTATACGCGTCGCGTACGCGCGTATATAGAGCAGGTCGTCACCAATCGTCCTAAACGCGCGCGTACAAGACCAGATGGGCCACGTAGCGAGCACAGCATGCCTGTGTTATGCACGTATGCAGACATGGGCCCCACTTATATGTTTTATTGGGTGGGGGTATTCGCGGCCACACGCAAGCCCTTTGGCTGGTCGTCAGCGTATGCGTCATGTATACGCGCGCGCGGGTACAGGCGGGTCGTCAGCGCAGACGTCTCACGGACGCGTACGCGCGAGACCCCCCGAAGAGGTCGTTGGTGGGTCACAACCGGGAGCATGTCAAATCTCCCGGTCGCTTACATCTCGTCGCCCCATCGACGGCATCAGAATGAGTAGGTCAGGTCGAATCCGTTCAGGACTCGGTCGTTGACTTTACTGCATCTGCTTTCAACGCAATCTCGCGGGCACGTAGTACTGCAATCGCTGGGTATTTCTTGTCGCCAGCGTGCAACAGCTTTTTGGTCTTGCCGTTGTACTCGATAACTGCCCACTTTGACTGCTTTGCTTTAACGGTTACGTCGGTCGGTCGTTGTTTGGTGTTGACAACTTCTAGTGTTGTCTTGCCAACAGTGCGGACGAACGTTGAACTCGCTTTGGGCTCAATGTCGGTTGTGTCTGTCATGTCGCTTTTTCCTCCTCTCTCTCAAGTATTTAACCGTAGCATCACTAGTATATAAAGGTTCACAAGTGTCATTCTCCTTTCCTATCGCGCGCCCTCGTCGTCGACCTGACGCGTACGCGCTACGCGGCGCGCGCGTGTATTTCTAATACCCGCGAGTCGACGCCAGGGTCGAGGGCGCCCGTATAGGGAAAAGACCATTATATCCGGGATTCCCGTGTCGTCATGGTGTGAGACATTGCAGTTCCCGCACGTCGTCAGCGAGGACTCTCTCGAGGCAGACAGCGCCGCTGGAAAAGAACGTTTATATCCGGGATTGGCGTAGTGCTACCATGTGAGGGCCTATTCTTCCTCGTCGTCGACAAAGTCAATGTTATCGACCTCGGCTTCTACATCGAAGGCGTACTTCGCCATTGCCAATACAGAAGACGACCCAGCATCGTTCTTCTTCGCTGACGTCCTAGCCAAGTCGTTAACCATCTTTGTCAACAGCGACATCTCTGCCGTTACCTGGGGGTCGAGCAATCCTATCTCATTCTCTTGAATCAACGCAGTGTGCAGCCTTGCGCGTTGAGCCCCAATGAGTTCTCTTAGCATCATCTCTGACGTAATCGTCCTATCATGTAGTACTTCGAAGTGAACCCTCAACTCAGCCGGCAACCGTTCCTCAAAGGTTGAACGCCATCGTTCTACAACTCCTCTATCGTTATCAACTTCTACAACGGCTACTCGAGTTGTCGGCAAAGCAGCCCTCCCCCCATCGCCTCCCCTCATGTGAGCGGCTCGAATATGTTCCCTACATCGTATCTGTCCTCTTATTGGTCGCTTCCTGCACTGCTTATCGTTACTCGTAGGTGCTCCACAGATTACATGACCCATATCGTCTTCAATCTCTTGACACCTCGCAATCCACGCAGCATCCCATTCGCTATCTGGTAGTACCATTCAATATCGTCCCCCGTTAACTTTCGTTATTTATTTCCGTACGTTGTGTGAGTAGACATGTTCTCGATGGCCTTACCTACATGAGGACCGAATCCGACTAGTGCATGCCCATCAGCTGACTGTAGGATGGCTATTACTCGCTCCTTAGCGTTCCGACTCAAGCCGCCTACAGAAACTGTTAAGAAGGAGTTTGGTTGCTGCAAGACGTAGCCCTTGAAATCTAGATACGTTGGCCAGTGAGACCGTATCAGTTGAACGACTCCTGGACCTAAGCCTCTTATCGTGATTGGTGCCACAGCGTCACTAAAGAGTTGGTCTTCGAACCGTTGTGATTGTTCGATAGAGAGTAATCCGTCATGCCAGGGATTGTAGTAGATTAACCAACGCATTGGTTCGTACATACGGACGTATCTCTCTCGCGTAATGCAATCAACCATCTCTCCCACAGATGAGAACCTGCTCGCGAGGTCGGCTCTACGCACGCGCCTGATTTTGGCTTTCTTGCAAATAAGTTGAACAACGTTCTCAAGCATAGTTGGATGTTCCATACGATACTTCCTCTGCACTGAACGGTAGTCGCCGCTACGTATTAACTTGCATGTTTCACAAATCCACTCAACAGTCTGTGCAAGGTCTTTCGTCTTTCGCACTGGTAGTAATCGATTGTAGTACCTTAGTCGTGAACCGAAAGCAGGTCCCAACTTCATCATGTTCTGGCCTTTCGCGTAGACCTTTTCATATAGGTCGCCTTCTACTATGAGTTCAATGTCATCTCCTGTCTCAAGCATACGTCCAATTTGGTCGTCTAAATGTCCTGATTGCCAGCTATGTACTCCATCGAGTCGTTCTTTACGCTCAAATGTAACGGCTGAACCTCTACCATAAACAATACGTACATCTCCGCTAGGTTGGATAGGAGCTTCTCTTACTTCGATACCCATCTCTACAAGAGCCATCTTTATTATGTCGCGAACTTCTTGAGTTTCGCGGGTATCTATCGTTACGTGATTAATTTCCATTATCTATATCCCTCGGAAGTAGTGTTGACCGATTGTCCTGCTTAGCCCGTCGTATGGCCTCGTCAACTTCTGCATTTATACGCTTCTCCAACCTCCTAGAGAACTGGTCACCCATTCGCATCCGTCCATTCTTCTCGCGGACTAGTCGTCGTAGCTCCTTTCGGTTAACAACTGACTTGCGGTAGCTTCCCATTAATCTATCGTAGTAGATGTCTACTATTTATAGCTTTTACGTAATCAACTCTGGTCAACTATTATCAGCTATGTGACCAGGCGATAGCATGCTCTGGAATATAACTAACAGGTATCGTTTAACATACTACTATCTATACGACTATTATCAATATAATCATATCTCTATATACTCTATATAGAGAAAAGAGAGACGAGGAGCGTTGCGGAATATAGGAGAATATAAGGAGGGCCTATTGATAAACGTGACAAAAGTCGCAGTTGTTAAAGAAATGCCCACGATTTTAGATATCGTCTGTGGCTCGGCTCGCCTCAGCCTGCCAATTGCGTGATTAAAGTTGATTACAGTTGATTAGTCGTCAGACTGATATTGCTTGACGTTAGCTGCCATGAGCGCAAGATGCCTGCACCATTGGGATTGTCGATACTGCCATGCCCATGCTTGGCTGGCTGGACCGACGAATACGGCGCCTGTTGGTTCCAATTCGGGTATCATCATTATTGCTTGTCCGGCGCTATCTTCCATAACGCCACCAGGGAATCCACCACATTCTATTCGTACGACCTCTTCGTTGTAATAGGCGCCATGTTCTGTGAAGCGCATGTCTATCGTATCGCCTTCGTGATAGATAGCCCCAGTGGAAGGGTCTATCCATGTATTAGTGAATTCTCTCATATCTCATCCTCTGGCCATGTTGCGTAGCAGCTGGGTTCTTGGCACTGGTAGTCGCCAACTTCTAGAATCACGTGTGTAGATTTGCATACTACACATCTTATTGGTCGCATATCTCCGCTCATATACATCGTATAGGGTACGCCTTTAATAAGTATCACATGCACTACGTAGCATCTAGTAAGTGCACGAAACCTAGTATCGCCGGTCTGGACCCAGGTCGCTGGAATATGGGTTAGCCGTGTTAAGCACGTGACCGAGTACCCATGTTTTTGATATACCATAAAGGAGGCATGCTACATGCCCACACACGTATCCACAGGACCCAGAATCATGGCAACAGGCCTGTTCCCTCATACTCGCGTACCTGGACACACGTGTGTACGCGTAACGCGCGCGCGTAAGTCGCAGTCGTTTAGGTCTAGTCAAAAAAAAGAGGGCCGATGCCAGACCAGTGCGTTAGCACCAGTCTGACACCAGCTTTACGTGTTTGTCGTTTGCTGTCTCAATCTTGAGAAACTACTTCTTCGGTTGCCGGTTCTACGACTTCCTTTGGTAGCACTCCCCAGACTTGGGGCGTCATCTTGAAGGGAGCATCCTTCGGTTGGTTCTCATCAATCCATGCTTGAGCGTGGTTGATAGTCTTAAAGCCCATTATGCTTTCATCACGGTTCTGAATTAATCCTTCAGCGCCAGTGACTGCCCATGGCTTAGCGACTTTGGCTTTCTCAACTGCTGCGACTCTACCCTTCTCCGCTCTATCTCTAATCGCGGGTAAGAGTTGTTCGAAGTGTGGAGCGATTGCCATAAGCTCTCCACCCATAACTCGTAGTTTGCTCTCCACTCCATTCTTCATATCTTCGGTGTGAGTACCAGCGTAGGTCACTGCCATGATAGCCCCGTAGAGCGTCTCTGGTATTTGTGACTTAGCATCGTTATCCCATGCATCGAAGAGTAAGTCGCGTACTTTGCCACTCAATCCTTTAACATCGGAGTAGTAATCCACGATATCTAAGAAGTCATCATTGGATAGGTCATGCGATATTGCTGTTTGAACCATTCCATTTACGTCTCCACTAGCACCATATCCTGCGACCGATGTTATCTGGTCAATGATACCATTCAAATCGCCAGCGTGTCTGCGAGTTGTATTGCTGTTAGAGCCAACATCTATATTGATTCCTAACTCTCGCGCTGTCTGCATAACATCTAGCGAAATCTGATTGCTACAGAATAGAACTCTCATTCCACCCGATACTTTAATCGAGTTCATGCCATTGAAGTTTCCACAGTCGATGTTAATGGTCCAGTTGAAGATTCCCATTGCATCGCTTTCTCTCTGCGTCACTTGTATGCTACCTGCGTGTACTCCATCATTACCGCGGAGGCGGTATTGATACTGCTCAGGCGGGAGCACGTCTATCAGTCGATTGTAGATATCTTCAGATGCTATCTGTGTGTAGGTATCTGTCACTACTGAGTGCAGGATAAATCGTTCTAACAATTGCTCGTTAGTACGATGGGTGATGACTACAAATCTTACGGTAGGTCGCTTCTCCATAGGGATAGCGTTAGCCTGCTGTAGCATTTGGTTTTGTGCGTCTACTGAAGCTTTCTTTCCGCCACCTGGCGTCCATGTGCTGTAGTAGAAGCCATCCAATCCTCGCTCCAATGCCTGTCCTAACGCAGTCCAGTTGCTGTAGGAACAAACGTGCTCTCCACCATCTTCATCGATGATGGTTATGCCCGAGTTGTTCGGATGTCCGACGGATTTTACCTTTCCACGGATTTCTACAGCGCGCTGGAAAGGGAGGTCGATCTGGTCCCTTGCGTCAAAGCGGCGTATCTGCCCACTACCGGTTGGTGGAATTGCTTCCATCGCTTTTGTTTGCTCAGCGATAGCAATTTCTAGAGCAGACTTAGTCATCTTCGAGGTCACTCGAATGCCCAGCGTCTCAGCTTGCTCCACCAACATGGTTCGTGTCAGTTGTGCGACTGCTCTCTTCCTTCTACCACTACCACCTACTGCGAACACAGTGTATAATAGCGACATCATTGGCAGAGCTGCCACGGTCGTTCTTTGGTCTACATCATCGAAGTCCGATGTGGTAGCTGTAACGGTTGGGGCCACTACTGCTATCATCATCATCACTGCGATAACTGTCATTGTTTTTTGCGTCATTGTTTTTTGCATATTGTTTTACCTCCCACTCCTAGTGGGTTAAGCTTCGGTAAGGGTATGTATATATAAGGCTTACTCTTCCGAGAGGGCGTCTCGCGCGTATCACGCGTGCTCGGGCGCGTCGCGTATATTCTACTACGCGTATCACGTACACGCGCGCGCGCGTATAAGTAGATAACGATTAGAACAAGTGAGGCAAGCTCACAGGTCGATTTGTACGAGTACCCGCTCTTTCGTGTATCTACCGCGGGAACATCTCACTGGGACACGTTCGTAGTGTACTACTCGCGCATGCGTATCCGCGCGTAAAGGAGAGGGCTGGTCCCTGTTGTCAGGTGTGTGACCCTCGGGCATGCCTGTGTGGGATGTTGGAGGTTCGGCTGTAAGATTATTAGGCTGTTCTGTTGGGGCTAGCACAGGGTCACACACGAATCCGAGCTCGGGTATCGACCATATCAGAAACTTGGCAATTGCCACTCTACCAAATTGGTATAGAACCATCAGGTAGAATACGTAGAATATCCAATCGCCAAGAAATGCTCCGTTGCCAGGTTCTACGAATGCTGACATTAAACCACTTCCATCGTCTTAGTGCAGAACCCACATATAATGTCTACCGATAGTGGGTGTCGGTTGCCTACACTCATAATGCACGTACCTTTGATAGGTCGTTTGCAATCAATACAAAACTCAGGAACTTCAGGCATTTCGTTCATACTAACAACTCCCTATCATCCACAATGTCGTACATCGCTTTCTTAGCGCGGGTAAGAGCGACATATTTGATATTCATTTCTTGTTGTTGTTGCCATTCAGGTCCAAACTGCGCAGCCCAGAACGGCATTAGCTCAGGTTGTAGTAGGAATATCCTATCTGCTTCGGTTCCTTTCGACTTGTGCACTGTAGATAATAACACTGTAGCATTCCTTTCGTCAAACAAATCATCGATAGCTTTTTCAAGTGAGTCAGTCGATGTAGCTTGAGCGCAATTATCGTAAATAATCATAACGCAGGCATGTCTGTCACGCGTACGCTGAATCGCCATATCTTCTAAGTCGTTCCCATTCTTTCTGAGTATCTCTCCTACGCGCTCTTCACAAAGTTGTTCAGCGAATCTTGGGAAGGACGGATATTGGAATCCAGGTCGCTTGCCGATTTTTCTAACATCGCCTTTGAGTGTCTTCCCTAAGTCGCCACCTCTAATCTTCGCTCCAACACCTTTGGATATCTGGTCGTAGGCTAATTCGAGGAGCGGTGCGTTAAGTCGGCACATTACAACATCGCCATATGTCCAGTTAGTGTGTAGATTGCTCCAGTTAACAGAATCGCGTATGCCTTCGATAGCAGCTGGACCAGCTTCGATATGAGGTACGATTTCGCGCGCCTCGTCTAAATGAGATGTAGGACATCTGTAGCATATGGACAACGGTAGATTTTTAGCATCGCTTCTCTGCACAGCGCGTTCGAAGGAATCAGGCATCGCACCAGCAAATCCATACATCGCTTGATAAGGGTCGCCACATATGAGTAGGCGGCCAGTCGATTTCAAACATCTCATAACATATTCGAGTTGATTGGCATTGAGGTCTTGGGCTTCATCGACTACCACCCAATCATACTGCATTGGTCGCTGGTCCAGGATGTTGGGAAGCCAGTTCTGGTCGCCGAAATCGATGACAGTTCTCCATTCATCTAAGCCGCGTTGTAAGCATCTATTGACACAATTCAACGCCCATTCATCCATTACGTTTGGTATTTCAATGTCGTAATTTTCTCTAAGCGACTCGTATGCGCTTCGATGTAATCTTATTTGTCCCGTAGCCGTCATACGCGCGCTTAAAGTATTTCGCGCGAGTGATATAAGATTTCCTATCGCTGATGCTGGCCATTGGTCGCTTATTGCTCTAGCAACATCATTGGAACCTCTCCCAGCTGCTCGTAGTTCGTCTCGCACATAGTTAGTATATTTTCTGCCATCGAGATAGTCCCAATCTTTGCGGTTGGCATGATACTTTACTGTTCTATTGCCATGGGCGTTTATTGTAGCAACTTCACAGTTGGTTGCTGGCTTTAGTAGTTCTTTCATCGGTGTAGCGATATGTTTATTGAAGGCGCAAACTAATATCTTACCTTTCATCGCGCCAGAAAGGACCAACCACTCAATCGTAGTTGATTTCCCTGACCCAGCGACTGCATTTACAGCCAGTGAGCCATGCCCATGTTCTACTTCTTCGCGGATGCGAAGTTGGTAAGTGGACCATGGGATAGTCTCCAATTCATTTCGTCGTGTTGTTATTGCATTATTCATTTATCGTCTGTCTCCTCGCGTATTAGCTTAATATATCGTATATAACTTACATATATAAAGGTGCCCTATTTTATTGACACACAAGGGACACAGGTCCACTTTGATTATTTTAATCCTCGACGTTTCCTTTCCGCACGCTTCCACAACAGGTAGCATGGGCCACAACGAAAAGCTCTGAATGACTGTGCTGTACCTTTAGGTCGTGCCCAGTTGCCACAATCCTGACACTTTTGCTCATCCGCTGGAATGCCATATGGTCGTCCCATATATTTCACTCCTCACTATCAATATCAATAATGAGCTGATGTTGTCTGTAATTTACTGCATTCGTTCCTTTAAAGGTCGTATGCGCTTTATTTGTATAGACAACAAATCCTTCAATATCATCTTCCCATTCGCAATGAAAACGAGATGTAGCTCCAATCTTGAAATTAGTATGTAGGTCGTCTACGGCGACTATTTCTAAATCATGATGTAGTTGGTCATGATTCTGTAAGTAATACTCTACACAGCTATCGTGCATAGGAGGTGTGACGAAACACTGATGTACTTGGGTAGTTGTAGTTAAAAAGTGGCACTTATCCATAGGCGATATCTTTATACCACATATTCCACAACGTCTAAAATGTATAGCTGTAGCAACCTTATCGGGATTCATAAACGATAAGATATTCATTTCTTCTTCGTCTTCTTTCTCTTCAGTA
>Ga0302123_10002962_pt1 | contig 11432 bp, 4 predicted proteins | sample CB21_321_MG_FD_203109 | JGI IMG/M metagenome (GOLD analysis project Ga0302123, IMG submission 203109) | Marine microbial communities from Western Arctic Ocean, Canada - CB21_32.1 | ecosystem: Environmental > Aquatic > Marine > Oceanic | place: Canada: Western Arctic Ocean | collected 2017-09-28 | reverse complement strand
CATCGACGACTTCCTCATCGCTCTCACCGATGCCGACCATGATGCTCGATTTGATGTGGATATCGGGGCGTAATCGGTGTGCTTCACTCAAGACGCGAAGTGATTGCTCGAATGATGCGCGGGCGTCTCGTACCTTGCTGTCGAGGCGTGGGATGCATTCGACATTGTGGGCGAAGACCCGCAGTGGCAGGTCTTCGAGGAGTTCGGCGAGGGCATCGAGGTTACCATCCAAGTCCGAGCAGAGCAACTCGAGGCCGACCTCTGGGCTACGCTCGTGAATCGCTTCGATGCAGGCTCTGTAATGGGCGGCACCACCATCGGACAGATCGTCGCGATTGACCACCGTGATGACGACATGGGTCAGGCCCATGCGGTCGACCGCCTCGGCCAATTCGGTGGGCTCCTCGGGATTCAGAGGTGGTGGAACTTTCTCCGTGCCGACGGCACAGAACCTGCAGCCACGGGTGCAGACTTCACCCGCGACCATGAAAGTCGCAGTTCCTCGGCCCCAGCAATCGTGGATATTCGGGCAGCGGGCCTCTTCGCAGACGGTGTGCAAACCGTGCTCGCTGACATTCGCTTTGGTCTCGTTGAATCTGACTTGGGCAATACCTGTTGGAAGGCTGGTTCTGAACCAGTCAGGCAGTCGCTTGCGATGACCTTTACGGCGCTCCTCAACACTCATTCGAGCAGCGCCGCCACAGCCGCCGGCTGACACCTCGGCAAGGTCAGCCTGCGGCAATGGTACAGCCATCGAGGGCGAGGAGCGGTCAGCCGGCGTTAATCGTTCTGCTCAAGGCTTGCGGGAGGTCAATGTGGACGAGTTGCCAAATACAGGTTCGTCACCAGGCCTCTCTATGGCTCGCAGTGCGGCACTGGTGACCGGTGGGGCGAAGCGGATTGGTCGTGCGATATGCCTCCACCTAAGCGAAAAAGGATACTCAGTGGCAATCCACCACAATTCATCGAAACGAGACGCCGAGACTCTTGTCGAGGAGATAAGAGCCGCAGGCGGCTCTGCTTGCGCTATCGCTGCTGATTTGACGAAGCCTGATGAAGTTGCAAGTCTGATGATTTCTGCAGCAGATTCGCTAGGTCCCATCACAGGGCTTGTCAACAATGCCTCGCGCTTCGAACACGACGATATCTCGACGATTGATATCAAATCTTGGGATTCGCATATGGACGTCAACGCGCGTGCGCCGATGTTACTGATCCGCGCCCTCCTAGAACAACTTCCCAACGATACTCAGGCTTCCGTCATCAACATCCTCGACCAGAAGATTTCGGAACCGAATCCCGACCATCTGTCCTACACCGCCTCACGCTACGCCTTGCTCGGCTTGACCGACGCCCTGGCTCGCGGACTCGCCCCTGCTGTTCGGGTCAATGCGGTGGCTCCCGGTCACACACTTCCCAGTGATGACCAGAGTGCGGATGGGTTCGAGCGGGCTCAGGCTCAGAGCCCGCTCGGCTATGGTCCCGCACCCGCCGATATCGCTGATGCTGTTGGGTTTCTGATGGGTGCGCGCGCGGTGACCGGACAGGTTCTGTTCGTTGATTCTGGAGAGCGGTTCCTCGCCCGAAGCCGTGATGTGCTTTTCGAGACGGAGCGGTTGTGATGAGCATTCGAGTGGAGGGGTTTTGATGGGGAGTCATCAGCATGCTCTGGCACAGTTGATGCGGGAATTCCAGGGTTCGACCGCGCTGTTTCTGGAGGCAATCGAGCGCGAGGTCGACATCGGAGTCCACGCGCATGAATTCGGCTCGCCGCAACGGATCCGCTTCGATTTGTACGTGATGATGGGTGGGGCGAATGAGCCGGCTCGCGACGAGATCGGGCAGGTTCTGGATTACGAGTACCTTCTTGCCGCTCTCGATTCGGTTCTGGATGAGAATCGGTCCGCCTTGTTGGAGACTCTTGCGACACGTTTGCTCGATGTGATCATGGAGCCCGAGTCTGTGGAAGCCGCGACTGTCGTCATCACCAAATTGGATGTTCTGAAGGGTGATGGACGGCTTGGTTGTTCGATGACTAGAGCCCGCTGAGAAATCACGAGATGGTTTCTTGGAAATCAGCGCTTCCCTCGCTTTGCTCGGTCCAGCACTGACCTTTCACCGAATCACAGATTCGACTGCGCTGCGAGTTTCCCAGCCTCGGCTGGTCCAACTCGCATCCTCCACGCAAGCAATCGTATTGCTGAGTGGTGCAGGGGATGGGATTCGAACCCACGAAGCACTAAGCACCGGAGCTTAAGTCCGGCCCCTTTGACCAACTCGGGTACCCCTGCAAGCCACCTGAGTACCCCCTCACGCTTGAATCGAGCGGCCGCCCCGCCCCCTGAAGGGGGCGTCTCAAACTGATGCATTGGCGGCTCGGACCTTGGGAACGCTTTAACCCCCCGCGGCGAGCCGAAGCATGATGAAAGCGAGTAGCACATCGATTCCGCGCAGAAGCACGGCGGGCATCGCTATCATACTGACATTGCTGATGTTAGCGCCCCTTGGTGTCCTTTCCGCTGATGAGCCAGGTGAGTTATTCGAGATGGTTCACGCCGAGGCGTCGGCTGATATCGATATCAAACTCTACACTCTCTACTTCTCCGAAGCGAACTCCAGTGCTGGCGGCGATGGTTACATCACCACTCAGGTTCCCGAGTCGGGCGGGCAATCAACCGATTCTGCGCTCGACTCGACGATTGAATTCAGCACCGGCGACCTGAAGAGCGATCTCGTGATCAACGGTAGACCCAAACATGGCAGTTCATCTGGTCAGTTCTACATCCCGATCCAACTCTTCGTCCGGGCTCAGGGCCCGAGCAACTCACAAGTGACTTGGGATGTTTCTGTGAAAGTCAACGGCAATGTCGTCGGCTCTGAATCCTGGCAGACGGACGCGTGCAATCCGGGATTGGGGAATCAGTGCAATTTCGATCATGAATTATTCGAGGTCATCCTCAACGATGACGAGGAGAGTTTCGTGGTCCTGAAGGACCGCGAACTCGAGATTGAAGTCAGAGCTGAGATGAGTGGCTGTGAGAGTGGAGGCGGCCCTTTCGGCAGCAGTTGTGAAGCTGAGGTGGCATGGAATGAAATCGACGGTGAGGATAATCGCTTCTCGCAACTGGAGGTCGAGTCGAACGCCATCACAGAGAGCCTCGTTCTGTTGCAGCGTGATGGTGCCGAACTCGCCGACGGAGTCGAATTGGAATGGTATCCGAACGACGTTCTGGCTGATCGAACCATGCAGTTCTCTTTCGATGTCAAGAGTGCTTTCGGGCGTTATGACATGGACTCAGTAAGGCTGCTGATGCGTGATCCTGACGGGGTCTACAGAATCGATCATGAGGTGTCGAGTGATGACGATGGCATCAGCGACACCAGCCAAGGCATCTTTGGAACGTACACCTGGACTTACCCAACTGGCCTGCCCTCTGGAGAGTACACCGTCGAACTCGAGATCACAGATATCCAAGGCAATGCCTTCCTCGTGGATCATGAGCCTGTGGACATGAAACAATGGGGCGTGGCGATCAATCATCGAGCGGATCGCACAGTCGAATACGTCGCACCCGGGGAGACTACTCCGATTCCTCTGCAACTCGTTCACCGAGGAGATTCCACCAAGTCGATGCAGGTGGAGCTGGAACTGCTGACCAATATGGGCAGTGCATGGTTGGTCGAATTCGATGCGCCAGGTGGTTACACGCTGAACTCGGGTGGCGACATCCTCAATCCGATTCTGACGATAACCGCGCCCGATGATCTGACAGGCACACCTGATCGAATCGAGATTCGAGCGGTAGCCGAGGCGAATATCGATGGTATTCAGACCGTCGTCCATCAGGACGTGCTGACTCTTGACCTGCAGAAACTCGAAGTCTTCCAGCCACCTGATGTCTCGATCTGGAACGAGGACCACGACATACCGATCGCGAATTCGACCCGGCCCGGTGACCTCGACGCGACAATCCCAAGGTATGTTGAAGACAACCAATTCAACACCTTCCTTCTGGAGATTTTCAACACCGGATTCGACACGGACACATTCCGCCTCGACATCCTCAAACGCGCCAAGGCGATCATCCAGATCTACGATAATGACACCGGCGAGAGAATCCTCGAAGACGATGGCGACGGCACCTTCCACATCCCTTCGCTCGAACGTCATTCGACCCAGATCCTCAGGCTCAATGTCAAGCCATCAGCAGATCGGGAAGACCCCGATATCGGGATGATCGAACTTGAGGTGATCAGTACTGGAAACGCCTCCCTTCGGACTACTGTCTCATTCACCATCCAGCGCACCTTCGGAATCCGTGCCGAGGTCTCACAGGATTGTGATGGAACGCCGCTCGGTCATATCACGGTATCACTCTGCTCCTCGAGCGGCGACAACCCGGAAGTCAATCTCCGGGTCCGCATCACCAACAGCATGACCAGCGGAGAGTCGGCGAGCCAGTGGGAGATAGTAAATCCAGCCAGTCTTCCTGAGAACACCGATCGCAACCAAGCCTACGGTCAGTGGACCTATCTGATACTCGATGAGAATGGCTCGTCAGTACCGGTGGTTTCTCTCGGCCCGGGAGATTTCACTGAAGTCTTCGTGCGCGTGACCTTGACGAATCAGGTCGTCGTCGGCAATCATACGGTCTATCTCCGGATCCAAGAGGAAAGTGCCGAAACGGATCCGCGCTACTTCGATCTGCCGATGGTCTTCGAGGTCGATGCCGACGAGCCGAACCTCGAGATTGTGCAAGTGAGCCAGAATCGTAAACTTGCGCCAGGCGAAATTTACGATTTCCAACTCAAAGTCAGAAACAAGGGTAACAGCCCGCTCATCATCTTACTCGACGCGGAGGTGGACAAGCCCGGCTGGACCGTCGACATCGGAGGGCCGACCGGCTCTCGTCTGATAGAATTGGATCCATTCGAGGAGGTCACATTCATCCTCGAGGTGTCTGTTCCGGCCTCTGCGAACAACGGTGAAAGAGTATCGGTGTTAATCACCGCCGAACCTCACGACACGGAGCAGAGTTGGTCGGAGGAGTTCACTGCCAAAACGACTGTTACAATGGTCGTCGGCATCAATTCCATCATACAACTTCTGATCAACGAAATCACACATCCAAGAGCATCGACCATCATCATCACGGTAGTCTCGATCCTGCTCATCTTCGGCGGCATCCAGAGCAGGATGAACCGCCGCAAGTGGGCCGCGCACATCGCTTACCTCGAGGCGCTCAATGTCGATTCAGAGAGCGAAGAGGAGGACGGAGAGGATGAGGATGAGGGTGAGGGCATCCCCTCTCCAGTGACGCAGGAGGAAGCGCCACAGAGAATGGTCTACGAGGACGATGACATCGAACTCGTGGAGTGACATCCGCGAGCACTGTCCGAACGACGCTCCATTCCGCTTAAGACCCGTATGAACCGCCGTAGGCGGTAGGGGGACTGTGTGATGTACGTCAAGAGCAGGTCGATTCACAACTCACCGGCACAGCGCAAGCAGCGCTCCGCGTTTGCCTTCTCAGTCCTGCTGCTGTTCTCATCTTACGCTGCCATCGAATTCGCTGCTTGGGAAGCCATGGGCTCGACCGATGCTGATGGTGATGGCTTGACCTATGGGCTGGAATTCTACATCAACACCCAACCTCAGGATTGGGATTCAGACAATGACGGTCTGCCGGATGGCTGGGAATGGCAATATGGTCTGAATCCACTTTCAGCGACTGGAATCAATGGCTCGACGGGCGATCCCGATGGAGACTCACTCACCAACCTCAACGAATACCAATACTCGATTCCCTCGAATTGGGATTCGACCTCGACGCCTAATGAATTGGATAACGGCGTATGGTGGAATGGTACTGTTCCAGTCAGCAATTGGGATGAAGAGAGCGCTATGCAGCTCATTCAGGGCTTGGGTTCTGACGGGGCCGATGAGGATCCGATGGGAAACATATGCTTCAACAACTTCGATGATGATCACGATGGGATGGTCGACAATTGGGATGGCGACGGTGACGGAGATGCTGACTGTGCCACCGACGACGATGATGGCGATGGCAGCATCGATGAGGATCCCGACGGCTGGGACACTGATGGTGATGGAATGCCGGATGGTTGGGAAGTGGCCAATGGTCTCGATCCGACCTCGAACAGCAACGACGATGGCACCAATGGGGATCCTGACGGCGACGGACTGATCAACCTCTACGAATACGTCAATCCAGCCTGGTCGACACGGAACGGAACTGTTCAGCCACCCAGACAATATTGGCGCCCCGGTCCCGATAATCGGACCAGCACCGAATCTCCATGTAATCCCGTTCTACAACTCGGACCCGGTGGTTGTATGATTTTCACTGCCGAGGTCGACGGCATCACTTTCACCGATCCGAATAACAACGACACCGACGGCGATGGTCTGAACGATTCATACGAGGCTCTGGTGCTGTTAACCGATCCAACCCACGTCGACACCGATGGCGACGGTATCGAGGATGGAGTCGAAGTCAACGGCGCTTACGGCGATCCGCCTCAAGCGACGGATCCTCGTAACAACAACACGGATGGCGATCAGTTCGACGATGGTGAGGAGGACACGAATGGAAACGGCGTCGTCGATCCGGGAGAAACAGATCCGACCAGAATTGAAGATGCTGGAGACATCGATGGGGACGGCATACAGAACTGGGAGGAGAACATGACATGCACGCAATGGAATAACTCCGATACCGACGGTGGTGGCGTGCAGGATGGAACCGAACTCACTCCAGCGCACGCTACCAACCCCTGTACCTCGACTTACGAACTCTATCTCGACATTGTCGCCTGGGTACCCGGCGATAGTTCTCTGACGGTGAACAACACCTCGCGACTCGACCCGAGCCCTGTGGACTGGAGGCAGAATGGTGAACCCATGGCTTACTTCGAATCTGCGAGTGGCAATCGAACACCGTTCATGTATGCAACGATCAATGGCAACACATTGCGTTCGGTCACGATGACGATGCCGGCCGATGCGCTGTTCATCGTCGTTCTGAACGGCTCTTGGTGCTGGGATGCCAGCGCCGGCGCAATCAACGAACCACATTGCGACGACGATTATGCGGACTCAGACGGCGACGGCTTGGCCGATTGGGAGGAATCTTTGGGTGCGTGGGGTTACATCTCTGCACCCAATATGACTGATACCGACGGTGACTCAGTCAATGATCTGGATGAGATTCTCAATGGTACAGATCCCAACGAACCATGCAACAATCTCGCTGATTTCGATGGTGACGGGCTGAATAATTGGTTCGAAAACACAACAGGATGCCCGATGATGTTCGGTATCGATGGTGGCAACATGAGCACAGATAATTACACTACGCTGTGGAATAACACCGATACCGACAATGGTGGTGTGACCGATTATCAAGAATATCTCGATGGTACGAATCCTCAGAACAATCCCGATGATGACTTGAATCCGCTCGACACCGATGGAGACGGAATTCCAGACACCATCGAACAAGAGATCGGAACCGATTGGAGAGATCCTGATACGGATGGCGGAGGCATACCAGATGGCGACGAATGTCCACCTGCATTCTGGGATGGTGGCTGCACGGATTCGACCCTCAACCCCTTCGACCCATCTGATGATATCCAACCGAACATGCTCTACTTCCTCGCTCAGAACACCACGGCTGGTGTCGATTACAACATCACCCAGTACTGGCGTTGGCACACCTATGACTACTACACGGGCGTGTCTTGGGGCGTCAACACGAGTCTGGTCGGTAACACGCAGATATTCCCGACTTGGTCGACCACTCAGGGAGTCGCCCATCAGGACTTCTGGGATGACTCAACCCTCTTCGGCTGGCAGCTCTTCTTCCGCAATAACGGCATACTGTATCCGGGCGACGAACTGATCGCACCCTACAATTCTGTGAATTATACCGATTGGATCGATGTCGATGCTGGAATGAACTTCTCGAATTACACACGCGACGTGATGATTGATTCATCGACGGTCGACACACTGTATGTCACTGCACCGCAGATTACGATGACCGCGGAGATTAGAGATAATACAACAGCCTTCATGAACAGTTCCTATGCCAAGGATCTCGGCGAGATTCGTTCATCTGCGAACATCACACGCATCGCTTGGACTATTCTGAATGAGACTGGATACACCTCCGCGTGGGACCAGGTCGTTGCTCTACAACAATTCCTGATCAATGGGAATAATACCACGACATTCTTGAGGAATCATGCCGGTTCGAACAGATCAGATGTCATCAATTCCGAATTCGGAGCCGATTCCCTGTTCGGAGATACGGCGGTGTGGATTCTCGAGCGGGCGCATGAGGGGGATTGTGATGAATTCGCGACGGTCTTCGCTGCGCTTCTGAGAGCCGTCGATCTGCCAACGCGGAAAGTGACTGGATTCTCGGGCGGAACTTGGGTGGAGAACGGCTACGAAGTGTATGGACATGATTTCACATGGTGGGTCGAGGTCCATCTGCAGACGAATGCGAATCAGGGGGAGTTGGATCTCGGCTGGATTCCATTCGAAGCATGCCCTGATATGTCGGTGGTCGAGGTTGTCAACGAGACTTGGTCCCCCTCATCCTTCGAGCGTGATTACTCCACGGGAAACATCACGCTGAACGGAACCCTCCAGTTCTCCGGCAATTCTTCAGCAATCGACGGTCACTCCATCGATCTTTATCTCGTCCCATCCAACGAGACCGTCAACGTCCCGGGAAGTGCTGCTACAGAGAATCATCTGATTGGGACAGTGACCACGAATGAGACAGGTAACTTCTCATTCGAAGGTACACCACCTGTGATGATCAAGCCTGGATACGGCTCTCTGGTGATTCTGACTCACACGGGTGGTTACGTCGGTATACAGGCGATAACATTCCCATGGCGACTGAATATCACCGATGATGTCGACCTCGCGCTGACTAATCCACAGCCAAGCACCGAACCGATGCTCGGTGCCGGAGTCAACACCACAGTGATCGGTTCCTTGGCTTGGGCGAATTCACCTTTCACCGATCCAGCAGAACTCGATTCACTGCAGGTTCTAATGAACTACACGACGGTGGAAGATGGCCCCGTCAATCTCATCGCTGATGTCGGTTCAGCTGGATACTTCGAATTTTCAGTTCCAATTTCAGAGAGCGAGCCATTAGGCCTGATCAATGCCTCACTGGCCTTCCTCGGTTGGCACCAGGGTGACTTGAACAATGCCACACCGGCCGAGTATCATCTCAGACCCCAGAGTGTTGCCTTCAACTTCAACATCACACCTTCTCCTAATCTTACAGTATCACTGGAGGGAATCGATGCTAACAACAGCATACTCGATATCGATCGATTCGTTTTCGTCAACGGCACCGTCCAGAGCAGAGGTCCCAACCCCGATCCTCTGAATGGGACATTGACCTTCCAGATGCGTAGGACTGGTACCAACGGTCCTTACGCTACGCTCGCGACATGGTATCTCAATGGCTCGAATTGGACTGGTCAGCCTGGAGAATTCTCGTTGAGTTGGAATTTCACAGCAACCTCTGTGAATATTCCCTCGGGCGAGGTTGAGGTCAAGTTCACCTATGATGCAGAGGGATTGTTCGCAGCAGATGAAGTGACCTATCCCAGTACATTCGGAATTCGCAGTTATGTCGAATTCTCATATCAACTGGCTCCTACGAGCAGAGGTAATCTGGCTGTCATCGATGTTCAATTGTCAGATCACACAGGGACGTCGGTTGCGGATTTCCCCGGAATCTACACAGTCGACTTCAATGGCACTCAGGTTTGGAACACGACCGACCCAGCATCTGGCAGATTCAGTGTGACTTGGATTCCTGCTTGGGATATCGTGCCGGGTGATTACGACTGGGAACTCAACTTCAACGGCTCGACATGGCTCCTCCCGGCATCATCATTCGACCAGATTCGAATTCAGGGGCGGGCGAATTTGACAGTAAACATGGTAATGGATTGGACTCCGAGAGGTACGACGAATTGGGTAAGTGGCATCGCCCAAGACAACGTTTTGTTGACTGCCATCACCGGCAACAACTCCTCGATTCTGTTGCATCTTGAAGAGCCCTCCGGCCTGCCGCCAGGACCCGATGGGAACCCACCTCCACCAATCGTCCATCGTCTCGCCTCTGGTTGGATCAACCAAACCACCGGAGCCTACAACCTGTCTTTCACGATACCAGAGGATATCCCTGCAGGAGTCTACAATCTTAGGCTGCTGCTCGACTTCACCCAATTCGCTACCGCACCCGGACCTTATTACACGGTCCCAGACGCGGTCCGCCACCTCACTGGTATACAGAGTGAATTCGTCGTCGAAGCGGCTCCTGCTTCGATAATCGTGGTCGCAGGCAACACCCTGATTCTCAATGCTACTGTTACCGATGTTGCTGACGGGTCCATCGTTCCCGGCGCCATCGTCAATCTGTACTTCGATTGGGGCGGACCCAACCAAGTCGTCATCGATACCGAGACGACAGATGTGGACGGCGTTGCGAGATTCAATCCGACATTGGCTTCTAGCACCGAGCCAGGATTCTACGATTTGAGAATCCATGCACCAGATGATTTGACTGACAATCTGACTGTGGTTGACGCAGGACGCTGGGTTGGAAATGAGACATTCGCGAACCTCACGGTCCAAGTCAACAGCTTCATCGAAATCGATTTCATACCCACCGAAGTCACCGCAGGACAATCCTTCAACATCGACGGTCGAGTGATGGATGGCTTCGACAGCAACCGGACCGTCGATGGACCGATGGCCATCACGGTTTTCTTCCTCAACGATGCGAGTGAAGTCCTCGTCGCGAGTCACACGACAACCGATAATGGCTCATTCAATGTATCCGTTCCAACCGACCCATTCGGAGATGGAGTGTCGAGTGGTATCAAGACCGTTATCGTAAGTGTTCTCGATGGCACCACACCATTCTATCTCACGGGCACGGGCAACGCATCCATTCTGGTCATAGGTGTCCCTCGATTCATGGATCGCACACCGATCATCCAGACGATTGTTGACAGAGGTTCGTCGATCACTTTCAGTGCTCGTCTGACAGAATTCAGCGATAATGACCGTCGTCTGGATGGCATGACGGTCGCGGCGAGGTTCCACGACACATGGCTCACCGAGGGTCTGACGAATAACGAGGGAGCCGTGAATTTCACCTTTGACGTACCTCATTCCCACCCACTTGGACAGGTTGCGGTGACGCTCTGGTTCAACGGCTCTGCCACTCTCCATTCGACTTCCACTCAGATGAATACGATGATTGTTCGCTCACCAACGAATCTCACTGTCACAACGATAACCGATAACCCGATTGCGGGTGAATCATTCAATGTCAGTGGTTTGCTCCTATCGAGCA
>Ga0302123_10002959_pt1 | contig 11441 bp, 14 predicted proteins | sample CB21_321_MG_FD_203109 | JGI IMG/M metagenome (GOLD analysis project Ga0302123, IMG submission 203109) | Marine microbial communities from Western Arctic Ocean, Canada - CB21_32.1 | ecosystem: Environmental > Aquatic > Marine > Oceanic | place: Canada: Western Arctic Ocean | collected 2017-09-28 | reverse complement strand
GTCTTCCTCAACGTCGCCGGCGGGTTGCGCATCGGCGAGCCGGCAGCCGATCTGGCCGTGGCCGCGGCCCTGCTCTCCTCCCTCAGCGACCGGCCCGTCGAGAGCGGCACGGTCGTCTTCGGCGAGATCGGGTTGGGCAGCGAAGTTCGTGCGGTGAGCCAGACCGATACGCGCCTCAAGGAAGCTGCCAAGCTGGGCTTCCACCGCGCGATCCTGCCCCGCGCGCGCGGCCGCGGCAGAAGCTCCGGCGAGGCCGGCATCGCGCGCCAGGAGATAGGCCGCCTGCACGAATTGGTCGAGGTCTTCGAGGACGGCGACTCATGATGGGCCAGACGGGATTCACCGCCGGGGATCTCGGCGTCCTAGCCATCCTGCTGGTTTCGGGCCTCCTGGCCCTGAGCCGCGGCCTGGTGAAAGAGGCTTTCGCCCTGGCGGCCTGGGTCGGCGCGGCCTTCATTGCGCTTTACGGCTTTCCGCATGTCCGGCCTTTCGCCCTCGATATCATCCCAATTCCGAGGGCCGCCGAAGGTGCGACGGCAATCGGGCTTTTCATTGTCGGATTCATCGCTATATCACTGGTCAGCCGTCCGATTTCGAACCGGGTTCGGGACAGCGACCTCAGGGCGCTCGACCGGTCCCTCGGGTTTCTGTTCGGCCTCCTGCGCGGGGCGGTGCTGGTATCCATGGTTTATCTCGTGATGCTCTGGCTATGGGCGGCGCCGGATCATCCGGATTGGGTTCGAGGGGCGCGGTCCCTCCCCCTGGTCGAACGCGGCGCCAAGGTTCTGCAGCTCCTCATCCCGGATGAGGCGGCGCGCATGGGCGAGGACGCGGCAAGCGGCGCCGAGCGACAGATCCGCAAGGGACAGGAAGCCAAGGAAGCGCTCGAAACCCTGGACTCCCTCACCCGCGAAGCCCAAGAAGAGACGAGCGGCGAGAAGACCGACCAAACGCCAGATCAGACGACGAAGGACCCGACCGGCTACGATGCGCGGACACGCAATCAAATGGACCGGCTGAACCAGCAACTGAACGCCACGGATTAGGCGCGGAGACGGCCCGGATGCTCACAACCAATCCCTTCGATGACGACAAACTGCACGAAGAATGCGGCGTCTTCGCGATTTTCGATCATCCCGACGCCGCGGCGCTGACGGCGCTGGGCCTGCATGCCCTGCAGCATCGCGGCCAGGAGGCCGCGGGGATCGTGAGCTACGACGGAGAGCAGTTCCACAGCCATCGCGCGCTCGGTCAGGTTGGCGATATCTTCGGTTCGGAAGAGGTGATACGTCGCCTCAAGGGGCCAATCGCGATCGGCCATACGCGCTATTCGACGACCGGCGAGACCGTCGTCCGCAACGTCCAGCCGCTGTTCGTCGATTTTGCCGATGGCGGTCTCGCGATCGGCCATAACGGCAACTTGACCAACGCCGTTTATTTGCGCCGCGAACTGGCGCGGCGCGGTTCGATCTTCCATTCGACGACGGATACCGAGGTCATCACCCATCTGGTGGCGACAAGCCGGCGCACGCGCCTGATCGACAAGCTGAACGACGCGCTGCGCCAAGTCGACGGGGCCTATTCCCTGGTCGCGATGAGCCGTCACAAGATCATGGGCGTGCGCGATCCCCTGGGGGTGCGGCCCCTGGTCCTTGGCCGGCTCGACGGCGCCTGGGTCATGGCGTCGGAGACCTGCGCCCTGGATATCATCGGCGCCGAATTCGTGCGCGACGTGGAACCCGGTGAACTCGTGATCGCGGACAAGAACGGGCTGGAAAGCCAGCGCCCCTTTCCGCCCTCACCCCGCCGTTTCTGCATCTTCGAGTTTATCTATTTCGCCCGGCCAGACAGTTCGGTCGAAGGCGAAAGCGTCTACGAGGCGCGCAAGCGGATCGGCGCCGAGCTGGCCCGCGAATCCCATGTCGATGCCGATGTGATCGTGCCCGTGCCGGATTCGGGCGTGCCGGCCGCTCTGGGATATGCCACCGAAGCGGGCATCCCCTTCGAATATGGCATCATCCGCAGCCACTATATCGGCCGCACCTTCATCGAGCCCCAGGACCGCATCCGCCATCTCGGCGTCAAGCTCAAGCACAACGCCAACCGCAGCCAGCTTCAAGGCAAGCGCGTGATCCTGGTGGACGATTCCATCGTGCGCGGCACGACCTCGCGCAAGATCGTCGAGATGGTGCGCGCGGCCGGTGCGCGCGAGGTGCATATGCGGATATCCAGCCCGCCGACCACTCATTCCTGCTTCTACGGCATCGACACGCCGGAACGCGCCCAGCTGCTCGCGGCCCAGCACAGCATCGAGGAAATGGCGCGGCTGATCGGCGTCGACACCCTGGCCTATCTGTCGATCGACGGTTTGTATCGCGCGATGGGCGAGAAGGGCGGCCGAACTGGCGAGACCCGCAGCTATTGCGACGCATGCTTCACCGGCGACTACCCGACCCGTCTGGTCGACCGCTCTGGCGTGTCCGGCCCCGCGCAGCTTTCCCTCCTCGCGGAGATCCCGTAGGCGCCATGCGGAGATTTCTGGCTGCTCTGAGTCTGGTTTTCCTGACCCTTTCCCCGGCCCGGGTCGAGACGCGGCATCTGCCCGACATCTGGCCTCAGCCGAACGCCGCCAACGGCATCGAGGGCGTCACCGCAACCTTCTTCAGTCATTGCCCCTTCAATCTGGCGAATGTGGGCGAAGGCCCGGAACGAGCCCCCCCGACCCTAGCCAATGCCCGCCTCTACATGCCCCCGGGAGCTTCTACGGGATCGCCAGTGCCGGCCGTCGTGCTGTTGCACGGTGCCGGCGGCGTGCTCCGGGCTCGCGAACTGACCTATGCCAGGCAATATGCCGCCATGGGTGCGGCCGCCCTGGTGATCGACGCCTTCGGGCACGCCCCGAATGGGCCTCGAGTTTCAACGAACGCGTGCTCAATATCACCGAGATGATGGTATTGGCCGATGCCTATAGCGGCCTCGCCTATCTCGATTCCCTGCCCGAAATCGACGGCAGCCGTGTCGCCCCGATCGAGTTTTCCTATGGTGGCACGGCGACCACCTACGCCGCCCAGGAGCAGGTGGCCGAATCCTTTTCGCCCGGCGGTCTGCGCTTCGCCGCGCATGTCGCCTATTACGCTCCTTGCATCGCGCGCTTCGCGGACCGGCGCGCGACCGGCGCGCCACTGTTGATGATCTATCGCGGGCAGGACGGCATCATCGATCCGGACCGTCGCGCCGAAGTGGCGAAAGACCTCAAGCAAGGCGGCGCGGTGGTACGGACGATCGTCTACAATGAGGCCCACCACCAATGGTGATGGCAGTTTCGCCGGACCGCGCATGATCGGGCACGACTTGTCGGACTGCGCATTCACCGTGGACGAAGACGGCCTGGCCCATGACGAACTGACCTGGATGCCCATGTCCGAACCATTCCTGCGAAAGCTCATTCTCGCGGCCTGCGTCCATTCGGAGGGCTATCTGATCGACCGCGACGACGCCGTGCGCGCCAAGTCCAATCGCGACGTGGCCGACTTCCTGAATCGTATCCTGTTCCGTGAGGGCACATGACCAACCGTTTGGCAGGACGCATCGCCGTCGTCACCGGCGCCTCGCGGGGTATCGGTGCGGCCGTCGCGAAGCGCTTCGCGCGCGAGGGTGCGCAACTCGTGCTGATTGCGCGCACCCAGGGTGGCCTCGAAGAAGTCGATGACGCGATTCAGGCCGAGGGCGGCACGGCCACTCTCGTGCCGCTCGACCTGCGCGATTTCGAAGCCCTGGACCGGCTGGGCGCGACCCTCCACGAACGCCACGGCAAGCTCGACATTCTGGTCGGCAATGCCGGAATTCTGGGACCCCTCTCCCCCGTCGGGCATATCGACCCGGATCGCTGGCAGCAGGTGATGGATATCAACCTGACGGCCAATTGGCGGCTGATTCGCTCGCTCGACCCGCTGCTGCGGCAGTCGAATGCCGGGCGGGCCATCTTTGTCACCTCCAGTGTCGCGGGCTTTACCAAGCCCTATTGGGGCGCCTATGCGGCCAGCAAGGCGGCCCTCGAAATGATGGTCAAGGTCTATGCCGCCGAGGTCGAGCGGATCACGCCTGTGCTCGCCAATATCCTGGACCCCGGCGTAGTGCGCACGGCCATGCGCGCCGAGGCCTTCCCCGGTGAGGACCCGATGAGCTTGCCCCACCCGGACGACATTGCTGAAATATTTCTGGACTTGGCCGATCCGGCCTGCACCCGCACCGGCGAGGTCGTGCGCGCCTACTGATGGAACCTAACGACGAACGAGGGAACGAGCATGCTGAAGCTCTACACGGCGGGCCTGTCCGGCAACGCCCATAAGGTCCGACTGGCCCTAAACCTGATGAAAATCCCCTACGAAGAAGTCGCCATGAGCTTCGAGGACGGATCGCTCAAAGGAGCCGATTTTCTCGCCAAAAACCCGCGCGGCCAGGTGCCGGCCATCGAGGATGACGGCGAGCCGATTTGGGACTCGGCTGCGATCCTGGTTTATCTCGGACGCAAGCATGGCGGCGAGAGCTGGCTGCCGACCGATCCCGCCGAGATGGCCCATGTCGTGGAATGGCTGACAGTGGCCGGTGGCGACCATCACCAGGGCCTCGCCCGCTGCCGCTTCCTAAAGAAGCGCGGGTTAAGCGAGGGCTATGAACAGGCCCTGGTTGCCGCCCAGAAGTGTCTCGACATGATGGAAAACCATCTGAAAGGCCGCGACTGGCTGGCCTCCAGGCATCCGACCATCGCCGAGCCGGCCTGCTTCGTCTATGTCGACCTGGCCGACGAGGGAGAGATCGACGTTTCGGTCCATCCCGCCGTGACCGCCTGGATGGACCGCGTCCGCGCCCTGCCCGGCTTCGTCAAGGCGCCGAGAGCGTAGCGTCCAAGCCCCGGGCTAATCCTTCTCCGGGGAATAGGGATTCTTGCCGCCGCGCGGACGAATGCGGATCGGCACGCCGACAAGGTCGAAATCCTCGCGCAGCGCGTTCGCCATATAGCGCAGATAGCTTTCCGCAATTTCGGCCGGCCGGTTGGAGAACAGGGCAAAGGTTGGGGGCCGCGCCTTGACCTGGGTGATGTAACGCAGGCGCACCCGTTTTCCGCCCGCCAGCGGCGGCGGATGATGCGCTTCGATCTCGCCCAGCCAGCGATTGAGCCGCCCCGTGGACAGGCGGCGGTTCCAGCGTTCGTGAGAACCGAAGACCGCGTTCATCAACTTATCGAGCCCCGTGCCTTCCAGGGCCGAGATCGGCACGACTGGCACGCCGCGTGCCTGAGGCAGGGATTGATCCAGGCGTTCCTGGAGGGCTAGCAGCGCCTCCCGCCGATGCGGCACAACATCCCATTTGTTGACCGCGACGACCAGCGCGCGCCCCTCATCCACCGTATGACGCCCGATCGCCAAGTCCTGGCGATTCAGCCCTTCGGTTCCGTCGAGGACCAGCACCGCCACTTCCGCGTATCGGATGGCCCGATGGGTGTCCTTGGCGCTGATCCCCTCAAGCTTGCCGGTCGCCTTGGAGCGACGGCGCAACCCGGCGGTGTCGACCAGACGGATGGGCACGCCGTCATAGGACCAGTCGAGCGGCACCGCGTCGCGGGTCAGGCCCGGCTCCGGGCCGGTCAGCAGTCTCTCCTCGCCGATCAGGCCGTTCGCCAGGGTCGATTTCCCGACATTGGGCCGTCCGACGATGGCGAGATGCAGGAGCCCTTCGGGCCGTTTCGTCCCCTTGGGCGAGGGCAGATCGCCGCCCGGCGCCACGGCCGGGCCGGAGGCATGAGCCTCGGCGGCGGGGCGCAGGGCTTCGTAAAGATCCGCCAGGCCATGCCCTTCCATGGCCGAGAGCGGCACGGGATCGCCCAAGCCGAGGGAAAAAGCGTCGAGATAGCCCTGCTCGCCGACCCGCCCCTCGCATTTATTGGCGATCACCAGTACCTTGTCGGCGTCGCGGCGCAGCAATTCGGCGAAATGGCGGTCGACGGCGGTGATGCCGGCGCGGGCATCGATCACCAGCAGCACGACATCGGCCACGTCCACGGCCCGGTTCGTCTGGGCCATCATCCGGCCTTGCAGGCTGTCGACGTCGCCCTCCTCCAGCCCCGCGGTGTCGATCACCCGAAAGGACAGATCGGAGATGCGTGCCTCGCCTTCGCGCCGGTCGCGAGTCACGCCCGGCGTGTCGTCGACCAAGGCCAACTGTTTGCCGACGAGGCGATTGAACAGGGTCGACTTGCCGACATTGGGCCGGCCGACGATTGCGACGGTAAGGGTCATGGCAGGGTCGCCTAGCGATAGGCGATCAGATCGCCGTCCTCGGTCAGGACATAGAGCGTGCCATTAGCGACCACGGGCGGAACGGCAATCGGCTCACCGACATCGAGAATACCGATGATCGAGCCATCATAGGGCGACATGGTCAGAAGTTTTCCGCTCGAACTGCCGACGATCAGGCGGTCACTGGCCAGCAGAGGACCGACCCAGAAGATCTGCTCGTCCTTTTCGTCCGGATCCTCGTAGCGCGGCAAGGGCTGGATCCAGCGAATACGGCCGTCGCGGCTGGACAGACAGACGACCTCCTCGTTCGTCGTGAGCACGAAAACGAAGTCGCCGGCCGACCACGGAGTCTCTATCCCGCCGATATTCTTGTCCCAGATACGCACGCCTGTGCGCTGCTCGATCGCCAGCATCCGCCCGGCATGGCTGATCGCAAATACCTTGCCCCGGTCGATCACCGGATTGCCCCGGATATCCGCGAGGGAGGAGACCGCATTCACACGCCGGACGGCCCGCAACGAATCGTTCCAGATGGGCCGGCCATTCTCGATCCGCAAGGCGACCAATTCTCCGGACGAGAAGGGCGCCACGACAATATCGCCGGCCACGGCCGGGCTGCCATTGCCCAGCAGGGCCGCCGATTCGCTGATGCCGGCATAGGTCCAGAGTTCCCGCCCGTCATCCGATGCCAGCACGTGAATTTGATTATCGACCGAGACCGCGAAGACCCGGCCGGCCGTGACGGTAGGCCCGGTGCGCAAGGGCGCACTGACCGACCGGCGCCATATCTCGTTGCCGGTCGCCGAATCGAGGGCGAGGATCTCGGCCGCACCCGTCGCAACGAAGAGCCTGCCTTCGTAATAGGACACGCCGCCACCGATAACGCCGTCGTCTTCATCCTCCGGCACCACCTCCGCATCCCAGATCCGGTTGCCGCTGCTGGCGTCGAACGCCCACACCTCGCCATCGGCGTTGAGGGTGTAGATCCGCCCTTCCGCGACGACCGGCTGGGCCGTCAATCGGACCTGGGTACTCGACCCCTCACCGATGGAGACGGCCCATGCCCGGGCCGGCATTTCGGAGATCAGCAAATGCTGCATGGCGTGATTCGGATAGCCGCCGGGTTGGGGCCAGGAATCGTTGGCCTCCGGCGGCGGCAGGATGACATCGAGGTCGGCGATCTGGGGATCCGGCTCCAAATCCCGATCGAGCAGGAGAACGGGAATACGCTCGCCCGGCAACTTCACCTTCTTGTCCTTCTCGAACAAGCCGCAGCCGGCCAAGCTTAGCGACAGGAGAAGGACGGCCAGGGCCGTTGCGATCTTGCGCGTCATGACGGGGTCAACCCTCGACTATCGCGAGCAGCTCGATGGCCCGGGCGCGCAGGGCCGGCGGAGCACCCGGCGCATCCGCCAATCCTGACAGGATGCCGGACGCCTTGACCGAATCGCCCGTTCGCAAGGCCAGCAGGGCCTGGAACTCGCGCGCGGAGTAACGCCAGGGCGCATCATCGGCCGCGAGCGGCTGTAGGCCGGCTTCGAGCGCGGCGGGCTCGCCGTCGTCGATCCGGAGCATGAGGCTCAGAAGGGTCGCCAAATCGCGGTACAGGCCATCGATCGAGCCACCCTCGGCGATTGCGTCATAGGCCGCCACCGCACTGTCCCTGTCGCCGGCCTTGGCCAGCAACGCCGCCTCATGGAACGGCGCCAATTGGGCATAACCTTCGCCCGCATCCTGCGAGATTGCGGCGAAAGCGGCGATCGCGTCACCGGACCGGTCGTCCTGGACAAGGCCGGTTGCCGCAGCGAATGCCGCACTATCGGCCTCGCGCTGCTTGACCGCGTAATCGCGCCAAAAAACAGACGCCGCCGTGCCGAGCACGATGGCCAGCGCCAACGCGATGATGTAGTTGCCGTATCGCTTCCAAAGTTCGACGTGACGGTCACGCCGAAGGTCTTCATCGATTTCGCGAAAGATGTCCGCCAAAGCGCGACTCCGCCTGTGCGAGGGGCCGTACAATAGCCCTTGCCCTGGACCAAGGCAAATGCCGAAAATCTCGTGAAATGCGGCGCATGTCGCGGAACTTTATGGCTTTTTCGAGCCGTTCCCCGAAGCTGGAGCAACCCTCTCCCGTCGTCTCAGGCGGCCGCTGGTGTCGTGCCGAAATGGTTCTCGGCCTCGGCCTCCAATTCGCCAGCCTCGGTATAGCCCAGGCTGATGAGCCATTCGCGCAGCACCGCGTTCGCGGTGACCCGTTCAGCCCTATCCAGCGCCTCGCGCCAGGCGCCCGCGCGGCCATCCCTGATATGTCCCGTCTGCAGGCATGTCTCGGCACCGTTGGGCCGCCCGCCGATCTCCATCAAGCCGGCGTCGGGGCGCTGATCGAGGCCCGCGACCTTGCGCCGCACGGCTTCGAGAGCAATCGCCGCGGCGATCCGCGACACCTCCCTCTCGTCAGGCGCCAGGTCGAGATAACCGGCGAGCCGCCGGACTTCCGCCGCGGGATCGACGGCCATCTCTTCGTAGCGAGCAAACAGCGTATAGGTAACGCCGGCAAAGAGGTTGTACATGAACAGATTGCTGGCCACGCCCATCAAGGCATCCTCGAAAGGCTTGTCCTCAAAGGCCATGCGCGAGCGGAGGCAATCGCGCGGATCGCGCAGGGTGAAGACGTTACGGGCCTGGCCCTTACAGATCCATGTCCAGAAGACGTTCCGCCGGTTGACGAAGCTTGAGCAGGACGTGACCGGGAAATGCCTCTCGAGCCCACGCGAATCGATGAAATCGTCGAGGGTTTCCCCCTCGCCGTATAAACTGCGATCAACGGTTCGCCGGTCTCTTCCAACAATTCCCGGCAGGCATTGAAGGACCAGGTCGACCCCGAACGGGCCATGCCGGTGCAACAGACGAACATCCGATTTCTCCTCGATCGCGGCAACAATCTCGGTGTCTCGGACGCAGTATCGCGGGTCAAGGTAAAGCCCCGGTTAACCCGGCCGTCCTGTCCAGCTCTAACAGGTTGTTAACGATCGCTGGCCTAGATTTCGGTCCACACAATGAGTGCAGGGGCAAGGCAAGTATGGCTGGAACAATACGATCGTTCGCATTCGGCGCCATCGCGCTATTCGCTCTGAACGCCTGCATGGCCGACTCCGTCGCCGTGACCGGCGCGGAAATGGCGAGCAGCATCACCACGGACAAGACCCTGGTGAACCACGCCGCCTCCTTCGTCACGGGCATGGATTGCTCGTCGATCCATTCAGCCAATGGATATTCCTACTGCAACGACGTCGAGGATGAAGAGAGCGCCACGCCGTCCTTCTGCTAACGCAGCCTGGGTGCGATCACCTGCTATGACTGCCCCGATCCCTATGGCGACAATGGCGTGATCGTCGAATAGCCGTCCTTCGCCACTGGACAACCCTGGCCGGCCAGTCGAGAATACTTGTCACGGATGTAGTGGCAGCGGAGAGGGCGCGGTAGATGGGCAAGGTCGTCCGCTTGGCGGAGCACCGCCGACGCAAAACACGAATCGCCTACACCCGCTCTGAACTGAACCAGCTTTTTTCCCTGTATAGCCGACACGTCATTCGCGGCGAATGGCGCGATTACGCCATCGATCACGGCGAACAAATGGCTGCTTTTTCCGTCTATCGACGCTCGATCGACGCGCCGCTTTTCACCATCACCAAGACCAAACTACCCGGCAATGGGGGCGAACGGTTTCGCATCGAATCGCGGCGCGGAAGACTGTATGAGGGCGGGTCCCTCGCCGAAGCGCTGGCCCAAATCAACAAGCTCCCCCATCTGGTGACGCAGACGGGTTAGGACGCCTCAGCCCCGGCCGAGGCGCCGGGCGGCGCGTGCCGCTCGACCACCGGCAGCGGCGGCGAGCCTCCGCCGAAGCTCTCGAACTGCTCCAGACCATCGGTGACCGGAAACCATGGCGGATTGTGCTGTGAGCCGGAGAAGATGTGACGATTCGGCCGCACTCCCGGGTCTCCGTCCAGACACCCCGCGGGCATGTACACTCGCCCGGCCGCGTGGATCGGGCCGGCGGAGCCGCAGCGGGGGCAGAAGGTCCGCTCGTAGACGGAATTAGGGCTCGCCCGGTAGCGGACGAGCGCCTCCTCACTGGCCAGCCAGCGAAAGTCGCTGGCCCCCACCCCTACAAACGTGACGAATGGGGAACCGTGCGCCTTCCGGCAGATGGAGCAGTGACAGTGATGATGCATGCCCGACTCGGCGTCGGGGTCGCACTCCCATCGGATATTCCCGCACAGACAGCTGCCGGTTGTTGACATGGTTCGTCTCCGTTGAACTCGTAATATTCATTGTCCCTGCGAACGAACACCCCACTAACATCCATTCCTTGCAGGGTTTCCTGAATATAATCGTCCTCAATTTCACTGACGGGTATTCCACCACGAAGGATCGCACGGACGTCAAACTGTTCTGGTGGGGGTGAGGTATCTGCGCTAAATCAATAACCCCCTTACTTTAATATAGTTAAATCAATAAGTTAGCGTTCGTCAACTATTCCCACTCGATCGTCCCCGGCGGCTTCGAGGTCACGTCGTAGACCACGCGGTTGATGCCCTTGACCTCGTTGATGATGCGGGTCGCGACGCGGCCCAAGAATTCGTGGTCGAAGGGGTAGTAGTCGGCGGTCATGCCGTCGGTCGAGGTCACGGCTCGGAGGGCGCAGACATGGTCGTAGGTCCGGGCATCGCCCATCACGCCGACCGTGCGCACGGGCAGCAGCACGGCGAAGGCCTGCCAGATCGCGTCGTAGAGCCCGGCCTTGCGGATCTCGTCCAGATAGACCGCGTCGGCCTGGCGCAGGATCGCCAGCTTCTCGCGCGAGATCGCGCCGGGCACACGGATCGCCAGGCCCGGGCCAGGGAAGGGATGGCGGCCGACGAAGGAGTCGGGCAGGCCCAGCTCGCGACCCAGCACCCGCACCTCGTCCTTGAACAATTCGCGCAGGGGCTCGACCAGCTTCATGTTCATGCGTTCGGGCAGGCCGCCGACATTGTGGTGGGACTTGATCGTCACGCTGGGCCCGCCGGTGAAGGACACGCTTTCGATCACATCGGGATAGAGCGTGCCCTGGGCGAGGAATTCGGCGCCGCCGATGCGCTC
>Ga0302123_10002956_pt1 | contig 11444 bp, 2 predicted proteins | sample CB21_321_MG_FD_203109 | JGI IMG/M metagenome (GOLD analysis project Ga0302123, IMG submission 203109) | Marine microbial communities from Western Arctic Ocean, Canada - CB21_32.1 | ecosystem: Environmental > Aquatic > Marine > Oceanic | place: Canada: Western Arctic Ocean | collected 2017-09-28 | reverse complement strand
CGGATACCGAGGTCGCGCCATTGCTCCTTTGGCCGGCCGGGTAGACTGCCGATGTATTTCAATGCTAGTGATTGGAGTTGGGCGACGTCGAAGTTGCCGACGAACACAAACGAAAAATCTCCAGTACCGGAAAATCGTTCTTTGAACAGCTCTTGCGAGCGCTGCAAATCCATCGCTTCGAGCGTTTCCGGCGTCCACGGTTTGCGGCGCTTGTGGCCTTGCGACATCGTCACTTGGACCGCGTCCTGATATACGGCTTCGGGTCTCGCTAAGCGATTTCCGAGATCTGTCCGTAGGCGTGTGAGATAGGCTTCATAAGCATCCTTGTCCATGCGGGGTGCTGTGAACTTGAGGTGAATAAGCTGCATCATCACCTCGAGATCCACCGGCCGGCACGATCCTCGCAGACCCTCACTGAGTTCGTCGATGTAAGGGCTGACGGAAACCGTTTTCCCGGCGAGACGTTTGCCGAGCTGGGTCGTCGAGTAGCTGCCCCAGCCGCCGATGTCCATCACCGTGTCGGCACTGGCGGCGGCGATAAAATCGGCATCTGTTGCGAGCGAATGGCCGCCGGGGCTGTAGGCGTGAAAAACGATCTCGTCTTGTTTGAATATTGTCGGCTTAAGCAGGATTCGGGAACCGTTCGACAGTGTTAAGATCGTAACGTCGAGATCCTCGATTTCTTCTGTGCCGGCGATTTTTCCCGGTGGCGGCAGGTCGGGCACTAGCGGTTCGTCATCGACATCGTCTACGTACGGTTCGAGTGCCAGTTGGGCAATCTCGCTAAAGACACTGTGTAGTGCCGTCTCTGATGGAATCGTCACACCTTCCTTCCTGGGGCCGTGCAGAAGGACGACCCGATTCGTGTCGGTGATGAACGTTTCAGCCAGTGCCATGATATCTATTAGTTCGATCTCCGGCAACAGTTTACGGTAGAGTTCAAGTTTCGTCTCGACACCGGTGCTGATTGTGTTCCGTGTAAAGTTTGACCGATAACTGCTGGCGTACGATTTCGAATCAGTGGTATCGCGCTCATTGTAGGCGCGCTCGACGCCACTGAGGAGCACAGCTTTCGTGCGTTCCAGCTCGCCGGGTGTAAAGCCGTAACGCCTGGCACGCTCGCCCTCCGCTAGAACTGCCTTCATACCGCGCAGCCAGCCGTTGTCGTTGACCTCGGCGCCGAGTCCGAAGAATTCCGTCGCCTTGATATAGCGCCCGGTGTAGGCGTAGCCGTTCAGGAATGGCGCGTCCGCTTGTTCCCGTTTTTCGTCGAGGCGTCCGCTGAGCATGTGCGTAAACAGCGTCTCGATGAGTCTGTCGCGATAGTCGGCGACAGTTCGGGTGTGTTGGACGTCGCGTTTGTAGTACACGCCGACAAATGAAGACGTTGCTTCTTCGTCGGTGACGATGCTGATCAGTGTGGACGCATGCCGGGGCACCTTGAAGTCCGGGCGGTCCGCGGCTGCAGGAGTTGCCGGGATTCCGCCGAAGTGCTTACGGATTTGTTGCTCGATTGTTGTCGCGTCGGCATCACCGACAGCGATGATCGCCATGAGCTGCGGTTGATACCATTTCTTGTAGAAATCACGGAGCCGATCGTGTGCGAAGCTGTCGAGCACCTCTTTCTTGCCGATCGGCATGCGGGAGGCGTAGCGCGAATCGTGATAGAGGACCTTGTAGTGCTCGTCCCAGATGCGTTGGCCGGCGCCGCGACGACCCCGCCACTCCTCGATGACAACGCCGCGTTCCTTGTCCATCTCGGCGCTCTCATTGCGCAGGCCCACTGCCCAGTCCCGCAGAATTGTGAAGGCCGCGTCCATTGCGTCCGGTTCCTCTGTCGGGATCTGCAGCTTGTACACAGTTTCGTCGAAACTGGTGTACGCGTTGAGATCGGGGCCGAACCGCATGCCGATGCCCTCGAGATAATCGATCAGTTCTTGCTTGTCGTAGTGTTCCGTGCCGTTGAAGGCCATGTGCTCGAGGAAATGTGCGAGCCCCTGCTGATCGTCGTCTTCGAGGACGGAGCCTGCCCGTACTACCAGTCGTAATTCTAACCGTCCGTCTGGCTTGTCGTTTTCGCGCACGTAGTATTTGATGCCATTGGAAAGGGTGCCCTGCATTACTGCCGGGTCGAAGGCTAACGGTTGCTCGAGTCGTTCGCAGCTGGTGGTGAGAACTGCGGTAAGGAAGAGGAGAGCCAGAAGGCGCTGGGGGGAAGTCATAGGTAAACTCAGTAAGGAGGTGTTTCGTGTGGAGCCGAAAAGATAGCTACTGTATGGAGGATTGCTATGGCAGCATGGGGCGGGTGCCGCTCTCCGAGCGCCCGCCCGTTTGCAGGTGGGGCCTGCATGAATCGTGTTTGGCTTTGGAACAGAGCCCGTATTTCGCACGGAACGTTACGGTTCCGGCAACGGGCTGTTCCAGAGCAATGTACTCCGTGAGGGCCGGGCGATAAATGGCGTGCGCTCGGAGAGCATCACGCTGCCGTTGCGCCAGCCAATTTCCGGGGATACGGGACAGGCCGTCATTGGTGTGACATATTATCGCTAACTAACCGAGGAAAAGAACTATGTCGACCGAATATTTCCATAGACTGCACGCAGAGACGGCGAACCGGCTCTGGATCAACAATCCTTCGAACCCGCATATGAGCAAAGCGATCGCTGCAGGCGCGATCAGTTGCACGACAAATCCTACGTACGGCTCGAATCTGCTCAAGAGCGAGCCCGACTATATCAACGCTGTCATTGGGGACGTGATCCGCTCGACCCGAGACCACGATGAGGCGGCGGACAGGATCTATCAGATCGCCAGTCAGCGGATCATGGAAACGTTCTTGCCGCTGTACGAAGAAAGCGGCGGCACGCAAGGCTTTGTGACGATGCAGGGGGATCCGCGCAAGGACGAGGACACGGCGGCGACTGTTCAGGCGATGTTGCGCTACCGCGAGCTCGGTAAGAACTTCATGGCCAAGATCCCGGTGATCAACGGCGGAATGGAAGCTATCGAAGCCTGTGTCGAAGAGAACATCCCGATCTGCGCGACGGAGGTGTTCTGTGTCCATCAAGCGGTCACGATCTGCGACCTGTACAAAGCTGCGGCGGAACGGACCGGCAATAAACCGCCGTTCTACGTCACGCACATTACCGGCATTTACGATGAATACATAGGCAAGGTCGCCAAGCGTGATGGTATCGATATTGACCCGGCGGTGTTGGCTCAGGCGGGTTGCACCATCGCTCGCAAGCAATACAAGATGCTCAAAGACCGCGGCTACGAGGCTACGATGCTCGGCGGCGGCGCGAGGGGCAACCAGCATTTCACCGAGATGGTGGGCGGCGATGTCCATGTCACGATTAACTGGAGCATGGCCGAGGAGCTGATCGATGAAGACGGCTCGATCACGCCGCGGATCGAGGCAGAAACACCTCAAGTCGTGATTGATGAATTGAGCGAGAAGTTCGACGACTTCCGCAAAGCTTACTACGAAGACCAGATCGAGGTGAGCGAATACGCCGAATACGGCCCGGTGCAGCTATTCCGGAACGCCTTCCTGAAGGGTTGGTACGTGTTGCTGGTCGAGGTCGCCTCGCGGCTCCACGCGGAGGCACTGTAGAAGATGAGCAGGGTCGCCATTATTACAGGGGCTGGCTCCGGTATCGGCCGCGCCACGGCAATCCAGTTGATGAATGATGGTTTCACCGTGGTCCTTGCAGGCCGCCGCCAGGAAGCGCTGGAAGAAACGGCCAACGCCGCCCCGGCGGGCGCGTCGATGCTTGTTGTGCCAACAGATATGTCGGATGAGAAGGCGGTTATGGCGTTATTTGCTGAGACCAAAGCAACGTTTGGCTGCCTCGATTTGTTGTTCAACAACGCCGGTACAACCGCGCCGGATGTATTGCTGGAAGACCTTACTCTGGAGGACTGGAAAACCGTCGTAAACGTCAACCTGACCGGCGTGTTTCTATGTACACGTGAGGCGTTCCGGATTATGAAGGATCAGGAGCCGCAGGGCGGGCGTATCATCAACAACGGTTCGATCTCGGCCCATGTGCCGCGCCCGAATTCGGCCGCTTACACGGCGACCAAGCATGCGGTTACCGGACTTACGAGAGCGACGTCGCTGGACGGCCGGAAATACGATATCGCCTGTGGTCAGATCGATATCGGCAATGCCGCTACCGGAATGGTGGCGGTGACCGAGGTAGCGGCATTGCAGCCGAACGGCTCGACTATGCCCGAACCGACAATGGACGTCGAGCACGTAGCGCGCGCTGTCGCGTACATGGCCTGCCTGCCGCTCGAAGCCAATGTCCAGTTCATGACGATCAAGGCCACCAAGATGCCGTACGTCGGGCGCGGGTAGTCTGGAATGGCACAGATTGTTGACTTAAGCGTTGAAATATAGGCTCCGGTCCGGTTGGAGTATACCGCTTCAGCTGTGTCTTTGCGTCCTGTCGTGCTCCAGCGAAGAGGCGCGACCCGTAATAGGGTGTTATTTTTTCACGCTTTTCACAACACAACCCTGGATTGTATTAAGCAATCCGGCGTTTACAGTAGACCATTAATACCCACTTTTACGGACGTTTTTGCCAACGTGACGTAGCGTTTGAAAGTATTGTATGTACTCTTGGTGAGTCATGGGGCGGGACGGTACTCAATTCGATGTGCTCGAGCAATTGGAGCCAAGACTCCTGTTGTCTGCGGATCTCATTGCTCTGGACCCACCCGATTTTTCCGACGCCCCGGTTGCTGCTGAGCATGTCGTACTCGAAACATCCGATGAACTGTCGGTGAACGAGCTCGGGGCCAGCGATTCGCCGACGTCCGACCTCTTTGATGATCTGAATGAGGATTGGGCTGGTGAGCCGGAGACCGCCGCCGAGGACGCCGGCGCTACTGCTACCGCTGCTGCCCCTGTCATCGCGTACGACAGCAGCGCAGACATTTCCTTGCCCGAAACGGCAATAGCAGACACGATTACTGAGCAGCTCGTCACGACGCTGCACGCTGCCAATCCCCCGCCTGCCGGGACCGAGCTGATCGTTGCCTTTACGGGTGGCGATGCGGCCTTGCAGTTCCAGCCTACTACGATGATCTGGCGGACGACTGACGGTGACATTGTCTCCGAGCAGTTCGTAGGGGACTATGATGTCTCGGTAGATGGCGATACGACGACTTATACAGAGGTCTTTTCGAACGTCGATTTCGAGTTTATTCTCAGTGATGAGCAACTCAAGCAGAACATCATTCTCAACGCGTTGCCGGCGATCCCCGCGGGTGTGTCCACAAGCGATTTGACCCTCGACTTTGCCGGGGTGTTGAATGTGGCTGCCGGACTTGGTGTGTACGTCGACGGCGTGGAACAACATGAAGATTTTTCGACCCTGGCGGCGATCGAGTTTCGGGACGAAGCAGGGCACGCAGAGTTTGTAATTCCAGTCGCATTCAGTTACGACAGCAGTGAACCGCGCCAGACATTGGACAATAGTCAAGGTGTATCGCTTCGCAACAACGGGTTCGAGATTGTGGTTTCTACGCCGTCGTCGTGGTTGCTCGATGCTGTATATCCAGTGATTGTGGATCCAACCGTTGTCTTGCCAGGCGCACCGGCCTGGGAATCGGCCGGTGCCGGTCCGGCGACTGGCGGACTGACGGAAAATATCCCGAACGACAATCCGGTCACGGGTGCTGTTCAGGCCGTTGTACCACATCCCACCGATGCTGGAATCATGTGGATCGGGACTGTCAACGGTGGTATATGGCGATCCGAATCGACCGAGTACGCTGATGACGGCATTGACAATGACAACGACGGCTTGGTCGATGAGAACGACGATGATGAAATCTGGACGGCGGACTATGGCAACGACCTTTTCGACAACGACGATGACGGTACGACCGATGAGATAGACGAGACTCACTGGACACCGCTGACGGATGATCAGGCGTCCCTGTCGATCGGCGACATGGTTCTCGATCCGAACGACGGAACCCATAATACGCTGATTGTCGCGATCGGTCGCAAAAGTTCATTAGCGGATGCCGGTGGTCAGAATATCGGGTTGCTCGAGATCACTAACGCGACGCGTTCGACTGCCGATGGCGGGGTCACGGTCGCGGAGCTGGGACTCGGTGGCGGCAAGAACGTCTCGGCGGTTGCTGCAGGCGATGATGGCAGTGGCACCGAGGTTATCATGGCGGGGTCGACACACTACGGGGTGTCGGTACAGAAAGTCGGGCTCAAGGGCCTTTATCGGAGTGACGATGGCGGCGACAATTTTTCATCGTTGTCCGGCGGCACAAATCCGTTGCCTGAAGGGCCCGTGTTCGATGTGATCAGCGATCCGGGTGACCGGGCACGTTTTTATGTAGGTATCGGGCCCTGGGGTGGTTCGGTTGCCAGCATCTGGCGGACACCGGATGCCGGCACTACGTGGCAAGAAATTTCGACTACCGACGCGGCGATGGTTGCAGCGCTGCAGCCGGCGACGACAACTAATATCCGGTTCGCGATTCACAATAACGGCGGCAACAACGTCCTGTATGCTGCTGTGATCAATTCAATCACCGGCAATTCCGGTGAACTGGTCGGCATTTCCCGGTCTGTCGACCAGGGCACTACCTGGACTGAAATGGATGTACCGCCGGTGAACGGATTCGGGTTGAATCCAGGCGGTCAAGGCTGGAAACACTTTTCGATTGTAGCCGATCCCGACAGTGAGACCACGCTTTACGTTGGCGGCGACCGGCAGGACGATATCGGGTTCAATCCTGCTACTGCCAACGCGGTTGGCGCTTTCCGATATACCGGCGTTCTTTTTCGGGCCGCATACTCCGAGCCTGCAGGCGTTCCGACAACAGCCTGGACGTCGCTGACACATAATGGTACAGCGAGCAGCAGCGCTCCGCACGCTGACTCACGCAATATGGCCTTTGACGCCCAAAACGATTTGATTCAGGTCGACGATGCTGGTGTGTACCGCCGCACCAGTCCGACCGATAGCACCGGAGATTGGCATTCAATATCCGGCAACCTCCAGGTTTCCGAATACCACAGCATCGCCTACGATACGAACTCTCACATTCTGATCGCCGGTGCGCAGGACGCGGGCAATCACTATCAAACGGCAACCGGATCGACGACCTGGGACAGCCTCGAGTGGATCACCGGTGGGGATTCGTATCCGTTCGGCGACGGCGGCGATGTCGCCGTAGATAACATCACACTGGCCGGTTCCAATCAGTCGATCCGCTACTATAGCGGTCAGAATCTGGGCTTGTTCTACCGTGCTATCTACGACGATCAAAACGCTATAGTCGGCAGCCCTACATCGATCGCCAATCCGCTGGCGAACCCACTGTTCACAACACCATTGGAGCTGAATGCGATCGATCCGGAACGCCTGGTCGTTGGCGGTTACACGGAGATCCAGGAATCCACCAACCGCGGTGACGCGTTCAACCCGGTAGGCGTCCCGGCTGGTGTCGAGTGGTTTGCGCTGAACGCTATGGACTACGGCGGGCAATGGCCGTCACCGGCCGATGCGACGGTACTCGAAGACAACGAGGATCTGCTTGTCGCCGTAGTAGTCGCCTGGTACGACGACAATGGCGACGGACTTAGCGTTGCCGGTGAAATACGCAACGAAATCTGGTTGCGGACGGGTGCAGGGGATCTCGAGAAAGCCGGTACCCCGGTTGATTCTGCAGGTCTGCCGGCAGGCCTTATCAAAGACGTCGTGTTGGACCCGTCGGACGGTAGAACGATCTACGCTGTAGACTGGAACGGTGCTGTGTACCGCACCACTAACGCCTCGGAAGCTGACAAGAACAACATCATCTGGACGGATATTTCCGGTATTTTGCCGCTGCAGCTAGCCTCGACCCCGAAGCGGTTCAACGGATTGATGCCTTCAATCTTCGACGGAGACGCGCGTACCATCGAATTGATTCCTGACGTCTTGATACCGAGCGACGATTCGTCTGATGCGGATCACATGCTCGTCGACCTAGTGCTGGTAGGCGGCGCCTACGGTGTTTTCTATCTGCCGGTCACCGATGACATCGATGATCCGACTTTCTTCGCCGATTGGAACGAGCTTGGTGAGGGTTTGCCAAATGTTCCCGTCTATGATATCGACTACGGTACCGATGAAAACGGCGACCTGCTGATCGCCGTCGCCGCTCTTGGTCGCTCCGCCTGGACGCTAACGCTGGACCAGGCGCTTGAACCCTCAGTGATCGCACAGCAGCTCGAGGATTTGAACATTACTATCACGGGTGCGACGGTGATCACCCACGGGCTCGTGTTCGGCGACGACAGCGGCGACGACATGCTGTTCCTGGCCGAGTCGATTCGCGACCGGATCGAGGACGGCGGTGACAATGTCTGGCTGCTCGATTACGATGCTCATTTGCGCGGCTTCGACAGCATCGATTCTGACCTGCCCGATAGCGCCGACGATACGACGGAAGGCGAGATTGTGCTTCTGTTTGATTGGGCCGCGGATTCGCGCCAGCTGTCCGCCGGCTGGACCGAAGCAGCAGGTGACGCGCTTTTCGCGATGCTGATCGAGCTAGAACTGGTGACGCCCGCTCTGCCCACCGGTGATGGTGTTGATCTGCATTTCATTGGCCATGGCGCCGGTGCGGTCGTGACCAGTGAAGCAATCGAGCGGTTGGCCTATTACGATATAGATGTAGACCATGTGACGTATCTTGACCCGCACGACTTCGATCAGGGCCAGGTCTACGACGGCGTACAACGTCTCGACGAATCCGGGGCGCCGATCAATTACGGGGTCGCGGTGTGGGACAACGTCGAATTTGCTGACGTGTATTATCAAACCAACATGGACAGCGGCGCGCAGGTGCCGAACGACATCACCCCGGCCGGTCGACCGATTCTCGGGGCCTACAACTACTATCTCAGTGAGACCAACTATCTGCCGACAGATGATTACAACCCGCAGAATATTTGGGGTGACCACCGTTACGTATGGGAGGGATTCTATCTGTCGACTGTTGCCGAAGTAACGTCGGCTGAGCTGGTGGATCTAGAGATTATCGGTGATACCAAGGACACGCCGGCTCCGGCGACCGACATTCCGACCGGTGACATCGGCTACGCGTTCAGTCGCCTCGTTGCCGCAGCCCGCCCCGATGCATCATTCTTTAACTATCCGGACCGGGGCGACTGGGCGGAAGGTGTGCTGTACGAGCAATTCGACCGCGTGCGATATGGTGGCAACGACTATGTCGCATTGCGCGGACACACCTCTATCGATACGGCCAGCGCTGCGAACTATGCACCGGAGCCCGCGATCAACAATCCGACAAATACGGCGTATTGGGAGCAATTGGCTGAAGTTCCGTCCGATCAGGAGCACATCTACAGCTCGCCTGTTTTAGTTGACACGGGTGACGGTAGCCCGAACATGGCCGGTCTTTTTGAGTTGCGCCTCACGCCTGATGACGCAACGGACGGCAGACGTTCGCCGGAGTGGTATCCGCTGGAATTTGTCAACGGTGACTTCCGCTTCACCGGCGACGAAATCGCCACAGGCACACGGGTATTGCCGGGGTGGACGCGGCAAGCAGGGCCGGTACCGAATCAGTCGATCACCGACGATGTCACGGCCGTCGACGCGAATCGCGAAGACTGGGCTTTGGTCTTGTCGTCCGATACACCAGCGATTGCGCACAACTGGTTTTTTATTCCGGCGGAGGCAGAGAAGCTTGTCGTGCAGGCGCTGAACAACTCGGTCGACGCCGACGACGTCATCGAAGTGTATCTCGACAACGAACTCCTGGCGACCATTCAGCTGACGCCTGCATCGTTCGTGTTCGAGACGTTCGAGATCGATCTTGAAAGTGGCGGCACTGATTATCGCGACGGTGTCTACAACCTCCGCCTGGAGCTCGACGACGGTGGCGACGGGAGCGGCAGCGTCTACATCGACAACGTCGCGCTTAATGGCTATATCTACCATGTCAACGCTGGTGACATCTCGCTGATAGATTTGAACAGTGTTGCAAGCGGCGTCTACGATCTCGACGACACAGACGAGACGGTGTACGCCGATTCGATTATCGGCTTCGACCCCGCCGGGCAGTTCCACTTTGCTCCCGTCATCAACGACAGTGGCACCCAGGTAGATTTTGAAGATGAAGTGATCATCGATTTCGAAATTGACGGCGTCGCCAAAACACTGCGCATTTCGGTGATTGATGGGTACTCGACCGATGGCGACAATGCCGTAACACTGACCGACACAGTGGGCGACGGCGGTACGAATAGTGCAATCGATGTTTACCGCGTGCAGCAGCGGTTGCGCTATCTCGGGTTCCGGGATGACGGCGGCGCACTGCCGGATCCGGACGGCTCGAGCGGCGATGATACAGAGGAAGCGCTGCACCTGTTTCAGGCGGCGATCGACGCCGAGGGTGACGGCGATCCGTCAACAACAAGTGGCCAGGTCGGCGCGGATGATGAAACCAACCGCTGGCTCAATTCTCCGTACGCACCCTATTGGGCAGAGTTGCGTGCAGGGTTGCGAAAACTCAACGAATCAGGTGGAAGCAATCCCAGTGACATCGGTAGCGAAACCTATGCGACCAGCTGGACCCTGCAATTGATCGAGTCCGCGGTTGAATCGTATCCGGACCTGATGCGGACAGCGGACGAGGTACAGGGTTCTGTCGGACTGACATCGTATCCAGCTCCCGTTGACAGTACAGAGCACCTCGCGGGGCTCGACCTGGATTGGGAAATCGACGAAGCGTCGTTGCCCTCCAATGATGCCAGCGTCGATTTCGACAATCCGACAAGCGCGGAAATGGAGACCGCAGCGGACTTGGCAGCACTGGTAGCTGCAGCCGGCACGCGTTTCCACTCGATAACTGTTGGCGGTACTCAGGGCAGCGCCGATCCGACGCATACCGGCGTCCGCCAAGTCATGGTCGACGATTACGATATTTTAGGCGACGCCGAACCACTCAATGGCGGTGACCACTGGCGATACGCCCATCTCAGTACGCGTCCGCCGCAGATGGACCAGGTAATCGAGACTGAGGTGCAGGACGCTATTCTCGCAGCATTCTCGGCCTTGAAAGACAATGCCGCGCCGGCAATTCTCAGTAAAGACGAAGTCTGGGCAACGTTGCCGTTTGTCGATCAATCCATTGCCGACGGTCTCGATTTCGACACGATATTCGGTAATGCACTGTACGATCTTCTGATCGATTACTTTGCGTTTGCCGACACCCCCCGCCTCGGGGAATTGCGAGCTGTGCTCGACGATTTTCGTTTTGATGCCGACGGTGTGCAGGTGGTGATTGAAGTCGAGAATGTCGATATGGATGGCCGGTCGGACACGAATGACCTGGTCATTGCTCTCTCTGTGAAAGTGTTGCAGCTCAACGACGCGGGCTACGATCCC